>Ga0335078_10016207_pt1 | contig 11055 bp, 8 predicted proteins | sample Lox_Sample_32_FD_206711 | JGI IMG/M metagenome (GOLD analysis project Ga0335078, IMG submission 206711) | Soil microbial communities from Loxahatchee National Wildlife Refuge, Florida, United States - Lox_Sample_3.2 | ecosystem: Environmental > Terrestrial > Soil > Wetlands | place: USA: Florida...
AATGTAGAAACTCCAGGGGTACTACTTCACTCGTGCCGAGCGGTGGGTGGCCTTTTAGAGTCTGTGCGAGAACTCGGCTGAGTTCTCACACAGACTCTTTTAGCCCCTGGACCTTCGGCGTGGGCGACCCCCGCGGAAGCGGGGGGGGCGACGCTGGCACAGTGGCCAAGCGCGAGTGCCCACACAGACTCCACCCTGCACCCTGTATTACCTTCGGTTGTAATCTGATATAAGTCATCAATACCAAAGACTTTATGCGCCGAAGCTATGCAGAATTTTGTTCTGTCTTACTCATTTTTTTTGCTTGACAGTGCTTCGGCGTAGTGATTTCATACTGTGCGTCACAGCACGGTTCTCGCAAGAATTCGAGATAGCATCATCTGGGCGCACCGGAGGGTGACCAGCGTGAAGGCTTCGGATCCTGCATGTATCGTCAGGCGTGCGCTTGCCGCCTGCCCATTTCGCCCCACTTGGCGCGGCTCCCCTCCGGTTCTCTTTGCAAAATTGGCCTCAATTGTTTCAATTTCCAGTCAACGGGTTGAGGGTTCACTGTGACTGAAGGGGAGGAATCTATGCGAACAGTTCTCAAGCTCACTTTGACGGCGTTACTCGGTTTGGCCTTGGCTCCAGGTTGGCTTTGGGGGCAGGCGAACATGACCGGGAGCATCGTCGGTCAGGTTGCCGACCAGAGCGGAGCCGTGGTCGCCGGAGCTCAAGTCACCCTGACAGCCGTCGCCACCAGCACTGAGCAACACCAGCCGACCAATCATGCGGGCCGCTTCGCTTTCCTGAGTCTGCCGGTCGGCACTTATGATGTGAGCGTCACTAAGGAGGGTTTCCGAGTCTTGTCGGTGGCAGGCCAAGCGGTGACTTTGAGCCAAACCCTGACCCTGAATCTGACTTTGGAAGTCGGGGCTACAACCCAGACGGTCGAAGTTACCGGTACTCCCGGCGCCGAACTGCAGACTTTATCGTCCACGATGGGCTCGAGTCTGAATAACACCACGATGTTGGATCTTCCCAGCCTCAACCGCGACGTCTCGGCGCTGTTGAATTTGCAGCCCACGGCGGCCCCAACCTTCCACGGGACCATCGGCGACGTCACGGGAGGATCGATCGCCGGCGCCACGCCTGACCAGAACACCTTTATGCTGGATGGCAGCAACAACACCAGCGGCCTTGAAGGCGATAACGGCTACATCAATAACTTTTCCGGTGACCAGAGAGGCGTGGTCCCAACGCCGATCGAGACGATCGGCGAGGTCACGGTCAACACCAACAACTCGACCGCCGACTTCAACACCTCCACGGGCGGAGAATTGTTGGCAACCACCAAGAGCGGCACGGACCAGTTCCACGGCGCCGCCTACGACTTCTTCCAGGGAGACTGGCTGGATAGCAACAGTTGGAGCAACAATTTCAGCGGTGTGCCCAAACCCAAATCGCATCAGAATCGCTACGGCTTTGACGTAGGCGGGCCGATGCTGCCCAAGCATGTGTTGGGCGGGGGCACCTACTTTTTCGTGAATTATGAGGCCCAGCGCTACCCATTCAACACCACGGGAGAGTTCAACCGTTCGGTGCCGTCGGCCGCCCTTCGCCAGGGCATTATCACGATTCCAACCTCGGAGGGCAATCAGACGTTTGACCTGTCCCAGCCGCTGAACATTTGCGGCGCCACGGGCGGCTTGCCCTGCGATCCTCGCAATGCGGGTATGAGCAGCGCCGTCTCGACGATCTGGCAGAAGTACATGCCTTTGCCGAACTACACCCAGGGCGGGCAGCCTGCCTGCGTGCCCGGCGCCTCGAACTGCGACGGATACAACAGTTTCACCTTCCGTAACGGCCTGACCCTGCCGCTGGAGAACGACGAATGGACTGGACGCATCGACCACGACTTCGGTTCGAAGAACCGCTGGACCTCCACCTATCGCTGGTTTAAACAGAATATCCCGACGACCAATGAAACGGACATTGGTGGCTTGCTTGCTGGAGATACGTCGGGCAAGATAGCGTCCGCTTCCTCGAACCGCAATCAGCCATTTGTTTTTAACACCGGGCTGACGACCACGATCACCCCCAGCCTGACCAACACCTTCCATTTCGGCTACACGCGCAACGAGTGGAACTGGATTCGCAATGGCCCGCAAACGCCCGCGGTTCCAGGGTCGGCAGGAGCCATCGAGATTGACGGCGAGTCCACCAATGCGTTGATTCCGGTGAACATTGACACCCAGAATTCCCGCAACCGCGCCTGGTACGAGCACAATTATGACTATCGCGACGAATTGACCTGGCTGAAGGGCAACCACATGTTTCAGTTTGGCGGCGACATGCTGCACGAGTGGTGGCACTTTAATCGCTTCGACAACGTGGTGGGCGGCCTGACGAACCTGATCTATGAAATAGACAACGGTTCGGTCAACATGACGCCGGACTTCCAGCCCCGGCCGTGCGGCGGCGGAGTGACCACGCAGTGTCTCGATCCCGGGAATGCCACGGAATTGAACAAGTGGAACAAGTACTATGCCGACGTCCTGGGTATCGTAAACCACTCCAGCCTCGTGGCCACGCGGAGTGGGGCGAACCTGCAGTTGAATCCGCCGGGAACACCGGCAGCGAGCTACGTGACCGTAAATACGCCCAGCTTCTACATCAACGATTCCTGGAAGGTGAGGCCCAGTTTGACGGTCAACCTGGGCCTGAACTACATGGTTCAATTGCCCCCTTACGATCTGAACGGGCGGCAGGACGTTCTTGTGGATGGTGACAACAACCCCATGACCTACGCCTCTTTCATTCGCCAGCGCCAAGAGGCCGCCGAAAACGGGCAAGTCTATGCGCCCATTGAGGGATTCTCGCCGGTAGGCGCGCTGGGTCTCAAGTATCCCTTCCACACCTACTACGGACAGTTCGGCCCGCGGATCTCGATGGCTTGGAGCCCCAGTTTTGACAATGGTTTGTTGGCTACCCTCTTTGGGCACAAATCAACGGTGATTCGCGGCGGCTGGGGCCGGTTCTATTCCCGCGACCTGGGCATCAACGTCGTGTCCAACCCTGTGCTGGGCGACGGCTTTTTGCAGCCCGTCTCCTGCGTTCCCACCATGAGTGGGGGGTGCACCTCGGTGAGGGGCGTCGATCCTAGCAATGCTTTCCGCATGGGCACCAACGCCGATGGCCTGAACGTGCCTTTGCCTCCACTTACGCCCACGCTGTCGAGTCCGGTTCAACCCGGCATCGGCACCACGCCCTCAGCCGAGTTGACCGACAGCATGGATCAGAATTTCCGCCCAAACAGGACCGACCAAGTGGACTTCAGCATTCAGCGGCAGTTGAAGAACAACATGATCGTCGAAGTCGGGTACGTGGGTGTTTTTGGCAGCGACCTCTTCCAGGGCATTGAGATGAACGCCGTGCCTTGGATGACCAAACTAGGCGGGCAGACGTTCGCTCAAGCATACGCGGCCCTCTGGACACAGTTGTACAAAGGCACGGCCACCAACGCCGTGTCGCCGCAGCCGTTTTTTGAGACCGGCTTGGGCGGGACAAAATCGTCCTTCTGCGGAGGCTACACGAGCTGCACGGCAGCCCTGGCCGCGAACGCGGAGCCCTACATCACCACCGAAGACGTGACCGATACCTGGAGCCTGATGGAGACCAGCGGGAGCTGGACTCTTCCCATGGCGCTGTACACCGATACCGGACAATCGTCCGGTTACGGGCCTTACGCCAACACCTCGACTGGAATCTCCAATTATCAGGCCTTGGTGATGAAATTCACCGAGCGCACCTCGCACGGCCTGATGTTGCAGGCCAACGCGACGTACGGTCACGCGCTGGGAACGCTCGGCCTGGCCCAGACCTACACGCTGGACGCACCTGATAACGTCTTCAACCTGAACAGCGACTGGACGCCTCAGCCTTGGGACCGGAAGTTCACCATGAACGTTCTCGGCGCCTACGCATTGCCCTTCGGCACGGGACAGCGGTGGTCCAGTTCCAACGGGGTCATCAGCCGCCTGATCTCAGGATGGTCCGTTTCGCCCATCTTCACATTTGGCAGCGGATTGCCGCTGGAGATCTACACGGGCCAGCCTTTCGGGGGCGGGAATATGGGAGTGGGTTACTACGACGAGAATGGGGCTTCCGCCGTGCCGGTTAACATCAATACGGCGAGCCTCAGCAACTCGCACAATCAAGGCGTGGAGGTTTCCACCGGCGGGGACAATCCGAACTCCGTGGGAGTCAACGGCAATGCCGGGGGCTCCACCGGCACCGCCGCCAACATGTTTAAGGACCCCCTCGCCGTCTACAATAGCTTCCGGCCCTTTGTTCTTGGCATTGACGGATCTCCGAGCCCCGACGGGAACTTGCGAGGGCCTGTCGAGTGGAATCTCGATTTCGGAATCAACAAAGACACAAAAATCACCGAGCGGGTGGGCTTCTCCCTGTACGGACATTTCTTCAACGTGCTCAACCACAACAACTGGAATGCACCGTACCTTGACCTCTCGGACGGCCCCGACTTTGGAGTCATGACCGGTGGCGCCGGAAACATCGGCAACTATACTCGCGTGATCGAACTCGGTGCGCGGGTGTATTTCTGATCTTCTCCTCCGGGGGGACGGACCGGAGGCCGTCCCCCTTCCTTCAAACAACACAAAGAAGGCAGGCCACTTCAGCAACAGCACACGTCCCTGCGTCCGTGTAAGCGACAGCCTGAAACCTGCTCCACAGGCATAAGAGGGGAAACGCTACGACACCTTCGACACGCCCAGCCACGCGGGCAGACCTGAGAGCCGCCGCCGAGTCCGCTGATTAGGATGATGGAGTTGCCGTTGAGCTAGACCGTCTTCGTCACCCGATCCGCTTGAGGCCCCTTTTGGCCCTGAATCACCTCGAACTCAACCGGATCCCCTTCACTCAGGGTCTTGAACCCGTCCATGCTGATCGCCGAATAATGCACGAATACGTCGGGGCCACTCTCCTGCCCAATAAAACCGTACCCCTTGGTGTTGTTGAACCACTTGACCTTGCCTTGAAGTCGAGCCACCGCCGTCCCTCCTCGAATTTGTCACTAGATTTCCAGCTATGATTCCGTGCGGCCGCGGAATTCACACGGCTCGCGCTCTTGCAGGGCCAGAAACTCGCTGTAGGACTTGACTAGGCGCTACTTTCCCGGCCAGCCCCCCGGGGCAAATCAATATACGCACTTTTGTACGATTGTCAAGGGAAAGAATTCAGGTGTCTTTGCGATGGGCCAGACGGCAATCGGGAGTGGATAGAACGGGACGACGGAACGACTTTAGAGAACCGATTTACCGCACTGGGTTGGCTCCGAATGGCCCCGAGAGAACGGTTATTTCGCTCCAGTGGTACAGTTGTAATTTCGCAGGGGGGGTGGCAATCAACATGACGCTCAGAAGCCGAATTCCGACGCTGGTGGTGGCGTCCGTCGCATTGTGGCTGGTCGCGAGCTCGTCAAAGGGGGGGCAGGAGCCGGCGTCCACGAAGCGATCGTTTAGGCTGGAGGCTTCGTCGCCAAAGTTCTGGAGCCTGGTCTCGCACGACGCGAAGCCGGTCACCTTGGCCAGCGGTTCCGGTTTCACCGAAGGGCCGTATGGGACCCCTCTGGTTTTGTTTACGTTAGCGACGAGACGCTGAACAAGATCTTCCGCGTGTATCCCGATGGCCGCAAACAGACTTTGATTTCCCTCGGCGATCCCGACGGCAACACCTTCGACCGACAGCGTCGTCTGCTGGACTGCGCCAGCGTGCTTCGCGCCATCATTGCCGTGAGTCCGGATGGCCGCTACAGGGTGCTAGCCGATCGGTTCGGAGGCAGAAGGTTCAATAGTCCCAATGACGTAGTGATAGGACCCGATCAAGCCATTTACTTCACCGACCCCACTCTGGATTTGCCGAAGGGCGAAAAGCAGGAGATTCCCTTTCACGGCGTATATCGCCTGGACGAGGCCGGCCGCGTTCGGCTCCTGACCAAGGACCTATCGCAACCGAACGGACTCGCCTTTTCTCCCGACGGGCGCCGCTTTTACGTCGACGACAGCGAGCAGCGGAACATCCGCGTTTATGATTTCACCCCTGGTTCAGTGCTGGCCGACGGTCGAATTTTCGGCGAGGAACCCGGTAGCGCCGATGAAGGCGTGCCGGATGGTATGAGAGTGGATCGCGCCGGGAACCTGTTCGTGGTGGGACCTTTGGGTATCTGGGTCTGGGATGCGCAGGGCCACCACCTGGGCACGATCGTCCTGCCGGAGCAGCCGGCGAATCTTGCCTGGGGCGGCCCGGATTACCGCACGCTCTACATCACCGCGACCACATCTGTGTATCGGCTCAGGACCCTGGTTCGTGGATTCGTTCCGTACTTAGCAGGCCCATGAAAAGGTCGCCCGCCACTTTTTCATGTGCCCGCCTACTTGCCCACCAGCCCCACGCTGGTTCCGACCCCGGTAGCAAAGTCCCAGCCTTTCTTAGCCTGGAAGCTACCCGCTTGGCCTGATGTGATATCGCGAAAGTCCGCGGTACCAAGGTGGCTGTAGAGGTTGTCCAGCTCCAGCGTGGTGGAACTGTAGAAGTGGCCGGCCAGATTGATGACTCCGGCGATTGCGGGAGCCGAAAGGCTGGTGCCGCCGAACATGAGCCAACCCGTCAGCCCGCTGCAAGCTGTGCTGTCATAAACCCAGGCGCCGGAAGCGGGATCCGCGTCAAAGGAGACGTCCGGCACTCCGCGATGTGATCCCACAACGGTCACAATTGCCGTCTGGTAGGCGGGTCGACCCTCATAGGAGCTGGGTCCGGCACCGCCATCAGCCCAAGCGCTCTCGCTGGCTACTTGCCCTTTCGAGTTGAAGTGCAGTGTGGTGCCGCCAGCGGCCACCACGTAAGGCGACACCGCCGGATAATCGCGCGCTCCACCCAAGTCGCCGGTCGAGGCGACATACACCACGCCCGCACGCTTGAAGTGCGAGTCCAGGCTCGTCTCGCCAGAAAATTCACCGAATCCCCAGCTCATGCTCACCTCGCCAAATCCGTGTCCGCTGGGATTGACGATGCTGCTGGCTACGTCGATTGCCTTAGCCAAGTCCGTGCTCCCGTTCGAAGCGGCCTCAACCAATACGATCTTGGCGTTGGGCGCGATGGCGTGCGCCCACTCGATGTCGAGGGCTTCCTCCTGGGCCCAACTGCAGTTTGCCTGCGGTTTGCGCCCAGACGCATAGACTTGACGGAAGCACCCGTTGGTGGTGGTACACGCCGGCAGCCCGAACTGGGCCGAGAAAGTGCTCAGATCGTGCTGCGCCGTTGGATAATCGTAGGCGTCGACGATGGCGATCACACCGGCGCCGCCAGTCGAGGGAAGATTGTAGGCGGAGCGCAGCGTTTTCGGACTTCCCTGCGCCGGGAGAAGAATCGACCGAGGCAAGGCGTCGCTGTCGGCCTCCGTCATGTCAGGAGCCTCCCAGATGTTGGTATCGGTCTCCTGAGCCTCGACTTCGGGCCTCTCCCGCGGGGTCGCTTCCGGGGCCAGAATGACATGATTGGTGTGGGCTCGCAGGCCAATGTCTTCAAGGCGCACTTGGCTCGATTCCGGGATCATCACGTTTCCTCGCCTGATCGCACCGGAGGCATAAAGTTCGGGTATGCCAAATCCAGTGGTGATTGACAGGAAGGCAGAAACAAGGGTGCTAACCATTGGGATCGGTTTTGTCATGGACCATTCCTCTCTTCTGGCCGGGCGCGGTCGCTGTTGGTAAATCCATCCGGCGAGCCCGCGGAGTCGGCTCTTTCGTACACATTGGTTTTCGGCGGAAAGGGAGGAAAGATGAGCCAAAAGTAATGTCGGGGCTAGTACGAAAGTAATACGTGGGGCTGTTATGACCGGCTGAGACAAGCCGGGCCTTCTCCTGGCGGCAGGAGAAGGTCTACAGCCAGGCGGTACAGAACCGTGGCCGCGCGTCCGCGATTTTGCAGTGGCAGGTACACCACCATCGCCGGCTCGACCGCTGCGGCGCAACGTTCGCGCTAGATTACCGGACGAGCTTCGCAGCGATTTCCGATACATGCCGCCCCTGGAAACGGGCGATCTTGAGCTCGTTCTCTGAGGGCTGTCGGGACCCGTCGCCTTTAGTCAAGGTTGAGGCGCGGTAAGGGGATCCTCCGGTGATGTCGTCCATATAGAGCAAGCCGGATTCCGTATACGGCACTCCGACGACGATCATTCCTTGATGCAGAAGGGTGCTATGAAAGCTGGTGATAGTGGTCTCCTGGCCGCCGTGCTGAGTGGCCGTAGAGGTGAAGACACTACCGACCTTGCCGACCAAGGCCCCTTGCATCCAAAGCGGACCGGTTTGGTCGAGGAAATTGCGCATCTGGGCGCACATGTTGCCGAAGCGGGTGGGCGTGCCGAATATGATTGCATCCGCCTCGGCCAGCTGTTCGGGCTTGGCGAGCGGAACGTGCGCAAAGGCCTGACGCGCGGCCTTGGCGCCTGCGCGTTCCAAGGCCTCGTCCGGAACCAGTTCGGCCACCTGATACAGTTGCACCTGCGCCCCGGCGTCGCGCGCTCCGGCCGCGACGGCCTCCGCCATCTTGTAGACGTGACCATACATGCTGTAGAAAATCACCCGCACTTTCACACTCACCGATGCTCTCCTTTGTGATCTGATTTTGTTCGTCGTCGCCACTGTGGTCAAGGGCCCTAAGGCCGTGTTTGACCTTGTAGCTCCGAAGCAGGAGTGAGAACATAGAACTTCGGCGCCACACGAGTTAGATTCCGGAGGCCTCCGGTGTGTTTAGCGATTCCTGGCAAGATTGTTGAGCTGTTACCCGACAGCTGTCGCTCCGCTCTTGTGGACGTGGCCGGCGTGCGGCGCCGCGTGGATCTGGGACTGATCGAGGAAGAGAAGCCGGCGCCTGGGGATTGGGTGCTCATTCACGTGGGTTTTGCCTTAAGCAAGATCAGCGAAGAAGACGCCCTCGAGCAGATGAGGATTCTACAGATGCTCGGTGAGGACACGGCGGCAATGGAAGAAGTGAAAGGCTACGGGCTGGGGGAGGAGCCGGAAAGAAGAAGTCAGGAGCCAGGAGACAGAAGTCAGAATGGCGGACCGTCGGGCTGAGGCCAAGGCCGAAAGCAGAAGGCAGAAGCGGCTTTCGGCTTTCGACTTTTCTGACTCCATTTTCCCATGAGATTCGTGGACGAGTTTCGCGACCCTGAGACGATCAGCCGGACTGCGGACGAGATCCGCCGGCTCGCCGATCCCGCGCGGCAGTATCGCATCATGGAGGTATGCGGCGGGCACACGCACGCCATCTATCGCTTCGGCCTGAGGGACGTTCTGCCGCCCAATCTCGAACTGGTCCACGGCCCCGGCTGCCCCGTGTGCGTGCTGCCCATGGGCCGCATCGACGACGGCCTCGCGATGGCCGAAAATCCCGGGGTGATCTTCACCGCCTTCGGCGACATGATGCGGGTGCCCGGCACCAAAGGCAGCCCGCTCGAATACCAGGCGCGCGGGATGGACGTGCGGACGATCTACTCGCCAGCGGATGCCCTAAAGCTGGCGCAGAAACACCCGGACCGGCACGTGATGTTTTTCGCCATCGGCTTCGAGACGACGGCGCCCTCCTCCGCCCTGACGCTGATGCGTGCTAAGGCTCTCGGCCTGCAGAACTTTTCCGTTTTCTGCAACCATGTCACGATCATTCCCGCGATCCGTGCCATCCTCGACTCACCCGACATGCGCATCGACGCTTTCATCGGGCCCGGGCACGTTTCCACGGTGATCGGTTGCCGTCCCTACGAATGGATCGCGAAAGACGAGGGTAAGCCGATAGTCGTGTCAGGGTTCGAACCGCTCGACTTGCTTCAGTCCATCGTCATGCTCTTGCGCCAGTTGAAGCAGGGCGAAGCCAAGGTGGAAAACCAGTACAAGCGCGTGGTGCCTTGGGAGGGCAATCGCGCTGCGCTGCGCGCCATGGCGGAGGTGTTCGAGTTGCGGCCATATTTCGAGTGGCGAGGCATGGGTTTTATTTCGCAGTCCGCCTTGCGTCTTCGCGACAGCTTCGCGCAATGGGACGCGGAGCAGCGATTCAATGCCCCGGGGGTGCGTGTCACCGATCCCAAGGCCGCGCAATGTGGCGAGGTGCTGAAGGGTGTGCTCAAGCCGGCGCAGTGCAAGCTTTTCGGCCGGGAGTGCACGCCCGAGCAACCGGTAGGCGCGCTGATGGTTTCGTCGGAGGGTTCGTGCGCAGCCTATTACAACTACGAACACCGAAAGACAAGTATGAACTATGGATGATGAACAACCCTCCATCGCGTCTGACGTGCGAGCCGTCAAAGTGCTGAGACACACCATTCCTCATTCATAATTCGGCGTTTCTCGTTGGTTTTCGATGGGCAGTGGCAAGATCAGATTCAACGACCCTCAGATCGAGATGGCCCACGGGGCCGGAGGCAAAGCCAGCCGGCGCTTGATCGAAGGACTGCTCGTCCCCATCCTCTTTGACGGCTCGACGGAGCCCTTGGGCGACGCCGCCCAACTCCAGCTCGACGGAGCCCGCTTGGCCATCACCACCGACAGTTTTGTAGTGAAGCCGTTGAGGTTTCCTGGGGGCTCCATCGGCGAGCTGGCCGTGAACGGCACCGTAAACGATCTGGCAGTCTCGGGAGCGAGGGCGGAAGCGCTGGTCGTCAGTTACGTGCTGGAGGCGGGACTGCCGACCGCTGTTCTGGAGGCTGAGGCCCGCGCCACGGCCGCGGCGGCCAAGCAGGCGGGTGCGGTGATCGTGGGTGGCGACACGAAAGTGGTCGAGCACGGCAAGGCAGATCAGATGTACGTCACCACTTGTGGCATCGGGCGGCCCATCTCCGGCGTTACCATCGCGCCCTCATCTGTTCGTCCTGGCGACAAGATTATTCTCTCGGGACCGATCGGCGATCACGGCATCACGATTCTGCTGGCCCGCGGCGAACTCGAGCTGGAGGCGGAGCTCTGTTCCGATACGCGCTCGGTCTTGCCACTCGTCGAGGGTCTG
>Ga0335078_10016208_pt1 | contig 11054 bp, 10 predicted proteins | sample Lox_Sample_32_FD_206711 | JGI IMG/M metagenome (GOLD analysis project Ga0335078, IMG submission 206711) | Soil microbial communities from Loxahatchee National Wildlife Refuge, Florida, United States - Lox_Sample_3.2 | ecosystem: Environmental > Terrestrial > Soil > Wetlands | place: USA...
ACTATTCATGCCGCCGGGATTGGCGAATGTAGCGAGCTGAATGGCGCCGACCTGTTGCGCCGCCGTCTGCGCGGGGAGCGTGATGCTGACCGTTCCGTCGACTCCCACCGTGATGGACAATGCGTTGGATGGAATCGTAATGTTCGGTGTGAGCGCGTCGCCATTCTCGTCCACCACGTTTCCGTTTTGGTCCAAATGAAACGCACCCGATCGCGTGTAAGCCAAATCCCCAGTCGGCAAAGTGACCTGGAAAAATCCGTTCCCTTGAATCGCTAGATCCAAGGGATTGCCGGTATTGTCGAAATTCCCCTCGATCTGGATGATTTCGGAAGACGCCGGACGCGCCCCAAGCCCCACTTGCAAACCCGAGGGAAGAGTGGTCTGCTGCGTCGCGGCCGCGCCCGGAGCGACGGTGTTCTGGTAAATCAAGTCCTGAAATTCCAGGCGGCGGCTATGAAATCCGGTGGTCGAAGCGTTGGACAAGTTATTGGCAATGTTGTCCAGGTTCATTTGCTGGGCCAGCATGCCGCTGGCGGCCGTGTACAAAGCTCGAATCATTTCTCGAATCCTCCCGAACGGCGAACTCTAAACACGCGGGACGTCCTGCGTGGCTGGACGATTGAAGTCCATATTCAGAATCGAGAGCGCCTTGCTCATCATGTCTGCCTGCCGCTGCAATTCGATCAGGCTGACGGCGCCCGCAACTGGATTGATGTTCGAAGACTCGAGCATGCCTTGCCGGACGTTCTCGCCCACCGCCGGCTGCTCGCTTCCGGCCGGGGCGATGAATTTTGAATTTCCCTCCGGCTCGATGGCCGTCCCCGCAGCGAATTGCGCGATGTGCAGCTTGGCCACGAGCGCGCCATCGACGGAAAGCGTGCCGTCAGGGCCTACGGACATGGCGCCCGTCGGCACGTTGATTGGAACCAGGTTCGTTCCCTCCTCGGCGAGGATGGGGTCTCCATCGGCGGATGTCAGTTGGCGGGTTGCGGTCAGGCGGAAACTTCCGTTGCGCGTGTAGCGGTTTCCGGCCTTGGTTTGCAGAGTGAAATAGCCGTCGCCCTCGATGGCCAGGTCGGTCGCGTCGCCCGTTTGTTGAAACGAGCCGGTGCGAAGATCCACGCGGCTTCCGCCGAGAATGCCAAATCGATTGACGGCTTGATTGAGCGGGCTAAGAACTTCTCCCTCTTGCGCGGCCGCGAAAGCCCGATAGAAAGGAGTCTGGGATTTGTAGCCCGAGGTGGAAGAATTGGCCAGGTTGCCGGCCACCACGTCGAGCGCTTGCATGCGGGCCGCGAAGCCCGCATAGGCCACATAAAAACCGCTGTCCATAACGTTCCCCCGCGGGAGCAGGGAGCAATCGAACGTCCAGTTTCCGGAAATTTCAACGCGCGGCAAATCTGTGAAAGCGCGCAGGTTGCAGAGAATGGAAAAAAGGAAGTGAGAGAGTGTCTGGCGTGGACGGCGAATTCTGCCCAGAGATTCGCAAGCGGCGGGCAAGTCTTGCCGTGTGCCAGCAAGCAAGAAGCGACTCGCGAGCGCTTCGTGCAAGAAAACAATTTGGGATTCGGTGCAAAGGTGAGTTCGTAGAGAGCGTTTGTGGCACAGGCTTCAGCCTGTGAATCTTAGAATTTTGGGTTTTCTAGAATCACAACTCACAGGCTGAAGCCTGTGCCACAAATTCGCGTGCTAAGCAATGTTCAAGAATGAACAGCGAGGCAGAACCAGACAGGCGCCCCCTCGTATGCCAGCCCCACGGTAATTTGTTCGCCGTCGGAAACGGCCAACATTTCGTAATCTTCCCCTCGCACGACAGTGGGCACGGAGAGCAGGCAGTTTTCGGCAAGTTGAGTGACCTTGGATTTGAAATTTCCGGCGACCATGTTGCAGATTTCAGCGATCGCATCGGGCACGTCGTTGGGATCTACCTTCCCAACCGAGCCCAGCATGCGTCCCGCCATTTTTTCGGCCGTGTGTTCCCCACACCGGATGGACATGACTCCGCATAGCGCCCCGGCCAGGCCCACCATGGCCGACACTTCTCCGGTGACGGTTTGAGACTCCGCGTCGGGCAAGTCGGTCAACTCGGATTGCAGCATGATCTGAAAGACTTCCTTGGCTCCGACCTGAATCAGGGACGGCCAACTGGAATCGGGCCGCACGGAATTTTGCACTTTCGAGTCCAGGGCCGGATTCATCGCAGCACCTCCAGGAGCGGAGTCACACGTTCCTTGATTTGATCGGGAGTGAACGGCTTGCGGATGTAGCCCTTGGCGCCGATGGAAAGAGCCTCGACCACGCGGGATTCGCTGCCTTCGGTGGTGATCATCACCACGGGCGTGCCCTTGCCCCCTTCCACGGTTCCCAGTTGGCGCAGAAATTCCAAGCCATCCATCGCGGGCATGTTGATATCGGACAAGATCAGGTCGAACGCGCCCGCCTTCACCGCCGCGAGCGCTTCGATTCCATTTCCCGCTTCGACGATATCGCCAAGCTCCAATCCCGCTTGGCGGAGGGACCGTTCCACAATTTTGCGCATTACCGAGGAATCGTCCACAATCAAAATGCGAGGTCTTTTCATCTTTTTCTCCGGTCTTGCTGCTTAGGCTTTCCTTCCGGTTAACGGCTGCTCCGCCAGATTGTTGAATTCAATCACGGGGAGCAGGTGAAGATATTCCGTCTCCAGCATATCGGTGAGTTCGGAACGTTCCTTGGCGTCCAAGCGAGGAAAACAAAGCGTTAGAAACTCGTCCTCGAAGGATGGATCCGTTTCGGCTCGTTCCGCCGGCTCACCTTCCGTGGCAGGGTTGATGGTGTGGCATTCGCAAAAGTGGTCGGCCGCCGCGATGATTCCGACCAGATGAGGATCGCGAACGCTCCGGTTGGGGTGATGGTGATTCTCAAAGACATCGATGAATGAAGGAAAAAAATTCCACGCCTGGCCGATCCAGCGGCCCACTTCGCAATGATTCATGCCGAAATATTCCTTTTCGGCTTCTAGAGATCCGTCCCAGGGTCCGCTCCGCGTTTCCCCTTTCAAGGCGCCCTCTTCCTGGGCGACCACCAGCAGCGGCAAGGCTCCGATGTCATGCAGCAAGCCTCCGAGGTACGCTTGCTCGCACTCGGAATATTCGATCCACTTGGCAATGCGCTCGCTCAGCATGCCGCTCATGAAGCTGTGCGACCAGTAAGTCTGGACTTCACCTCGCGGCAATTGCCGGCCCGTGAACTCCATCACCGAGCAGGTCAACACCAGCGTCCGCAGCCGCTCCGCGCCCATCAGGATGGCGGCTTCTTCAATGCTCAGCACGCGCCTCCGCAGGCTGAATAACGCCGAATTGCACAAGCGCAGAACCTGCGCGGACAGGCTCGGGTCGTTGCGAATCACCTTCCCCACACGCTTCAGATCCACGGACGCGGAACTCAGCAGCGTGTTCAGCTCAAAGACATAACTTGGGAGCGTCGGAAGCCCTTCTGTGAGAATGGACATCAAGCGTGCTTTTCGACGCTTTTGTCGCTCTGGGGACGTAGTCTCCACGACAATGTGCGCGGATGTGCGAGTCTGCTCGTAAACTTGCATCCGCCTCCTTGCGATTGCCCCGCCACTGTTTTTATCGGCATGGAGGACGATTTCATTAGGGATAGATGGAATGCGCCAGGGTGCCCAGCAGCCGGGTGTTCCATTCCGGGACCGCTCTTGGAACTCCGCAGGATTATTGGAACTCATTCATGCACTTCGCCAAACCACTGAAACAAAATATCTTTGTACCCTTGCTCGGTCTTCATCCGAATCCATAGATATTGCCCTGATCGAGCCGCCCATACTTCCGTCGCGCCTATGTTCCAAGCGTAGCTGCTCGTCGTTCGGGCTATTTCCATCGGTTCATTAGGGCTTTCAAAAACCTCTGCCGGAACACGGGCCAGAGGCCGAAACGATGCCAGAGCGCTCGAAAGATCGGACTCGGAGACGATGCAGGGCACCGTTCGCAAGCGCAACATTTGCTCCACCGCGTAAAGCGCTGTGTGGTCCACGCCTTCCACAAAGGCCATGTAAAGAATCTGCTGGACCCGCAAGTAATGTACGGGCAGCATGCGCCCGGCCTCCAGCAGGGTCAGGGGCAGCAGCGAGGCGCAATCCAGAAATTCGCGGGCCTTTCCGAGGGGGTAGATGGGACAACCCCATTGAGCCGCCAGTCCTTCCGTGATTTCGCGCTCGGTGACTGCCCGGATTTCCTGAAGAAATTTTCCAATTTTGCCGCTGCCATTCTCGCGCTGCAACCGCAATGCCCGTTTGAGCTGTTGATCGTTGATCACCCCGCGGGAAAGCAGCAGCAAACCGATGGGGATTCGATGATGTTTTCTTGAGTTGTCTTCCGTTCCGGGAAGCATGCGGAAGAGGGCGGATTGCACGGCTTTCTCGAAGCATTCCGGACTGCAATGCCACTGGCCTTGCAGATGGATTCCCTCCTCTTCCCGCAACCAAGCCGGCCAGAAAAGATACTGCCGGCGGCAGTCGGGATTTTGACAGGCGCGAAATACCTTCTGGATGGGGCTGCCGCGGCTGGACAGCCATTCTCGCCCTCTGGCGAAAAGCGCGGACCCCGGGAAGGATTGCCGTTCGTTCATTTTGGTTCGCTTATCCTCGTTCGCTCATCTTCGTTCGCTCACCTTCGTTCGCTTATTTTCGCCGGCCCTTCTACACTAGCTCACCGCTGTTTGCCCAAGGATTCAATCCTTTGCAGCGGACTCAGAATTTCCGTAATCCGCAGCCCGTAATTTCCATCGACGATGACGACCTCTCCTTCCGCTACGACTCTTCCTCCCACCAGCAATTCGACCGGCTCCTCGACATGACGATCCAGCGCGACTGCGGAGCCGGGATGCAACTCCAAAACCTCGCGAAGCAACAGGTGTTTCCGCCCAAAGCGAATCGTGGCGTCCAGCTTGACGTCCAGCAGCAATTCCAGATTGGAAGCGCGCGCCCCGGATACCCCCGGCACTTCTGGCGGTGGAGCGGAGGTGGCGCCGGGCGGCGTAGGAGCGGCAGCGGCAGCTGGCGCAACCGCGGCCGCAGGCGGCGCAGGCGCAACGGCAGGCGGCGCGGCTTTTTGCGCGGGAGGTTCCTTGACTTCCGGACGCGGCTGCATACTCTTCACCAACTCCGGGCTGACTAAAAGAGTTAGCTCGATGGGATCGAATTTCTCGCTCTTGATGCGTATCCTCAGGCGATCCGCGCCGGTCCACGAAGGCATCTCGCTTCCCGAAGGTTTGACCTCGACTTCCCCACCCGCAGCTTGTTTCAAACTGGAAGCGACTTGGCCGAGCACCTGGCGAATCAATTCCTCATACGCGTCACGGCGGTCCTTGTCGAAGGGCACCGCGGCGTTCAGTTGTTCGGAGGTCAGAACTTGCGCAAGCGCCAGAGCGCCCGCTTCCGGCGCCAAAATGGCCATGTCTCCCTGGAGCGCTTTCGCCGCGGTGATCACCATGCACACCGGCGGTTTTTCCGGAACGGGAGGCTTGGCCGCGGCTTGCTCGCCGGCGGAAGGCTCGACCGACACCGGGAATCCTGCTACCTGGCCAACGACCTTTTCCAGGCAATTGATCCAGATTCTCCGCAATTGCTCCGACTGCGGATCGGCCGAACGGTTGGTTTCGCTGGTCAAGCTTCCGCCTTGCGGGACATCGGGATGATGGAATTCCGTTGCAGAAGTTGAGCGCCGCGCAAATGCCCGCAGGCCACCGGATATCCCGTGAACATTTCTTTCTCGGCGACATACAAAATGGCGGGTTGCTCGACGGGCTGATTGAGCGGGAGCACCTGCCCGACCTCAAGAGCCGTCAGATCGCGAACGCTCACGGAAACGCGAGGAAGGCGGAGCTCGATTTCGTAATTTCCGTCCAGCAGATGCCGCTGAATTTGTTGGGCGTGCGCGGCGGGGCCTCCTCTTCGAAAGTAGGCCGACTGCGCCAAAAGTTTTCGCAGCACGGCGTTGGAAGCGACAGCCGGCAGGGTTACATTCAGCATTCCGTGCGCGTCAGGCATTTTGATCTCGAAGCTCAGGGCCAGGCAGCGCTCCGTGGGCCCCATTAGCGCCTGCGTGTGCGAAGTTTGTTGCCTGCGCTCGAATTCGATTTCCACCGCGAGAACGGGGGCCCAGGCGGATTGCAATTCCCGAATCAGAATGCGGATCACGGATTCCAAAATTTGTTCCTCGATTTCCGTCAAGTCGCGCACTTCGACTTCGCCTCCCCCCGAACCCCCGAGAACCAGATCCATGATGGGAAAGGCGATCGACAAGTCCATTTGCAGCAGCCCCACGGCGTCGATCGGCTGCATGTGAAACGAACTGACGTAGGTCAAATCCGGAAGGCGAGAAACCGTCTCGGAAAAGGTCAGCTGCTCGACCGAGACTAAATTGACGTCGAATCCCACGCGCAGATACGCGCCCAGCGAGTTGGTGACGTTGCGCGCGAAGCTTTCGTGCAGCGTGGAGAACGCGCGCACCTGTTCCTTGTTGATCTGGCTGATTTCCCGGAGGTTGAACTTGGAAACGTTTTTGTGCGCCGCCCGGTCCGCCCCCTTGGGGATCTGGCCTTTTTGCGAGGCGCGAAATAAAGCGTCGATTTCCTCCTGGGTTAGGATTTTTTCCATTGCGCTCCTCCGTGCACGGGCTCACTCGAGGCCGGCGTTTCTCCTGCGGCGGCGCGGGATTTCATCAATTCCGCGAGCCGCGCGCGCAATCGAACCATCGCTGCCGAATGGATCTGCGAGACTCGCGATTCGCCCACGCCCATCACCGCGCCCACTTCCTTCATGGTCAGTTCCTCGAGGTAGTAGAGCGTCACGACTTGCTTTTCCTTGTCGTCCAAATCCTCGAGAGCGCGCGCGATGTGCGAGCGGATTTCTCCGTGCAGGCACAGAAAAAACGGGTCCTTATCCGTGCCGCCGGGCCGATAGCTCACCACCTCTTCTTCGGCTTGCGGGTCGATGGACTCCGCCTGGAGGCTGCCCAAATCGAGCCCGCGCAAATCCCCGAGCAAGTGCTGAAAATCGGCCAGGTTCATATCGAGTTCCTTGGCCAGTTCGGGCTCGGTGGCCACGCGGCCCAGGCGCAGTTTCAAATCGCGGTGGGCCTCTTCAATGCGGCGGGCCTGCCGCCGCAAATGGCGCGGACTCCAGTCCATTTCCCGCAAGCTGTCCAGGATGGCGCCGCGAATCCGGAATTTGGCGTAAGACTTGAGCTGCACGTTCTTGCTGGGATCGAACTTTTCGACGGCGTCGATCAATCCGACGACGCCGGCGTGGATCAAGTCGTCCAAGGGCACCTGTGCCGGCAGCCGGTCATGAATTCTGCGGGCGATATATTTCACTTGCGGCAAATGCTCGAGCAGCAAGCGCTCGCGCTCTTGTGCATCCTGGTAGCCGCGTGGCGCGAGCGTGGAAGCATTGTGAGGACTCATCGGATCACCCCGAGGGATTGAACACTCACGCCCGCCGGTATCTCCGCGGGCGCGAGAACTACAACGCGCGGCAGAAACGGCTCGAGCAGACGCCGCAAATGAAACCGCGCCGGACTATGGCAGAGCAAAATGGTCGAGGAAGCCGTGGAGGGATCGCCGATCATGCGCTGCAACCCGTCAAGCAAGCGGCGCAAAAGCGGCGTGGCCTGGGCGGGCGCGCGGTCGGGCGCGGCCGGCGTCTCGATGCTGCGCGTCAGTTCGTCTTCCATCGCAGGGTCCAGCGTGAGCACGCGCAGCTTGCGATCCGTGCCGAGCAGCGAAGCTACCAGCGAACGACCCAAGGCTTGGCGAACGGTTTCCACCAGGTGAACCGGATTCTTGTTGGCCGGGGCCGCATCCAGCAGGGTTTCCAAAATGGCCGGAAGATCGCGGATTGAGACTTGCTCTTGAAGCAGAAGTTGCAGCACCCTTTGCAATTCGCCGAGCGACAGCAAGCGCGGCACGAGTTCTTCGGCCAGTTTGGGATGGGATTCGGCGAGCGCGTCGATCAGGCGTTTCGTTTCCTGGCGGGTAAGAAGTTCGTGCGCGTGCTGGCGGACAATTTCGGCCAGGTGCGTGGCGATGATCGAAGTCTGATCGACTACGGCGTATCCGGAGGCCAGCGCCTTTTCCTGCAAGCGCGGATCGATCCATTTGGCCGCGACTCCGAAGGCGGGCTCGCGCGTATCGATTCCTTCAAGCGGAGCGGCGTTCGGGTCCGAACTGATGGCCAGGACGCGGTCCTGCGCGATTTCGTAGCGCGCCACTTCCACGCCGCGCAGCTCGGCCACATATTCGCGAGGCTTCAGCCGAATGTTATCCGTGATGTGAACCGAGGGAACCAGGAAACCGAGTTGCGTCGCCAGATGCCGGCGCAAGGCGCGGATGCGCTGCAAGAGCTGGCCGCCGTGCGATTGATCCACGAGAGGAACCAGTGCGTAGCCGACCTCGAGATGAATTTCGTCCAGCTTGAGCAGACCCTCGAGCTGCTGCTGTTGCGTCGGCTCCTTGGTCTTGGCCGCCTCTTCCTTGCCCGGCTCGGTGACGGCGGCGGCCCCGCCCTCCGGGGCTCGCGCGGAAAGCCACGCCACCACAGTCCCGGCGATGAGGAACGATAATTTGGGGAGCCCCGGAAATGCCGCGAGCATGAACATCACGCCGGAGGCAATGCGCAAGGGCCACTTCTTGGAAAGCTGCGTGCCCAGTTCCACGCCAATCGTGTTGTCCGAGGAAGCTCGTGTGACCACCAAGCCGCCTGCGACCGATACCAGAAGCGACGGAATCATGGTGACCAGGCCGTCGCCCACCGTGAGAATCGTGTACGTTTTCAGCGCGTCCTGGAATTGAATGTTGAGCTGGAAGACACCGATGAGGAAGCCGGCCAGGATGTTGATGGCCGTGATCAAAACCGTGGCCAGTGCATCGCGCTGGCTGAAGCGCGCGGCGCCGTCCATCGCGCCGTAGAATTCCGCTTCCTGGGCGATCTTGGCCCGGCGCGCGCGGGCTTCTTGCTCGTTGATGTTTCCGGCGTTCAGGTCGGCGTCGATGGCCATCTGTTTGCCGGGCATGGCGTCGAGGGTAAACCGCGCCGCGACTTCCGCGGTCCGGACGGCGCCGTGGTTGATCACCAGATACTGAATGGATATCAGGGCAATGAAGATAACGAACCCGACAACATAATTCCCTCCCACGACGAATTGCCCGAACGAGGCGATGACGCTCCCCGCCGCCGTGGGCCCCTCGTTTCCATGCAACAAAATCTGCCGGCTGCTGGCGATGTTGAGCGATATCCGGAACAGGGTGAGAAACAGCAACAGAGTCGGAAACATGGAAAATTCCGAGGGCCGGAGAATATACAAGGACGACAGCAGAACGACGACGCCCAGCGTGATGCTGGTGGCCAAAAGCAGGTCCAGCAAAAGCGGCGGCACCGGCACGACCATCACAAAAATCAGCGTGACGGTGGCGACCGGGACCACCCAGTCGGTGGAGGGCTGCTTGGGGAGCACGGCTGGGGTGCTGGCCATTCTAGTTCCTCGCTCCCGGTGCGGATCGTTCTCCCGCGCCGGCCGCGGCGGCTCGAGCGGCGGCCCGCGCGGCCAGCACCTGGTTGCGCAACGTGGCTTGCGTGCGAAACAAAAACGCCAGAATTTCCGCCACCGCCGTGTACAGCTTGGCGGGAATCGCCTCGCCCACTTCCGTGGCGCGATACAAGGCTTGCGCGAGCGGCGGATTTTCGACGATGGGGATGTTGCTCCAGCGCGCCGTTTCCTTAATTTGCAGCGCGACCTCGTTGATGCCCTTAGCGATCACGACCGGCGCGGGCATGGTCAGCGGCCGGTATTCGAGAGCCACGGCATAGTGTTGCGGGTTGGTAATCACGGCCGTGGCCCGCTCGACGTCTTTCATCTTCCATTTCTTGCGCATGGCGCGGCGGCGCCTCTTGATTTCTCCCCGCACCAGAGGACTGCCTTCCGCGTCCTTCATTTCCTGGGTGACTTCCTGCTTGGTCATCTTCAGGTTGTTCTCCATCTGGCGCCTTTGGAAAAAATAATCCGCCGCCGACCAGGCCAAGAGAACCAACCCGCACTTCCACGCGATTTCGTACCACCGGCTGAACATCCAATTGAGCAAGGCGGGAACGGCGGCTCGCGAGGAGGACACCACATCCATCCAGTCGCGCCGCGCGATCGTGTATCCCACATAGGCCATGACCGTCGCCGGCAGAAGGGACTTCAGCATCCGGCTCAATCCAGTCAGGGTGAAGAGGTGGCCGATATTGGCGATGGGATTCAGCCGGCCAAGCTTCGGAAAAACCGAGCCCGCGTTAAACACGATCCCGCCCTGCGCGATGCTCGAGCCCACCGCGATGCACCACAGCATCGCCAGCGGCGGAGTCAGCCAGCGCCGCATCAAGGCTCCGATCACGGGGACCACGCTGTTCACGATTTCCTGATCCTCCCTCCGGCCGTCGCCGAGCATTTGCTCGAGCAAACTTCGCCACGGCCCCACATGAATGCCCGCTTGGAATCCGACCAAAATCACGATGGCCAGCAAGGACAGCGCGCCGGTCAATTCCCTGCTGCGCGTGACCTGCCCGCTCGATCGCGCTTCTTGCCTGCGTCGTGGAGTCGGGGCTTCACTGCGGCTTGCATCCGGCATCTCGGCTTCCTCAGTGGGCCATGTGCAACATGTGTTCGGCCGCGGCGATGGCCATGGCGAACCGGCGCTCCAACATTCCCGGCCACATCGTCATCGCCGCCATCAGGATGGCGTAGCCCGTCAGGTTTTTGATCGGAAGGCCGAAGAGCAAGACGGGAAGCTGGGGCGAGGCTTTGCTGACGAACCCGAGCACCATGTCAATCATCATCGTGGCCACCAGAACGGGAGCGGCGATTTGAATGCCCAGGACAAATAGCATTCCCACCATCCGCACCGCTTCGCGAGTCATCAATTCCGTGGGCGCCACCGAACCCACCGGCAAATATTCGAAACTGCGCGTCAGCGTCCGCAGAATCCAGTGATGGATATTGAGCTGCAAAAAAATGAGC
>Ga0335078_10016209_pt1 | contig 11054 bp, 8 predicted proteins | sample Lox_Sample_32_FD_206711 | JGI IMG/M metagenome (GOLD analysis project Ga0335078, IMG submission 206711) | Soil microbial communities from Loxahatchee National Wildlife Refuge, Florida, United States - Lox_Sample_3.2 | ecosystem: Environmental > Terrestrial > Soil > Wetlands | place: USA: Florida...
GCGGGGCTGCGACCTGATCGTCAACACCGACGAGTTCACCAAGCGGAACCTGACCAAGGTCGGCTACGAGGCCAACCCGCTGGAGGACGGCTCGCTCGAGCAGTACCACGTGCACGCGGTGCCGCTCACCTCGATGACGGTCAAGGCCCTGGAAGACTTCGAGATCACCAGGAAGGACGCCGAGCGGGCGAAGAACATGTTCGCCCTCGGCATGCTCTCCTGGCTGTACGACCGGCCCGCCGACGGCACCCTGGGCTTCCTCAAGGCCAAGTTCGCGTCCAAGCCGGAGATCATGGCCGCGAACCTGGCCGCGTTCGGTGCCGGCTGGAACTTCGGCGAGACCACCGAGGCCTTCTCGGTCAGGTACGAGGTCAAGCCCGCACCGCTCAAGCCGGGCACCTACCGGAACATCAGCGGCAACACCGCCCTGGCCTACGGGCTCGTCGCGGCCTCGCAACTGGCGCGCCTGCCGCTGTTCCTCGGCTCCTACCCGATCACCCCGGCCTCCGACATCCTGCACGAGCTGGCCAAGCACAAGCGGTTCGGGGTCCGTACCTTCCAGGCGGAAGACGAGATCGCCGCCATCGGGGCGGCGCTCGGCGCGTCGTTCGGCGGCTCGCTGGCCGTCACCAGCACCTCAGGACCCGGCATGCTGCTGAAGGCCGAGACCGTCGGGCTGGCCGTGTCGGTCGAGCTGCCGCTGATCATCTGCGACATCCAGCGGGCCGGGCCCTCCACCGGGATGCCGACGAAGACCGAGCAGGCCGACCTGCTGCAGGCGATGTTCGGCCGGAACGGGGAGTCCCCGGTGCCGATCGTGGCCGCCGCCAGCCCGGCGGACTGCTTCAACGCGGCGATCGAGGCGGCCAGGATCGCGGTCAAGTACCGGACCCCGGTGTTCCTGCTCTCCGACGGGTACCTGGCCAACGGCTCGGAGCCGTGGCGCATCCCGGAGGTGGCCGGCCTGCCCGACCTGAGCGCGGAGTTCGCCTTCGCCCAGCCCGGCGACGGGACCGGCGAGTTCCAGCCCTTCAGGAGGGATCCGGTGACGCTGGCCCGGCCCTGGGCGATCCCGGGCACGCCCGGCCTGGAGCACCGGATCGGCGGCATCGAAAAGGCCGACATCACCGGGGACATCTCCTACGACCCCGACAACCACGACCGCATGGTCCGGCTGCGCCAGGCCAAGATCGACGGAATCGCGGCCGACCTGGCGCCGGTCGAGGTCGACGACCCGGACGGCGCCGCCCGCGTCCTGGTGCTCGGCTGGGGGTCCACCTTCGGCTCCATCGGCGCCGCGGTCAGACGGGCCAGGAACGCCGGGCACAGCGTGGCCCAGGCTCACCTGAGGCACCTCAACCCGTTCCCGCCGAACCTGCCGGACGTGCTGCGCCGCTACGACAAGGTGCTGGTGCCGGAGATCAACCTGGGCCAGCTCGCGCTGCTGCTGCGCGGCCGCTTCCTGGTCGACGTGATCTCCTACAACCAGGTCCGCGGCCTGCCCTTCCGGGCGGCCGAGCTCGCCGGTGTCATCGAGGATGTGATCATCCATGCCTGAGACGAACGGTCACGGCGCGGCTGGCGGCGATGGCGACGGGCACCGCCCGGCCTCGCTGACCCTGGTACCGCGGGCCGCCACCCGTTCGGCGGCAAAAGACTTCAAGTCCGACCAGGAAGTGCGGTGGTGCCCTGGCTGCGGGGACTACGCCATCCTGGCCGCCTTCCAGGCCTTCCTGCCCGAGCTCGAGGTGCCGCGGGAGAACATCGTGGTCATCTCGGGGATCGGCTGCTCCTCGCGGCTGCCGTACTACGTGAACAGCTACGGGATGCACTCCATCCACGGCCGCGCGCCGGCCATCGCCACCGGGCTCGCGGCCTCCCGGCCGGACCTGTCGGTCTGGGTCATCACCGGCGACGGCGATGCGCTGTCCATCGGCGGCAACCACCTGATCCACGCGCTGCGGCGCAACGTCAACATCAAGATCCTGCTGTTCAACAACAGGATCTACGGGCTGACCAAGGGCCAGTACTCGCCGACCTCAGAGCGGGGCAAGGTCACCAAGTCCACGCCGTTCGGCTCGCTGGACCACCCGTTCAACCCGGTGTCACTGGCGCTGGGCGCGGACGCGAGCTTCGTGGCCAGGACGATCGATTCCGACCGCAGGCACCTGACCTCGGTGCTGCGCGCCGCCGCCGACCATCAGGGCGCCGCGTTCATCGAGATCTACCAGAACTGCCCCATCTTCAACGACGACGCGTTCGAGCCGCTCAAGGAGGCCAGCGCGGCTGGCCAGCGGCTGGTCAAGCTGGAGCATGGGGCGCCGGTCCGGTTCGGGCCGGGGGGCTCGATGGGCCTGCGCTTCGGCCGGCAAGGCCAGCTCGAGGCGGTCGAGGCGGCCGCGGCCGAAGGCCTAGGCAAATCGGACACGGCCGCCGACGCGGACGCGCTGATCACGCACGACGCGCACCGCGCCGACCCGTCCTACGCGTTCGCGCTGTCCCGGCTGGACACGGCCGATTTCCGGCACACCCCGGTCGGGGTCTTCCGCCAGGTGGAGCAGCCGAGCTACGACCAGCTGATGGCGGAGCAGATCGACGCCGCCCGCAGCCGGGGCGGCCCCGGCGACCTCGCCGCCCTGCTCGCGGGCAACGACACCTGGGAAGTCAGCTAAGGAGCGTCGTCGGCGCCGAGCCGCTGGCGCACGATCTGCCGGGCCAGCTCCAGCACGGCCGGGTCGTCGTGCAGGACGAAGTTGCTGTCGGCGGCCAGCATGATGCCGTTCAGCTCGAAGGCCAGCCGGTCAGGGTCCTCGTCCGCGCCGAGCTCGTTCCTGGCCAGGGCGGCGGCCGCGAAACCGCGGATCAGCACGCCGAACCGGGACTGGAACCCGGCGATCAGGTCCCGGACCGGACCCGGGCGGGTTTCCATCTCCAGCGCGGCGCTGGCCATGAGACAGCCACCCGGGAACGTGTGCCGCTCCAGGTGCTCGAAGAACGCCTCGCACACCGCGGTCAGCTGGCCGAGGCCTGCCGGAGCCGCCAGCGCGGGCTGCACGACCTCCTCGTCGAAGACCCGGGCCACCTCGGCCACGGTCGCCAGCTGGAGTTCCTGTTTGGAGCCGAAGTGCGCGGACAGGCTGCTCTTGCTCATGCCGAGCGCCGTGGCCAGGTTGCCGACGGACAGGCCGTCCAGCCCGTCGACGGTGGCCAGCGAGGCGGCGGCACGCAAGATCGTGGCGCGGATCTGCTCCCCGTCGGCGCGCAACCACTCTTCGTAGTCACGTGATCGCTCCCGGACGGCGCGCGGCGGCCGGCGGCGGCGATCAGGCGGCCATGCTTCACTCATTGCCTTGGCAACCTAGCACGACTCCTGGCGCCACCCATGACGCGGCGCTGACTGCCGGCGGTATGTGCTCAGCCGGTCCGCTTCTCCACGAAGTCGCACAGGGCCAGGAAGGCGGCCCGGGCTGGCATGTCGGGCAGCGTCCTGATCGTGACCCTGGCCTCGTGCACCCAGTTCAGCACGTCCGCGCGGGCTTCCTTCACCGCCTGGTGGCCGCGCAGCAAGGTGAGCGCCTCCGTCAGGAGGGCCTCGTCGGTCAGGTCCGCCTCGGTCAGCAGCCAGTGCAGCCGCGTGTCCGCCGGGGACTGCGCCGACCCGGATTGAGCGGTAGAGCGCAGCGCGTAGAGCACCGGCAGCGTCCGGACGCCCTGGCGCAGGTCGGTGCCCGGGGTCTTGCCCGACTGCGAGGAATCGCTGGTGATGTCGATCACGTCATCAGAGAGCTGCCAGGCCACGCCGATGTGCTCGCAGGCCGCGGCGATCCGCTCGGCGACCTGCGGCGGGGCGCCGGAGAACAGGGCGCCGAACCGGCCGGACGTGGCGATCAGCGATCCCGTCTTCTCGGTGATCACGTGCATGTAGAAGTCGAGCGGGTCCTGGCCTGGCCGCGGGCCGATGGTCTCGGCCATCTGCCCGGTGACCAGCCGGGTGAACGTCTCGGCCTGGATCCTGACCGCTTCCGGGCCGAGGCCGGCGAGGATCTGGGAGGCCTGGGCGAACAGGAAATCCCCGGTGAGGATGGCCACCGAGTTGTTCCACCGGGAGTTGACCGACGGGTGACCGCGGCGTACCTGGGCCTCGTCCATGACGTCGTCGTGGAACAGCGTGGCCAGGTGGGTGAGTTCGATGGCCACCGCCGCCTGGATGACCCGCGGGTCCTTCGGATCGCCGAACCGCGCGGCCAGCAGCACGAGCATGGCCCGGAACCGCTTGCCGCCGGCCGCGATGAGATGCCTGGACGCCTCGGTCAGCAGTTCGTCGTCGGGGTGTGCCGTCACGGCCAGCGACTCCTCGACCCTGGCCAGGTCGTCAAGCACCGCCGCCTCGAGGGCGGAGTCCGGGAAATCCAGGGGAACTCCGGTGATCACATGCTCTCCAGGTCCTCGGCACGCGCAAACGCCTCGAATTCCCGAGTATGCCCGTTCTGCGCGCGATCAGCCAACGAACAACTGATTCGCCGCATGGCTGGCCAGGCTGAGGACTGGCTCCGGCACGATGCCGAGCACGAGGGTCACGACGACGCCGAGCCCCACCGTGATGCCGGTGAAGACGCTCGGCACCACCACTTCGGGCCCGTCGGGGATCGGGTCGCTGAAGAACATCAGCACGATCACGCGGACGTAGAAGAAGGCCGCGATCGCGCTGCTCAGCACGCCGACGATGACCAGCGGCGTCTCGCCGGCCGCGATCGCCGCCTGGAAGACGGCGAACTTCCCGGTGAAGCCGCTGGTCAGCGGAATACCCGCGAAGGCGAGCAGGAACAGCGCGAAGATGCCCGCCACCAGCGGCGACGTGCGGCCCAGGCCCGCCCACCGGGACAGGTGCCCGGCCTCGCCGCCCGGGTCGCGCACCAGGGTGATCACCGCGAACGCGCCCACCGTGGTGAATCCGTAAGCGACCAGGTAGAACAGGGTGCCCGACAGGCCGGCGGCGCTGACCGCGATGACCCCGGTCAGGACGAACCCGGCGTGCGCGATGGAAGAGTAGGCGAGCAGCCGCTTGACGTCGGTCTGGGTGATGGCGATGACCGCGCCGACGACCATGGTGAGGACGGCGACCACCCACAGCGCCGGGCGCCAGTCCCAGGCCAGGTTGCCGAAGGCCACGTAGAAGACGCGGAGCAGGGCGCCGAAGGCCGACACCACCACGCAGGACGCCATCAGCGCGGTGACCGGCGTCGGCGCGCCCTGGTAGACGTCGGGCTTCCAGCCCTGGAAGGGCACCGCGCCGACCTTGAACAGCAGCCCGATGCCGGTCAGCGCCACGCCGGTGAACAGCAGCGTCGAATTGGAGGTGTTGCTGGCCGCCGCCGATGCGATGGCCCCGAGCGAGACCGAGCCGGAGAAGCCGTACAGCATCGCGATGCCGAACAGGAAGAAGGCCGAGGAGAACGCGCCGAGCAGGAAGTACTTCATGGCCGCCTCGTGCGAGAGCAGCCGACGCCGCCGGGCCAGGCCGCACAGCAGGTACAGCGGCAGCGACAGCACCTCGAGCGCGACGAACATGGTCAGCAGGTCGTTCGCGGCCGGGAACAGCATCATCCCGGCGACCGCGAACAACGTCAGCGGGAAGATCTCGGTGTGCATGATCCCCGCGGCCAGCCCCTCGCGCTCCTCCTCGCTGCCCGGCGTCGCGGCGGCCTGCGCGGCGAACGGGCTGTTGCTGGTGTCCCCGATGAGCAGCACGCTGGCGATGGCGAGGATCAAGATGGTGCCCTCGATGAACAGGGCGGGGCCGTCGACCGCGACCGCGCCCATCGCGGCGATGTGCCCCGCGCTGCCGTGGGCGAACAGGTTATCCGACGCGGCCACCACGATGGTCAGGATGAACGCGGCGGCCAGCGAGCCGAGCGCGAGTACCAGCTGCGTGGTACGGCGCACCGGGCGCGGCGCGAACGCCTCGACCAGGACGCCGGCTATCGCCGCGCCGAATACCACCAGCATCGGCGCGAGCTGGCCGTACTCGATGCTCGGCGCGGAGATCGCCGAGTCGGCAAGGACCCCGGTCACGGCGCGATTCCCTTCTGCGCGGTGCCGCTCAAGATGGCGGTCGTGCTATACCCGGGTGCGGGATGCGGCGGCACCGGATTGGTCGTGCGCACCTGCGTCATCGTCGCCTGGACCGCCGGGTTGATGATGTCGAGCACCGGCTTGGGGTAGACGCCCGCCCCGATGAGCAGGACGACCAGCGGCGCCACCGCGAGCAGTTCCCGGGGCCTCAGGTCCGGCATCCCCTTCACCTCGTCGCGCACCGGCCCGTTCATCGCCCGCTGGTACATCCACAAGACGTAGATCGCGGCCAGGATGATCCCCGCGGTGGCGAAGATGGCGGGCAGCTTGTACCGGGTGAAGGTCCCGACCAGGACGAGGAACTCGCTGACGAAGGTGGACAGGCCGGGCAGCGAGAGCATGGCCAGGCCGGAGACCAGGAACAGGCCGGCCAGCAGCGGGGCCACCGATTGCACGCCGCCGAAGTCGGCGATCCGGTCCGAGCCGCGCCTGACGATCAGGAACCCGGCCAGGATGAATAGCGCGCCGGTGGCGAACCCGTGGTTGACCATGTAGAAGGTGGCGCCCGACACGCCCTGGCTGGTCATCGCGAAGACGCCGAGGGCGATGAAGCCGAAGTGCGAGACCGAGGTGTAGGCGATCAGCCGCTTCATCGACTGCTGGCCGATCGCCACGATGGCCCCGTACAGGATGCCGATCACGGACAGCGTGAGGACCAGCGGGGTGAAGTACTTGGCGCCGGACGGGAACAGCTCGAAGCAGTACCGCAGCATGCCGAACGTGCCCACCTTGTCCAGCACGCCGACCAGCAGCACGGCCGCTCCCGGCTGTGCCGCCGCGGCGGCGTCGGGCAGCCAGGTGTGGAACGGCCACAGCGGCGCCTTGATCGCGAACGCGATGAAGAAGCCGAGGAACAGCCACTTCTGCACGGTCGGGCTCAGCGGCACGTGGATCAGCACGTTGAACAGGAACGTGCCGTGGTGCCCGGTGACGGCGCTCTTGGTGGAGTACACGTACAGCGCGATGACCGCGACCAGCATGAGCAGCCCGCCGAGCAGGCTGTAGAGCAGGAACTTGACCGCCGCGTACTGGCGCCGGCCCACGCCGTAGCTGCCGATCATGAAGTACATCGGGATCAGCATGGCCTCGAAGAACACGTAGAACAGGAAGACGTCGGTGGCCGCGAAGACGCCGATCATCATCGTCTCGAGCACCATCATCAGCGCGAAGTAGGTCTTCACGCTGTGCCTTCCCGATTCCGCGTCGTGCCACGAGGCCAGGATCACCAGCGGCATCAGCACCGCGGACATGGCGATGAGCACCAGCGCGATGCCGTCCACGCCCACCGCGTAGTGCACGCCGAACGCCGGGATCCACGAGTAGACCTCGGTGAACTGGTAGTTCGGGCCGCCGACCTGGAACCTGACCGCGATGATGATCACCACGACCAGCGTGGCCAGCGAGAACGCCAGCGCGATCCACTTGGCCAGCGCATTGCGCGCCTGCCGGTCGGCCTCGGCGCTGTCCTGCGGCAGGCCGGGGACCAGCATGACCACGATCGCGCCGAGCAGCGGGATCGCGCCCGCGATCGTCAGCCAGGGAAAGCCGTTCATCTACAGCCTCACCACCAAGAGCCCCAAGACCAGCAGGGCGGCGCCGAAGAACATGAACAGGGCGTACGAGCGGACGAAGCCGGTCTGCAGCCTGCGCACCCGGCCGGAGGTCCCGCCGACCGCGGCCGCGAGCGAGTTCACCAGGCCGTCCACCCCGCGGTTGTCGAAGTAGACGGAAAGCCTGGTCAGCCACTGGCCGGGGCGCATCAGGACCGACTCGTTGAACGCGTCGCCGTAGAGGTCCTTCCGGGCGGCGGCGACGGGAAAGCTTCCGGCGGGCGCGGTCTCCGCGACCGGGACCCGCCCGTACATCACCCAGCCCAGGCCCACCCCGGCCAGGGCCAGCACCAGGGCCACCAGCCCGGCGGGGGTGAGGAAGCCATGTGATTCCGGCGGCACCCCGACCACGGGGGCGAGGAATTTCTGCAGCCGGTCGTTGATGATGAGGAACCCGCCCGCGCCGACCGAGCCGACCGCGAGCACGATCATCGGCCAGGTCATCACCGGCGGCGACTCGTGCGGATGCGCCTTTTCCTCCCAGCGCCGTTTCCCGTACCAGGTCATGAACATCATCCGGGTCATGTAGAACGCGGTGATGCCCGCGCCGATCAGCGCGAGGATGCCGAGGACCCAGCCCCACGCGCCGTGCTCGGTGAAGTCGCCCTCGATGATGGGGTCCTTGGTGAAGAACCCGGAGAACGGCGGGATGCCGATGATGGCCAGGTACGCCAGGCCGAACGTCACGTAGGTGATGGGCAGGGAGCGGGACAGCCCGCCGTAGCGCCGCATGTCCTGCTCGTCGTCCATGGCGTGGATCACCGAGCCCGACCCGAGGAACAGCCCGGCCTTGTAGAACCCGTGCGCGAGCAGCAGCGCGATCGCGAACACGTACCCTTCGGGCCCGAGCCCGGCGCCGAGCGTCATGTAGCCGATCTGGCTCATGGTGGACCCGGCCAGCGACTTCTTGATGTCGTCCTTGGCGCTGGCGATGATGCCGCCGAACAGCAGCGTGACCGTGCCCACCAGGACGATCCCGATCCGCGCGGCGGGCGCGACCGCCAGGATGGGGTTGGACCGCACCAGCAGGTACACCCCGGCGGTGACCATGGTCGCCGCGTGGATCAGCGCCGACACGGGCGTGGGGCCCTCCATCGCGTCCAGCAGCCAGGACTGCAGCGGCACCTGCGCGGATTTGCCGCACGCGCCGAGCAGCAGCAGCAATCCCAGCGCCGTGGCCACGCCGCTCCCGGCGGAGCCCACCTTGTCGAACACCCCGGTGAAGTTCACCGTGCCGAACTCGGCGAACATCAGGAAAATGGCCAGGGTGAGGCCGGCGTCGCCGACCCGGTTGACCACGAACGCCTTCTTCGCCGCGACCGCGGCCGAGTTCCGGTGCTGCCAGAACCCGATCAGCAGGTAGGACGCCAGGCCCACGCCCTCCCAGCCGACGTAGAGCACCAGGTAGTTGTCGCCGAGGACGAGCAGCAGCATGGCGGCCAGGAACAGGTTCATGTAGCCGAAGAAGCGGCGCCGCTCGGGGTCGTGGGCCATGTAGCCGACCGAGTAGATGATGATCAGCGACCCGACCCCGGTGATCAGCAGCACGAAGCAGATCGACAGCTGGTCGACCAGCAGGTTCAGGTTCACCTGGAAGTCCGCCACCGGGATCCAGGAGTACAGGTGCGTGTCCTGGCTGCGGTCGGTGTCCCCGAGCAGGGTGAAGAACGCGATCACGCCGTACACGAACGCGGCGACCGGCATCGCGACGCCGAGCAGGTGCCCCCACCGGTCGGTGCGCCGCCCGCCGGTCAGCAGGACCGCGGCGCCGAACAGCGGGAAGACGAGCAGCAGCCACGACAACTTCAGCGCGCCCGTGGCCGGCACGGTCATCTGGGTCGCGGCCAGGGCATGGGCGCCAGCCGAGCCTGTCAAGGTTGTCATCCCCTCACCACTTCAGCAGGTTGGCGTCGTCCACCGACGCGGACCTGCGGGCCCGGTAGATCGCCATCAGGATCGCGAGGCCGACGACGACCTCGGCGGCGGCCACCACCATCACGAAGAACGCGATGACCTGCCCGTCCAGATTGCCGTGCATGGTGGCGAACGCGACGAACGCCAGGTTGCACGCGTTCAGCATCAGCTCGATGCACATGAACACGACGATGGCGTTGCGCCGCACGAGCACGCCGACCGCGCCGATCACGAACAGGATCACGGACAAGGCCACATAGTGCACGGGGCTCACGGTGCCTCCTCCAGATGTTCGCGCCATCCGGATAGCCCGTTCCGGGCCACCGGCCGCTCGCACGGGCCGAAAAGGCCCGTGCTCGCTAGCCGGTACCGGCTGGCGCTCACTGGTCAGCCCTCCCTGACGGCGGTTCGGAAACCGAAGGGGCGGGCAGCGAAGGGGCGGGCACCCGCTCACCGGTTTCCGCCGTGATCGCTACCGTCTCTTCAGGCCGAACGAACTGGCGTTCCTCGCTCACCTCACGCTGGGACAGCGCAGTGCTGACCGACGCATCGGACGTGCTGCCGTCCGGCAGCAGGGCGGGCCGGTCGGCGGCGTCGTGCAGCGCGTAGACACCGGGCGCCGGGTCGGGCGCCAGGTGGCCGCTGACCAGCCGCCTGGTGGCGAGGTCCCGCTGGGAGGGCTTCGGCGCGGTCCGCTCGCGGTGCGCGAGCACCATGGCCCCGAGCGCCGCGGTGATCAGCAGCGCGCCGGTGACCTCGAACGGGAACACGTAGGTGGTGAAGATCAGGGTGGACAGCCCGGTGAGGTTGCCCGGCCCGAACGCCGCGGTGGGCCGCGCCGGCGGGCCGATGGCCGCGTGCCCGATGCCGAGGATCAGGATCACGAAGAAGCCGATCGCGGCCAGGCCCGCCATCAGCCGCTGGCCCTTGAGCGTCTCCACGATCGAGTCCGCCGAGCTGATGCCGATCAGCATGATGACGAAAAGGAACAGCATGAGGACCGCGCCGGTGTACACGATGATCTGCACGAAGGCGAGGAACGGCGCGCCCTGCATCGCGTACATGGTGGCCAGGCTGAGCATCACGACGGCGAGCATCATGGCGCAGTGCACCGCCCGCCTGACCAGGATCATGGCCAGCGCGGCGGCCACCGCGAGGACGGCGAGGATCCAGAAGAGGGTCTCCCGCGCGACCACGTCGGTGTTGGTACCCGGATGCGGCGCGGCCGCCAGGACGTGCGTCATCACTCTCCACCCCCGTCCGGCCGGTTCGCCTCGCGCACTTCAGGCGGCGCCCAGGACAGCGAGGCGTCCGGGGATGGCGCCGATACCGGCGGGCCCGACGGCCCGCCCGGCCCGGCCATGCCGGGCGCGCGGGCGCCGGCCGTCAGGCCGGCCG
>Ga0335078_10016210_pt1 | contig 11054 bp, 12 predicted proteins | sample Lox_Sample_32_FD_206711 | JGI IMG/M metagenome (GOLD analysis project Ga0335078, IMG submission 206711) | Soil microbial communities from Loxahatchee National Wildlife Refuge, Florida, United States - Lox_Sample_3.2 | ecosystem: Environmental > Terrestrial > Soil > Wetlands | place: USA...
CCGGCATCGTCGGCTTCGAGATCTGCGCCCAGTCGGTGACCCGCCTTTTCACCGGTGAGCAGATCCAGAAGGGAATCCTTCCCATCGTCGTCCTGGCCTGCGTCCTCCTGATCAAGCTGGGAATGCACATCTATGCAAGGATCACGGCTGCCCGCACCGGCAGCACGGCGCTCATGGCCGCGGCCACGGACCACAGGAACGACGTTCTCATCTCCGCCGCGGTCATCCTGGGCGTCGGCGCTTCCAACCTCGGCTTTCCCATCTTCGACCCCATTGCCGCCATCCTGGTCGGGCTCTGGATCATCCGGGCGGGGTTCGGGATCGGCAGGTCCAACATCAAGTACCTCATGGGAGAAGCGCCTCCGCGGGGGCTTGTGAACGACATCAAGGCGCGCGCCCGCGCGGTCCCCGGGGTCCTGGGCCTTCACGACGTGTCAGCGCACTACGTCGGCACCAGCATCGAGGTTGCGCTGCACGTGGACGTGGATCGCAGGCTCTCCGTGGAAGAAGCGCACGACATCAGCGAAAAAGTGCAGCGGGAAATTCAAAGAGTGGAAGAGGTCTCCCGCGCGTTCATCCATATTGATCCCCTGCGGGGCCGGCGGAAGCCGGGGGGCCCGCGCTCCGGCGGCTCGGCGTCCGCGGGCCCGCGGTCCAGGACCGTGCCGCCTACCCGGCCCGCAAAAGGTCAGCGGAGCTGACCAGCTTCACCCCTGCTGCTTTCATCTCCGCAAGGGCCTTCTGAATGCTGCCCTTGGGGAAGTCCACGCCGCGGCACGCATCCTGGACAAGGGAGACGTCGAACCCCAGCTTGCAGGCATCAAGGGCGGAGGAGCGCACGCAGTAGTCCGTTGCCAGCCCGCAGAGAACGACCTGACGGGCCCCCAGGCCGGATAGATAGAAGCGCAGGCCGGTGTCGGTGACGTGATCGTTCTCGAAGAAAGCCGAATAGGAGTCCAGCCTGCGGCGCAGCCCCTTGCGCATGACGAGCTCGATCCGTCCTACGTCCAGGCGCGGAAAGAGCTCGGCGCCGCGCGTCCCCTGGACGCAGTGGTCCGGCCAGAGCACCTGCTGAATCCCGTCGGCATCCACAATATCCAGCACTTTCTTTCCCGGATGGCTGGAGGCAAAGGACACGTGGTCCTTCGGGTGCCAGTCCTGCGTTGCCACCACCCGGTCAAAGAACGGCATGAGCCGGTTGATCACGTCGGCAACCTGGTCTCCTTCCTCCACGGCCAGGCTGCCGCCCGGGCAGAAATCATTCTGCACGTCCACGACAAGGAGAACTCGGGCGTCCTGCTTTCCTTCCATGATTCGTCCTTCTCGCGAAATGTACATCGGCAAGCCGTGGTTCTGCCAGCGCCCCGCGTCCCCTGCAGTCCCGGCGGTCTTTTGGACTACTCTGCCAGGATTTCTTACATTGAAAGCCATGAAATCATGCAGGCTTCTTCTTGACGACGACCTGCGCGGCGCGGCGGCGTGCATGTGCCGGGAGCTCGGGTGCGACGTCGCGGTGGTTGACTCCGCACCCAGGTGGACCCGCCAGGACAGGCGCGTCACCCAGATCGACCTGCCGACGCTTTTCCATAGCGCGCTGGAAGAGTATGCAGCGCTTCGCGGCGCCTCCCTGGAGGCGGTTCTCCGGTCATGGATCGATGAGCACGCGCTGCCCTCCGTAAGCCCGGAAGGAAAGCGGATCCGTGAACGTTGCAGGCTCATGAAAGAATGGCAGGGCCTGGGCTTCACGGGGAAAGAGCCGGAAGTGAAGTACTTTGCCCGAAAGCTCGCGGGCTCGTAGAAGCGCCAGGGCGCGGCGTTCGGCGCAATGAGAGTCGGTGCTTTCAAGGCCCTGGTGGTTGACCAGGCCCCTGACGGCTCCTTCAGCCGCGAGGTCCGGACGAAGGACGCCGCAGAGCTCCCTCCCGGAGAGCTTCTCATTCGCGTTGCGTACAGCTCCCTGAACTACAAGGACGCGCTTGCCGCGGCGGGGCGGCGCGGCGTTGCCCGCGGGTACCCGCTCACGCCGGGAATCGACGCGGCGGGCACGGTGGAACAGGTCGCTGAAGGCGGCGACGCGGGGAACCCCCACGCTGGCTTTGCTCCGGGTGATCGCGTCCTGGTAACGGGGCGCGAGCTGGGCGTCGCCGTTTCCGGCGGTTTTGGTCAGTACATCCGCGTGCCTGCCTCATGGGCTCTCCGACTCCCCGCGGGGCTCACCCTCCGGGAAAGCATGGTCACAGGAACGGCCGGTTTCACCGCCGCGCTTTCCGTGCTTGCCCTCCAGGAGCACGGCGTGCATCCGGAGACCGGCCCCGTGCTGGTGACGGGAGCCACCGGCGGCGTGGGAAGCTTTTCGGTGGCAGTGCTTTCGAAGCTGGGATACACGGTGCTGGCCGGCACGGGAAAGATCGAACAGAGCCGGTTTTTGATGTCCCTGGGAGCGAAGGAGATCCTGGACAGGGAGCAGCTGAGCGACGGCTCGGGCAAAGCGCTCCTCAAGGAGCGGTGGGCAGGCGTGGTGGACACCGTCGGAGGCGCCATCCTTTCCACGGCAATCAAGTCCGCCGCATATGGAGGCTGCGTGGCGGCATGCGGGAACGCCGCCGGGGCGGATCTTCCCCTGACGGTCTTTCCCTTCATCCTGCGCGGAGTCAGGCTGCTGGGAATCGAATCTTCACGATGCCCGGAGGGTGTCAGGCGTGATCTCTGGAAGAAGCTCGGCGCGGAATGGAAGCCCGCGGCTCTTGACGCCATGGCGCGGGAATGCCGGCTGGAAGAATTGAGCGACAGGATTGACGAGATGCTGCGAGGCCGGATAACAGGCCGCGTTGTGGTTGACCTGGGCTGAGCGCGCGCGGGCCGACCCTACCGCCGTCTCCTCTGTTGGCCGCGGGGCGGCTGCTTGGGCCGCGCTTCCGGCCGCCGCGCGGAATGGCGTTTTCTCTCCGCGCCCGGCGCCTCCCCGGAGGTTATCTCCTGCGCGGCAAGGTCCAGCACCGAGTTCTCGCTTCCAAACTGGTTGGGAACGTAAGCATCCGCCGCCCAGTCGTTGTGCCATTCGCCGGAATCGTCCCGGTAGCGGAACGTGTACGACTTTCCCCCGTCCAGCGAGAGAGTGGCGCTCCAGGACCCGTCCGACCCGCGCTTCATGGGGTTCGCGGTTTCGCTCCAGCCGTTGAACTCTCCGCACAGGTGAAGCGTCTCCGCTCCTGGGATGGGCGGCATGATGAAAGTGACCTGGAACTTCTTCCCCCCCAACGGCTTCTTCTGGAGCATGCGGGCCCTCCTGGCCATAGTATACGGCATACAGGGGAAAGGCGAAAGGGCGGGTCGTCCGTCAAACGCTGCTATTTCGCCGCGGCAAGGATGCGCCGATCCTCCGTCAGGACGTCCAGGAGAGTCTTCGTGCCATACGGTCCGGGAAAGTTGATGAGGGACGCGTAGCGCGCCTGCGGCATGGTCTCCCGGAGGGGAGCCGCCACCTCGTTATGCCAGTTGTCGACCACGCAGGTGACCTTCTGTGCGGACAACGTGGCAATCTGGGCTGCCTCCAGGGGAGCGGGCCCGAAGTCGCCCTTGATCGTGAACCCCAGCTCCTTCATCAGCGGCTCCTGGAAAACGTGGACCAGGATGGGAGCGCCGTACAGGCCGTCGTCGCGAAGCTCCTGCTTCCAGGAAGAGAGAAAGGTCTCCAGCGCCGCGATGGAGGTTCGGGCCTTGTCCTGCGTGCCGAGGACGTCGGCAATTGCCTGGATGGACGCGCGCAGCGTGGCAAGGGAGTAGTCGGCATCCACGCGGAGAACGCGGATCTTGCGGCTTCCGGCAGCCTCCGCAAGGCGCTTTGCCATGACCTCGAAGCCCGTCGACACGATCAAGCCCGCTCCCTGCAGCTTCAGGATGTCGGACGGCGTGAGCTCATACTCGGCGGGATGCCGAAGCTCTGTGGGCGCCAGCGTCACGATGTCGGCGGCCCCGGCGGCCGCGGCGAGCGCCGCGGTCCAGCTGTTCGTCGCAACGACGCGGACCTGCGCCGCCTGGGCGGCGGCGGCCATTGCGGAAAGGGAAAACACGGCAAGCAGTATCAGGCAGCGAGTCTTCATGATCTCCTCCTCGCGATCCTTCGGTAGATGAGGCCCGCCCCCAGGAGGCAGGCGGCAATGACCGTCACCGCCGAGCTGGCAGGCACATCCAGGGCCAGGGATGAAAAGAATCCGGCAATGCTGCAGAACGCCCCCACCACGCACGCCTGGACAAAGAACCCGCGGGCGCTTCGGGCGGTGAAAGAAGCCACAATGGCGGGCAGGAGCAGGATGGAGTCCAGCAGCAGCGCCCCGATCAGCTTCATGAGCAGGGCAACGCTGATTCCGACAAAGAGCAGGATGGCGGTGGTCAGGGCGCGCTCATTCACGCCGGAGGCGAACGCGATCTCCCGGTTGAAGAGGACCGCGCTCACGCGGGGGAAAAGAGCGGTGACAAAGACGATGATCGCCAGCGCGTACAGCGCGGTGGCGGCCAGGTCGATCCGCGACAATGAATAGACGCTCCCCCAGAGGATGCCGAATGCATCCTTGGAGGGGACACCTGCCTTGTAGATGACGGCAAAGGCAAGACCGATGGTCAGGACCATGAAGAACGTTGCAACGTAGCCGAGGGTGAGGCCGGATTCCCGCGCCACCCGGGCAATGGCCGCAATTGCGGCAAGATCCAGCACAAGGCCGGCAAGGAGAGGGTCCACGTGGAGCGCAAGCCCGATGGCTGCTCCCAGGAGCGCCGCGTGCATGAGAGTGAAGCGCAGCGTGACAAGATTCAGGCGAAGGATGAACACGCCCGTCATGGGAAAAACGCACCCGGCAATGACCAGCGCAAGGAAGCCGCGCAGGATGGGGGCATAGGAAAAGGCCTGCAGGATGTTCATGGCCACGGCTCAGGCAAAGCTGCCCGCCTCCATTCGTTCGATTCTCCAGGCCTTCTCCGCAAGGACCTCCGAATCATGAGAGACCAGGACTACGGTCAACGCACGGGATTCGTTCACGTGGATCAGGATGTCCAGGACCTCGCGGCGCGAGGCCGGGTCCAGGGAGGAGGTAGGCTCGTCCAGGAGCAGGATGGACGGATCCTGGCAGAGACAACGGGCTATGGACAGCTTCTGTTTCTCCCCGCCGGAAAGCCGCGCATACATCCTCCGCTGAAGATGGGTGCAGCCGATGGCGTCCATTGCCTCCCGGACGCGTCTTTCCTTTTCCGACCGCGGGAGCGACAGGGTGCACGTCCCGATCTCGACAACTTCCCGGCCGGAATACGGAAAGTCCACGGAAACCGCTTCCTGGTTGACGTAGCCCACCTCGCGTCTCCGTCGCGACCACTCACGGGTTCCCACAAGGGCGCCAAGGACGCTGAGCGTCCCCGCGCTCAGCGGATGAAGCCCCAGGATGGCCTTGATGAGCGTGGTCTTCCCGGCCCCGTTGGGCCCCGCCACGATGACCCTTTCCCCGCGGTTCACGCGGAAGGTGAGGTCGTGGAGGATGGAGTGGCCGTCAATCGCAACGCTGATTGCATCCGCGCTGATGCAGGCCCCGGCTGGCGTCATGACTCCTGAGAAATACATGGCAGGGGGAGGAAAGTCAACTCGAGCAGCGCTCCAGCCGTCGTTGCCCGGTCGCTCCAAAGAGCGTAGATTTTCCCGAGAGGGGGCGCGCGTGAAAGCAATCGTCGTACGAGAGTTCGGTGACCCGGAAGTCATGAAGCTGGAGGATGTTCCCGCTCCGAAGCCGGGGCCGGGGCAGATCCTTGTCCGCATCAAGGCGGCCGGGGTCAACCCCGCGGACACGTACGTCAGAACCGGGGCCGGAGCGGCCAGGCCCGCCCTGCCGTACACCCCGGGAACGGACGGAGCGGGCACGGTGGAGTCCATCGGCTCCGGGGTAACCCACGTGAAGCCGGGCCAGCGCGTCTACACGGCGCGCTCCGTGAGCGGCACGTACGCGGAGTTCGCTCTTGCGCTCACGTCCCAGGTGAAGCCTCTTCCGGAAAAGACCAGCTTCTCGCAAGGAGCCGGCCTGTACGTGCCGTACGCAACGGCATGGCGCGCTCTCACGCATTTTGCCAGGGCCCGCCCGGGAGAGACGCTCCTGATCCATGGCGCAAGCGGCGGCGTTGGAATAGCCGCTGCGCAGACCGCCCGGTCCATGGGCATGACGATCATCGGCACGGCGGGCACCGACAAGGGCCGGGAGCTTGCCGTGAAGGAAGGGGCGCACCACGCGGTAGATCACCGCGCCAAAGGGTACCCGGAGGAGATCCTGAAGCTGACAAGCGGACGCGGTGTGGACGTGATCCTGGAGATGCTTGCCAACGTGAACCTGGGAGCAGACTTGAAGCTGCTTGCGCCGCACGGACGCGTCGTGGTGATCGGAAGCCGGGGGGACGCGACAATCACGCCGCGCGACCTCATGGGCAAGGATGGGGCAATCTACGCCATGCTCCTGTGGAATATCTCTGAGGAGGACGCCGCCGCCACGCACGCGGCGATTGCCGCGGGCCTTGAGAATGGGACCCTTCGTCCCGTAGTGGGCGCCGAAATGGCCCTGGCAGAAGCGCCGAAGGCTCACCGGAAGGTCATGGAGCCCGGTGCTTTCGGGAAGATCGTTTTGCTGACATGACGGCCCGCGGCCGCGCCGCCAGCGTCTTTTCCCAGAACATCACGCCGGGGATGGGGTTCTCGCAATACGGCGGTATCTGCCGGAAGCCCAGGGACTTGTAAAGCTCCACAGCGCTGGTAAGCCTTTCCAGCGTGTCCAGCCGCATGGCCTTGTATCCCAGCGCTTCGCCTTCCTGGATGATCTTTCCCGCAAGAAGACGTCCCGCGCCTGTTCCCCTGTACCGCGGTCGGACAAACAGGCGCTTCATCTCGCAGATCCCGGGAGAAAGCCTTCGAAGCGCAACGCACCCGGCAGAATCTTTTCCGACGCGCGCCAGGAGGAGCGCACCCCACGGCGGAGCATATTTGCCGGGCAGATCGGCAAGCTCCCGCTTGAATCCCTGGAACGTCAGGTCCTCCCCAAGAAAATCAGCGTATTCCTTCATCAGCGTTCGTACAGCGTCGATGTCCGCGGGATCTTCCGCGCTCTGCACGGTGGAATGGTTTTTTGCCCGCTTTTCCATAAGACGTTGCGCCTCCTCCATGTGCGTCATCAGCGCTTCGGCCTCCTGCGGATCCATCCCCTGGAGCAGGTCCTCCACCTCCGCGTCGGACTCCCTGTTGATCTTCGAAAGCATGACCCGCCCTGCTCCCGTCAGGGAGAGGACGGAAACCCTGCCGTCGCTTTGATCCTGGCGGATCGAGATGAGACTGCGAGATTCCAGCCGCCTGACCACGCGGTTCAGGTACCCCATGTCTACCTTGAGGTCCCGGCCCAGGGCGCTCTGCGTGTGCCGGCGCGCAAGGCCGATCTCGAAAATGACGCGGGCTTCCGTCAGCGTCAGCTCGGTATCAAAGCGGTAGCGGCTGAGAAGCCCAAGCCTGTTTGTGTAGTAGCGGTTGAAGCCCCTAATAGCCCGGATTGCCAAGGCGCGTTCCGTCATCGTACAAGGATGGCGTCATTACTTGCCTTAGTCAAGTAACCTAGAGTGTCTCCTGGGCGGGCTGGCCGTCGGCGCCGCTCAGCGTCACCACCGCCCTGGCAGTCTGGAAGTCAACCGTCAGCTCGCAGGAGGCGGCTGCGGAGCGCCATGCCGCTTTGAGCTCTGCGGCGCGTGCGGGAAGGACCTCGAAGGCTCCGGAAAAGGCCGGGTGGTCGTTTCGCAGACGAATCAGCCGCAGCAGTCTCTGCACGACGGGCCGCCGTGTTGCGGCATGGATCTCCTCCACGGTGAAGGAACGACGGTTGATCTCACGGCCTTCCCCGGTGCGGCGGACAGCGTCCGGGTCGTTGGCTGCGGCCAGGAGTCCCGCGTAGTAGACCTGCGGCACCCCGGGAGCGAAGAGCTGCACGGCGCGTGCGGCGATGTACGCGTCATCGCTCTCCCCAAGGGCGGAATAGAAGGAGCATCGCACCTGGTGGACGTCGAACCCGTCCGGGTCCCGGTGGGACGGAGAAACGATGCGGCTGAGGTTGGCGCCGCGGGCCAGGCAGGTCTCAACGACGCGACGCGCCCGCTCAGGAGCGTATAAACCGTCGAGGTCGGGCTTGATCGGGATGCCGTCATGGCAATCCAGCATCGTGAACTGGCGTCCGGGTCGGCGGCGGAGGTAATCGCGCAGGAACGACGGCTCGCCGGTAAGCAGAGCTTCCAGCGTCGCATAAGGCAGGACGAAGTCGTAGGTCCAGAAGCCGCGGGAAGCGAGCGCCCGATGGATGGCCAGGGGCGCGTGAACCTCCGGCAGGAGCTGAATGCCCAGAGGCGAGGCAACGTCGCGGATCCACGCCAGGTAGTCCCAGATCTCGGGCTCGACAAAGAAGCAGCTCGTGCCGGCCTTCTTCACGACGTACCCCACGGCGTCAAGCCTGATCATGCGTATGCCGTGGCGGTGAAACACCTCCAGGGCGCCCTCGATGAAACGCCGGTAGACGGGCGATCTCCAGTCGAGGTCCACCTGCTCCGACGGATCCTGCTTGCCGAACGTCGTCCACAGGGAGACCTGGTTCCCGGTCGCCGTAACGTTGTATCGGGAGAAGGGGCTCGGACGGCGGAGAAACAAGCGCTCAAGGTCACCCGGAGACGGCTCTCCCCGGGGCCATACCTTCCGGGGCGTAAGAAACAGGTCAGCGTACGGCGAGCGCTCGCCGCTGGCCAGGAAATCCTTCACCGGCGGCGCCTGCCTGGACATGTGGTTCACCATCAGGTCCAGCATCACGGGAGACGTTTCGTTGATCCTTCGCAGATCGTCCCATGTGCCGAACGAAGCGTCGATCTTTTCATAGGTGAGCGGCGCGAAACCGCGGTCCCCGGAGGAGGGAAACGGCGGCAGGATGTGGGTTCCGCCGGGGAAAGCGCCGGGGAAGCAATCATCCAGGACCCCGCAAAGAGACGGCAGGTTGCCGCCCAGGGAATCGGGGTAGGTGATCAGCTGGACCTGGTTCCGGACGGGCACCGCGGGCTCACTCCACTTTCATTACGCCGTAATCCCTGGTGATCACGAAGTCGGCGAGCTGCCGATGACCGGCAATGATCTTGTGCTCCGTCTCCAGCACGGCCTCGATGAAAGGATCGTCAGCCTCGGCGCCGCGGCTGCGCTTCTGACGATGCTCTTTCGTGTCGCGCCGGGTGCGCTCAATGAAGACGCGCGCGTCGACGTGCCTCAGCAGGGACGTGTAGGTCCCCTCCACCACCACCACGCGGACGCCATCAAGATCGACCGTTTCCTCCCCAATCGAGTTGGCGTCGTAGTCCACGAGAGGCTTCGTGACTTCCTTCCCGCCGCTTGCGGCATCCCGGAGATTGGCGTCCAGAACGTCCATGCGCACCTCCACGTGGGGCCCCAGCCACCCGGGGTCCTGCCGGCGGCGGGCGTCGTTTGACCGGGGCGGCAGCAGAAAATAGTCGTCCTGTCCCAGGACGACGGCTCCGGTTCCCGCCGCCTCGAAGCAGTCCGCAATTGCCCGGGCGGTTTCCGACTTGCCGCTGCCGGACTCGCCGGCAACTGCGATAACAAACCGTCCCGGCTTGCCCGCGACCGCGGTCCGCAGCATTCCCACGATGCTCGTCGCGGCTCTGCGGTGGTGCTCCTCCACAATGACCTTGTCACCTTTCATGGGCCAACCTCGTCAAGAAAACATGCCAAAAAAACGTTGACAGAAGCCTCTGAATGAGGCATCCTGCTGATGAAAGAGTTTTCATGAAACTACTTTCATGGATACCATGACAGGCAGGCAGCAGTCAACCATTTACAGCGTTGCGGAAAAGGCAGGGGTGAGCATTTCCACCGTCTCCCGATTCCTGAATACCCCCAGCCTTGTGGCGCCGGAAACCGCTCAACGTATCCAATCCTCCATGAACCAGCTCGACTACGTGCCGCACGGCCACGTGGGGCTGCGCGCGCACCGCAACATCCGCCGTATCGGGGTGCTTTCCCCGTTCTTCACGGCTCCTTCGTTCGTCCAGCGCATGCAGGGGATGAGCGAAATCTTCCGCCTGGCGGATTGCGAGATGGTGGTATGCGCCGTGGACTCCCCGGCGCAGCTGACCGGCTACCTGCGGTCGGTGTCGTTCCTGCGCCGGTTCGACGGTATTGTCGTCCTGTCCATTGCGATGTCGGAAGAAGACGCCCGCCGGCTTTCGTTGTCGGGCTTGCATGTCGTGGTCATTGAATCGCCGAACCGCCTTTTCGCGTCCGTAGACGCGGACAACGTGCTGGGCGGGCGGCTTGCCGCCGGCTGTTTTCTGGACAAGGGGTACCTCCCCTGCGCGTTCCTGGGAGAGGAAGCGCCGCCGCCGTTCTCCCCGCGGCCCAGCGAGACCCGGCTTTCGGGGTTCCGCCAGGCCCTTGAGGCCGCGGGGCACGCGGTGGCGGCGGACATGGTGCGCACCGGCAAACCCACGGTGGATGATGCGTTCCGCATGACCACGGAGCTCCTGGACATGGCCCCGCCTCCGCGCGCCATCTTCGCCATGTCCGATCTCATGGCAATCGGCGCGTTGCGGGCCGCGCGGCAGCGCGGCGTGGCGGTCCCCGGCCGGCTTGCCGTGCTGGGCTTCGACGACATCGAGGCAGCCGGCTGGATCGGCCTCAGCACGGTGAGCCAGTCCCTGGTAGAGTCGGGCCGGGTGGCTGCCCGGCTGCTCATCGACAGCATCACGGATAATGCCCAGCCCCTGCAGCGCGTGCACCTGGACGTGCGGCTGGTGGAAAGGGAGACGACGTGAGCGCTTCCCGTTTCGCATGCCTGACAGCAATTATCCCTGCTGCCCTCCCGGTGGGGGGGTTTTCTCCAAAGTCTTCTCGGAAACGGAGGTTGCCATGAAGAAGATCCTTCTCATGGTGGTGGCGATCGCCCTTGTCGGCGGCGCCGCATTCGCCCAGGGCATCACCCTGGAGCAGAACAAGCCCGAGATCG
>Ga0335078_10016211_pt1 | contig 11053 bp, 12 predicted proteins | sample Lox_Sample_32_FD_206711 | JGI IMG/M metagenome (GOLD analysis project Ga0335078, IMG submission 206711) | Soil microbial communities from Loxahatchee National Wildlife Refuge, Florida, United States - Lox_Sample_3.2 | ecosystem: Environmental > Terrestrial > Soil > Wetlands | place: USA...
CGCTGATCTGATTCTTCGAGCTGATGGAATTCACCACCACTTCGAACAGCGCGGGATCTTTGCCGCTGTAGAACTGCATCGGCTCGTTCACGTTGCGGTCCTTTTTCTCGTACATCTTGTCATCGGCGTAGATATTGAGGGTGAACTTGTTGCGCTTCGCGTCGGTCTTCTTCAACTCCAGGCTCACCGTGCCCACTGGCTTCTTCTGCCCTCTGGCCAGGACAAACTCGAAGTAATTGCGATCGCCCTTGTGCTCCAATGTCACCAGCTCGTCGTGATTGCGCGCGATCACGCTGTTCGTGTTGCTCAGATCGCCCTTCACGCTCTCAAGCTGGCCCAAAGCCGTGGTCACGTCGCCCTGGGTCTTGGTCAGGTCGGTGCGCACTCCGCCCACGTCGGTCTTTACGTTCGATAAATCGCTCGATACGGCGCTCACCTGTTGCGCCGTCTGCTGCTGGGCGCTCTCCAGCCTGGCGTTGTCGGCCTGCTCACGCGCAATGATCGCCTGTGCGCGCTGGTCGAGCTGCTTCTGCGTCAGGCCCAGCGATTTGGCCAGTTCGTCGCTTGTTACGCGCAGTCGGGCGTCGGTCTCGCGCAGTTCTGCCGCCAGTTCGCGGTTCTGCTGCTTGGCCTCGGCCAGGTCTGCCTGCTGCGTGCTCATGCGGCTGCCCAACGTAAAACACCAGATCAGGCTGCCGACTGCCGCCAGCAATGCGATTGCGATCACGGCCATAAACGCGCCGGAGAATGTCCTTGGGGCATCGTCGAATGAACTCATTTTTCGCCTTTCATGCTCAGGTGGTGGGTCTGTCGGTGTAAGCCATCTGGCTGTGTCGGTCATCTAACATCTTTCCGTTTAGACGTCGAACTTAAAATAAACCATCGAGCATCCAACTTGCTTTGGTTCTTCATTCTACGCGGTGAGCCGCCCCTGAGCACCGGGCGAATCCCACCACCTGCCTCCGGGAACAATCAGAATATATCCCGCGACCCGCTTTGGGGAGCATTTCCTTGCTCTGGCCGGCAATACCCCTCAAAAAACCTGCACTTGTCTCACGCTCGTCCCGCCTTTCGTGACAAGCGATAATTTGCTACGTTATAAACATCTTTACAGCCATTTTCGACGCCGGCAGCTCACCCGGGTCCGGCAAACCACCGTAATGGCCAACCAGCCATCGATATAAAGGGAGAACTTAAAGCATGTCGACCGCAGTTGCAGGGAAGGGTCTCGAAGGAATCGTCGCCGCCAATTCCGGCATCTGCTGGATCGACGGAGAAGCTGGGATCCTCTCCTACCGCGGCATCGACATCCACGAGCTCGCCGAGCACTCCACCTTCGAAGAAACCACCTACCTGCTCTGGAACGGCATCCTCCCCAACGAGCTGCAGTTGCGCGAGTTCTCGGCCCAGCTGGCTCTCGCCCGCTCGCTCGACCAGCGCATCGTCGATCTGCTCAGGTCCTTTCCCAAAACCGCCACGCCGATGGAAGTCCTGCGCACCGCGACCTCGGCGCTCAGCTTCTACGACGCAGACGAGAAAGACAACTCGCACGACGCCAACGTGCGCAAGGCTTACAACCTGACCGCGCAGATGGCCATGATCGTGGCCATCTACGACCGCATTCGCAAGGGCAAGGAAATCGTTCCGCCCGACCGTTCCCTCACCCACGCCGGCAACTTCCTCTGGATGATGAACGGCGAAAAGCCCTCCGAAACTGCCACTAAAACTCTCGATCTCGCCCTCGTCCTCCACGCCGACCACGAACTCAACGCCTCCACCTTCGCCGCACGCGTCATCGCTGCTACCCTCTCCGACATCCACTCAGCCATCACCGGTGCCATCGGGGCGCTTAAAGGGCCGCTGCACGGCGGCGCCAACGAAGGAGTCATGCGCCTGCTGCTCCTCATCGACAAAGAAGGCGCCGACCCGGTCGAGTACGTGAAGAACATGCTGGCTGCCAAGCAAAAGATCTCCGGCTTTGGCCATCGCGTCTACAAAACCGAAGACCCGCGCGCCACCCATCTGCGCAAGATGAGCGAGCAGCTCGGCCGTGACTCCGGAAATCCCAAGTGGTACGAGATGTCGCGCGCCATTGAGCTCTTCATCAACAAGGACAAGAAGCTCAACGCCAACGTCGATTTCTACTCCGCCTCCACCTACGCCACCCTCGGCATCGACATCGACCTCTACACGCCCATCTTTGCCGTGAGCCGCATCTCCGGCTGGGCCGCGCACGTCATCGAGCAGCTCGACGACAACCGCCTCATCCGTCCCCGCGCTGAATACATCGGCCCCGTGTATCCCTCGCCTTGGATTCCGGTTGAAGAACGGCTATAAGCGGGCCGTTGCAGCCCTTGTTTAGAATCTAGCCACATAACCAAGCGTGGCTGCCGGCCAGGGAACCGTGCTTCAGGCGGAACTTCAGGGCCGCCGAGGCGTTGCCGTTGACAGCAAGGGCAATATTTACAAGATGACCTGGTAGCCGGCTTCTCGCGACTGCCGGGAGCCCGAGCCGGTTCGCGTTCGGCGAGCTGAGACCGGATTCCCCCTACCGTCTTTTCGCGTTCCTTACGAAAAGCGTGTCAAAGTAATCTTGCACACTTGAACCCTCCGCACTGTACCGAATCCATTTCCTATTGGAGGCCCGCCATGCACTCAAATCGCGCTCTTCTCTTCGCGCTCGCCATCCTCGCCCCCGCTCTCGCCGCCTTCCCCTCACACGCCCAGCAGCTCGATCCCGTCAAAGGACCGATGTCGATCCAGGCGCCTGGGCCGTTTTACGAAGGCTCGAAAGGAGCCGGCAAGTACACGTATTCCATCAAATCCGACTTTGTTCGCGTCAAGTCGTTCAGCTACGCCGACGGCGAAACCCTGAAAGGAAAGTCCGACTGGACAACCGCGCCGGCCGCCGATGCAACGACACCTGCGACATCTGAGAGTGGCCAGCCGAGCCCCGCCGCCGTGTGGGATCTGATCTACGGGCAGGGTTACTACGCCGCACATGTTGCGGGTAACAAAGTCCTGCAGGGAACCTTTACCGGAGACAAGGGGACCGTATTTCAGGTCCAGTCGTTGGACAACTTTGTTGCGGTCGGTGTGGATAACCACGGGAATCTCTACAAGATTGTCTGGTAGATGAGTGGCTGTTGCCGCTCTTGCGCGCTTTGTCGGACTCCGGAGCTAACGAGGACCATGCACGTGATCGACCAGCCAGTCGATCGCGGCTTGCTCGTTCTCAATACCAATGCGCAAAGGTACGGCCTGCAGCCGAAGCGTTGAAGGCAGCGAATCGGCAAGCGCGCCCAGGCGCACGCGATCCTTCTCGGTTGTGAGCAGAGTTTGTGCGCCGGCCCTTTGCGCAGAGGTTGCAATGCGGGCCAGTTCCGCAGCAGTGTAGCGATGATGATCGGCAAAACCCCAACGTGCTGCGAGCTGAGCGCCGGCTCGCTCGAGCCCCGCAAAAAATTGCTCCGGCCGCGCGATCCCGCAGAAAGCGGCGACCGGCCCGTCGAAGTGCGGCACATCCATCTTGCGGTCCAGGCGCCAGATTTCCGCACGCAAGCCGCGTGATTTGATTTCCGATTCGAGTTCTGGATCGTCCGCCAGAATCGCGATGACGTTCGCCCTCTCCGCCGCATGCAATGCCTCGCGCAGGTTGCCGGCGGGAAGCAGATGATCGGTGAGATCGGCACGGCTAAGCAGCAGGATGTTGATGTCGCGAGCCAGCTGGCGATGCTGAAAGCCGTCATCGAGCAAATGAAAGCCGGAAGACGCTGTGCGCTCCGCCAGCAGTCCCGCCTGGTACCGCTCGGCCGCGACATAGACTGGCACGCCGGCCGCGCGCGCAATCTCGAGCGGCTCATCGCCGAAATCGCCGGCTGTCCCATCGCGTTCCACCAAAAGTGGAGTAGCGGTGCTTCGCCGCCGGCCGTAGCCGCGGGAAAGCACATCAATATGCAATCCACGAGCTGTCAGCGCCTTCGCCAGCGCGATCGTAAGCGGAGTCTTTCCCGACCCGCCAGTCGACAAATTGCCAATGGAGATGACAGGCCAGCGCAGCCGGCGAACAACCGTGCTGCCCGGACGAAACTTGCGCTCGCGGAGAGCAAGCCCAAGGCGGTAGAGCGGCACGAGCGGCAAGAGCAATGGGCGCGGCGCGGTTGGGCGATTCATGCCCTCTGCTCCACGCCATGGTTCGCTTCAAGCAGTTCCCGAATGGCTGCCACGCACCGCTCCGTCGCCCCAGCCTGCTGCTCGAACACCTCCCTCGCCCGCGCGCCCATGGCTTCGGCAGCAACTCGATCACACAGAAGGTCCGCCAGCACTCCCGCCAAATCCTCCTTCGTTGCGATTCGCAATGCATTCTGCGCGCGCAGCGCTTCGGTAATTGCGGTGAAGTTGGCGTAGTGCGGGCCCATCACGATGGGTACGCCAAACTGCGCAGGCTCCAGCGGATTGTGCCCGCCCGCCGCAACCAGGCTGCCGCCGACAAATGCAACGCTGGCTAACGAGTAGACCGACGCCAACTCGCCGATGGTGTCGAGTAGAACAATGGTGCCGGGCCGCAACGGTTCGGGCGATTGCTCAGTCCATTCCGATCGCCGAACCCACGCGACGCCGGATTTTTCGAGCAATGACGCAACCGCGCCGAATCGCTCAGGATGGCGCGGCGCCAGCACCATGGCGAGTTGTGGATCGTCAAACAGCAGATGCGGCCAGGCATCGAGCAGCGCAGTCTCTTCGCCATCAAGCGTGCTGCCCGCAACAACGAATCGCAGCCCGCCGCCATTCGCCCGCAAAATCCGCGTGGCCTCGCTCTCTGTCGCGGCTCGCACGTCGAACTTCAGGTTTCCCGCGACCGTCACCCGCTCCGGCACACATCCAATGGCCCGCAGCCGATCCGCGTCAGTCTCGCTCTGCGCCAGCACGCAGCCAAGCCGCGAAAGAATGGGCCGCCAAAGCGCTCGCAGTTTCCTGTACTGCGGCCACGACCGGTTCGAAATGCGCGCATTCACGACAGCAACCGGAATACCGCGCCGGAAACACCCTTCCAACAGGTTCGGCCAGAACTCCGTCTCCGCCAGCAGAAGCATCCGCGGCTTCAAAGCTTTCAGATAAGCGCGCACAGCCCACGGCAGATCGAGGGGGCAGTAGAAGACGCGATTCGAGCCGAAGCGTTCGCGGGCCAAAGCCTGGCCGGTGCGCGTGGTGGTGGAAATAGCGACGAAATATTCCGGCAGTTCCTTGTCAAGCACTTTCACCAGTTGGGTAGCGGCCAGAACCTCTCCAACAGAAACCGCGTGGAGCCAGATGACAGGCCGGCCGCCAACCGCACCAGTTGATAATCTTTGTGGAACGCGGCCCAGCCTCTCCCGCAGCCCTTCGCGGTACTTGTTCGTAGTGGCCATGCGCCACATCCACCAGGGCGCGCTCGCGGCGAGCGCCACGAGGAGGGCCACGTTATAGAAAAATAAGATCATGAGTAACAAATTTCGCTTCCTGTAAGTCTAACCTTAGGAATGATACAGTCGAGCGCGATGAACCCTTTGCACTTGGTCTCTTTGGTTGTCATGTCTCTAGCGCTGCCGGCAATGGCGACGGATCATGCGCCGCCCCCGGTGCAGCCGGCCACTTCGTTCCCCGCTGTGGAAGTTCACACCACCGAGCACGTGGCCATTGCGGTTGAGCCCTATGACACCAGGGAGCGCGAATCGATCTTTCGCGTCGACTACGTCGATCACGGCGTAATGCCTGTACGGCTCATCGTGACCAACCTCGGCGATCGGCCCATCAACCTGCGCGACGCGCGTATTCTCTTTGAGACCGCAGCGGGCGATCGCATCCAGGCCGCCGAGCCCGAGGATGTGGAGCGATTGATGACGCGCAAGGAGCGCGAAGGAAGCAAAATTCCCTTGCCCGGCCCGCTCCCACCCATCCACACCAAGCCAAAAGGCAGCAACAGCGAAATCGAGCAGGACTTCAACACCTTTGAGTATTCGGCCCTCGCGGTTGAACCGCACACTACTCGCGCCGGATTTTTGTTTTATGTTGTCGAGGGATTGAGCCACCCGCTTATCGACGCCAAGCTTTACGTGCGCGCGATCCGCGACGCCGACGGAAAGGAACTCTTCTATTTCGAGATTCCCTTCAACAAATATCTTCAGTCCAAGTCGACGCAGATGAACTGACTTCCGGCTGATGGCGGCAAAGAATTCCGGCCGCTATTCGTAGTAAGTCGCGGTAGTTGTGTCCGTTTCCCAGATGGTGCAGTCCTTAACCCGCACGCGGCCGGCAGTCGCACCGGCTAGATGCCGGTTGGTCTCGTCGTAAAAATACTTGGCAATGTTTTCCGCCGAAGGATTCAGCACCGTGAAGGGCTCCAGGTCGTTCAGCATCTGGTGGTCGATGCGGTCGATGACCGGCTTGAGCACCTGCTTCAGCAGCTTGAAGTCGAGCAGAAGTCCGGCCTCGTCGAGCGCGGCGCCAGCCAGCGTGACGCGAACCCTGTAGTTGTGCCCGTGCGGGTTCTCGCACTTGCCTTTATAGTTGCGGAGATAGTGGCCGGAGGAAAAATCCGCCTCGACGGTGACTTCGTACATTCGCGTTGGCTCGATCCTGCGCGGTTAGTTCTTCGACGACTTCAATCTGTACAAACGCCGGGTGCCCCAGGTCTCGATTTTGAGACCTGAGAAACCACGACCTCAAATACAAAATCGTCGCTCAGAAACCTCGCTTTTCTATTCCTATTTTAGTTCCTCGGGCTGCGGCGTTTTTGCCGCGCCGCCCGGCGAGCTTCTTCGCTGTGCCGATCCACCTGCTCAAACAGATTGCTCATTACGCCGATAAGCGCCGAGGCAAGCCCCGAGAGCAGCAGGATGAGCGCGAGCGTGCGCCACAGCGTGCCATTCGCCGGCAGGCCTGGCTGGTAGCTCGAAGGCAGCAGCGACATGACGCCGGAGATGATTGCGAAGAGGCCGAGGCTAGCGGCCAGGATATAGAAGTTGCGAGACATGCGGGTTGACGGACGGCCGGTTGGGCCTGAACTGATTCTACGGCGTGCGACTTCAAGCAGAAAGCTGCGAAGAATCGATGACGGCGACGCCGGCTTTAGCCCATTCACCTTCCATCGCGGCAACCGATCCGTACAGATCGATTGAGCGGCAAGCATCGCGAAAAACGTATGCTTCGACTCCGAGTCGGCGCGCGTCAAGAGCCGAGTAGCCGACGCAATAGTCATACGCAAGTCCGGCGAGAAAGACGCGCGTCAATCCGCGATCGTTCAGATAACCGGTCAGTCCTGTCGGCGTCGCGCGGTCGTTCTCGAAGAACGCCGAATACGAATCGATCTGCGAACGGAATCCCTTGCGCAAAATCAGTTCGGCCCGTGTCAGATGTAGATCCGGATGAAACTCGGCTCCGCGCGTTCCCTGGACGCAGTGATCCGGCCAAAGTGTCTGCGGGCCGTATTCCAATTCCACTGATTCAAACGGCTTCTTGCCGGGATGGGCCGATGCGAATGACGAGTGATCCGGCGTGTGCCAGTCCTGCGTGAGGATGATGTGCTGAAAGAGCTGTGCGATGCGACGAATTGGCGCGATGACTTCATCGCCGTTCGGAACAGCCAGCGCTCCCCCGGGACAGAAATCATTCTGCACGTCGATCACAATCAGAATGTCGTGGGCGTCAATTCGCATTTTCAGCTCCCGGCACAAAATTCCCGCGCCCGATCCTTTTCGCGCAGTTTGCTAAAAGGATGGGAACGCAAACTTTTCCGATTATGCCAGAAGCACCTCGACGCGGTTGTCGCGCAGCAGCTTTACGTATTCCGGCGCGAGCGCAGCATCGGAAACGACGAGGTGCGCGGCGCTCAGCGGCGCCACTGGAATCATGCCGCCGCGGCCGAATTTGGTGTGATCTGCCACGATGATCACTTTAGCCGCGACTTCAATCATCTTCTGTTCCGATCCCACGACGAGCGTGTTGTTGTTGCTGAAGCCCGCCTCGCTGATACTGCCCACTCCCATGATGAGTGTGTCGGCGCGGATAGCGCCCAGCATCTGTTCGCAAAACGGCCCCAGCATCACGCGCAGGCGAGGATCGAAGTAGCCGCCGGTCAGCGTGAGCTCGATATTGCGCAGCGACTCGAGACTTTCCGCAATCGGCAGCGAGTTCGTGACGATATGGAGCGACTTCGCGGCAAGCTCGCGCGCCACAGCCGCCACCGTTGAACCGCCATCGAGAATCACGGTCTGGCCATTCTCAACCAGGCTAGCTGTGAGTCTCGCGATACGGCTCTTCTCGTCGCTCAAGCGAACGCTCTCGGCGGCGTAGTCAAATGCACGGCTGGGCGGCGACTGCACCGATACCGCGCCACCATAAACGCGGCGCAGCGCGCCTTCCTGTTCGAGAAGGTCGAGATCGCGGCGAACGCTCGATTCGGAGGCGTCGAAATCGCGGCATAGGGTTTCGAGATCGACGAAGTCGCGCGTCTCAAACATCTGGCGGATTCTGAGTTGCCGTTCAGCAGCCTTCATCGTGTGTTGGCGTCGCGCCTTCTCTGCTCGCTCCCTCGAACCTTGCACCCCACCCAATCAGTCCCGCCGTCCCGAGTCCACCTGCGTGCCTGCTCTACTTGGCCAGCGCATCCATCACCGCATCGGTCACCGACTTCACCAGCGAATCCAGATCCATTCCCGTCGCCGCGCCGTGGCCGTGATGATTGTGTACGCAGCCATCGCACGGCGTCGGCGTTATCGCAATCGAGCCCGGTATTTCAAGATCGGAAAGCTGGCACTCCTTCATGCGCGAAGTGTCGAAGCGGATATCGGGCAGGCCGAGCTTCTTCTTCAGGTTCAAGAGATCCGACCCGTGCTGTTCCGAGATATACGAGATAGGCACGCCGAGTTGAGCCGCCAGCATCAGCGTCCAGCAGTACGTTTCCAGCACCTCGGCATACCACTCGGCATGCGTCACCGTGTCTGCCCAGCAAACGATACCGTGATTCGAAAGCAACACGGTGTTGTGCTGCTTCACATACGGCAGCACCGTTTCAGCGAAAGTCTTCGTGCCGGGCGTTTCGTACGGCGAGATCGCGACTTTGCCGACGAACACCTCGAATTCGGGAATGATCATGTTCGGCGGCACGCGGCCGGTGATGGCATAGGCCGTGGCATGCGGCGGGTGGCAGTGCACAACGGACTTCGCCTCGGGCACCGCTTTGTAGATCTCCAGATGCAACAGCAACTCGCTGGTGCGCGGACGCGTTCCTGCTACTTGGTTGCCTTCAAGGTCAACGAGGCACAGATCTTCAGGAGTCAGATCGTACTTGCTTACCAGCGTCGGCGTGCACAGCACTTCGTTCGGCCCGATGCGATACGAAATGTTGCCGCCATTGCCGTCGACAAACTGCCGCAGCCATAGCTTTTTGCCCACCGCGCAGATTTCTTTCTTGATCGCTTCGGCTTCTTGCGTGGTGAAGAGGCGCGGGTTGGCAGCCGCAAGATGCGATGCAGAGCCGTTCGAGCCTGGGAAGGGATCCTGTACGACCTTTGCGCCGGCCTCAGCGCTGCCGGTCATGATCTCGATTCCGTGCTGCTGCAGAAAGTCGCGCGCCGAGGGAGTGATCACGCTGTTAGCAGCACTGATAACGCTCGTCGCTCCAGCCGCGAGGGCTTCCTGTACATCACGCATCGCCACAAGCTTGCGGCCGCTTAGATCGATGCTCTTCTTCTCGTTCTTCACTTCCCACCTCGAGAAATCTCTGCAAATGTCTACGGCTTTACGTCGTACGAATCGACTATCAGCGACAGATACGCATCTACTGGAACCGGATTGGGCCAGAACGGATTCGATGCCTCACGCCCCTCGGTGAACGCAACCATTTGCCCCGTCGCCGCGCCTAACTCGTCAATAGCAATCAGTGCCTTGCCGCCGCCCTGCCCGTTACCGGCACTCAAATTCTCCATCGTCACCGGTTCCAGGATGGCGAGCGTGCGCGAACGGAACGACTCCACCGCCGGCGTGAGTGTGATGTGTCCGCGAACGATGCCAAGCCTCATGCCGCGCTCGCTTCTTTTGCTGGCTGTTGCACTGCATCCACCAGACCAACCACGACCATGCGCGCGGGTGTGTTATTGCCCAGCTTTTCGCGTGCAATGTCGCCGTCGGTCGACACCATCACCGTCTCTCCGTGCGCCGCACCCATCCAGTCGACCACCAGGTTTGGCTCGGCCGCAGGAGTTCCGTCGCTCTCCAGCCGCCGTGCAACCAGAAGTCTGCATCCCGCCAGCGAGGGATGCCTGGCTGCTGCTACTACCGTGCCTTCAATGCGCGCGAGAAACATTCTGTTCCTGGTCCCTATGTCCCTTAGTCTCCGCCTTCAAATAATTCTCAGCGCGTCGCACACCACCATCTGGCGCTCGCGCGTAAATGTCAGCGGCGTGGTGATTCCTTCGCCCGTCGGAGTTGCAATCGTATGGCTGAAGTATCCCGGCCCGCCCACACCGAGCGATGCAGGCGACGCCGCGTTGTGGATGAACAACGTTGTATTCATCGCCTTCGCCATCTTTGTCGCCGTCTCCAGATTCTTGGAGTGGATGATGGCCGTGTGCCGGTAGCCATGTTCAGCCTTCACTGACGCTGCAATCGCCGCATCGGCGCAACTCACACGCACAACGGGAACAAACGGCATCATCTGCTCTTCCACGACGAAGGGGTGATTCTCATCCGTTTCGCCAAACAGCAGATCGGTCCCCGAGGGAACCTGAACGCCTGCAGCCTTCGCCAATACAGCCGCATCTTTTCCGACCAGATCCTTCTTCACATGCGCCCGCGCGCACCCTCCACCGCCGCCCTCGAAGCTGAATGCCACTTTCGTCAGCCGGTCGATGGCGGCCGCGTCAAGTTGCACGGCTCCGGCCCGCTTCATTGCGGTAATGAAAGCATCGGCAACCGATGCGACAACAAAAATCTCTTTCTCGCCGATGCAGAGCAAATTGTTGTCGAATGCCGCGCCGTCGATGATGCAGCGCGCAGCGCGATCGAGGTCGGCGGT
>Ga0335078_10016212_pt1 | contig 11053 bp, 5 predicted proteins | sample Lox_Sample_32_FD_206711 | JGI IMG/M metagenome (GOLD analysis project Ga0335078, IMG submission 206711) | Soil microbial communities from Loxahatchee National Wildlife Refuge, Florida, United States - Lox_Sample_3.2 | ecosystem: Environmental > Terrestrial > Soil > Wetlands | place: USA: Florida...
CAGCGAGCCGATGAAGTTCAGCTCCGGGCCCATCGCGAACGGCACCTCGTCGTGGACGAAGTAGATGAGGTCCAGGAACATGTCCGAGCCGACCTTGTTGTTCGGCGCGCCCTTGATGCCCGTCAGCGGCGAGGTGGGCGAGCCGTTCGCGTCGTAGGTGAAGCCGAGGCCCACGGTGGTCGCGAGGTGGTCGACGGGGAAGTAGCCGAACAGCACGGCCGGCAGCTGGCTGACGGAGGCGCCGGTGTAGAAGGCGCCCTGCGGGCCCATGTACGCGTGCTTCGGGGCCGGCTTCTCGTCAGGCGTGGGGACGGCCGGCTTGCTGGGCGCGGGCTCGTCCTCGTCGGCGCGGGCGGTGGAGCTGCCGAGCAGGAGCATCGCGCCGGCGGCGAGCGTCGCGGCGGCGATCCGCGCGCCGCGGCGCGAGCGGCGGCGGAGCGTCACGCCGAGGGCGCACGCGGCGAGCGCGGCGAGGGGAGCGCCCGACACGTCGTCTCGCCACGCCACGCTGCACCCGGGCATCGGCGGCGTCGCGCCGGCCCCGGCGTCCGGAGCGTCGGCGCCGGACGAGCTCGCGCCGGAGGACGTCCCGGCGCCGGAGCCGCCCGACGACGAGCCGCCCGAGCTGCTGCTCAGGTTCCCGGTCGAGACACCGCCGGAGCTGCCGCCCGACGAGCCTCCGCCGGAGGCCGGCACGATGCCGAAGAACTGGGCCGCGAGGGACACGGCGCACGTCTTCTCGTCGATGAAGTACGTGCCGGCCGTCCCGCACCCGTTCGCGGTGTCGATCGCCACGGCGTGGGGCATGCCGGTGATCGAGTACGACTCCACCTGCACGACGCCGCTCGAGTCGGCGTACTCGTCGTGGGGGAAGCCGTTGACCATCGTCGAGCTGGTCGGCGTGCCGCTCACGCCCGCCACGTCGGTCCACTGCTGCACGAGGTTCGCGAGGTTCGCCGTGTTGACCGTGGTGTCCATGGATCCTTGCCAGATGGAGATGCGCGGGTAGGGCCCGCTGTACCCGGGGAACCCGGCCTTCGCGAGGGCGCCCCACTGGTCGGGCGTCTTGCTCACGGCCGAGTCCATGCACGTGTAGGCCTCCGTCAGCGACGTGGCGCAGCCGAACGGGATGCCCGAGAAGGACGAGCCGGCGGCGAAGACGTCCGGGTAGAGCGCGAGCAGCGCCACGGCGTACGCGGCGCCGGCCGAGAAGCCGGTCGCGTAGATGCGCTTCGGGTCGATCGAGTACTTGGACTTCATCGAGTCGATCATCTGGATGATCGATGCAGCCTCGCCCTGGCCCCGCGTGATGTCGGCCGTGCTGCCGGACGTGTTGCCGAACCAGTTGAAGCACTCCTCGACGTTGTTGGACGACTGCTGCTGCGGGTAGAGGACGTAGAAGTGGTACGTGTCCGCGAGCGAGTTCCAGCCGGCGGCCTCGTAGTCGCTCGCGCCCTCGGTGCAGCCGTGCAGCGCCAGCACGAGCGGCGCCGACGCCGGCATGGCCTGGGGCACGTACGTGTACATCAGGAGGTTGCCCGGGTTGGCCCCGAACCCCGTGACCTGCGAGAGCGAGTCGACGGCCTGCGCGGCGTGGGCCACGGGCTCGGGCGCGGGGCCCGCGTCGCCGCAGGCGGCGGTGCAGAGGGCGAGCGCGGCGAGGCCGAGCGGGGACAGGGCGGAGGTGCGGGCGTTCATCGTCGGGGCTCCTTGCGGGGATCAGGCGGCTTCGAGCAGCGCGGTGTCGTGGGTGGGTAGGGAAGAGGCGGCCGACAGGCGGCGTCCGGTGAGCACGCAGACGGCAAGGGCGAGCTCGCACGAGCCCGCGACGACGAAGATCGAGACGGCGAGGCTGACGTGCGCCCACGCCGCGAGCGCGGCGGTGGCCGTCGGGACGAGGGCCGCGAGGGCCGCGCCGGCGTGGTAGACGATGCCCACGAGCCGCGCGCGGACCTGCGCGGGGAACATCCCCGTCAGCATCATCGGCACGACGCCGCAGAAGCCCGCCCCGAGCGCGCCGCCGAGGACCGCCCCGGCGGGCAGCAGGCCGTGCACGGCGCCGACGTAGAGCGGCAGCGCCAGGATCGACAGGGCGGCCGGCGCGGCGATGGCGACGGTGACCCCGCGTCGCGCGGCGAGCGCCCCGCACGCGACGGAGCCGGCGAGCATGCCGACGTTGAAGAGGGCGACGAGCCACGCGACCGTGCGCGCGTCGGCGCCGAGCTCCGTCCTGAGGAGCGTGGGGTAGAGCGCGGTCAGGCCGTAGTAGGCGCCGAAGCCGACGCCCATCGCGACGATCGCCCAGACGAGGCGCCCGAGCGAGCGGGCGTCCGGGATCGCGCGGGCCGAGGCGCGCGTCCGGCGCGCCGCCGCCCACTCGCGGTTCTCGACGATGCCGAACCGGATCGGGAAGACGAGCAGCGCCGGCAGCGCCGCGCACACGAAGAGGGCGCGCCATCCCCAGAGCGGCAGCACGACGGCCGACACGGCCGCGGCGAGCAGGTAGCCGATCGCCCAGCTGCCCTGCAGGACGCCGGACGCGAGGCCGCGGCTGCGGGCCGGCCAGTTCTCCATGGCGAGCGTCGTGCCCGAGGTCCACTCCGCGCCCATGCCGAGGCCGAAGAGCGTCCGCAGCACGAGGATCCACCCGAACGAGGGCGCGAAGGCCACGGCGGCGTCGCACGCGGCGAACCAGACGACGGAGATCATCAGCGGCAGCTTGCGTCCCCACCGATCGGCGGCGGCGCCGGCGATATAGCCACCGGCCAGGCGCGCGAAGAGGGTGAGCGTGATCGATCCGGCCGTCGCGACGTTCGGCACGCCCATGTCGCGCGCGATGTTCGGCATCACGAGCATGAAGATCGTGAAGTCGAACGCGTCGAGGACCCAGCCGGCCCAGGCCGCGCCGAACGCGCTCCAGTGCGCGCGCGTCGGCTCCTTCCACCACGCCACGTTGCTCATCGCGACCCTCCGCCTCCGGGGAGGGGCCTTCAGCAACGGACGCGCCAGCCGAGCGCGGCGTGTTTCCTCCGCGTGATCGCGCCGTTTCGTGCGTCGAGCGCGTCGCGCGTGACGCGAGCGGGCGGGGTAGGGGGAGCGTCAGCGGTGACGCACCTTCAGTCCTGGGAGCATGCGTACACGCCGGCTGCGTCCCCGACGATGCACAGGCCCTTCGTCGGTGCCGTGCCGCAGCTGCCGGAGCAACCGATCATGGCCATGCTGCACGCAGCCTTGAGCTGGGCGACGGCGTTCACGTAGCTCTGGGTCGCCGGGCTGGTGGTCGCGGTTGCCACCACGACCGGGCAACCGCACGGGTCGTTCACCTCGGTCATGCATGCGGTCGTACCCGGGGTGCAGGGTAGGGCGCCGGCCAGCGCCTGCTGGACCTGTGCCTCCAGCTGTTCGCACGTCGGGCCGTCCTGCGTCACGTCGGCCGTTGCGTCCGTGCCGGGAGCGTCCGACTCCGGCGCCGCGTCCTGTGCGACCTGGTCGCTTGCCGTCGTGTCCGCGAGCGCATCGCGCGAGGCGTCGGAGGGTCCGGCGCTCCAGTCGTAGGAGCAGCCGGAGGCGACGACGCAGAGGAGCGCGAACGGCGCGTCTCGCATGGCGCGGAGCCTACGACATCGGGCCGCGGCGTGCCCGCCCGTCGCGTCAGCCGACGTTGATCATCTGCCCGTCGAGCGTCACGATCGCGCCCTTGACCGTGTGCGGCCCGTCGGCGTTGCCGTTGATCACCGGCGCCTTCAGGGTCATCGGGCCGTCGGACTTCACGTCGACCGTGGCGCCGTGGAGCTTGAGGGGGCCGCTCGCGTCGATGGTGATCTGGACGCCCGAGACGGTGATCTCGCCGCTCGGCTTGATCGTCACGGTGCTGCTCCCGGACGTGATCGTCACGTTGCCCGTGACGGTCATCGACTTCTTGCCCTGCACGGTCTCGGTCGAGTCCCCGGTGATCGTGACGGCCTGCTTGCCGCCGATCTTCTCGGTGTGGTCGCCGCTCACGTCGATCGTGCGCTTCGCCTGGAGCGTCTCGGAGACGTCGTCGGTCACCTTGAGCGTGAGCTTCGCCTTGTAGGTCTCGGTCACGTCCTCGGTGACCGTGAGCGCGCGCGTCTTCGAGACGGTGATCTCCTGCTTGTCGCTGATGGAGACGGTCTGCGCCTTGGTGATGCTGATCGACTGGTTGCCCTTGACCGTCTCGGTGTGATCGTTGTCGACCGTCACGGAGCGGTCGTTCTTCACCTCGAGGGTCTGGTCGTTGCTCACGGTGAGCTTGTCGTCGTGCTCCACCGTCCCGGTCTGGTCGTGCTTCACCGTCTTGGTGCGGTCGTGGTCGACCTCGAGCGTCTCGTCGTGCCCGACCTTCTGGTTCTTGTCGTTCTTGACGTTGATGGTCCAGTCCTTCTGCGCCTGGAGGAACACCTCCTCGGAGCCCTTCTTGTCCTCGAAGCGCAGCTCGTTGAACATGCTCGAGTCGCCGCCGGGCGAGCTCCGGCTCTTGATGGTGCTCTTGGTCTTCTCGTCCGGCAGGGCGTACGGCGGGACGTTCGTGCCGTGGTAGACGCAGCCCACGACGAGCGGGCGGTCGGGGTCGCCCTCGAGGAAGGTGACGACGACCTCGTCCTTGATGCGCGGCAGGAAGACGGCGCCGAACGCGTTGCTCGCCCAGAGCTGCGCGACGCGCACCCAGCAGGAGCTCTTGTCGTCGTTCTTGCCGAGCCGGTCCCAGTGGAACTGCACCTTCACCCGGCCGCTGGCGTCCGTGTAGATCTCCTCGCCGGCGGGGCCGACGACGATGGCCGTCTGCGCTCCGTGGATGTGCGGGCGGCGGGTCACGCGCGGCGGCCGGAACAGCACGGTCGCGGGCATGAGGTGGAACTGGTTCCGGTAGGGCGTCGTCTCCTCGCGGCTGCCGGCGTGGTCGGTCGCCGCGAAGGGCTCGGTCCCCCAGTGCTCCACGCGAGTGACGAGGTACTTCGCGTTGAAGTCGTCGCGCGGGTGCTCCCCCAGCGTGAACGTGTGGCCCGCCAGCAGCCGCGCGCACAGGCTGTCCCCGCTGCCCGTCATGCGCGACGCCGTCAGCTCGTCGAGGCGCACCTTCGCGAGCGCGTCCCCGTCGGCCTTCGCGTCGTACTCGCCCGGGTAGTCGTAGACCTCGAGGCTCGTGTCCGCCTTCCCGGAGGAGGCGGCCTCGAGGCTGAGCGCCGGCTTGAGGAAGTTCCAGTCCCGCAGCGTCGTCTTGCCCGAACGAACCTCCTCGGACAGGTTGAAGCGCGACGCGTGCGCGCCGCGGGTCGGGGTGCCGAGCGCGCCGTAGTCGGGACGGAAGACGAGGGTCGCGTCCCCCACGATCGAGGGGTAGGACGTCGTCGTGTCGGCCATCACGAGCGCGTCCCCCGCGCCGGCCTGCTCGAAGTAGTAGTAGATGCCCTCCTCCTCGAGCAGGCGGCTCACGAAGTCCCAGTCGGACTCGCGGTACTGCACGCAGTACTCGCGGCTCGTGTACGTGCCCTGCAGCGACATCTTGTAGTCGGTGCCCGAGGAGGCGCCGGCGTCCTCGAGGACGGCCTCGACGATGGCCGGCGCGGTCATCGCCTGGAAGATGCGGCTGTTGACGCGGTGCTGGAGCATCCACGCCCAGGGCACGATGGTGATGCGGTACCTCGACGACTTCGCGACTGCGTTCTCCTGCTCGATGCGGCTGACGATCCCGGAGCGCGTCTGGGTCTCGCCGCCGGCGTCGAGCGAGCCGATCGTGAGCGTGGCCTTCTTGCGGACGACGTCGTCGAAGGCGAGCGTCTCCGTCGTGGCGATGGTGACGTCGAACTCGAAGAGCTGCGACATCCCCTCGTACCCCTCGAAGTGCAGAAGCCGCATCTCGGCGGAGACGCCCTGGATCTCGAGGGTGTGGAGCGCGCCTTCGGGCATGGGGGCGCGAGCCTACCGCATCTTTCGCGGCTATCGGCCCGGGATCTCCAGGTCGCGCCAGTCGCGTCGCGTGAACTCGACGCCGCACTCGTCGGCGACCAGATCCTCCACCCGGGCCTGGCCGCTCTCGTCGAGCTGGCCACCGATCTTCCGACCGTCGGCACAGTGGATCACGAAGGGTTCCTCGGCGCAGGGCTTGCCGTCGGCGTCGAGGAGCTCGATCTCGACCCACGTCGGTCCGGTGCGGTCGTATCGCTCGAGCGACGGATCCCAGTCGAGCTTGTCTCGCCGCGGGAACCGGAGCTCGCAGACGCCGTGTTCCATCGGCTCGACGCGGGCGAACCCCTTGCCGTCCAGCGTGCCCGTGCGATTCGAGCCGTCCGGGAGAACCAGCTCGTACGGCTCGCTCGCGAGGGGCTTGCCGAGCTCGTCGAAGACCTCGAACTCGATCCACCCCAGGTCCGCCTCGGGAAGCGGTCCCAGCGCCGAATCCTCTGCGGTGCTCGACGGCTGGAAGTCCCAGTCGCCTATCCGGGGCGTCGCCGGCATCCGCGCGATGCGAAGCGTGCCCCGCACCAGCAGGGCAGCCGCGCGCGCGCGCAGCTCGTCGTCGCTCATGCCGTGGACGGCGCGCTCTCCGCAGGCGGCCATCTCGCTCCGCAGTCCACGGAGGGGAGGACCGCCCGCGAACCATCGCCGCAGGAACGTGCTCGCGGCCGACCGATCCCGGAAGTGCAGGTACGGCATCGGCTGGGAACGCGACGCGCCGCAGGCGAACCTCACGACCTCGAATCGGAACGCTTCCTCGCTTCTCACCCGTTGCTCCTGCGTACCGCCTCGGGGTCTTCCAATCTAGACTCCCGCACCTCGCGGCCGGTTGCCTAGCGCCGCGCGAGCATAGTACCTGTTCGAGCGGAAGGCGCGGACACCATGGCGAGCGACCACACGGTGAAGGAGGGCGACACGCTCATCAGCATCGCGCACGCGCACGGCTTCCGGGACTGGAGGAGCATCTGGGATCACGCCGGCAACGCCGCGCTTCGCGGCAAGCGGGCCAACCCGCAGGTGCTCTACGCGGGCGACGTCGTGCACGTCCCCGACCCCGACCCGCGCGCGTTCCGCGCCTCGACGGAGCGGCGTCACACCTACAAGCTCAAGAAGCTGCAGGCGTACTTCTCGGTGCGCCTGGTGGACGAGACCGGGCGGCCCTTCGCCGACAAGCGCTACGTGCTCAGCGTGGGCAAGGATCGCTTCGACGGCGTGACCTCCGCGGACGGCTGGCTCTCCCACGCCGTCGACCCGACGGTGTCGGAGGGCGAGCTCACGCTCTTCCGCAGCGGCGACGGCGACTCGTTCGCCTGGAAGGTCAAGATCGGGCACCTCGATCCGGTCTCCGAGGTCTCGGGCGTGAAGGCCAGGCTGAAGAACCTCGGGTACAAGGTGGCCGAGGTCGACGGCAACCTCGACGCCGACACCCGCGCCGCCCTCAAGGAGTTCCAGCAGAACGCCGGGCTCCCGTCCCCGTCGGGCGAGATCGACGAACCCACGCGCGCCGCTCTCGAGCGGTACCAGAACCACCTCTAGCCCCGCGCAGGCGTCCTCCGAGGCCCGGTCCAACATGGGAACGATTGTCTTCATCAAGTGGGACGGCGTGTGTGTTCCCGACAAGATCGACGACGTTGCGTACTGGTGCAACGGCTCGAACCGCGGTGTCGGGGAGTCGATCACACCCCCGGACCGGCCCACGGGGCTGGCCTCCGCGATGCCTTCGAGCGACAAGGAAAAGGGCCCGTCGCTCTCGGTGCAGGCGGCCGAAGTGACGCTCCTGAGCGTCTCGCCCCAGTTCGCTCCCGCGGAGGAGCACTGCATCGTCCAGCTGTCGGTCAAGGACATGTCCCGCGCGGGCTGCCTGGTGATGCAGGTGCGCGACGCGAAGGGCAAGCTCGTGTACGCCGAGCGGCTCACGCAGAAGCAGATCTGGGGGCTGCACGCCAGCCGGGTCGCGGCCGCTCAGCTGACGCCTTACGGGCACCGCGATCCCCAGCGAGGTCAGATAGCGGACGACGCGGACACGCGCCGCTCCAAGCGGGACAAGCGCAGGGCGCTGCAGTGGGCTTCGCCCGTGGACGGGCCCTACACCTTCACGTTCTGGATCACGGACCGGATCTGCGACGACCGGACGAGCACCGGGCAGATCCCGCTCGACATCGAGGAGGCCAGGGACGGGATCACGAAGCACTCGATCAAGAAGCTCGCGGACCCCGACGCGAAGGACGACAAGGACGCCACCCTGGACAAGGATCCCATGGCGGGAAAGACGGACGTGAAGGTCGTCTTCTCGCTGAAGCAGATGCCATGGGACGCGCTCTACAAGGCCGTCAGCAACGTCGCAGCCACGACGGACCCCGGTGCGGAGAGCGAGCCCCTCCGGCGGATGTGGGCGCAGTACAAGCTCAACGAGCTCGGGTACTGGGCCGGACCGATCGACGGCAAGGACAACGAGGACCTCCGCAAGGCCGTGCGCCGCTTCCGGATGGCGCACCCCTCGCTCTCCAAGTGGGACGTGGGCGCCTTCTACAAGCCGTCCAGCGACGACGTGAAGAGCTACGAGATGGTGCCCGACACCGGGCTCCCGCAGAGCTCACCCGCGGTGGACCGCAGCCTCACCGATGCGCTGACGGCGGCGGCGCCAACCGGGGTGCAGCGCACGACGCTCGGCACGGCCGGCGCCCTCGACGACGAGAAGAAGGGCACCAAGCTCTTCATCGACGTCGATCGCTTCTTCGTCCGCGAGCAATCGGAGTTCAACCGCTCGGACGGCGCGGCCCGCATGACGAACAAGCTCCGCATCGAGCGCGACTGGCTCAGCCAGCCGCACGTGCCGCTCGTCGCTCGCGTCGCGTACCTGGACTCGGCCGGCGAGGAGCGCCCCGCCGACGTGGACGGGCTCGCCGTGAAGTGGACCTGGAGCGACGAGGCCGACGCGGAGCTGCAGACGGCCGGCCTCGTCCCGACGCTGCCGGACAAGACGACGACCGAGCCCAGCCTCGCGAAGGTCTACATCCCCAGGACCAAGACCGACCTGGCCAGGGACAAGGGGCGTCACAACGTGGTCGACGTGGCGGGCGGGATGATCACGGGCGACCCCGCGGCCAACGCCGTCCTCGCGTTCGCGCCGGCGCTGCCGCCGGCCCGCTACGAGCCCGGCGCGGACGGCGTGGTGACCCGCACGACCACGGAGATGCCGTCGCCGGCTCTCGACGGCGCCTGCGTCGTCTATCTCAAGACCTCGACCATCGCAGGGGACAGCTACCGCGTCACGGCGGAGCTCGTGTCGTCACGGGAGAAACCGAAGAAGACGACCGGGCGCGCGGTGGTCTGGCGCCGGTTGCACCTGGCGGCGTACGTGCACTGGCCCAAGCGTTCGGGCTTCGTGCTCTCCACGGAGCTCGACAAGGTCGCCGCCGAGTTCGGCCAGGGGATGGTGGAGCTCGACAGGTCCGGCATGCAGGAGTACCTCGCCTCGGCGCTGCTCACGACGGCCGACTTCGAGAGCATCATCGATCGAGGCGAGATCTCCGCGGCACGCAAGAACATGATCAAGACCGCGGGCTTCTCGCAGACCGCGATCATCAAGGGCTCGCCGGACGTGCACCCCGACGCGGGGACCGTCGCCCAGGCGGCCAACGCGCTGCTGCGAGCCGACTACTTCACGCGGATGGCGGCGGGCGGTACGCGCAGCCTGCCGGAGCTGGGCACGGCGATGCGGATCGCCACCGACTGGTCGGTCAGCTCGGTCGGAAAGGTCGCCGCGGCCGGCAACCACTGGAAGACCGAGCTGGCCAAGGTGCTCGAAGACGACGTCGCGAAGACGGGGCAGCTGGTGCCGTGGAAGCTCAAGACGGACGGCCCGAAGGTCCTCGCCCCGCTCGTCGATACGACGCCCCTGACGCTGGAGATCCTCGAGGCGCTCCTGCTGCCCAAGACCGTGCGCGACGAGCTGGACGTGTACGTGGCCGACACCACCGGCGCGGCGAAGCCGACGTTCCTGGCCTCGTTCCGGACCCACCTGAACAGCGCGTACTCGACCGAGAAGCCACCGGTCCTGAGCAAGCAAGCCTACGCGAAGCAGCTCGCTTCGGACCGCGGGATCACCGACATGAGCGAGCTGATGGCCCTCCAGAGGTCGCCGGAGGTGACGGGCTACGTGCCTCCCGTCCCCGTGCCCTACGCGGACTACACCTTTCTCAAGTCACCGAGCCTGCTGTTCGACTTCTACGAGAACTTCACGGCGCAGCTGGGCAAGCTGCTCAAGGGGCCGGCGTTCGTCTTCACCCCGGGCGTCGACCGCAAGGCGCTCTTCCGGGTTCGCCAGGTGCTCCTCGACAAGCCCGCCTACGAGCTGATGATGGGCGCCAAGATGCACATCGCCGAGCGCGTCGACGAGCGCGCCCGGGCCAAGCTCGTGGGCGACCGTCGCGCGACCGACGGCATGATCATCCTGGACTTCACCACGCACGAGCCGACCACCCTCTACGGCGCCCCCTACACCGTACCGGGCGCGGCGTTCGGCGGCCTCAACGGGGTGGCCATGATCGATCAGGGCCAGGTGTCCCAGTACTACTCGCTGGCCGCGCACGAGATGGCCCACTGCATGACGTTCCAGCACGGCAAGAACGCGCCGAGCACGGCCCGCGGCGATCACGACATGCAGGACGACAACTGCGTCATGAGCTATCCGGTCGCGTTCAAGAGCACCGGGTTCGACCGCGCGGTGGTCGAGGCCGCGCTGCGCGGGTTCCAGAACGTCGTCCCCTCCCCCGAGGTCCACTACTGCTGGGCGGACTTCAAGCCTCACTTCTGCGGCAAGTGCAACCTCAAGCTGCGTGGATGGAACCTGCGCGCCCCGGGGATGCCGGATCGTGCGGACTCGCCGCCGCCGCCCGCGCCGCCCGTGAAGGCCGTCGCCGTGAAGGTGATCTCCGGTTCGCTCAAGGACGACGCTCCCGCCGCCAAGGGGATCGATCGCGTGCCGGTCAGCTTCTACCAGAGCGACAGGTGCGGCCCGAATGCCGCGTCGCTCGAGGCCTTCCCGACCGCCTTCGGGTACCACGCCGCGGCAGCG
>Ga0335078_10016213_pt1 | contig 11053 bp, 8 predicted proteins | sample Lox_Sample_32_FD_206711 | JGI IMG/M metagenome (GOLD analysis project Ga0335078, IMG submission 206711) | Soil microbial communities from Loxahatchee National Wildlife Refuge, Florida, United States - Lox_Sample_3.2 | ecosystem: Environmental > Terrestrial > Soil > Wetlands | place: USA: Florida...
GCACACGCCACATGGGGCGTTGTTCGCAGGCAGTGCTGTACCGCAATTCTGGCAAAAACTCATAACGTTTCTCCTCAACGGCTCTTCTGGGGTCAAAGCTGGCTTATGACTTTCTCGGCGAGAGGCCTGATGGCGTCGACTCCGCAAGGACACTCGTTGAACAAAAATTGCGCCAGCTGGTCTCCCTTCCGCACCATCAGCATCGTGCCTCCCATCTCATAGGCCTCATCGCCCAGGCCGCTTAGGTCTCCGGTGCCTGCTTTCTCCGCTGAATCCGGTCCTGAGGCAGAAGGAACACCCTGCTTTACATGGTCGAACGCCATCCTGTTCAACTTCATGGCCATCTTCGCGCTGTTGGAGTCAAAGCTGACGGCAAGCACAATAACCTCTCCTTTGGCCGCTTCCGCGGAGAGGTTCTTGTCAGAGGCTTCCTGCTGCTTGAAGAAGGCGCCGGTGATCTGCTGCATAATCTGCTGCTGTTTGGCATCGATATTCTGACCGTTGGACTTTGCCTGATTCGTCACCATCGCTGCCATGTGCTTCGAAGTCATGTCCGCGGGGTCGCCCTTCGCGATATACATGCAGCCCTCGCCGTGAGCCTCTGCACGAATTATGGCGATGCCCACGGCATGGGAGACATCCTCAGCGCTGAGAAATTTGCAGGGGTCACCCTTGAACGAGGAGTCGCTGTCTGACCCTCCCCCGCTCTTCAGCAGTGAAGAGAGGCCGCTTTCGTCGGAAGGAGTCTTGTCGCCCAAGACCTGCCTTGTCACCGCATGGGCCTTTTCGCTGACTTTATGAGCGACGTACACGACGCCGGCAACCGCAATCACTCCGCCCATTACAAGCACCGCAACAACTGCGATCACAACTTTCAACAGAGCGTTTGACTTTGCCGGCGCGGCCGCGGCAGGTGTTGTGCTTGCCGGAACCGGTTGTGCTGCGGCGGACAGTTGAACTGGTTGGTACGGTGGGTTCTGCCCAGGCGCCGGCTTTCTGGCACCACAGCTGCCACAGAACGTGGCCTGCTCGGCGAGCGGCGATCCACACTTGCCACAAAAGCTTGCCATCAAAACTCTCCCGGCACCACAGAGATTCATGGGCCATTCGCTGCGTTGGGAGAGATGAAGCACCTGGTGCGCGGAAGGGTCAAGCTAACTGAGCATTGAATGATCCTAAACAGATAAGAAGAGCGGATAGTGCTGGTTACCCTGTCGGTTAAACTGCTCTCCTATTGGACTGCGGGGCATGATCGGACCGCTTCGCGCCGCGCCGCGAGCAAAATCGGGACATCTGGGTCCGCGTTCTTCCACTCGCGGAAAAATTCCTGGTACTCGGTACAGCTATCTTTCGTCTGATGAATCGACCTGTCGGCGCGCGCTAGACCCAGGTGCGACAGAGGCAGCAAGGGCGAGGTTGGATCGACCCCACGATTGTCAAGCAGATGCTGAAACTCCCGTCCGGCCCCTCGCGCGTCGCCTGCATCAGCCAGTGAGATCGCGCGAACATAGACGGGCAGCAACGAAGCGTATTGCCCTAGCTCGTAAGGAACAGCCGGCGCCATGACCTCCAGAATCCGATCCACGCCTTCGTCGCGGCGCCGGGCCAACAGGCCCGCCACCATGGGTCGGTAGACGCCAATGTTGTAAGTGGAAACCGGGTAGAGAAGATCCATTTTGCGACTGAGTTCGGCGGCCTGGTGTAGATCGCCTATGAATGCCAGCACTACCATGGCTTGTCCATATCCCACTTCACCCGCATCGTCTGAAATCGAGGACCGGGCGAGCCCGCGTGCTTTGTCCGTTTCTCCTATAAAGGCCAGAAGAATGGCCTCGGCGGTGAGGTCGGAGGATTCGATTCCCGGTAATCCTGCGTTGTGCGCCTGTACTGCGGAGGCTGCGAAGAGCTTTCCGGCTTCCTTGACCTTTCCCTGCGCGAACGCAGCCTCTGCCAGCCAGAACGAATCATCGACAGCATCCTTCATTGCCTCAGCGGACTTGCCTATACGTTCAGTGTCTCCGCTCGCGAATGCGAGTTGGAATCTCACCCGCCGAAGGACGGAAGACGTCCGGTGTCTTGCCGCCGCATCGGCGCACACTTGTTCTGCCTCTGCGTAGCGACTGGCTCCAAGAAGGGCCACAGCCAGATTCGTATAGGGAAACGAATGGTTTGGCTCCAGGCGCACCGCTTCCTGCGCAGAAGCAATCGCGTCCGGATACCGCCCGATGAGGTTCTGGTCGTTTGCCAGCGCATTGAGCGGACTCCAATCGCGTGGATAGGTAGTGTGCCAAAGGGAATAGATTGCCAGCGCCTTTTCCAGCTCAACCGCGACGATGTCAAAGTAGCGTCCGGAGATGACATAGCGCTCCGGTTCGGTAGCGCGCTCACGGAGATCGAAGGCCTTTTTCACGAAGCCGGAGCCCGTCTTTTCTTCTCCCAGATTTGTGTAGGCGGAGCCTAACTGCTCATACGCCATTGCAAATCGTGGGTCCAGCAGAATCGCAGCCTTGAAATAAGGAATGGAATCCTGCGAGCGCCCCTTACTGCGAAGGTCGTACCCGACCCGATAGGCGTTCAATGCCTCAAGGGAGTCTGTGGTGGCCTGCTCCAACGGGATGTTGAAACGCTCCATCGTAGCTCTCGACTCGCCGAGGTCCTGCCGAACGGTCGCCAGCATTTGTCCCAGCATTCCCAGCACGGCGTCGCGTCCTTTCACCTCAGCCGATGCGCGGCTGAGGCGCTCACCATCACCGCAGCGACGACTCTCCAGCTCAATCAGATAGTTGTCGGTGCCGCGTCGGCTGATCGAGCCGGAGAGGACTGCATCAGCCTGAAGTGGCTCGCAGGCCTGTCGCGCTATCTCCGGTGTCACGCGGCCCTGGGACGGAGGTCGATTGAGGCTTTGCAACGCATTGTCAATTGCGGCATCGGAATCGATGTGAAGCCAAGGCGACTGTGCTAACTGCACAACCGTAGCTCGGCGCAGAGAACCGTCGAAAACCGCATCTCCGGTACTGTTCGCAAAATCCGTAATGATAAGTGAATGAACAGGATCATGCGACTTTGCTTTTGCCCATTCATACACCGCGACACCCACCAGCAACACCGCGACCAACGAAGCGAGAACGAGCCTCGACAGGACACCACTCCTCTTCGCAGGACTCTGATTCTCGACGACCGGCGGCACAACCGATACGACTGGCGACTTTGGGATCTCCGTAGCGATCGCCGTTTCGACTGGCGCGATAAAGCGATAGCCCCTTCGGGGTACCGTTTCGACGAAGCGAGGATTCGTTGCATCGTCTCCCAACGCTTCGCGGAGTTTCGCCACCGCGACCGAAAGCGCGCCATCGACTTCAACATGAGTATCCTGTTCCCAGAGCTGGGATCGTAACTGCTCTTTGCTGACAATTTGGCCGCGAGCATCGAGCAATGCGATCAGCAGCCGGATAGGCTGATCCTGGATCCGAACCAGCAGACCCTTTCGCCGCAACTCCGCGGCGGGGGCGTCCACCTCAAAAAGCCCAAATCTGTAAATCATTGGTGGGGATGCGTCCGATTAAGGATAGACGGCCGAGCCCAATTCTGGGCGGCAAACCCGGTTCGCGCTGCCCACGCCAATTATAGCGGCTGATCGAACTCCGGGCGTCCATCGAACGCAGATTGGCCTGCCCGAGCAGAACGGCACGCGATCCCGGGTCCACCGTTGGGCTGACGTGGTCAGGCCGGTCCTCGGAGCAGGGCGCTCGAGAATATCTGTCTGCCCGGTGCTGACGGTCAATGACTCCACTGCGAGAACCCGTCATCATCGATTGCGACCCGATCCTGGCGTGGTCATGGACCAAACACATTTCCTGCGACTGCACACATTTACTGCGACTGCCCTGCCCACGAATGTGCGGGCGATTTGGCGCTCTGAAGATCGATCAATCACATACAGATGGCTGTCGCAAGATTCGGCGGAAGTTTACTCAAGCGCCATTCCGAACTCTCGCTTCGTTCGCCGAGTCCACTCGTCGCCAAAACTGATATCGAGTGCACGTCCCACGACGACTCCCTGGCCGTCGAGCGGCACATGCTTCAACTTTGCGATTGCCTGTTCCAATGGCACGAACTCCAGCCGAGGAGGCCAGATCGCCACCATCACGCCATTCATCCCCTTTGACAAGCCGTCAACAGCTCCGGCACCAAATGTCACCCCGAGGTTGCGATCCAGAGCGTTTGGGGATCCTCCTCTCAACAGGTGTCCCAGCACTACTGTACGGCTCTCCTTCCCGGTCAGTTCCTGCAACTGCGCGGCAACGCTCTCTCCGATGCCGCCCAACCGCTCCACTCTTCCGATTTCACGGCTTTTCACTATCACCTCGCCCCCAATGGGTTTCGCTCCCTCGGCTACCACAACAATTGAGTACGGTTTACCCTCCTCATGACGGCTTTTCAAATGCGCCGCGACCTTCTTGATGTCGTAGGGAATCTCCGGAATCAGGATCGCGTCCGCCCGGCCGGCTATGCCGCAATGCAGCGCAATCCACCCAACGTATCGGCCCATCACCTCTACTACCATGATGCGCTGGTGCGATAGCGCGGTGGAGTGAAGCCGGTCAATGCAATCCGTAGCAAAATCGACCGCCGTGTTGAATCCGAACGTCATTGCCGTCGATTCAAGGTCATTGTCGATCGTCTTTGGCACGCCGATCACGCAAAGGCCCTTCTTGTGGAGTTGGTTCGCGATGGAGAGACTGCCATCGCCACCAACAGAGATCAGCGCCTCGATCCCCAGGTCATCAAATCGCCGCATCAGTTCATCGGAGCAGTCGACCTCAATCTTCGTACCATCTGGCTGCTCGAGTACACGACGAAATGGATTTCCGCGGTTCGTGGTTCCAAGGATCGTTCCTCCCAGGTGCGCAATCTCTCTTACGGTCGATCGACGCAGTTCTACGACCCCACCGTTCGGATACCTCGTCGGCTCCAGCAGTCCATCGTAGCCATCGCGAATCCCCAGTATCTCCCAGCCCAGTCCCCGCGCTGCATACACCGCGCCGTGAATCACCGCGTTCAGTCCTGGCGCGTCTCCGCCTCCCGTGCATATCGCGATTCTCTTTCCCGTCTTCGACATTGATCTCCCTCGTACCGAATCTCGTCCAGAGACTAAGAGAAGGAAACGTATCGCGGGAACTGGCAATTCTTTCAGTGCCTCGTGCGAGTAAGTCCAAATCCGCCTCGAACCGCTGCATTCTGTCAGACAAACTTCAGGCGCGCGGTGCAACCGTGGCCGAGTGGGTGGTGATGCGCGAGATGTACGACGACGAGGAGACTTCCCCAAGTCTGCTTGCCGAACGCATTGGGATGACGCGCGGTGGCGTCTCAAAGCTCGTCGATCGGCTCGTAGCATAGGAGTAGTCATGCGTACTGACCGCACCGACGATCGGCGATTTCAATCCATATCACTGGCAACCGCCGGACGAAGGATGGTCCCTCAACTAGCCACGCTCGCTGATCAAAACGACGAAGAACTCTTCAGTGCACTCTCCTCCAGGGAGCGTGCTGCATTAATGGCCTAGGAAAAACTGGTCCAGGCTCATGGCCTGCAAGCCTTGCCAACTGAATAAGGAGTACAAGTGAACAAACAGGTAATTTACAAAGTGGCGGCCGCCTTGTTTCGCCTCAATGTCTCACGGACGTCATTTCGGCAGCTCCCTGCCGTAGCTTGTGCCCAGTTGCACGATCATTCTCCGTACGGCACCCAGATGTTCTTGACCTGCGTGGCATGCTGGAGAAACCAGCGGCCTTCAGCTCCGGTGCTATCAAACCAGTCGTATTCGCGACCGTCGTTGGTCCAGACCTGCTTCATGTTCCCGACCGATGCAGCACGTACCATCGCAGCTTCTTCGTCGCTGCGGAAGCACCAGATCGCGTCAATACCGTCATGCTCAGCGAGAGTTTTGCCCAGCTCGACGGGCCGGCCCGCGACCAGATTCACCACGCCGGCAGGTACGTCGCTGGTGTCGAGCAACTGATACAGATCGCCCTGAATCAGCGGATAGCGTTCCGATGGAACCGCAACCACGGTGTTGCCCATTGCAATGGCGGGCAGGATCAAAGAGATCAGGCCGAGCAAAGGGGCGTCGGAAGAGGCGAGAATTCCAACGGTGCCCACCGGCTCAGGCATGGCGATCGTAATATTTCTGCCCGGCGGATGATGCACCACGCCCTCAAATTTGTCCGCCCAGGCGCCATAGGCAAAGATACGCTTGATGGAGAGTTCGGCTTCGATTGCGGCGCGGTCCTCGCCTATCACGCCCGCGAGCCGATGCGCGATCTCGTCGCGTCGCTGAATCATGTTCTCCGCGAGGTAGTAGATAACCTGCGCACGGCCGTGGGCCGTGGTCCGCGCCCATCCTGATGCAGCCCGTGCTGCTTCCACGGCATTGCGGATATCCTTGCGATTGCCGAGTGGCGCTTCGCCGAGCAACTGGCCATCTTTGCCATGGACGGGCAAGGAGTAGCCCGAATCCGGCCGGGCCTGCTTGCCGCCGATGTATTGCTTCACCGTGCGGTCAATTGACGAGTTCGCCTGTGCAAAATTGTCCTGTTCATCATCAGTCTCGTCGACAGCGGTCTCTGCTCGCGGCTTCTCCGCCTTGGCGGGCGACAGGCCGTGTAGCCACCTCGGAGTCAGATACTCCAGCATGCCTTCACGGCCGCCCTCACGGCCGTAGCCCGATTCGCGGTAGCCGCCGAATCCGCATGCGGCATCGAACTGGTTGGTGGAGTTCACCCAGACCACTCCCGCTTTCACCTGCGCGGCCAGATCGAGCGCGACATTGATATTTTCGCTCCAGATACTCGCCGCTAGGCCATAGATGGTGTTGTTCGCCAATTCCACTGCTTCTGTAGGAGTGCGGAAGGTCATCGCCGCCAGGACCGGACCAAAGATCTCCATCTGCGCGACGGTTGCCGTTGGATGAACATCGGTCAGAAGCGTAGGGGGGAAATAGCTGCCCTTTTGAGGCAACGGAACATCAGGCTGCCAGCAATGCGCACCCTCGGCGACGCCCGCGTCCACCATGTTGCGGATCGTCTCCAGCTGCGCCGGCGAAACAATCGCGCCGATGTCGATCGCTTTATCCAGCGGGTGGCCGACACGAAGCGTCTCCATGCGGGCGCGAACCTTGGCGTAGAGCGTCTCTGCCACGCGCTCCTGCACCAGCAGTCGCGAGCCAGCGCAGCACACCTGCCCCTGGTTGAACCAGATGGCGTCAACCAGGCCCTCGACCGCCGAATCGAGATCGGCGTCGTCGAAGACGACAAAGGGTGATTTGCCCCCCAACTCGAGCGAGATCTTCTTGTGCGTCTTCGCCGTGGCTTTGCGAATGATGCGACCCACTTCCGTTGATCCGGTAAAGGCGATCTTGTCGGTTCCCGGATGATCGATAAGCAACTGGCCGGTTGCGGGTCCACCGTTCACCAGGTTCAATACGCCTGCGGGCAATCCCACTTCCATGACCAACTCCGCAAGGGCCAACGCTGTGAGCGGAGTGTTCTCCGCTGGCTTGATGACCACGGTGTTGCCCGCCGCCAAGGCAGGCGCCACCTTCCAGGCAAACATCAGAAGCGGAAAGTTCCATGGAATGATCTGCCCAACGACGCCGCAAGCCATATAGTTGGGAAACTCCGACTCCACCAGCTGCGCCCAGCCTGCGTGATGGTAGAAATGGCGTGCCACGAGGGGGATATCGATGTCCCGGCTCTCGCGAATAGGTTTGCCGTTGTCCATCGTCTCGAGGACGGCCAGCCGGCGCGAGTGCTTTTGCACCTGACGCGCAAGGGCGTAGAGATAACGCGCCCGCTCGTGGCAGCTCAGGGATTGCCAGCCTGGCAGGGCTTTGCGGGCTGCGGCGACGGCTGCGTCCACGTCGGCGGCACTGGCCACCGCAATTTCGGCGAGAGCGTCTCCGCTCGACGGGTCAGTCGTCTCGAAATACTCACCGCTCGCCGTTTTCACCCACGCGCCATTTATGAACGCATTGAACCTGCGGTGATGCCGCTCCAGCCACTGCACGGCTTCCTTGGGATCTTCCGGCGCAGCGCCGTACTCCATGCTGTAGAATTTTTCGGCTATGCTCATCGCGTCTCCTCCGCTGACTCGAACCCATCTACGCGATGGGGTGACGATACGCCGCCGAATAGCGGCCGGTGGCGTGATGCTCCAACTGACGCTCAATGTCGGCCAACATACCGCTCGCGCCGAATCGAAACAGCGAGGGCTCCAGCCATGAACGTCCCAGTTCGTCCTTCATCATGGCCAGCCAGTCCAGCGACTGCTTTGCAGTGCGGATACCTCCCGCCGGCTTGAACCCCACTGACATCCCAGTCCGTTCAGCATATTCCCGGATCGCCCGCACCATCACCAGCGAGACAGGCAGAGTGGCGTTCACTGCCTCCTTCCCGGTCGACGTCTTGATGAAATCCGCGCCAGCCATCATCGCCACCCAGCTCGCGCGCGCCACGTTGCGCAGCGTCATCAAATCTCCAGTCCCCAGGATCGCTTTCATATGCACCGGACCGCAGGTTTCTTTGAATGCTGCGACCTCGTCGTACAGTGCCAACCACTCGCCGTTGAACACATGTGCCCGGGTAATTACGATGTCGATCTCCGACGCACCCGCCTCAATGGAACGTCGAATCTCCTGGACGCGTTCCGCTAGTGGAGATAATCCAGCCGGAAAACCTGCCGAGACTGCGGCAACCGGAATGCCCGATCCCTCGAGCGCCTTGGCAGCTGTCTCCACAAACGTGTGATAGACGCACACCGCACCGACTTTGAGTTCCAGCTCTTCAATGCCCAGGTTCTCCACCAGATGCCGCTGCACCGGATTGCGAGCCTTCGCGCAGAGCCGCTTCACCCTCTCGGCGGAATCGTCTCCGCTCAGCGTGGTCAGATCCATGCAGGCGATGGCACGCAGCAGCCACGCCGCTTGATGCTCTTTTTTGACCGTCCGCCTCATCGTATGCGATGTCGCGCGACGCTCCACGGCGCTCGTGTTTACGCGTACTTCTTCCACCCAGTCCAAATTGAGCGCAATGCGCCGGTTCTGCTCCAGGGGACGGCCGTGCAGAGCAATCGGGACGGAACCGGCGGTGTGCATCGATATTGCCGGCTGATGAGCCATACGTCTCCCTCGCTGTAGAGTGAATAGTTTAAACACATTTTGATACGTCTGTATCTCTTAACCAGAAATATCAAAGTCGTCCGCCTGAGCCAAAGGACTACGGATTCCGGCTTGAGATTTCGGCCGTCCCGGTTGACCCCCGACTGGCGACGAGTCCCGATTGCCTTTATCTCAGGGGAATGGTGACTCATCTTGCATCAGGGCACAGTCCATGCAATCATCTCGCTGGAGAGGTCGCCTCATCTGAGAGCCGCGCCTGCTAGCGATGTTTCTTATCCTGGCGCAACGAATATCGCAAGAAAAGAGAGATTTTATGGGCGTTGATCACGCATGTGAGAGATTCCAGAGCGAGATCCGGTTCGCGCTGGTATCTGATGCCTCACTTCAAGAAAGATTGAGCTGCCTGATTTCCGGCGTTTGCCATTTGCAGCGCGATGGTTTTCCTGACGAGCATGTGTGGGATGAGTTTCGCAAGTTAGTAAATGAAACCACAAAGCGGGGAAACCACCAGCAGGGAGATGAAGCTATACACGCCACCACTTCCCAGATGTCAAATGAGAAAGCCAGAGAATGCCTTGAGGAGGCTCTTAGCATTTTTTCCCATCTTGCGAAGGCGTTCGGCAGGACTGAATTTGTCATCTGATCCGTGCGAAATTTCCTCCCGCGTCTGGGATTGCTGATCAACAGTCGGTTTGGCCGCGACTATGTTGTCGCTATCAATGGAATGCGCCGGAAACTCGATACAGCAGGCTTGAGCAATTGCCGAATCGCGTTGCGCTCAGCCTCGAGCAAAAACGACAAAGCCGTTTGCTGGGATGACGACATTCGCGGACGCCGGCAAGCCGTGCAAGGCTGGTCCCGATGCTGAGACACCTCCGCCATTGCCCGCCACAATGGGATTCACCCAGTTGTCATACACGTCGCTATTAAAAATCTCCAGCCAATTCCCGGACGACGGGAAGCCGACGGCATAGTTGTACCAGGTAGATTCAGCCAAAGTAGCAACGATGACGACATCTTGCCCAGTTCCTTCTAGCCACCGATGATAGGCAATCACCCGGTTCTGGTTATGAACATGAAATGGACTGATGTTTTCGCCGCGCAGTGCTGGCTGGTTCCAGCGCAGGCGAATAAGATCCTGTGAGAACCGTAAATAGTCGATCATGGCCTTGTCACCACTTGCTAGGCCGTTCCACCACAGGAGATTTGAAGAAGTTGGGTCCCAGCTCCACTGTTTGTCTTCAAGGAACTCCTGCCCCATGAAAAGCTGTGGAATCCCGGGTGCTGTCAGGACCAGACCGAGCGCGAAGCGTGAGCGGCTGCGCGCATACCAGGAACGCCGGTCGGATGGGTCGGCCAGGGTAGGTATGCGTTGCTCCGCTCCCACCTTGACGATGTCATGGTTCTCTACGCAGGTAACAGCCTGCCATCCATGAGTGAATCCTTGCGGAAAAAGATTTGATGCGATCCGGTCCATGTCTACTTGGGCTTGTGATCCTTCGGAAGCCGATTGAATAGCGATGCGAACCGCCGATCTGAGTCCGTCATGCTGTACCACGTCGAAGCCCGCTCCGCTCGCCGCCGTTGACGAAACGATGAGTTGCGTGGTTGATCGTGGATAGTTACCGACCTCATTGGGCCAGTACTCCGCGTTTTGCACCAGACGCGGCTTCAGGCATCGAAGTGTGTCCGTCAAATTGCAGCAGAAGCTCCATCCCGAATCGCAGTTCATCGAAATGAGATCGCTGATTTCGTCGTAGCGGAAACCATCGGCATGGAACTCGGCGATGTAGTACTTCGCGTTGTCAATAAGGAATTGACATACGCACTGATTCCAAAGCGCAAATGAGAGGCCTCCGGTGCCCCGATCCTGATCG
>Ga0335078_10016214_pt1 | contig 11053 bp, 11 predicted proteins | sample Lox_Sample_32_FD_206711 | JGI IMG/M metagenome (GOLD analysis project Ga0335078, IMG submission 206711) | Soil microbial communities from Loxahatchee National Wildlife Refuge, Florida, United States - Lox_Sample_3.2 | ecosystem: Environmental > Terrestrial > Soil > Wetlands | place: USA...
GGCGGGGAAACCCGCATCTTACATAAACGGGCGAATTCTACATCACAGCGGTCTGTGCTTGTAGGAGTTGAAATCGTTCTCCGGGCGTCATATCGTAAAGTGGCTGAAATTTCTCTGTCGGGCGTCCTGATGTCGGACGCAACGGCAGATTCTTATTCTCTACAGACCCTTGGTTGTGATGGGGCCGCGACCTTGGGGCTGTGCTGTTTTTTGCGGTTGTCGGAGAGGGACCTATGGAAAGCAAACCAGCACAGAATATACAGGACTCGTTCCTGAATACTGCCCGCAAAGACAAATCGGTGATCACAATCTATCTCCTCAGCGGGGTGAAGCTCACAGGTAGAATTCGCTCGTTCGATAAATACTCGGTCGTGTTGGAGACCAACAATCAGGAGCAGTTGATTTTCAAGCACGCCATTTCTACAGTTGTGATGTCACGCTCGATGCACGTGGACCGCCATCTGGATTCGCGGCCGATTATGCCGTCGTCCGCACCAGTTGCCGAAGCTAGCGTCGCACCAGCGGTTGAGGATTAGCGTTTTTGCGAGTGAGGCGAGGAAGATCGGGAGCGGTGAACAGCTCCTGGCCCATCAGCCGCCAGCAATCCGAGCGGGCGTTTCTGGTTGGAGTGGAATTCTCGTCCCGCTCAAACCAACAAGATGCCTCACGGCGGTCTCCCCAGACCACGGGTGAGGAGATTCCGTCTCACCCAGCTTCCGCAGGGACTGTTCCGCGTGGTGCTCGCGTCGCACGCGATGCGGCGTCAGCTCGTGTCCTTTCCAATCTCGAGTCTCAGGAGTTCACTTCCGAGGAGTCGCTGGGCGAACTGCGCGAGCTCACCAGGAGTGCCGGAGCCGGCATCGCCGGGGAGATTCTGCAGCGTCGCCCGAAACCGGATCCGGCAACTCTCATCGGCAGCGGGAAAGTGGAAGAGCTCAAGGGTGCGATCGCGTCAACCGCACCCGAGCTTGTCATCTTCGATCACGAATTGACGCCATCGCAGCAGCGCAATCTGGAACGCGAGCTCGATGTCCGCGTCATCGATCGCACCCAACTGATCCTCGACATCTTCGCGCGTCATGCTCGCACGCGCGAAGGACAGCTGCAGGTGGAACTGGCGCAGCTTCAGTACCTGCTGCCGCGGCTGACCGGCCGTGGCATTGAGATGTCGCAGCTCGGGGGCGGTATCGGGACCAGAGGTCCAGGCGAAACCCAACTCGAAACCGATCGCCGCAAGATCTATCGTCGCATCCGTCATGTGCAGCAGCAGCTGGAAAATGTCCGCCGCATTCGCGGACAGCAGCGTCAGCGGCGGGAATCGGCGCCTATCGCAACCGTGGCGCTTGTCGGCTATACCAACGCCGGCAAGTCGACGCTGTTCAACGCGCTGACCAAAGCTGCGGTGCTGGAGAGCGCGCGCATGTTTGCCACGCTCGATCCCACATTGCGGCACATTCAGCTGCCGTCCAAACGCGAAGTGGTCTTGTCTGACACTGTAGGATTCATTCGTAACCTTCCCCATACGCTGGTATCAGCGTTCCGCGCGACTTTAGAGGAAGTGCAGCGGGCATCGCTCCTATTGCACGTAGCCGACGTAACCAGTCCCACCGCCGGCGAGCAGCAAGTGCAGGTAGAAGCTGTTTTGCGTGAGCTGGAGGTGCAGGACAAGCCGCGTCTCTATGTGATGAACAAGGTCGATCTGCTGTCCGAAAAGAAGCGGGAGAGCCTTCGCGACTCCGACAATGCGGTACATGTTTCCGCGGCTACCGGCCTCGGATTAGAGGAGCTGCTGAAAGCGATCGATGCCCGAATCGAAGAAGATCCGATTCAGCGCGTGCGTCTGCACGTGCCGCAGTCGGAAGGAAAGGTCCTGGCGACGCTCGATGCCAAGTCGATTATCTTGTCGCGCCATTACCGCGACGGGTTCGTCGACTTGGAAGTGCAGGCGCCGGAATCGGTGTTGCGCCGGATGAAGAGCTTCGTTGAGTAGCGCCGCCCTCCGAGTAGCGCCGCCCTCCGGGCGGCTGGATCGCAGGCCTCCGGCCTGCGCGCGAGGGCAGGCGAGGACGCCTGCCCGACAGCCGGCCGGAGGCCGGCGCTACGTTTACACCACTCTGACGCCGGCGTCGGCTTGTTCGTGCGCGTGGTAGCTGGAACGCACCAGTGGGCCGGACTCGACGTGCCGAAATCCCATCTTCAGCGACGCTTCCTTCAAGAAGCGAAATTCCTCGGGCGGATATAGCCGGGCGACCGGCAGATGATCCTTCGATGGCCGCAGATATTGGCCGATGGTGAGGATGTCGACCTTCCGATCCGCCAGGTCGCGAAAGACTTCCAGCAGTTCGTTCGTATCCTCGCCCAATCCGACCATCACCCCGGTCTTGGTGGGAATCGCCGGATTCATTTCCTTGGCGCGTTCCAGCAGATGCAAGGTTCGCTCGTAGCGAGCACCCGAGCGCGCAACCCGGTACAGCCGCGGCACAGTTTCCGTGTTGTGATTCAGGATGTTGGGCTCGGCGTCCATCACGATGCGCAGCGGTTCTTCCAGGCCCTGAAAATCGGGAATCAGCACCTCGACCCGGCAGTCGGGAACTCGGCGCCGAATCTCACGAATGGTTTCGGCAAAGACACGAGCTCCGCCGACGTTGTCGTCATCACGATTCACGCTCGTGACCACCGCAAACTTCAGCGCCAGCTTTCCGACCGCTTCAGCGACACGGCGCGGCTCATCGAGATCGATCGGCTGAGGACGTCCCTTCGGCACCGCACAGAAACCACAGCGCCGCGTGCAGAGATTGCCCAGCAGCATGAAGGTCGCGGTCCGATGGTTCCAGCATTCGCCGATGTTGGGACAATGCGCCGACTCGCACACCGTGTGCAACTCCAGTTGGCGCGCCAGCGTCTTCAGGTTGTGATAGTTCTCGCCCATAGGCGCGCGCGCCTTCAGCCACTCCGGCTTGGGAGCGGGCTGGCGCGGACTGATGTCGATCTGGATCAACTCAACGGCAGTTGCCATGCAGTATTTCTATTGTATCGCGTTGAATAAGATGCCCGACGACCCCGGACGGTCACATCCCCGTTTAGAATCCTGCGGTGGGCAATTTCTGCTGCACCCGGCATCCCCGAAGATAGTCTGTGCTTCAATCCAGTTGCAGCACCTGTACGAGGAACCGCACTGATGCGAAAGTCTGCGATCGTTTTTCTTGCACTTGCTCTTTTCCTGAGCGCGTGCTCCGCCAACAACAACACCGAAAACAAGCCCGCTCAGGCAACGCCGAAACAGCCTGAATACGAATCCGGCCACGTCGCCTTTCAGAAGATGTACATTTCCGCTCGGGGCTGGGCGGCCGACGCTACACCGTTCCGGCTGCAATCGCGTTTTACCCCCGACGCTCCCACCTCCGAGGGCAAGGCCGGCGTGTGGCGCGCCTCCTTCGCTTCCCCGGCAAGAAGCACGTTGAAGACATTTGTGTGGTCGGGGCTGGTTGGACCGGATGCGCCCGAGCAGGGGATCAGTTTCTCCGCCGAAGACAGCTGGAGCCCAGCCAACACCTCAGATCGGGTCTTCAATATCGGATTTCTCAAGATCGATAGCGACAAAGCTTATGAAGTTGCGCAGAAGAACGGCGGACAAAAGCTGACTGCAAAAGATCCCAAGCAGCCGATTTTCTTTATATTGGATTGGGATGGGGCAAAGAATCAGCTAGTCTGGCACGTGATCTACGGCGATAGTCAGGACGATGCGAAGCTGCGGATCGCCGTCAACGCCTCGACAGGCGAGTTTCTGCGCGTGGAGAAGTGAGACTCGCACCTTTCTATCGGCGGCTCGCTCTGAGGCTATTGCGGTGAAGCGGATGAGCTAACTTACTTCGCCGGGTTCCACCCCGCCCACACCGGTATGCCCTTGTCATCGCGCAGGGTGACGGTATTGGTGCCCACGATGATCTCGCGGGCCAGAATCTCCTCTTCCGGAGCGTTTGGCGCCTTCGCTCCGGTCACCTGCACCTGGCTGCCTACCGCGAACGATGTGTCCATCTCTTTCAGAAACGACGCCGGCGCTACATGCACCAGGACGGTGCCGGTGTCGGTCTTCACCACCAGATGCGTCCCTTCGTAGGCGCCCGGCACTTCGCGGATCTCTTCGACCACGCCTTTGATCTTGACCTCGTTCGCAACATCGTACTTCGGTCCGGTATCCTTTACTTTCTGAGCGAGCCCACTCGATACCGCCAGCAACAGCGCGCTGGCCGTTAAAACAATTTTCGACCACGATCTGTAGCTCATTGTCCGTGCTCCTTCAGGCAAAAAATTGCGACGCACGAAAGTGCGGCTTCGCGAGTCTCTTGCCTATCCCAACCGCCTCGCAGCCGCGCGCCGAAGCGCCAGTCGATCAACGCAGGGTTACAGCAACTGCGTGTTCACTTGCTGGGGGCAATTGGTTAAGGCGATCTTGCGCCCAAACCGCTTCAATCTCAAGCTCAAACGTAGTCCGTCGCAACCCAGGGTGCAGTGAGAAGGCTCACATCGAGGCGTGATAGAGGTGCTTCCCCACCAGCTTGACTGCGATTCCCAAGAAGGGCCGCTCTTAGCCCCCAAAGTGGAATCTTGGTTGCCTTATAGCGCTTTCGTGTCATAATCATGGCACGCTTAGCGTAAGGTCGAGGCTTTTGTGCGCCCATCGTTCGCACCGCGGTTTCTGTCGCGGCTCAAGATCATCGGGCTGAGCTACGATGACGTTCGCGTAGAGCACGTTTTGGCCTTCTCGCGGCTATTCGTAGCACTAACGTCGTTAGCGGCTTGGTTGTTTCACCTTGGCGGTGCGACCAGTCACTATCGGGTTGGGTTGGTCTTGCTATTAGGCTATGTCGTCACCGGCGTCGCCCTCATTATTTGGCTTCAATGGCAGGACGATCTCAGCCGCGGCTTTGTGACCGCTGCACAGGTCAATGACATCGCCTGGCCGGCGCTGTTGTGTTTGTCCGCTGAGGTTCCGAACAGCACGTTTTTCATACTTTTCCTTTTCGCCATGATTGCGGCTGCTTTCCGTTGGGGTTTCGTGGAGACCATGACCACTGCGTTGATCAGCGCAGCCGTCTTGCTCTTCCACGCGACCATGGTCGCGTATGGACCGTCAGCTTTTCGCGACGTCCTCTTAACCCCAGCGGAGCCTGCACGTCTGGTCATGCGTTGTGCCTTCCTGTTGGTGGCGGGCTTTCTGCTCGGATTCTTGGCTGAGACGGAGAAGCAGCTTCGCGCAGAAATCGCGCTAACCAATCACCTGCTTTCTCTGGCTCGCGTCGGCAGCCGCTTTGCCAAGGTGCTGCAAGATGTTCTTGCGGAGTTGGGACGGATCTTCCACGGAACGGCGGTCTACGAGGTTTCGGCGCAGAGCAGTACTGGGCGCGCCTTCAAATGGGAGATTCCGTCCCTGGAGAAGCCGGCGATTCATCTCCAGGAACTCGCTCCAGCGGAGAAAAATAACGAGCTCCTGTCGCAATATCCCTACGCCTTTTTCATGCGCCGGATTCCCCCCAACGGAGGCTGCTCCATCACCGCGCTCGACGAAGAAGGACGGTGCCTGCGGAATGGGCAAGCCAAGGATTTCGAAATGCCCTTACCCGAAGCGGAATCGCTGCTCGTCGTCAGCCATGAGATGGGACGCGATTGGAGCGGACGGCTGGTGCTGATCAATGCTCAGCTCGGGCGGCAACGCGAGCATGAGCTGCGCTTCGCACAAAGCGTGATGCGCCAGTTGGCCCCGGTTCTCTATTCGGTTTACCTGTTCCGGGCGTTTCGTTCGCGAGCGGGGGCAACCGAGCGGGCCAGAGTCGCGCGTGAACTGCATGACACCTCGATTCAGTCGCTGATCGGTATCGAAATGCAGGTGGATGTTCTGCGCCGGCGCAGCGCAGATCCTGCGCAGGCGGACGAACTGGAGCGCATTCAAGGATTGCTGCGTACGGAGGTGTTGAACTTGCGCGAGCTGATGCAGAGCATGCGCCCGGTCGACATCGGACCCCATCAATTGCTTGACTTTGTGGCCGAACTCGTAGAACGTTTTTCCAGAGATACCGGCATCGCTGTCCGCTTTATATCGGAGCTGCAGGAAGTTACGCTTCCTCCCGCTACGTGCCGGGAACTGGTGCGCATCGTGCAGGAAGCGCTGGTCAACGTGCGCAAGCACAGCAGTGCGCATTCGGCGATTGTTCGCTTTGGCTCGCAGGACGGTGTGTGGAAGTTAGTGATGAATGACGATGGCAATGGGTTTCCTTTCGCAGGCCGATTTACGCTGAAGGAGCTGGATTGTCTGCGTCGTGGGCCAGCCGTAATCAAGGAACGCATTCGTGCCATCGGAGGCGATCTCGTGCTCGAGTCGACTCCCGGGCACGGATCGAGGTTGGAGATTACTATTCCCCTGAAAGGATACGAGTCCCATGGATAAGAAAGAGCCGTCAGTGCGCATCGTCATCGCCGATGACCATACGATTTTCCGGGATGGTCTGCGCCGTCTGCTCGAGGCCGAGCCCGAGTTGGAAGTGGTGGGCGAAGCTGCCGACGGCACGGAGGCCGTCACCCAAACCCGCCAGCTCAAGCCGGATATTTTGCTGCTTGATCTCGCCATGCCGCGCGTTCCGGGCATGGACACGCTACGCGAGCTGTCCAATGACGGTAATAATCTGGCCACCAAGATCATTGTGCTGACCGCCGCGGTGGAACGCCTGGAGATCGTACAGGCGCTGCAGTTAGGCGCGCGCGGCGTGGTGATGAAGGAAGCCGCAACCCAATTGCTGATGAAAGCCATCCGCACGGTTATGCTCGGGCAGTACTGGATTGGCCGTGAGGCCGTGGGCGACATTGTCGAATTCATGCGCACCAATCCCTCCGCGGAAAAGGCGCCCCGTAACTACGGCTTGACCAAGCGCGAAATGGACATCCTGACCACCATCGTTGCCGGCTTGAGCAACAAGGAGATTGCCAAGAAGTTCTCGCTCAGTGAAGATACGGTGAAGCATCACCTGACCAACATTTTCGACAAAGTCGGCGTAGCCAGCCGTCTGGAGCTGGCGCTGTTCGCCATCAACAACCGTCTGACCGAGCCGCCGAACTAGGCGGCTTCGCTTCCCTTACGCGCCCACCGTCGTCTATTGATGAACCGCAGTTGCCTGCCGGGAGCGACAACTCGGGCGCTGCGGTGTTTCAGGTCTCAGAACCGATTACAGGAGTTGCAATGAGGACCAAAGGGCCCGGGTACGTGTTTCTTGGTTTGGTGTTGAGCCTTGCTTTACTGGCGGGATGCTCGCGCAAGGTAGAACGCAGCGATGCGCAAGTCGCCAGCGATGTGCAGAACAAGATCTACAGCGATCCGGGTATCCAAAGCCGGGAGATCAGCGTACAGGCCGCCGGCGGCGTCGTTACCCTTAGCGGTCAGGTGAATAGCGATGTCGAGCGCAACGCAGCTTCCAATGATGCCGGTGCGATCGACGGTGTAAGGACGGTCATCAACAACCTGCAAGTGCAGCAGGCACAAGCGGCTCCGCCACCGGCGCCCGTGCAGAGGTCGGCGCAGAAACCAGCTCCCGCGAAGAAGCTCCCACAAGAGGCGAAGGCTCGTCATCATCACAAGCCTGCGGTGGAAGACAATTCGTCAGCCAATGACATGCAGGCGAACAATGCTCCGCCACCGGCTCCGGAACCTCCGCCGCAAGAAGTCGCGCCACCGCCACCACCTCCGCCGCCACCGCCGGCCAAGGTCACGATTCCGGCCGGAACCCAGATGTCGGTGCGGCTCAATGACCCGCTCGACTCGGAGAGCAACCAGGTGGGCGATACGTTTCATGGATCTCTCAGCACGCCCATTGTGCTGAATGGCGAGACCGTAATTCCCTCCGGTGCGGATATTGTCGGCCGCGTGGCTAATGTGCAGAGCGCGGGCCGCTTCGCTGGTAGCTCGCTGCTGACGCTGGAGTTGACGTCGGTGTCGGTCAATGGCAAGACCTACAACATCCAGACCAATCAGTGGTCGCGGCAAGGGAAAGGTGAGGGCAAGAACACGGCGACGAAGGTCGGCGTGGGAACGGTTGCCGGCGCGGTGCTGGGCGGGTTGATCGGCGGCGGTAAAGGCGCCGCAATCGGCGCGGCCAGCGGGGCTGGCGCAGGCACGGGCGTTGCGGCGGCCAAGAAGGGAGAGCAGATCAAGCTGGCGCCCGAAGCCGTACTGAACTTCCAGATCATCAACTCGCTAACGGTGACTCCGCAAGGTTCCAGCAATCCCGATCGCACGCCGCTTTCGTAAGGATCGGGAACCTGGTCGCGCTGGCGGCATCCGTGTCGCCAGTTTTTGTTTGCGCGAAAAACGGGACGACCGCTCGCATGGTTCGTAGTCGGGATATGCCCGAAACCTCGATTTTCTGCATCTATCTCTACACAGCCGGGAATCGGCCGCAAGATCCTCCGCCAGGAATCATCCATGCCCAAGTTAACTGCGCTCCTGCGTACTCACAACGATGCCCTTCGCCTCGGTCGCGCCCTGGAGTCGCTGCGCCCTTGTGATGAGGTTCTTATCATTGACGATTGCTCCGAAGACGACACCGCTAAGGTCGCCCGAGAATACGGGGCTGTGATTAAGACGGCGATTCCCGGCGTTTCTCCCGGCGCCTATGCCATGGATGCCGAGCACGAATGGATCTTGTGTCTTCGTCCCAACGAATCGTTGTCGGAGACCCTGGAAGCTGCGCTGCTTGAATGGAAGGACCAGGATCCCACTGCGGCAGTCGTTTGTTATCGCGTGCCTATCCGCGAGGAAAGCGGTGAGGGATGGCACGACTGTCCGGCCGAGGTGCGCCTGGTCAATCGCAAGATGGTGAATTGGATTGGCGACATGCCCCCAGCTCATAAGGGTTGTGCCACAATACACGGAGAATTGTTATGCTTCCACCATCCCTGAACGAGGTCTTCGACCAAACGCTTGGACCTATTCCTCGAATGCGCGCTCTTCGTCACCGGGTTGGCCTTCGGCAGCTTCCTGAATGTCTGCATCAGCCGCCTTCCTAACGACGAGTCGATCGTCACCCCGCGCTCGCATTGCCGCTCCTGCGGCGCTCTGATCGGGTGGCGCGACAACATTCCTTTGCTAGGTTGGATTCTGCTGCGCGGCCGCTGCCGCCAGTGTAGCGCTCGCATTTCGCTGCGATATCCGGCGGTCGAACTGCTCACGGCGCTGTTGTTTCTAGGCTGTTATCTGACTTTCGGTTTGAGCCTGCTGACCGTGAAGTTCTGCGTCTTTGGCTTCCTGCTCGTTGGACTCATCTTTACGGACGCTGAGACGGGTCTTCTACCGCGGGAGTTCAACTACTTCGGTATTGTGTTGGGACTGATCTTCTCATGGGTCGCACCGACCGACTCTTCTCTCACGGCGATCGTGCTTCGCGCCTACGGCAGCCACGTACACAACGTCCCTCTCATCTCATTGCTGGATTCGCTAATCGGCGGTTTCATGGGCGCGGGCTTCTTTTTCCTGGCTTGGGCTTTGTATTACCTCGTTCGCCATAAGCATGGTTTGGGATTCGGGGACATCGCCCTGATGGCGATGTCCGGCACTTTTCTTGGCGCAAAACTCATCCTGCTTGTTATCTTCTCCGCGCCATTGCTGGGGTTGGTGTGGGCAATCATTCTTCTGGTGCGCGAGAAGCTGAAATCCCCGAGTCAGGATAAAACCGCGCCACGGGACGAGACCCCATTCCTCAGTCGCGAGATGCCGTTTGGTGTCGTGATCGGCGCCTGTTCTCTCGCCGTCATCTTCCTGGGTCAATCTGTCTTGAAGTGGTACCTGCGAATGTTCTAGTGCGAAAGTTGCCGATCGGCGGAGCGGGCAACCCCCTGGCGGTGCGCCTTGGCGATTTGCTTCAGATGATGTGCGGCATGGGTGCGGTGAAAGCGGCGCCAGTCCTTGGTGCTGAGGGGTCCAAGGATAGGATGGTCGAGCAGTTTTGCGCTGCTGCCGAAACGTCGCTCTGCATCGGCGAGGGTGGCGTCGAGAGCAACCAGCGCGTCATAAAAGCGGCGCAACGATTCCATGTCCAAGCCGTCTTTGGGCAACACCGCCTCGGGAGACAGGTTGCCCGATGGCATCCTGCCGAGCTTGGCGACATATAACGTGCGCACCCGATCGCGCAACGTCGGCTTGCCACCCAGCGGCCTGCCAGTTTCCATCACATTGCGAACGCCTTTGATTGTGCCTTTGAAGGAGAGCAGGAGATGTTCCAGGATCTGACCCGACGACCATTTGCCGTCCAAGGCGCGATGCCAGTCCGGTTCGGACCAGTCATGTGTCAGCCTCTCCACCTCGCGGCGAATGTGCTCTAGTTCAGGAGACAAGTTTCTACTCCGTGGCCCGGGCGCGGAACTATCCCCAGTCTGTTGGCATCACTATGCACCCAAATTCAAACTTCTTCAATTCCATTTTCTCGTTAGGCAGCTTTTGACGCGAGAAGCACATTAGTGACAACCTTCAGATCCTTCACAAAATCTTCATACTCCCGATGTCGTGACTCATCGTCCTGCGCTCGCAAGATCGAAGACGGATGCACGGTAGCGACAATGTGCGTGGCGGCGCCGAACGGCAAGACTTGCCCGCGTTGCTGCGTGACTCGAAACGTGCGGCCCAGCAGCGCCTGGGCGGCCGTTGCGCCGAGACACACGATGACCTGCGGGTTGACCAACTCGATTTCGGTGTCCAGCCATTGACGGCACGCCGCAATTTCGAGCGAGTTCGGCTTCTTGTGAATGCGGCGCTTGCCACGAGGCTCCCATTTGAAATGCTTGACCGCGTTGGTTACATAGGTATCACGGCGATCAATCCCGGCTTCTTCCAAAGCCTTGTCTAACAGAGCACCCGCCGGGCCGACGAATGGCCGCCCTTGCAAATCTTCCTTGTCTCCCGGCTGCTCGCCAACCAGCATGACGCGAGCGCGCGGCTTGCCTTCGCCAAAGACCGTCTGCGTCCCGCGCTTCCAGAGATCGCAGGCGCGGCAATCTTTCGCCGCGTCGCGCGCGG
>Ga0335078_10016216_pt1 | contig 11052 bp, 6 predicted proteins | sample Lox_Sample_32_FD_206711 | JGI IMG/M metagenome (GOLD analysis project Ga0335078, IMG submission 206711) | Soil microbial communities from Loxahatchee National Wildlife Refuge, Florida, United States - Lox_Sample_3.2 | ecosystem: Environmental > Terrestrial > Soil > Wetlands | place: USA: Florida...
GTGGTCTTCCACCCGCTGCAACTGCGCGGCGGTGGTGAGCGATCCCACTTCCATGGAGTAATCGAAAGCCGCGCCCAGCTTGATGCGGCGGGTCCGCTCCGCGAACAGGTCGAGGAAATTCTGAAAGACGTCCTGGTGCGCGTAAATGCGCTCCACGGAGATGCAGACCTGGCCCGACCCCACGAAGCAGGCTCGCACGGCTCCGGCGGCGGCCGCCGGCAAATCGGCATCGCGAAGCACCAGGAGCGGGTTCTTTCCGCCGAGCTCGAGCGAACAACCCACCAGTCTCTGCCCGGCTTTGGCGCCGATCAGGCGCCCCACGCTGCTGCTGCCGGTGAACATGAGATAATCCGCCCTTTCGGCAAGCGCCTGCCCGGCCACCGGCCCGTCGCCGGTGACCACCGAGAGGATAGCTTCGGGCAGACCGGCTTCCCGCAGCAGGTGTGCCGCCCAGCCGGCCGTAAAACTGGCTTGCGGATCGGGCTTGATCACGGCCGCATTGCCGGCCAGCAGCGCCGGAATCGCGTCGGTGATCCCGAGTGTGAGCGGGAAGTTCCAGGGTGAGATGAAACCGACGACGCCAACCGGAACTCGCCTTTCCCAGGTGCGTGTGAAGAAAGGCATCGCGCCCTTGCGGCGGCGCGGCCGCAGCATGCGCCCAACCCGCCGGGCATAATACCGGGCTACGATCGCCGTATCCAGAACTTCCTCGAAGGCGTGCGCCCGCGCCTTGCCGCTTTCAATCTGGATGAGATCCAGGATTTCCTCCCGGCGATCCAGGAGGAGATCGTGGAATTTCAGCAAGATGCGCGCGCGCTCCCGGTATGTCCGGCTGGCCCACGCCGGCTGCGCCGCCCGGCCCGCGGCGATGGCGAATTCCACATCTTCTTCGCCTCCGGCCGGAATCGCGCCCATGACGGCGCCGGTAAATGGCGCCGAAACCTCGATTTGCGTGTGGGGCCCCGGCGCGATTGTGAACTCGCGCACCAGGGATTGAAAGGGCTTGGCCCGGTCGATTGGGCTCACCATTGACACTTACTCCAGTTCATCTTACTCTATATTCGGATTTTAAGATCTTCATTCGACCTGAGGAGCGAGCCATGGAATTTCAAGACATACCAATCGCCGCCGTTCCCGAGGGCGAGCCGATGCTGAACCTGGACGAGGAGTTAGATCGTATCGCTTTCGAACTCTGGCAGCGCGGAAGCCTGCCCGAAGTCGCCGCAACCACCGAGGCAGAGGTCGAAGAGATCGCCTGCCACGCCAGTTGCCTGTGAACGCCGAACCCGTGCGCAGCCGGCGCCTGTCCCCTATTGACGCTGCATTTCTTTACCTGGAGCGGCGGGAGATCCCCCTGGCCATCGCCGGTGTGTTCATTTTTGATGCACCCGTCAAGTTCGAAGATTTCGTCGCCAACATCGATTCCAAACTCCACCTGATTCCGCGTTATCGGCAAGTGGCGGTGCCGCCTCCTTTCAATCTAGGTTATCCCACGTGGGAAGACTATCCACGCTTCGATATCCTGCACCACATTCACCGCCAACACCTGCCCTCGCCGGGTGGAGAAGCTGAACTGGAGGCGCTGGCCGGCCGCCTTTTCAGCCAGGTGATGGATCGCCACAAGCCCCTGTGGGAAGTGCACATCGTAGACGGGCTGAGCGATGGCCGCGGGGCGTTGATCGCGCGCGTACATCATGCATTGGCCGACGGGATCGCCGGCGCGGCCCTGTTGAAGCTGATGTTCGATTCCACACCCGAAGGCAGCCGGCCGCAGCCAAAGCCCGCGGTGCATCATCCTCCGGCGGCGCCCGCGGAGCATTCCGTCGTGGAAGCGTTGGCCAGCGCCATCCATAACTCGCTGAAGAATATGATCGCCGCCGAGGCGGCGCTTCTCGACCTGGGGCAGGCGTTGTTGACGGAACCGATGCAGACGGGTCTTCAAGGCCTGTTGAAGCTGTTCCCGGAATGGGCGAAACCGGTGGAGCGGCTTCCGTTCAACCGGCCTTGCAGCGGAGCCCGCAAATTCTGCTGGGCGGAAATCGATTTCGCCGACGTGAAGGCCATCCGCGAGCGCTTCGGCGGCACGGTCAACGAAGTGGTGTTGACGGTCGTCACGCAGGCCGTGGCGCGCTACGCGAAATTCCATGGCCAATCGGTCCAGGACCGGTTCGTGCGGATCATCTGCCCCGTGAGCGTGCGCGAAGAGGGCCAGCAGGATTCTCTTGGCAATCAGATCACCTTCCTGCCGGTGGTGCTGCCGATGGACATGGACGATCCGGCGGAGCTGCTGCCGGCCATCACCACGCGGATGCAGATCATGAAGAGCGTGCGCGCGGCCGAGCTGGTAGCCGTCGCGGCCGCCTGGATCGGCGCCATGCCGCCGCCGTTGCAGGCCCTGTTCTGGGAAGGCGTCCCCCTGATTCCGCTGCCATTGCCGCTCTTCAACCTGATCTGCACCAACATCCCCGGCTCTCCCACGCCGCTCTATGCCCTGGGGCGGCGGATGATCGCCTCTTATCCGCAAGTGCCGACCGGGTACGAATTGGGAATCGGCGTGGCCGTGCAGAGCTACGACGGGAAGATGTTCTTCGGTCTGACCGCCGATGCCGAGGCGGCGGCCGATGTCACCCGGTTCCGCGACTATCTCCGCAAGTCGTTCGCGGACCTGCGCCGCGCCGCCGGTATCCGGAAGCCGCCCCGCAAACGGCCGAAACCGCCCGCCGGCCGGCTCTCGCCAACCCTCGCCGCCAGCGCCGATTAGGTCCACGACCAACAGAAAAAGTGGCTTTTGCGGTGCAGGCTGGCAGCCCGCGGCGGATTGGCAATCCGCCCGGCCGGGCTTTGACCACCCTCGATGGAGGCGGGACGCCGTCCCGCCGCAGATGCACGATCTGCACCACAGACGGAGATTTCCATGCGGTCGTGATACCAGGCGCGGCTCACGCACGCCGCGAGTTCACGTGGATACGGTTTTGTGTTCGCCGGAAACCGGCGACCACAACTCGCCCTGCTCGCTCATCCCCGCGCGCTGCAGAATTCGGCGCACCTTCTTGGGCGAGATCGAGAGCTTCTCCGCGACGCGCGAGATTTTGCGGCCTTCCCGCTCCCAGACGCGCGCGATGACAATGGCGGCGAACTCCTCGCTGATCTGCTGAAACGACTTGCTGTCGACAATCCCGTTGCACCACGCGCGCAGCACGGTGTCAACCGGCAGGGCGCGCGCGATGCGGGCTTTCAGCATCTCCAGGTCGCCCCAGGTGTACTGCCGTTCGGAAGTCTCCGACCCCAGCAGGGCGACGGCTTTTTCCGCGCACGCGCGCGCCGCTTCGAGATCCGACGGCTCGACCGTAAATGTGAGGCCCTGCCATACATAAGCGCGCGCCAGCAGCCGCTGGTTTTCGGTTTTGCCCGCGAAAACCACGGCCTCGCGCGCGAACACTTCGGCTGAATCGCGATGCTGTGCCGCGTCGCCGACCTCTTCCTCGATGGCTGCGTGTTCGATCAGGCACTCCAGAATGCGAGCCCGCGCCATGATTATGTGGTCGGATTTCTGTTGGCCGTGGGCGAACGCCTCCGCGGCTTCCCCGGCCGCGCGATCGAGATCCCCGGAATCGAGGTACAGAAAGCCGCGGTTGACGTGCACGCCCGCGATGCCGCGCTGGTTCTGATGGCGCGAGTAGATGGCGGCGGCCTCTTCGATATGCGCCCATGCCTCGGCCCGGGTCTTTTCGATGCAGGCCATCGAGTGATCGCGAGGCGCTCTGGCGCCGTCCGCCGCCAGCCGTGTCTCCGCGCGCCGCGCCGCCGCGACCCGGTCGAGGTCCTTCTGCGCCTGCAGCGCGACCACGCGTTTGACAAACGCCAGATTGAGCAGGGTGCGCGCCAGTTGCAGGCAATCCCCGCCATAACATCGATACTCGGCAATCGCTTTTTCAAAGCACTCGATGGCGCGATCGTGCTTCCCCTGCCTTTTGGCGATGCGCCCGTAGGCCGACTGAATGTTGCCCCGGTTGAGGCGGTCGTCGGTGGAATTCAGCGCTTCCTCGGCCCGGCGAAGCAGCGTATTCGCTTCATGCAGGCGGCCTTTTTGAAACGCCAGCCAGCTTCGCGTAACCTGCATGATCGCGGCCATCGGAAGATAACCGCAAGACAGCGCCTGTTCCTCGGCCCGCTCGGTATACCGCAGCGCATCGGCATACCGGCCCATCCGGCGGTAACACCGCCCCAGCCAGAAATTCGCGATGGCCGCCAGTTCGCGGTCGTCGATTTCGTCTTCGAACGACTGCACGGCCAGCAAATGGCGGACCGCCTGTTCCAGGTCTTCCCGCCACATGGCCACCACGCTTTCGGCCATTCGCAGATGCAGGTAGTCCAACAGCGGGAGCGCCGGCCGGGAGGCTTTCGGAAATCGCTCTAGCAGGCGCGGAATCAGCGCCTCTCCGTCAAAGCCGGCATCGACCCATTGCGCCACCAGGCCCACCAGGACACCCGCATGGCACTCCGGTTCGACCGCTTCGATCGTGGACCGCATCCGCTCCAGCCGTTGAAAACCCTGCTGGATGCGGCGGAATCCCAGGTCGTCCCGCAACTGCGACAAGAGCCGCGCAGCTTCCCCATTCGACCCCATGACGGCAGTATGCGCCGTTGTCACGAGCTTGTCCAGAATAACCCGGGCGGCTACGAAAGATGATCGTAGGCCCGCAGGGTCAGGAATTCCGGAAACTCGCGGGCGCCGATCATCTCGCGGAGTAAGTCGGCTGCGGTTAGTAAGTGCTCCGATGGGATCTTACTGTAGAGTTTCTCAACCGTTTGGTCCAATATGCCGGAGACAAGCGCCGGCGTGACGGCGCGGCCATCCTGCAAAACGGCTTGGTGGCGGAGCCATTGCCACACCTGCGCCCGGCAAATCTCGGCCGTGGCCGCATCCTCCATCAGGTTATAGATCGGCACGCAGCCGTTTCCGTTCAGCCAGACGGCCAGGTACCGCAGCCCCACGTCGAGGTTCAGCGACAGCCCCTCGATAGTGATGGCGCCCGAGGGCGGGCATAACAAGGCGTTAGCAGTAGTCGCGCAGGGACTCAGACGGTGAATCTGGTTGGGATGCGACATATACACGTCGAAGACGCTCTTGGCCAAGGCTACCAATCCCGGATGCGCCACCCAGGTGCCGTCATGGCCGGCCCAGACTTCCCGCTGCTTGTCGTCCCGAACCCGCGCCATGGCGAGGGCATTGGCGTCGGGATCGTCCTTGATGGGAATCTGCGCGGCCATCCCGCCCATGGCATGAGCTCCGCGTCGGTGGCACGTGGCGATCAACAAATCCACGTAGGCGTGGAGAAAGGGAGTAGTCATGGTGACTTTGGCCCGGTCCGGGAGGACATGGCCGGGCCGGTTTCGCAGCTTCTTGATGTAGCTGAAGATGTAATCCCAGCGGCCGCAATTCAATCCGGCGGAGTGTTCGCGCAGCTCCCAGAGGATCTCGTCCATTTCAAAGGCGGCCAGGATGGTCTCGATCAGCACGGTGGCGCGGATGGTGCCGCGCGCGATGCCCAGATGGTCCTGGGCGGCGCAAAAAACGTCGTTCCACAGCCGCGCTTCATGGCGGCTTTCCAGCTTCGGCAGGTAAAAGTAAGGCGCGGTGCAGTTCGCAATCAGCGTGCGGGCATTATGAAAGAAGAACAGTCCGAAATCGAACAGCGAAGCCGAAATCGGCTCGCCATCCACCAGAAAGTGCTTCTCCACCAGGTGCCATCCGCGGGGACGGACCATCAAAGTGGCGGGCGCCTCGCACAATTCGTACCGCTTCCCCTCCTGGCTGGTATAGCGGATCGAGCCATTCACCGCGTCGCAGAGGTTAGCCTGGCCCTCCAGGACGTTCTTCCAGGTCGGCGAATTAGAGTCTTCGAAATCCGCCATGAAGACATTGGCGCCGGAGTTGAGGGCGTTGATGATCATCTTGCGGTCGGTCGGTCCGGTAATCTCTACCCGCCGATTCAAAAGATCCGCGCGCGGCTCGGCCACTTTCCACGTGGCTCTACGAATCTCCGCGGTTTCCGAGGGGAATTCCGGCAGCTCGCCGGCGTCGATTGCCTCCTGCCTGGCCTGCCTGGCCTCCAGCAACTGGCGCCGCCGGGGCTCGAATCGTTTCGCCAGTTTCACCAGAAAATGGACGGCTTGCGGTGTCAGAATACGATCTTGCGGCCCGGTCTCGAGGTCGGTTATGTGAACCGGGTCGTTATAAGTGGCAATCACGGATTGCGTTCCCTCCCTGAGGCATCCTATCGAAGACGCCCGCCGCTCCGCCTCCCGGCTGGTCCGAAGCGGACCACTCGTCCGGTTCGTCCTCCTCGCTTTGCGCCGCGCACGCCTGTGTTTTTTACTGGCTCAGGAGGGGATATCGGATGACAGACCAAACACGATGGAACGGAATCGCGCGGCCGTACGGCCCGCGGGACGTCGAGGCGCTGCGGCCCTCGGTGCACATCGAGTACACGCTGGCCAGGCTCGGCGCGGAGCGATTCTGGAACCTTTTGCACGCCGAACCGTACGTCAGGAGCCTGGGCGCGCTTACGGGGAACCAGGCGATTCAGCAGGTCCAGGCCGGATTGAAGGCGATCTACGTAAGCGGATGGCAAGTCGCGGGCGACGCCAACCTGGCCGGGCAGATGTACCCGGATCAGAGCCTTTACCCGGCCAACAGCGTGCCGGCCCTGGTGCGCGCCATCAACAATGCCCTGATGCGCGCCGACCAGGTCTCGCGTCTCGAGAGCGGCGCTGTCCACCATTGGCTGGCGCCCATCGTGGCCGACGCCGAAGCCGGATTTGGCGGCATTCTCAATGCTTTCGAATTGACCAAAGCCATGATCGAAGCGGGAGCCGCCGCCGTCCATTTTGAAGACCAGCTCTCTTCCGCCAAAAAATGCGGCCACATGGGAGGCAAGGTCGTGGTTCCCGTCGGCGAGTTCATTCAGAAGCTGATCGCGGCCCGTTTGGCCGCCGACGTGATGGGTGTGCCGACCCTGCTGATCGCCCGCACGGACGCGGACGCGGCCAAACTCCTTCTCAATGATGTCGACTCGAGAGACCGGCCATTCCTGACCGGAAGCAAGACCGAGGAAGGCTTCTTCGGCTACCGCGGCGGAATCGAGGCGGCCATCATGCGGGCCTTGGCGTACGCTCCTTATGCGGACATCCTGTGGTGCGAAACCTCCGAGCCGGATCTTGCCGACGCCGCCCGCTTCGCGCATGCGGTCCATGCGCGCCATCCCGGAAAGCTGCTGGCCTACAACTGCTCGCCCTCGTTCCATTGGAAGAAACTCCTGGGCGACCATCAGATCGCGCGATTCCAGGATCAGCTCGGAGAACTGGGTTACAGGTACCAGTTCGTCACGCTGGCCGGATTCCATTCGCTGAATACCGCCATGTTCGACCTGGCGCGAGATTACGCCCGCTGCGGCATGACGGCATACGCCGGTTTGCAGGAGCGGGAATTCGCCCTATCCGCCAGCGACGGATACTCGGCGATTCGGCATCAGCGCTTTGTCGGAACCGGCTACTTCGATGCCATACAGACCATCGTCACCAGCGGTCATGCGGCCACGCGCGCTCTCGAAGGCTCGACCGAAGACGCGCAATTCTCGGAGGCTCAGCCGGCTCCCGAAGCCGCCGCGTAGGTCAGCCTGCGCGTGGTGCGCCACGCGTCGCCTGTTGGTCCAAGGGGGGTACCCACATTTTACATTCACAGCCCCCCTCATTTTATTCTTCCTAATTAGAAAATCCATGTTCGAATAAAATCGCGGGCTGGATCTGCGCCCGTTAACGGAGATCCAGCAACCCATTTTGTATTAATCAGATACTTCAGGTATTGCGCTATATTTCAGGCTTCCTTCTGTGCTCCGGCCAAGATAACTATCCCAAAGTTAGCGTTGATTATTCCCTTAAAGAAAACTGAAAATCTTCAATTGAGGCCAGATTATTCCATCAGCTGGAGTGCAGCCGTCCAGTCAGGTCGTTACCTCTCAATAGTGCGAAGCGATTGATCAAGGACAAGCATGTTTGGGCAGATCGGAGTTCCAACCAGAAGCTCGCTGATTGACACCCGCCAGGAGGAATGCATCTTTTTGCAGCCGGGCGAACTCGTTACCAGCGCCACGCCGGTACGAGTGAAAACCGTGGTCGGATCGTGCCTGGCGATCATGATCCGCGCGCCCCGCCTCGGCCTGGCCGCGGTCGCTCATTGCCTTTTGCCGAAAGCCGGTGTGCCCGTGGAAACCCTCCCTCGCGAGCAGGCTCTGCGGTATGTCGACGCCACACTCGAGCTGATTCTGGAGATGCTGGCCAGACGCGGCGCGCGCGGGGCGGATCTGGAAATCAAGCTCTTCGGAGGCGCGGAGGGACTGGGCGGCCCGGGCACCGCCTCCATCTACAACGTTGGATCGCGCAATGTGGCGGCCGCATCGGGTCTGCTTGCGGAACACGGATTGACGGTGGCGGCGAGTTGCCTGGGAGGTTCGACCGGGCGCGTGCTCGAGTTTGACACCGAAACCGGCGACGTATTCGTGCAGAAACTTCCGGCCCGCCTTGCGCACAACCGGTGGGAGTCGTCATGACGTCCGTCGGTGTTCTGGATGGATACATTCTCGAAAACGACGCCCTCGATGTGAGCGGGTTTGTTTTCGCGGTTCATCAGGCCAGCCAGGGTGTTCTCATCACCAACCGCGATGGCGAAATCCTCTATGTGAATCCCGCCTTCGAAGAACTGACCGGCTACAGCGCCAGTGAAGTTTTGGGACGGAATCCGCGCCTGTTGAAATCGTGCCGCCAGAACCCGGACTTCTATCATGACCTCTGGTCGACGGTTACGGCGGGGCGCACCTGGCATGGCGACCTGATCAATCGCCGCAAGGACGATTCCCTCTACACGGAAGAGATGACCATCACTCCCGTGGCCAATGCCGCCGGCGAGATCGTCCGCTACATCGCCATCAAACAGGACGTGACCGAACGCCGCCGGGCCGAACGGGAACAGGCGTTTCTAGCCGAGATCATAGCCTCGACCGACGACGCCATCATCAGCACGACCCTCGACGGAACCATCTCGAGCTGGAATGCCGGCGCGGAATCTCTGTACGGATTCCGCGCCGATGAAGTAATCGGCAAGCCCATCGCCATCCTCTTTTCGCCGGCCGACTACGCCGAGCTCGATGGGATCAACCAAAGACTGGCCAGGGGGGAGAGGATTCCGACGTTTGAGGCGGTCCGCTTGAGAAAGGACGGCGAACCCGTCGACGTCTCGCTCAAGGTCTTTCCGATTCGAGACAAGGCCGGCCGGAGAGTCGGCGCCGCCAGCATCGGTCGCGATATTCGCGAAAAGCGGCGCGCCGACGCCGCCATCCGTCTCAGCGCCCAGCGGTTTCAAGCGCTGTTCGAACGTTCCGTCGACCCCATCTATATCCACGATTTGAACGGCAAGGTGCTGGACCTGAATCCCGCCGCCCTGGCGATGCTGGCGTACGATCGCGAGGACATCCCTTCCCTGCGCCTCGATCGACTGGTCGATCCCGAAGACATGCCCAAGGTGCGCGCCGATATCGAAAAGCTGAAGGAAACCGGGGCGCAGAAACAACTGGTCGAATACCGTCTGACAGGCAAGGACGGCTGCTCCAAGGATGTCGAGGTGATCGCGACGCTGATCTCCTCGGAAGAGGGCGGCCTCCGTGTTCTGGGCTTCGCCAGGGACGTCACGGAACGTAAGACCGCCCGCCGCGCAATCGAGGAAAGTGAAGAGCGCTTCCGCGTCATGGCGGATGGGTGCCCGGCGCTGATCTGGGCCACCGACCCCGCCGGCAACATGCGATTCGTAAATCGCGCCGTCCGCGAGTACTTCGGCAAGAGCTATGAAAGGCTGGAAGGCGGACAGTGGAAGTCCGTGGTCCACCCCGAGGATGCCAGCGCGTTCGCGACGGCGCTCCGCACGGCGGTTCGCGAGCAGGCGCCGTTTCGGTGTGAAGCGCGCGTCCGCCGCGAGGGCGGCGCATGGCGCTGGGTCAGCACCTACGCGGATCCGCGGTGGTCGCAGCAGGGCAGGTTTCTGGGCCATGTCGGGTTTACGATCGACGTCACGCACCGCAGGGAAGCCGAGGATGCCCTCCGCGAGAGCGAAGAGAAGTTCCGGCAACTGGCCGAGAACATCCGCGACGTGTTTTGGATGATCGACGGCTCGGGCGATGAAGTGCTTTACGTCAGCCCTGCCTACGAAGAGATCTGGGGACGGAGCCGCGAGATGCTGTACCGGCGCCCCATGTCGTGGATAGACGCCATCGAACCAGCCGACCGGGATCAGGCTCGTTCCTTGTTCCAGAGACAGTTGCAGGGAGAGGCCGTGGTATCGGAATACCGCATCCGAACCGCCGACGGAGAGTTGCGGTGGGTCCGCGACCGCGCATTCCCGATTCGCGACGCCGACGGCAGGATCTACCGCATTGCCGGAATTGCCGAAGACATCACCGAATCCAAGCAGGCCGTGGCCGCCATGCGCCGCGCCAAAGAGGCCGCCGAATCGGCCACCCGGGCGAAAAGCGAATTCCTCGCCCACATGAGCCACGAAATCCGCACACCCATGAATGGCGTAATGGGCATGACCGGACTGCTGCTGGAAACCGATCTGAACCAGGAACAGCGGCATTATGCGGAGACCGTGCGCGTGAGCGCCGAATCGCTTCTCTCCGTCATCAATTCCATCCTGGATTTCTCCAAGATCGAGGCTCGCAAACTGGATCTCGAGGTTGTCGATTTCAACCTGCGCACCACCGTCGAGGAATCCCTGAAAGTGCTCTGGCCGGAAGCGCGCACCAAGGGCCTGAAGCTGGGACTGCAGATCGATCCCGCCGTGCCCACCAACCTGCAGGGCGACCCCGGAAGACTGCGGCAGATTCTCCTCAACCTCGGCGGCAACGCCGTGAAGTTCACCGCACGCGGTGCGGTGACAATCGCCGTATCCCTCGAGCGCCAGGACGAGCATTCGACCGTCATTCGGGTCGCCGTGGAGGATAC
>Ga0335078_10016217_pt1 | contig 11052 bp, 11 predicted proteins | sample Lox_Sample_32_FD_206711 | JGI IMG/M metagenome (GOLD analysis project Ga0335078, IMG submission 206711) | Soil microbial communities from Loxahatchee National Wildlife Refuge, Florida, United States - Lox_Sample_3.2 | ecosystem: Environmental > Terrestrial > Soil > Wetlands | place: USA...
TGGTCTTCCTGGTGTGACCGCGGATGCTCCACGCTCAGATATTGTGGTGTGAAGGATATGGCTCCCCGGGCCGGATTCGAACCAGCGACCAACCGGTTAACAGCCGGTTGCTCTACCACTGAGCTACCGGGGAATTTGCAGCGCCCAGCGCAAGCGCCGTTGCCTATAACAAAGCCAAGCTCGCTTTGAAAGTGGATCAGACCGTCAAAAAATCCTGGACGTTCGCCGCCCAGGACGTGATCGCCCCGCTATGCGTTGCTGCTTTAGAAAATGCTGGAGGCCACGCCCGGAATTGAACCGGGGTAAACGGTTTTGCAGACCGCTGCGTAACCACTCCGCCACGTGGCCATGGGTCATTTGCGGCCGGTCTAGCCGCCGCCGCCCGAGCGGCAGTCTATAAAGGAAGCCTGCGTATCCGACAACGGCGGCGCGCGTTATGCTTTTCCGGGGTAGGGTTATGAACCGGGTTCCCGTCGCAGCCGGTTTGTGACCAGAGCGCCTTCCCTTGCCTTTTTCGGCTCTCTCTCGCACAAGGTCTGAGTACTGAGTACGATATTGGAAGCCAAATCGATGTTTGACGCCACCACCGCGCGCCGATTGATGGTCGACGGGCAAATCCGCACCGCCGACGTGACCGACGCCGCGTTGCTTGACGCCATGCTGGCGGTGCCGCGGGAGCGATTCTTGCCGCCTACGCTTGCGCCGCTTGCTTATCTCGATGCGGACATCCCAATTGGCAAGGGCCGCGCTATGCTGAGGCCGATGGTGCTCGCCAAACTTATTCAAGCGGCGCGCATTCGCGCCGGCGAGCGTGTCCTCGATGTCGGATGCGCGACCGGATATTCAGCGGCGATATTGGCGCGCCTTGGCGCCTTGGTGATTGCCCTGGAAGAGGACCCCGATCTGGCTAAAGCGGCGAGGGCGGGGCTTGCGGCAATGGGAGTTGTCAACAGTGAGGTTGTCGTCGGGCCGCTCGCCGCGGGCTGGCCGGCGGATGCACCTTACGATTTAATCATGCTCAACGGGGCCGCGGAAATCGTACCGGACGCACTCGGCGGCCAATTAAGGCCGGAAGGACGGCTCATCGGTATTGGCGGCCGTCCCCCAGCTTCAAAGGGCATCATTTATCGCGTGATCGAAGGCCGCTTTGTGGGGCGTCCTATTTTCGACGCCGCGGCCAGCCTCTTGCCGGGGTTTCGGGCGCCGCCCAGCTTCGTTTTCTAGCCGGCCAAGGGCCCGCCCGCGCGCCGCCCCGCATAATTCTGCGCCTTAAAGCGTTTGGCGATGGCCGTTTCGACCTGTGGCGCATATGTGCCAACCCCCAGAATTTTGCGAATAAACCTACTCGCAGGGTTTCACCCACGCCGCTGGCCGCATAAAGTCCCATTAATGGTGGCTCCGGCCGGTTAGGTCGGCCGTGGGGTGGCGTCGTTTGTGGCGGCGCGGGAAGGGCAGCGCACGTCTCATGCGTGGAAGACGGGTGCGGGCGTATCTTTGGGTTGTCGCCGGCCTTTGTGCGGCTGGCGCAGCGGCAGGCGTGTGCTGCTCGGAAGCGGCGGCCGACACGCTCGAATGGGCGTTGGTTCAGGCCTACCAGAACAATCCTTCCCTTAACGCCCAGCGCGCCGCACTCCGCGTGATTGATGAGAACGTGCCGCAGGCCTTGTCGGGATACCGCCCCAAGATCAGCCTCACGGCCCTCGGCGGCTATAATTACGAGAGCGCCGTACAGCAATTTCCAATAGCAGGCATGCTGACTACCGTTCAGTATGCGAACCAGTTCCTCTCGCGCAGCGTGGGAGTGAGCGGCACACAGACACTTTTCAACGGCTTTCAGACGGCTAACCGCACTCGCCAAGCGGAAAGCCAAGTCGACGGCGCGCGTGAGACGCTGCGCGTCACCGAACAGCAGGTGCTGCTGGACGCAGCGACCGCATATATGAATCTGTTGCGCGATGGGGCAATCCTCGAACTCAATCAAAGTAACGTTCAGGTTCTCACCGAGCAGCTCAAGCAAACGCGCGATCGGTTCAACGTCGGCGAGGTAACGCGGACGGATGTCGCCCAGGCGGAGTCGCGGCTCGCCGCAGGGCGCTCGGCGCTGTTGGGCGCGCAATCAAATTACGTCACCTCGCAGGCCAATTACCGCCGCGTAATCGGGGTAAACCCGGGCAAGCTCGCGCCGGGTACACCGGTGGACCGGCTATCGCCGGGCACTTTGCCGAAAGCGATCGTGCAAGGACAGGCGCTAAGCCCCTCGGTTTTGGCGGCGACGTACGGCGTCGACGTAGCTGCACTTGGAGTAAAGGTCAGCGAAGGCGCGCTTTATCCGAATTTGACGGTCACCGCCAGCGGTTCATACGGAGCACAGCCCGCATTCGAAACCTCAAAGGAGACGCAGGCATCAGTTATCGGCCAGCTAACGATCCCTATCTACCAGGGCGGAGCGGAATATTCCGCAATACGGCAAAGCAAGGAGACGCTTGGGCAACAGCGCCTCACGCTTGATATCAATCGCGATCAGGCGCGGGCCACAGTGGTGCAAAGCTGGGGTCAGCTCGATGCCGCCAAGGCGCAAATCGAATCCACCACAGCCCAAGTCAATGCGGCGGAAATCGCTCTTAACGGCGTGCGCGAGGAAGCGCGCGTCGGCCAGCGCACAACTCTCGACGTCCTTAACGCCCAGCAGGAACTCGTCAACGCCCGCGTGGCGCTGGTCACGGCGCAGCACGATCGCGTAGTGGCGTCCTACACGCTTCTGGCCGCGGTCGGCGCGTTGTCGATGCAGCGGCTCGGGCTCGACGTCGTTATCTATGACCCGATGGTGCACTATCAGCAAATCCGCGACGCTTGGGCCGGCGTGCGTAATCCCGACGGTCGTTAGACGGCATCGAGTTGCGGCGACGCCAGCCGGAAAAGCTTAGGTTGCCTTCGTTTTCCCTGTGACATATCTAGCGTCGCCGTTGCATAATTTGTTTCATGTGATTCGGACTGACGGCCTCCGCAGGTTTTTCGGGTAACGTGAGGGGCTGCCGGAAAGATCAACTATGAGGGCGAGGATGCGCGCATGACGCAGCCGGCGAAATCGCAAGAACCATCGATGGAGGAGATACTCGCCTCCATTCGCCGGATTATCGCCGACGACGACGCGAGCAAGTCGCCGCCGAAGCCTGCCGAAGCGCCAAGGCCGGCGTCGCGGGCCGCCGTCGCGCCGTCGCGCCCAGTAGCGGCCCCGCCGGCGGCGCAGGAGGCCGAGCTAGGCCCGTCTGCGATGGAAGCCGAAGCGGTGGATTTGGCGGGCTCCGGACTCCAGGATCCAGATATTCTCGATCTTACCGAATCCATGGCGGCGCCTGCGGTTGCCGAGCCCATGGCGGAGCCGGCTTCTTTGGAAGCCGGCGAAAGCTCTCCGCACGCGGATGACGCCGAACCTGAGCACGCTGCATTGGACGTCTCGGAAGTGGAGAAGCCGGGCTTTGCGCCCGCGTCCGCGCCGTCTCCTGAGCCGGAGATGATCGACGACCGTGCACGAGTCGGGGTTCCGGGCGTCAGCGAGCGTGGGCAGCTTCTGTCCAACAGCACCGCAGCGGCGGTCGATTCCGCGTTCAATGCGCTGGCGCAAACCGTTTTGGTGCATAACGCGCGTACCCTTGAAGATCTGGTCCGCGAAATGCTGCGGCCGATGCTGAAGACTTGGCTGGACGATAATCTCCCACGCCTCGTTGAACGGCTGGTGCGCGCGGAAATCGAGCGCGTTGCGCGCGGCCGCTGAGGCTCGTTCTGCCGGTCTCTGGATGGGGGATGCGCCGCCTCGCAAAAGTGGAGCGGATGCAAGATCGGCTCACGCGCCCTTGAGTGCCGCCGCGAGCCTCAGCGCCTGATCTGAAAGCACCGCCGGATCTTCCTTAAACGACGCCGGCGGTTTGAGTGCGATCCCGATCTTCCGCGGGATGACGTGAATATGCAGGTGAAAGACCAGTTGACCGCCGGCCGCTTCGTTGAATTGTTGAATGGTGAGCCCGTCGGCGAAAAAGACTTTCACGGCCGCACGCGCAATGGTCTGTGTCGCTTTGATAAGTTCAGCAAGCTCGTCTGCGGCAATATCTAGGATAGTTCGCGCCGCCGCTTTAGGGATAACCAGGGTGTGCCCCGGAGCGCGCGGCATTATGTCGAGAAAAGCAAAAACTTTGTCGTTGTCATAAACTTTATGTGCGGGCAGTTCCCCGCGCAAAATCTTGGCAAACACGTTGGTGGGGTCGTAGTTGGGCATTTCAATCTCCGCCGCTTCGTCATTCCGCTTCGATTGCGGCATCGTGCCGATAGGGTCCGGCGGCGGCAAGCTCAGTTCCGACGGCCGCGACGTAAGCTCGCTCGCGATTGAGGTAATCGGCAATTGCGCGCCGCAAAGCGGGATCGGCGATGTAGTGCGCGGAAAAAGTAGTCTTTGGCATGTAGCCGCGGGCGATCTTATGCTCGCCTTGGGCGCCGGCCTCCACGTGGGGAAGCTTGTTTGCGATCGCATATTCGATCGCCTGATAGTAGCAGAGCTCGAAATGCAGGAATGGGTGCTGCTCCACGGCGCCCCAATGGCGGCCGAACAAAGTATGGGAGCCGATGAAATTGAGCGCACCGGCGATCCAGCGTCCCTCGCGCTTTGCCATGACCAACAGAATCCGATCGCGCATAGCTTCCGATATTAAAGAAAAGAAAGGCCGGGTGAGGTAAGGCCGACCCCATTTGCGCGAACCCGTCTCCATGTAGAACGCAAAGAAATGATCCCAGGCGTCTTCGGTTAGATCGCGTCCGGTCAACCAGTGAACCGTTATGCCGTTCTGCAGGGCCTCGTGGCGCTCGCGGCGAATGGTCTTTCGTTTACGCGCGGCGAGCGCGGCAAGGAAATCATCGAAGCTTTGGTAACCGGGATTATCAAAGTGGAATTGCTGATCTGTGCGCTGCAGGAAGCCCAACCCGCCGAGAAACCGATAGTCTTCTTCAGCCGCAAAAGTCACATGAACTCCGGAAGCGTCATGGATGCGGCAAAGTTCGACAAGACTTCCGGTGAGTGCGCGGCGAATCTCATCCGGCTTTGCGCAAGGCCGTACCAGAAGCCGCCGTCCGGTGGCCGGAGTGAAGGGCACTGCCACTTGTAGTTTCGGGTAATAGCTGCCGCCCGCGCGCGCATAAGCCTCCGCCCAGCCATAGTCGAAAACGTATTCGCCGCGGGAATGGGTTTTCAGGTAGCAGGGCGCAACAGCGGCGAGCGTATTGTCCGGATTTCTCAAGGTAAGATGCTGGACGAGCCAGCCGGAATGTCCGCCCACCGATTTCGAAGCCTCAAGCGCAGCAAGAAAAGCGTGTGAGATAAATGGGTTAAATGCCTCACCCTGACAATTTGATAGAGCGCCGGGATTGAGTCTTTGGTCGCCACTTATCGAGTGCGGGTTGGCGCAGGCATCCCATTCCACGGCCTCAATGTCCGCGATTGCCTTCACGGCAATCGCGCGCAGTTCGCCCGCCTTGACTTCGGAGCAATCCGGCCTTGGTTCTTTCTCGTCCTTGCCACGGCTCATGGGCGAAAGCCCTCGAATATGATCTGATCGGCATAACGCGCGGCCCGCTGCCGCTCGGTTTCTGTCCGCACCACCCAGGCGATGAGCGGCAGGCACAAAATATGCCGGGCTATCCAAGGCGCCAGCGCCGGTAGATTGTCGAGCATATAGGCGACAAATTGCGGGCGCGCCGGCGCGGCCGGGAACAACGATCCCATATTGTAGCGCAGCCGGGGCGGCATCTGATCCCAGTAGGGGTGGGGTTTGTATTTGGCGGCGACGATGCCGCGGGGGAGCGAAGGCGCCTTTTGCCGCAGGACTTGCAGTTGCAGCGGATCGAACGACATCGGTGCGACCGGACCTTTATATCCGGAAAGCAGCGCGGCTACGCGCTCGGCAAGGCGGCGGTCGCCATCGAAACGGCTTTTCAGTTCGGGCAATAATGCGGCACGGCCGTCGACCAAATCGCACAAATCCCCGAGCGTGAGCATACGCTCCTGGCTACCGCGAAATTTGACACGCGTAAGCTCGGCACTGGTCAATTGATCCAATCGGCTTTCACCTTCCGTGAGCCGGCCGAGCACGGCGTCATGGTGGACCATGGCCTCGCCGTCAGCGCTGATCTGCAAGTCGACCTCGATACTGTAACCTGCGGCGAGTGCCGCTTGTACGGCGTCCGCCGTGTTTTCGACGATACCGATGGCTGCATCGTGCAGGCCGCGGTGGGCAATGGGTTTCGCGGTCAGCCAATCCAAAGCGCGACACCTTCACGAGACTTCGAACAGGCCTTCGACTTCGATCGCGGCATTTTGCGGCAATGCAGAAACGCCGACAGTTGTGCGGGCATGTCTGCCTTTCTCGCCGAATGCCTCGACCATAAGGTCAGACGCACCATTCATCACCTTGGGACCTTCAAGAAAACCCGGCGCAGAATTGACGAAACCGCCGAGACGCACTACCCGCGACACGTTGTCGAGGTCGCCGAGTGCGGCTTTTACCTGGGCCAGCACGTTGACCGCGCAGGCTCGCGCTGCCTTTTGGCCGTCTTCGACGGAAACGCCGCCACCCAATTGCCCCGCGGCGACGAGCTTGCCCGAATCAAGGCAAATCTGTCCCGACACCATGAGCAAGTTACCGGTCCGTACGAATGGGACATAATTCGCCACCGGAGCGGCCGGCTGCGTCAGCGCAATGCCAAGTTCACGCAACCTTTTCTCAACTGTACCCGCCATTTCACTCCTCCATCTTTGTTTTTTCAGGCGCAAGTTCTCGCACCGATACCAGAGGGCGCGCAAGCCGACTTTGCGAAACGAGCGCGGCAGTTGCGTGCGCAGCCGCAGCTTCTTATGTTCGACAACTGCGCAGCGCAGAATCCCAAGAATTCGAGGGAGCGCGGGCGGGGGCGAAGAAATTAGTCGGCAACGGAGCACCACGAAGTCATGGCTATGGCTCACTTGTTTGCATCACGCGGCGCCGTTCTGACTTGCGCCATGATGCTTGCGGCCGCACTTGACGCCAGAGCCCAAGCACAAGACCAACCGCCCGTATTGGTGCCGCATCGGGCTGTCTACGACCTCACGCTGGGCGAAACCCGCGGCAACTCCCAGGTGGCCAGTGTTCGCGGACGTATTCTCTACGATTTCGACGGCAACGCTTGCGACGGTTATACACTTCGATTCCGTCAGGTATCGGAGCTTGATTCCGGGGAAGGCAAAGTGACCACTAGCGATCTGCGTTCGACGACCTGGGAGGGAGGCGACGCGAAGAACTTTAAATTTGCGTCGCAGAATTTTCTCGACCAGGACCTGATCGATTCCGTCGATGGTCATGCTAAGCACGGCGCCGTGGCTACAGCCGTGAATTTGGTCAAGCCGGAGCAAAAGGAAATCGATTTGGATCCCGCCGTCGTATTCCCCACAGAGCATATGGTGCGGGTTATCGAAGCGGCACGCGCCGGCAAGACGATTCTCGACTTTCCGGTTTTCGACGGATCGGATACCGGGGAAAAGGTTTACGACACGCTCACCGTCATCGGTCGCAAGCTCGCCGCCGACGAGCGTAAGCACGACGACGCCGCAGCGAACGAGCCAAGGCTCGCCGGCGTGCCGCGCTGGCCGGTCACAGTCAGCTATTTCGATAAAGCCAAGACGGAAGATAGCGGCGAGCAGACGCCGGTCTACTCGATCGACTTCGAGCTCTATGAGAATGGCCTGTCACGGGCACTGTCGCTTGACTACAACGACTTCACTGTCGTCGGCAAACTGACCTCGTTGGAAGTCAAGGACGTGAAACCCTGTCCGTAGAGCACGATCCGGAAAAGTGGCAACCGGTTTTTTCGAAAAAGATCATGCTGCATTAAGATGCTCGTCCATCGTCAGGTCTTTGGGGATCTATCGAACGCCAATCCTCTCAGTAATGAATCATCGCCGAACCGTGCGCGGACGCGGTCGACGGCGTGCTCGGCCTGCGCGGCCCGCATATCGATAAAATCTGTCGGATCGGCCTGATCAGCCTCAGCAAGTGCGCTCACGCCGACGCCCAGGAGGCGGAATTTGGTGCCGTCCGTTTCTCGCAGCAGCAGCCCGCGGGCGGCGGCGAAAATCTTGAGCGCCAATTGCGTCGGCGCCTCGAATGAATGCGCGCGTGTGCGAATCTTGAAATCGGCGGTCTTGAGCTTGAGCGTAACGGTCGCGCCGGCCAAAGCCTTTTGTTTCAGTCGTGCGGAGACCGTTTCGGTTTCGGCCCAGAGAATGCGCTCGAGCTGCTGGAATTCGGAAATGTCCTCGTCGAACGTCGTTTCCGAGGACACGCTTTTGGTTTCGCGCTCGGGGTCGACTTTGCGCGGGTCAATGCCGCGCGCGAGACGGGCGAGGCGACGGCCTTCTTCTCCGTAGCGGTGCGCCAGCTCGATCTCGCTTGCCCTTTGCAAATCGGCAATGTGGCGAAAGCCATCGGCGGCCAGCCGCCGCGCGCTCACCTTGCCTACGCCGAAGATGAAGCTGACCGGCTTGGAGGCCAGGAATCTTGGCGCTTCGCCGGCGCCCAGAACGGCAAATCCACGCGGCTTGTCGAGGTCGGAGGCAACCTTTGCCAGGAATTTGTTGCAGGACAGCCCGATCGACACGGTGATCGCGAGACTCTTCTCCACATCGAGCGCAAAACGCGCCAGCACCTTGGCCGGCGACAAACCATGAAGGCGTGCGGTGCCTGACAAATCGACGAAGGCCTCGTCAATCGACAAAGGTTCGACCGCGGGCGTCAGCGCCAGCATCATGCGGCGAACCTCGCGTCCGACGCGGACGTATTTCTCCATATTCGGCCTCACCACCCGCGCCTGCGGGCACAGGCGGAGCGCCTCGAACATCGGCATGGCCGACTTGACCCCGTAAGTCCGCGCCACATAGCAGGCGGCGGCGACGACGCCGCGCCGGCCGCCCCCGACGATGACCGGCTCGGCGGCAATCGTCGGATCGTCGCGTTTTTCGATGGTGGCGTAGAACGCATCGCAATCGATATGCGCGATGGCAAGCTCGGCGAGCTCGTGATGGCGCAGCACGCGCGGCGATCCGCAAGCGCCGCAACGCGTCGCCGGCGAAGCTGCGTCGGAAAGGCAATCGCGGCAAAATGCACTCACGGCAATCTGCGGTGTCCTTCGCCGGCGAGCGCGGCGCGAGCCTGCGCGATCGCGGCCGGATCGACGCCGGCGCTCGCGGCAAACGCGAAAAGGAGACTCTCGTCGCCGAGCATATGCTCCAGTACTCCGACAAGAAAGCCGGGGCCCCGCGCGGCGCCACGGATTTGCTCAATTGCAAGCCCGCTCGACTGGAGGAAGCCGGTCAACCGTTGTGGCTCCTCGCCAATAAAGGCAAGCGCCTGAATCGCCAGCATTTCTGCCGCATCTTCGTCCAACCGTAATGCCGATTTCATGCGGTCCTATTTGCCTTTCCGTAATACATCGAAGCTAGCCTCGGTGGTTGCCGCGGACGAACTGGTCGGGTTAGCTCGAACGCGCCGGCGAGGGCTCCGGGCAGGGGACGGGATGGCCAAAACGGTCCTGATTGTGGAGGACAACGAGCTCAACATGAAGCTCTTCCACGACCTATTGGAAGCCCATGGCTACAACACCGTGGCGACGCGCAACGGCATCGAAGCGCTCGACCTCGCCCGCAAGCACCGGCCGGATTTGATTCTCATGGATATCCAGCTTCCCGAAGTCTCGGGCCTCGAAGTCACCAAGTGGCTCAAGGATGACGACGACCTCAAGGCGATTCCGGTGGTCGCGGTGACAGCCTTCGCCATGAAAGGCGACGAGGAGCGCATCCGTGAGGGCGGCTGCGAGGCCTATCTCTCAAAGCCGATCTCGGTCGGAAAGTTTATCGAAACGATTCGCCGCTTTCTCGGCACTCCGTAAGGACCGCGAATGACCGCCCGTGTTCTCGTCGTTGATGATGTGGCCGCGAACGTCAAGCTCCTGGAAGCGAGGTTATCGGCCGAGTATTTCGACGTGATTACGGCAATGAGCGGTGCCGAAGCCTTGGCGATCTGCGAGCGCGCCGAATGCGACATCGTTTTGCTCGACGCGATGATGCCGGATCTGGACGGTTTCGAAGTTTGCCGGCGTTTGAAGACAAATCCCACTACCCATCACATTCCGGTGGTGATGGTCACCTCACTCGATCAGCCCTCCGACCGCGTGCGTGGACTTGAAGCCGGAGCCGACGATTTTCTGACCAAACCGATTTCCGAGCCGGTCTTGATCGCCCGCGTGCGTTCGCTTTCGCGGCTCAAGTTGGTGACGGACGAATTGCGCATGCGTGCCCTGACCACGCGTGAGATCGGCATCCAGTCGCCGGAACGGGAAGCAGTGGCCGATGACGGCCGCGGCGGTCGCGTTCTCCTCGTCGACGATCGGCGTTCGGCGTTTGAACGCATTGCTGCGATAATCGGCCCGGAGCAGACCGTCGAGATCGAGCCCGACCCACGCGAAGCTCTGTTCCGCGCCGCTGACGGCAACTACGACCTGGTGATCGTATCGCTGGGGTTAGAAGGCTTCGATGCGTTGCGGTTGTGCAGCCAGATCCGTTCGCTCGATCGCACGCGCAATGTCCCCATTCTCGCGATCACCGAACCTGAGGACAACGCGCGCATGCTGCGGGGGCTGGAAATCGGCGTGAACGATTATCTGATGCGGCCGATAGACAAGAATGAACTATTGGCGCGCGTGCGCAGTCAAGTCCGCAAGCGGCGCTACGCCGAACGCTTGCGCGACAATGTACAAATCTCGATCGAGATGGCGATCACCGACGCGCTGACCGGCATGTTCAATCGCCGCTATATGGAAAATCACCTCGCAGCCTTGATCGAACAGGCGACCGGGCGAGGAAAGCCGCTGGCGTTAATGGAGCTCGATATCGATCACTTCAAGTCGATCAACGACACTTACGGCCACGATGCCGGCGACGACGTGCTGCGCGAATTTGCGCTTCGCGTTAAGCGCTCGATA
>Ga0335078_10016218_pt1 | contig 11052 bp, 8 predicted proteins | sample Lox_Sample_32_FD_206711 | JGI IMG/M metagenome (GOLD analysis project Ga0335078, IMG submission 206711) | Soil microbial communities from Loxahatchee National Wildlife Refuge, Florida, United States - Lox_Sample_3.2 | ecosystem: Environmental > Terrestrial > Soil > Wetlands | place: USA: Florida...
CGTATTGATTGGGCTGCTGGTCCGCCGGATCTGCCGGCGGCTCGGCCTGCAGAAGGATTCCTGGCTCCCGGCGGCCAGCCTGTTGATGCTTCCCACCCTGATCCTGGACCCGCTCTCCTGCGCCTTCTTCACCACCGTATTCCCGAATCTCGACCCCGCCGCCGCCGGCGCTTTCGGCGGGTGGATGCTGATCTGTTGCGGCGGCGCGGTCGTGGGCGTCTGGGTCAAGGCCTGATGCCCGCCCCGCGCGCGCCGCGGCTGGCGGCCGGGGAGGACTTGCCGGCCCCGCCCCAACAGGCCCGCAGCCTCGAACGACGCCGCAAACTCCTCGAAGCCGGCCGCATTCTATTCGGCCGCAAAGGATACGAGGCGGCCTCCATCGAAGATATCGCCGCCCACGCCGGCGCGGCGTCCGGCGCCTTCTACCTCTACTTTCGCTCCAAGCGGCAGCTTCTGCTGGTCCTTATGAACGAGTTGATCCAGCGTCTCGCCAGTCTCGACCTGCGCCCCCAGGGCGCCGCGGATATGCGCCTGGGCCTGCGCCGCTTCCTGGCGGAGGCGTTTCGTGCCGACGTGCGCTACTTCGGCGTGGTGCGTGCCTGGCAGGAGGCCGCCTTGAGCGATGCCGGATTGGGACGCATGCAGGCCGCCCTCGCCCGCTGGACCGAAGCGCGCATCCTGCGCGTCTTTCAAGCGCTGCAGAAACATCCGGACGCGCGCCCGGCCCCGGACCTGCGCACTTTCGCCCGCATGATGGACCGCCATTTCTGGTCCTTGCTGGCGCGCGGCTCGCAACTGCCCGCGCGCGACTTCCATCGCGAGATCGACACCGCGGCCGACGTCATCTATTACTACCTCTTTCGCGATCCTGTGCGGGAACCGGAACGGTGAATGCCGCCGGCGGGTGGTGGGCATGCGCGGGATGCGCCAGCCGCGGCACTGTCCTGAGCGGCGGCCGGCGCATCCCTTCGACCAGGCTATATTTCCCAGAATACAGATCCGCACGCGGCGGGCCTATCCCACCCGTAGGGTATTTTCGTTCCCCGCGGGCTGCATTCCGCCCGCGCCCCGCAAGCTCGAATCTACCGCACGGGCGGTATATGATTTGAATAGCCGGACTGCTACCTTGCGAATGAAGCCAGAGGAAGCCAACGACGCCGTGGTCTTCAAGCGCAGCGTGCTGCCTGTCCAGTGGGGCGCCCAATTGGCGCTGCTGGCCAGCTTTGGCGGCATGCTCGGACTCATGCTGTTCGCCGGCGTCGACTCGCTGCGCGCCTTGCGCCACGTGCAATCCCGCAATGTCCAGATCCGCCAGACGTTCCTGTTGCGCAACCGCGCCCTCGACGAGATCCGCTCCGCCCTGTACCTCTCCGGCACCTTCACCCGCGATTACCTGCTGGAACGAGACCCCGTGCGCGCCGAAGCGTATCGCGCCAGCCTCCAGGCGATCCGCGGGAAAATGGATGCCGCCCTCCTGCGGTACGCGCGTTCGCTGGACGCCCGCGAAGAGGCGCCCTTCCAGTCTCTCTCCGCCCGCATCGCCGACTACTGGAAGGCCCTCGATCCCATCTTCCATTGGGATGCCGTCGCCAAGCTGGCGCGCAGCGACGCGTTCATGCACCGCGAGCTTTTCCCCCGCCGCGCCACCACTCTCGAAATCGCCGACCGCATCGGCGCGGTCAATGAGCAGGAACTCTCCAACGGAGACGAACAGGTCCGGGAAACCTTCGACCGCTTCCGTTTCCGCCTGGGCGTCATGCTCGCCGTAACGCTGGGAATCGGCGCGCTGCTGGCCCTGGCCACCACACGCCATGTTCTTCGCCTGGCCCGGGACGCCGATCTCCGCTACCGCCAGGTGGTGCATGCCCAGCGCGAGTTGAAAGAACTTTCCGCGCGCCTGGTCGAGGCGCAGGAGCAGGAACGCCGCGCCATCTCCCGCGAGCTGCACGACGAAGTCGGCCAGTCGCTCAGCGCCCTGTTGATGGAGCTGGGCAATCTCGGCTCCGTGGCCCCCGGCGATGCCGAGCTCCGCCGCCACCTCGAATCCATCCGCAAGCTGGCTGAGAGCAGCGTCAGCGTGGTCCGCAATATGGCCCTGCTGCTGCGGCCCTCCATGCTCGACGACCTGGGACTCGTGCCCGCCTTGCAATGGCAGGCCCGCGAGATCTCCAAACGCACCGGCATGGCGGTCGCCGTCGACGCCGCCAGCGTCGCCGACGATCTGCCCGAAGAGCACAAAACCTGTATCTATCGCGTCGTGCAGGAGGCGTTGAACAACTGCGCCCGCCACGCCTTGGCCCGCAACGTCCGCATCCAGGTGGTCCAGGAAAGCGCGCGCATCCGCTTGAGCGTGCACGATGACGGCAAGGGCTTCGACAGTTCTCATGTGCGCGGTCTCGGCCTGCTGGGGATGGAAGAGCGGGTGAGCCATCTGGGCGGCCGCTTCCACGTGCAGTCCGAGCCCGGCCGCGGCGCCGAACTGCGCATCGAGATTCCGCTCGCCTCCCGGCCCGCCGAGGTCCTGGCATGACTCCGGTGCGCATCCTGCTGGCGGACGACCACACCGTCATGCGCAACGGTCTGCGCCTGCTCCTCGAACGCCAGCCCCACCTGCAGGTGGTCGGTGAGGCGGCCGACGGCCGGCAAGCCGTGGCGATCTGCGAACAGGCCCATCCGGATGTGGTCATCATGGACATCGGCATGCCCAATCTCAACGGCATCGAGGCCGCCCGCCAGATCGTCAGCCACAGCCCGCGCACCGCCATCGCCATCCTCAGCATGCACTCCGACGAGAGCTACGTCATCCGCGCGCTCAAGGCCGGCGCCCGCGCCTACCTGTTGAAAGACTCCGCCGAAGCCGACCTGCTGGCCGCCGTGCGCGCCCTGACCGAAGGCAAATCTTTTTTTAGCCCGGCCATCAGCAAGATCCTGGTGGAGGATTACATGCGCCAGTTGGAAAGCCGCGGCGCCGAGGATACTTACGAGCTGCTCACCAACCGCGAGCGCGAAATCCTGCAGCTTCTCGCCGAAGGCAAGATCAACAAGGAAGTGGCCGCCGTGCTGAATCTCAGTCTCTATACCGTCGAGACTCATCGCACGCACATCCTCCAAAAGTTGAACCTGCACAGCGTGCCCGAGCTGATCCTCTACGCCGTGCGCAAGGGGATCATCGCGTAGCGTGCTCCCAGTCTCCCGGGCGAGTCACTCCAAAGATTAAAGAACTTTTTCTTGACCACCACGGGTCTGTGGTTTATTCTGGTCAAGCTGGAGGTTATGACACGATGATCGCCTATAGCCGAGGTTCAAGACGCCTGGCTGGTGCGGCTTCTTTGAAGCACCGTATGCCGGCGATGATCGGGACCTTCCGCGCCCACCTGGATATAGCTCAGTGGCAGAGCAACAGCCTGTTAAGCTGTCCGTCGCGGGTTCGACTCCCGTTATCCGACACCGCTGCAAACGGCGTCGATTCGAGTGACCCGGGCCTGCCTCCCGCCGCCCTCGCAAGATAGACTTCGGTCGCGTCCTGCGCGGAGCGGCAGCGGCTCGCCGGCTCTGCGTCTTTCCTGAAACTGCGGACCTGCGCTTCGCCCGACGCTTGGGCGCGGCCGCCTCCGCTCTAGGTCAGGCCCGCCGCGCGGACCGCGGAGACAAGCCCGGGAATCTCAAAGCAATGGTCTGACTGCGCCGGGTAACTTACATCGAGGAGAACTTATGCTGCGTCGCATTTTGATTGGTGACAACGAACGTATTCTGGTGATCCGCAAGCGCCGCTTCGCCGCAATTCTCGAACCCGGCGAACGCTGGATGTTCACGCTTGGCCGCGGCATCGAACTGGTGCGCTGCAACGTCCGCGACCTGGTCTTCGCGGGCGAGTGGGCCGATTACATCGCGAACCGCCGCCCTGACGTCGCCGCGCGCGATTTCACCGTGGTCGCGACGTCCGCGGTCGAGGTGGCCGTCGTGTACCTGGACGGCAAGCTGGCGCGCATCGTTCCCCCTTCCAACCGTGTGTTGTTCTGGAAGGGAGCCGTCGAGGTGGCGTTCGAGCTGATCGACGTCGCCGCGCAGCCCGAGGCGCCTGTGTCTCTGCTGCCCGCATTGGCGCGCCTCGGCCGTGAATCCGGCGTAATCTTCGCCACCGTCGACGACGGAAAGCGCGGACTCGTCTACCTCAACGGGCGATTGGTGCGCGAGCTCGGGGCCGGGAACTACGGCTTCTGGGCCGTGCTCTCCACGCCTCGCATCGAGGTGCTCGAACTGCGCCGCCAAACCTTAGAGGTGCCTGGCCAGGAGATCCTGACCCAGGATAAGGTCACTCTCCGAGTGAACATCTCGGCGACGTTCGAAATCGCGGACGCGGCTGCTGCGCGTTCCGGACTGAAGGACGTCCACGAGTACCTCTACCGCGCCTTGCAGGTCGCCGTGCGCCAGTCGCTCGGCAAGCGCACCCTGGAAGAGGTGCTCGCGCAGAAGACGGACATCGACGAAGCTGTATCCGCCGAGGTCCGCCGGGAGATGCAAGTGTACGGTGTTCGCGTGAGCGTAATCTCGCTCAAGGACATCATCCTGCCCGGCGACATTCGCGACATTCTCAACCAGGTGGTGACTGCCGAAAAGCAGGCGCAGGCCAACCTGATTCGCCGCCGTGAGGAGACCGCCGCCACGCGGTCGCTGCTCAACACGGCAAAGCTGATGGAGGACAACCCTCTGTTGGTGCGTTTGAAGGAGCTCGAAGCGCTGGAAAAGATCGCCGGCAAGGTGGAAAAGATCACCGTGGTCGGCGGTTTGAACTCGCTGCTCGAGCGCACCGTCACTCTGCGCGGGGACTGACGGTGTGGGGTGGCGCGGCGGACCTCCGTTCGCCGCCCGCCCCTCGCAGTCAAAATTCGGGAGAATTACCAGCGCTCCGGCCACTTATCCGTTAGCCACCTCCCCCGGGGCCGTCCCTCGACCCGCGTGTCCTTTCCTCATGCGATCCATCTTAAAAGCCAAACGGATCCCCGTGGCCGAACGCTGCCACCCAGCCCCCGATTTGATCTCTTATGCTCGTATCTTCAATAACTTGGGCTTTGATCGTCCGAAAGCGAACCAGCTCCGGCGGCACGAAACCAAGTCCCCGCGTCCCGCGCTCCCCAAGTCTTCGCGTCCCGAGTCTCCGTGTCCCCGCATCCCGTGTCCCCGAGCCCCGAGTCTCCGGGTCGCCGCGTCCCGTGTCCCCGAGCCCCGAGTCTCCGCGTCGCCGTGTCGCCGGGTCGCCGAGTTCTCCGCGTCCGCGAGCCCCGAGTCGCCGCGTCGCCGTGTCCCCGCGTCGCCGCGTCGCCGCGTCCCCCCGTCCCGCCCCCTTGCTTCGTCAAACCAGCGGCGGTATCCTTTCTTAGTCTTCTCGATTGCTGTGGATCACCAGCCAAATTATCGCCCAGGAGCTTCTATGACCAGGACAGCCGCGACCCTCCTCGCCGCCGCGTTGAGCTTCACCCTTTGGACCTCGTGCGCCAAAAAAGAATCCGGCCTCGCCGCCGGCCCCGATTTTCAGAAGCGCTTCCAGGAGGCCCTCATCGCCGCCAAGCCCGGCGCCGTGATCGAGCTTCCGGAAGGCCGCCTGGATCTCGATCGCGCGCTTTCCCTCTCGGTCGAGAACGTCACCATCCGGGGAAAAGGAATCGACAAAACCATCCTCTCGTTCAAGAACCAGAAGACCGGTCCGGCAGGCCTCCAGGTGACTTCCAACGGCTTCACCATCGAGGACCTCGCCATTGAGGACACCAAGGGCGATGCCCTCAAAATCAACGGCGCCAACGGCGTCACCGTGCGCCGCGTACGCACCGAATGGACCGCCGGCCCCAGCGACAAGAACGGCTCCTACGGCATCTACCCGGTGCAGTGCAAGAATGTGCTGATCGAAGAGTCGGTCTCCATCGGCGCGGCGGACGCCGGAATCTATGTGGGCCAGTCGAGCTACATCATCGTGCGCCGCAGCCGCGCCGAAGCCAACGTGGCCGGCATCGAGATCGAGAATTCACAATTCGCCGATGTCTACGACAATAAGGCTACCCGCAATACCGGCGGCATCCTGGTCTTCAATCTGCCGGACCTGCCGGTCAAGGGCGGCGGAAATACACGCGTCTTCAACAATGAGATCGTCGCCAATAACACCGCTAACTTCGGAGCCAAAGGGAGTATGGTGGCCAAAGTGCCGACCGGCACGGGCGTCATCGTGCTGGCGACTAATCACGTCGAAGTCTTCAAGAACACGATCAAGGACAATAACACGTCCAACGTTTCGGTGATTAGTTACTTTACCACGGGCAATCCGATGAACGACGCTACTTACTACCCGTTTCCGGAAGCGATCTATGTCCACGACAACACGATTTCCGGCGGCGGCAGCGCTCCCAGCGGAGAGTACGCCGATGCGCTCGCCCCGGTGGTAGGCAAACCGTTGCCGGCGATTCTCTATGACGGCGTCGTGAATCCTCAGAAATTAGTGGCCGGCAAGCGCCTGCCCGATGACCTCCGGATCTGCTTTCAGGGCAACGGCGACGCGACTTTCATGAACTACGACGCCGGCAATCATTTCAAGCATATCAGCCGCGATTTGAGTCCGTACAACTGTTCGCTTACGCCGTTGTCGGCCGTAAATCTGCCGGCGCCCGCGGCGGGCGCACCCGCCGGAGGAAACTGAGTGACTCCTGTAAGGCGGACCTACGGTCCGCGCGAGTCCCCGACTCGCCTTTTGGCCGCCGCCCTGGGCCTCCTGAACCTGTTCTACGCGGCCTGCGGCACGCGAGCCGTGCGCGCGCACGTCGACGAGCCCTTCCCGGCCAAGCTCTCCGCATGGCGCTTGTTCACCGGAGAACCCGCCGCGTTACAGCCGAACGCGGGAGTCGTCCCCTACGACCTCAACACGCCGCTGTTCTCCGACTATGCGACTAAGTACCGTTTCGTCTGGATGCCTCCCGGCACTTGGGCAACTTACAACGGCGGCGAGGTGTTCGAATTCCCGGTAGGGACGATTTTCGCCAAGACATTCGCCTACCCCGGCGCCGGCCACGGCGGCAAACAGCGGATCATCGAGACGCGCCTGCTGGTGCGCGCCAAATCGGGCTGGGTCGGTTTGCCGTACGTCTGGAACGCCGCGCAGACGGAGGCTACCCTCGACGTGGCTGCCGACCCCACCGTCGTACACTGGGTGCATCCTTCTGGCCAGCCGTACACGATAGACTATGTCATCCCCAATACCAACCAGTGCAAGGGCTGTCACGATAAGTCGAAAGTCATGACGCCGATCGGCCCGAAAGCCCGGAACCTGAACAAGGATTTCACTTATCCGGAAGGCCGCGCCAACCAGCTCGCTTACTGGACAAAAATCGGCTATCTACGGGGAGCGCCCGCCCCGGAAGCAACGCCTAAGTTGGCGGTATGGGACGACCCATCGAGCGGCACGCTCGACGCGCGCGCCCGTGCCTACCTGGAAATGAACTGCGGACACTGTCACAATCCGCACGGGCCCGCCAACACCACTGGACTTTACCTTACCGCCGCACAGACCGATCCTATGCGCCTCGGTCTGTGCAAGGTGCCGGTCTCCGCCGGACAGGGCTCCGGCGACCTGCTGTTCGATGTCGTGCAAGGCAAGCCCGAAGAATCTATCCTGGTGCACCGCATGGAGTCGAATACCCCCAAAGTCATGATGCCGGAACTGGGACGCACCGTGGTTCATCAGGAAGGACTCACGCTGATCCGGCAATGGATCGCCTCGCTGCAGGGCAGTTGCACGGCTAAGTCCGGAAGCCTCTAATGAAACTTCTGTATCCGTTCATACTCGTCCTGTTCACTGCCTTGTCGCCGGCTCAGGATTTCCGCGGCAGCTTAGTCGGCACGGTCGGCGATTCGAGCGGAGGCCGTATCCGCGGCGCCGCAATCGCCCTGCGCGCGGCGGCGACTTCCATCGATCGGAAGACGGTTGCCGACAGTAGTGGAGAGTTTCGTTTCGACGACTTGTTGCCGGGCACTTACACGGTCACTGCCGATGCGCCGGGGTTCGCCGAGGCCCGCTCGGAAGTGACCGTGGTAATCAGTTCCACTCGCGAGATCGCCGTCACCTTGAATCCGGCTTCCGTTCAACAATCGGTCAACGTGCCGGGACAGTCTTCCTCCATCACCACCCAACAGATGGACACCACCAGCGCTGTGCTTGGGGGCGCCGTCACCAGGCAGGACTTGGCGGCCATTCCGCTCGCGAATCGTAGCTTCGCCAACATTGCCTACCTGGTCCCTGGCACGGAACCTGTCGAGCCTTCCGACCCCACCAAGGCGCGTATCACGGCGGTGTCCTTCGGCGGCAGCTCCGGTCTGAACGATGTGCTTTCCGTCGACGGCGGCGACAATTCCGACGACTACATCGGCGGCTTCCTACAGAATTTCTCCCCGGATGCGATCCAGGAATTCGCCGTGCGCACCTCCCAAATGGAAGCCGACACCGGCCGCACCGTGGGCGGTTCGGTAGTCATTACGACGAAGCGCGGTTCGAACGACTGGCATGGAGACATAGCCTTCTACGAGCGCGCGGCGGACCTGAACGCGCGCTACCCGATTGAGAATCCCGCGCCGCTGCCCAAGCAGCCTTTCTCCCGGCAGAATTACATTGGCACTCTGGGAGGTCCGATCGTGAAGGACAAGCTCTGGTTCTTCTCCTCCTTCGAGTATGTCCACGAGGATGCCAGCATCGCTTACAGCCCCGCCAGCCTCACGCAGTTCAATGCGCTGGCCGCCCTCGCGGCGCAAGGGCTGATCCCCGGCGTAGGTTCCGTCCCGGTCCCCGATAATGTCCCGGTCCCATTCCGGGATTTCCTCGGCACGGTGCGCTTCGATTGGGCGCAATCCTCGCGTTCGCAGTGGTTCATGCGGGCGGCCCTCGATAATTACGTGACGGACAATGCCTTTGTGCAGCAAGCGACGCTGCCGTCCACCGGCGCTACCTGGCACTCCAACTACATGAACCTCGTGCTCGGGGAGCAGTATATCTTCAGCCCAACCTGGCTGGGCACGTTCACGTTAAACGCCAGCGGCCTGCATCTTACCGAGGCGCGCAACGCGGACCTCGGCTTTGCGTTGGCCTTTCCCTTCAGCTCCACGTCGCAGACTATCTCCGGATTCGAGACTTTCGGCGATAACCAGTTTGTCACTCCCATCACGGCGTTTCCGATACTTCGCAACCAGGAAAAGTACCAGGTCCGCTACGCGGTGACGCACTCTTCCGGAAGTCACTCGCCCAGCTTCGGAGTGGATGTCATCCACGAGCCGGTCCTGAGCGGCGCGCTGCCGGGCAACGCGGAGAATCTCACGGTATTCGCGCAAAACCCGGCCGATTATATTTCGAATCCGGCGCAGTTCGCCGTGGACCTGACCTGTACCCCCACCGCCGGACTGCAAGTGACTCCAGGCACCAGTTGCTCGAGCACGCCCGCCGGCAACGGCAGTTTCTCGCAGAATGTCCAGCGGCTGGGATTCTACGCCCAGGATTCCTGGCGTGTCACTCCGCGGCTCACGCTGAACTACGGTATGCGTTACGATACAACCTTCGGACTCTTTACCGCATCGGGCCGCTCCCAGTTAGAAAATCCCGCGCTGCTGACCGTCGCGGCGCTCCAGATTCCCCTGTTCCAACATCCGGCCGCTCCCCACGATTACCGCAAGGCGTTCGCTCCGCGCTTGGGCGTAGCCTACGCGATGGGCGAATCCCGAAGTACCGTGATGCGCGCGGGCTTCGGGCTTTTTTACAACGACCTGGCGCAGAATGGCTGGGTCACCGCCTTGCAGGCTGTGAACGAACCTCCCGCGCCATGTGTCCGGCCGGGCGACGCGGGATGTCTTCCGGGCGACGCTTACGGCGGCGCGGGCGCGCTCATCGATCCCGCCTATAAGACTCCCTACGCGCTGCACGCCACTGCCGGCGTCGAGCACGCCTTCAACTCTAAGTGGATGATCAGTGCGGACTGGACCCACGAAAAAGGAGTACACTCTTTCGCCCGCTATCAATACCAGGCTGGCTATACGCTCTTCTCACCGCTTTTCGCGAGTGACTTGGCGACGCAACAGCAGAATGTTCCCGACCTGACCGTGTTCCGCTCGGACAATCGCTCTCGTTACGATGGATTGTCTCTGCATCTGCAGGGTAACGTCTCGCAGCGCTTCAGCTTGATCTTGAACTACACTCTCTCAAGCGCCTACACTTACGGCTGCGTTCTGGGCGAGCTCTTCGATTATGTGGATGGGGTCTGCAATCCCCTCCACGCGTTTGCCAAAGCCGACTACGGGCCTTCGGGCGAGAATGTCACGCATCGCGCGGTTCTGGCCGGTATCTGGCACGCTCCGGGCGGTTTCCAACTGTCCGTCCTGAGTCAGGCGGAAAGCGCCCGCCCCTTCACGCTCACGACCCCTGTGGACGTGAACGGGCTGGGCGACACGCTGGACGACCGCGCGGTAGTCAACGGCGTCCAAACCGGCTTGGATCAATTCCGCGGTGCGCCGTATATACAGACTGACCTGCGCGTCAGCCGGCCCATCGGCTTTCGCGACCGCTGGCAGGTGACGCCATTCATTGAATTTTTCAATCTTTTCAATCGGAACAATCCCGGCGCCAACTATGTCACCAACGTCGCCGCGTTTCCGCTGCCGGTGAACGACCAAAGCAATGTCACTGCGTTCTGCCTGAACGCCGCCTGTACCGTGACCCAGCCGATCACCAGCCTGAATCAGTTGCGCCTGCCCGCCGGCGCACTGGGCGACTTCTTCGGCCCGGGGACGACAGTCGGGATTCCTTTCGCCGCACAAATCGGCGCGCGCCTGACTTTCTAAGCTAAGAGCTTATTAAGAAACGCGTCCGTGGCGCCGCTCCGTTGAAAACGCAGTCGAACGCCTTGATTCCTTTGTGCCGGGTCAAGCGCGTCTTCATTGCCTTTGGCGGCCCGCAGCGGGCCACGGGGACTCCCTGACGGTCGCGGCTCTTTAGGCTGCTGCGAAATCGAGGCTCCGTTTCAGAGCCGCGCGCGT
>Ga0335078_10016219_pt1 | contig 11051 bp, 9 predicted proteins | sample Lox_Sample_32_FD_206711 | JGI IMG/M metagenome (GOLD analysis project Ga0335078, IMG submission 206711) | Soil microbial communities from Loxahatchee National Wildlife Refuge, Florida, United States - Lox_Sample_3.2 | ecosystem: Environmental > Terrestrial > Soil > Wetlands | place: USA: Florida...
CGGGCATGGCGCGAATCTCCTTCGCGCACAATGAGTCAGAAAAATCGCGCCAGGGGAATCCCCCATGAGTCAGCCCGCGGAACCGTTGGTATAAGTCGAGCCCTTTCTCGATCCAACCCGTGTTTTGCACCGGGCTCGAGGGGAAAGCCTCGCGCCCGGCGTTCTTTGTTTGAGCGAAGCTTTGGATGGACGCAAAATGCTTCGAGCCAAGGACTTGGGCGGCCGAATCTAGAGGGTGCGACCCCTTGAGCCGGATTTCCAAAAAAAACCGATTTTTGAGCGAAAAAGGCTAAAACGGAACACTTCAGCCAAAACCCCGGCGCGGGCGGAGGGTCATTGACCAAGGACCTCACGAATTTCATCGCGATGGCGCGCTGGGTCGCGGCGATTGCGGTGCTCGTCGGCCACGCCGGCGTGCTGATCAACATCTCCGACATCATGGTCGCGCCGCATGGGCCCGGCGTCTACGCGTGGTGGTTCCTTGCCGCCTTTTCGCATCAGGCGGTGCTGGTCTTCTTCGTGATCTCGGGATTTCTCGTCGGCGGACCCCTTCTGCGCGATCGGGCGCGCGCAAAACCCTTTTTGCATGAGTATTTCGTCGACCGCTTCAGCCGCATCTATATCGTGATGGTCCCGGCGCTCGTCTGGACGTTTGCGATCGACTCCGTCGGCCGCGCCGCCTTTCCCGCGACAGGCGTCTATGACGCGCCCTTCTTCGCCTCGGTCTTCGAGCCGGTCCAATATGTCTGGACGCTGCTCCAGCAGCAGCATCTCTGGGCGGCGCAGGCCGGCACCAATGGGCCGCTTTGGTCGCTCGCCTGCGAGATGTGGTATTACATCACCTTCCCGCTGCTGCTGCTGCCCTTCTGCGCCGCTTATCCCAAGGCTTGGCGGCTCGGTGGTCTCGCGCTCGGGGCGGCGCTCGTGGCCTTTCTCGCGACGCCCGAGCTCATGGCGGCCTTCGGCGCCGACGTCGGCGCGCGCGGGCTCATGCCGATGATCAACAACGGCGTGGGAATGTTCCTGTTCGGCTATGGGGTCTGGATGCTCGGCGCGCTGGCGCGCGTCGCGCCGCGGCCCGCCGTGAAATCGGTGTGGATCGCGCTCGGGCTGTTCCTCGCGGCGCTCGCGGTCACGCGTCTCGCCGTGCGCGGGCCGCTCCTAGCGGCGCATCCCTATCTTTCGGCGCTCGGCGACCTCTGCGTCGTCGCCGCTTTCGCGCTGCTGCTGCTTGCGTTCCGTCATGCGCCGGGAGGCGGCGTCTTCTCGCGCCTGCGTCCTTACCATTGGACGCTCTCGGATTTCTCTTATTCGCTTTATGCGACGCATGCGCCGCTCGTCTTCTTCGTCTGGGCGGCGGTCGGGGGGATTTTCGGGCGCGACTGGTTCAAGGAGCTGCCGACGCCCGCCCATTGGCTCGCGGCCTTCGGCCTGATCCTCGCGGCGCTCGGTTTCGCCTATGCGTTCTCGCGCGCAACCGAGGCGCGCACCAAGGAGCTGCGCGATCTTCTGCGCGCGGCGCGAGTCCCGCCATCGCGCCGCGACGCCGCGGCCGTCAGGGCGCTGGATTAGCCGCCGATTCGCGCAACTACGTATTGTATGAATAGGTTCGCGCATAACATATTTCCTTACGCGCAAGCTTGGACTTGCCAAGAGCGTTCGGCTTGCGCGATACCCGCGAAGCATCGGCTCAGGTCAGGATCGGTCCGAGCCAAGAGGGAAAGACTCATGAAAAAACTTCCCGCCGCGCTCGTCTCGGCCGGCGCAGCCGTTTCGATCATGGTTGGAGTCGCCTTTGCGCAGACGGCGGCGCCCGCGTCGCCAGACCCGAAGCCGGCGCCCGTCGACCGCAAGGCTCTGGCGAAGGAGTGCTCGAAGCAGGCCGACGCCAAGGGACTGCGCGGCAAGCCGCGCAAGCGCTTCCGCGACGCCTGCAAGCGCGGTCAGACCGGCGAGACGCCAAAACCCGCCTCCTGAGCCCGACGCCTTTTTCCCTTCGAATTGCCGGCGGGCGCGCGAGGCGCTATATGCCGCCAAGACAAAGGACCGCGCTTGGCGCGCGCGTCCCTCGAACGCACGTTCGAGCGACGGGAATGCGCCAGATTGACATGCGGGAGCGAATTCGGACCGCAAAGGCTTGAACTTTTGCGTTCATCCGCTCCAGGCGCGGCGCCGCAGGCAGCGAGACGACATGCCCTGGAGCGATCCGAACGAACCCCCGCATCGAAACGACGATCCCTGGGGCAAAGGCTCCGGTCCCTGGGGCTCGGGCCCGGGCGAGGGTCCTCCCGATCTCGAGGAATTTCTGCGTCGCAGCCAGGAAGGGTTGAAGCAGGTTCTGCCGTCGGGCGTCGGGGGCCGCGGCGTCGCGATCCTCGTCCTTTTGACCTTGCTCGCCTGGCTCTCGTCGGGCTTTTACACGGTCGGCCCGAACGAGATCGGTCTCAATCTCATCTTCGGAAAATATCGCGGCAAGACGCAGGCCGGCCTAAATTATAACCTCCCGAGCCCGATCGGCTCGGTGATCAAGCTGCCGGTCACCGACCGCAACGCCATCGACATCGGCTTTCGCGAGGACGCCCCGGCGGCGCGCCGGCGCGCTCAAGGCCCGGAGGCGCCCGAGGAAAGCCTGATGCTCACCGGCGACGAGAACATCGCCGACATTAAGTTCCGCGTGATCTGGCAGATCGACCCGACGCGTCCGGAGGATTTCGCCTTCAATGTCTTCGATCCGCCCGCCACCGTGCGTAGCGTCGCCGAATCCGCGATGCGCGAGATCGTCGGCCAGTCGCAGATTCAAAAAATCCTCACCGCCGACCGCAAGCTCATCGAACCCGCTTCGCAGCAGCTCATGCAAAGAATTCTCGACAGCTACAAAAGCGGCGTGCAGATCGTGCAGGTGCTGCTGCTCTCGGTCGATCCTCCGCCGCAGGTCATCACCGCCTTTCGCGACGTGACCGCCGCCCAGCAGGATTTGCAGCGGCTGGGCAATGAGGCGGAAGCCTACGCCAACAAAGTCGTGCCGGAGGCGCGCGGCGCGGCGGCGCGCATCGTGCAGGAGGCGGAGGCCTATCGCGAGCAGGTCGTGGCGGAAGCGCGTGGCCAGGCGTCGCGCTTCGAGCAAATCTACGAGCAGTATAAGCGCGCGCCCGAGCTCACGCGCGAGCGCCTTTATCTCGAAACGATGGAGCGCGTGTTGGGCGGCGCCGACAAGATCGTGCTCGACGAGCAGGGCGCGGGCCAGGGCGTTCTGCCCTATGTGTCGCTGCCGTCGCTTGCGCCCTTCCAGCAGGGAGGCGCGCGCAAATGAAGCTCATGCTGCCTCTGGCCTTCGCGGCGCTCGCCCTTTTCGTGGTCGCGCTCGGCTCCCTCTTCACGGTCGGACAGACCGAGCAGGCGATCGTGCTGCGCTTGGGCGAGCCCGTCGCCGGCCGCGGCCTCGTCACCGAGCCGGGCCTACATTACAAGCTGCCCTTCATCGAGAACGTCGTCTATCTCGACAATCGCATCCTCTTCGCCGAAAGCCCCAATCTCGAGGTGCTCGCCTCCGACAATCAGCGTCTCGAGGTGGACAGCTTCCTGCGCTATCGGATCATCGATCCTTTGCGCTTCTATCAGACCGTGGGCGGTGAGCTCGGCGCCAAGAATCAGCTCGCCTCCGTGCTCAACTCCGCGGTGCGCCGCGTGCTGAGCGAGGCCAACCAGCGGCAGATCGTGCGCGATGAGCGCGCCGCGCTGATGGTCAAGATCAAGGAGCAGGCTGACGCCGAGGGGCACAAGTTCGGCGTCGCTGTCGTCGACGCGCGCATCCGCAGGGTCGATCTGCCGCAGCAGATCTCCGAGAAGGTCTATGGGCGCATGCAGACCGAGCGCGCCCGCGAGGCCGCCGAATATCGTGCGCAGGGCGCGGAGCAGGCGCAGAGGATCACCGCCAAGGCGGACCGCGACGTCATCGTGCTGAAGGCCGAGGCGCAGCAGCAGGCCGATCAGACCAAGGGCGAGGGCGACGCCGAGCGCAACCGCATCTTCGCCGAAAGCTTCGGCAAGGACCCGGATTTCTTCGCCTTCTACCGCTCGATGCAGGCCTATGAAACCGCCTTCAAGGCCGGCGACACCCGCTTTCTGATCAACCCACGCTCCGACTTCTTCCGCTTCTTCTCCGCGCCCCAAACCGCCAAGGCGCGTGCGCCTGAAGAAGCGGAAAAGAAACGCTGACTAAAGCAAAGCGGCACAAATCCGTTGATCGTCGCGACCGCGATGGAGTACCCCTGAGCTTTGGGGGATTCGCGCTTAGCGCGCTTTCCGCTCGAACGCAGTGGTTCGAGCGATAAGAAATCGCGCCAGATCAAGATGCTGGCGCGAATGGACGCAAAAGTTGACATCCTTTTGCGTCCTTTCGCTCCAGACTGCGCCAAGGAGACAGCCTTGAAACGACTTGCGCCGAAGACCGCCCTCGCCGCGGCGCTGTTCTTCTTTTCCTTCGCGCCCGCGCCGGCCTCCGCGAGAGGTCCGGAGTCGCTCGCCGATCTCGCGGCGGAAGTCTCGGGCGCCGTCGTCAACATTTCCGCCGAAGTCGTCGAGCCAAAGCGCGGCAAGATCGCCCAGGTCGATCCGAACACGCCGTCTTTCGACGAATATTTCGACGAATTCATCCGCCATCAGCAAAAGCTCAATCCGAGCCTGCCGGAGCCGCCGCAGGAGCGTCGCGGCGCGATGGGCTCCGGCTTCGTCATCGATCCGTCGGGGATCATCGTCACCAATAATCATGTGATCGCCGACGCCAATGACATCACCGTGAGCTTCACCGACGGGCAAAAGCTCAAGGCGGAGATCATCGGCAAAGACACGAAAGTCGACGTCGCGGTCTTGCGCGTAAAGCCTGAGAAGCCGCTCAAGGCCGTCAAATTTGGCGACAGCGACAAGTCGCGCGTCGGCGACTGGGTGCTCGCTGTCGGCAATCCCTTCGGGCTCGGCGGCTCGGTGTCGGCGGGCGTCGTCTCGGCGCGCAACCGCAACATCGACAAGGGCCCCTACGACAACTACATCCAGACTGACGCGGCGATCAACAAAGGCAATTCCGGCGGCCCGATGTTCAACATGGACGGCGAGGTCATCGGCATCAACACGGCGATCCTCTCGCCCTCCGGCAATTCGATCGGCATAGGCTTTGCGACGCCGGCGAACACCGTCGCGCCGGTGATCGAGCAACTGCAGAAATTCGGCGAGACGCGACGCGGCTGGCTCGGCGTTCGCATCCAGAGCGTCGACGACGCGATCGCGGAGACGCTGGGATTCGGCAAGCAGCGCGGCGCGCTCGTCGCCGCCGTCGACGAGCGCGGGCCGAGCAAGCGCGCCGACGTGAAGATCGGGGACCTCATCGTCAAATTCGACGGCAAGCCGATCAAGGATTCCCATGATCTGCCGAAGGTTATCGCGCTGACGCCGGTCGGCAAGTCGGTCGAGATCGTCGTCATCCGCGACGGCAAGGAGCAGACGAGAACGGTGACCCTGGGCCGCCTCGAGGAGAGCGAAAAGATCGCTTTGGCGGACTCGGGCGCAGCGAAGGAGGCGGACAAGCCCCTCGCGGCGCTCGGCCTCGAGTTCGGAAGGCTGTCTGAGGACTTGCGCACGCGCTTTCAGATCAAGGAGGCCGTAAAGTCCGGGGCGGTGATCCTCTCGGTCGATCCGCATTCGGACGCGGCCGAGAAGCGTCTGCGCGCGGGCGAGATCGTCACCGAGATCAATCAGGAGCCCGTCACTGACGCCGCCGAGGCGGTCAAGAAGATCGCGGCGTTGAAAGAAGCGGGCAAGAAATCGGCGCTCTTCATCGTCGCCAACGGCCATGGCGACACGCGCTTCGTCGCCGTGCCGCTCGGGGAGTAAGCGGGGCCCGCGTGGGCAGGTCAATGCCCACGGTGTCGTCGGGGCTTGCCCACCGGGTAAAGCGCGACCTGATGGGCACCCACACGGCCGAAGGCCGAGCGCGCCGAGGAGAAGGGCGCGAAGAGCGCGGAAGGCCGACAAAACCCGACCCGCACGAAAGAAAAGGAACCGCTTAAGGGCCGCGACCACGGCGAGGTTATGCTTGCGGAAATTGGCGGCAGCTATAACGTGTCGGATAGCCGATTGCGAGACTGACGAAATGACTAGCTCAATTCATTACTGCGAAGTGTGCGGTCAATCAGGCCAGCATTCTGAAAATGCAGGAGCAGAAAGAGTCCGCGTCACTTGCGAACGATGCGGAACATTTGAATGGCAGCCATTCGCTCAAAAATGGACCCCATTGACTGACGACCAAAGAGTCAATTTGTCGGCTCTCATCCGTGAGCAGAACGCTGTAGGAATCTTTCCGTTTCTGCAAGCTGAAGCGATACAACAAATTGTTCGGAAAAGCCGTCCGCGATTGCGAGAGCGCGCGCTGCTCGCATTAGCGGCCATAGTCCAAGAGGTCGGATACGAACTACACAAGACAGTCAGCTTCGATAGCACCGTTAAATTTCAGGCCATCTCATACAGCGCGAATCAGAAGGAGCTGTCTCTCCTCTTGGGGATTCTTCAGGATGACGGACACATAGTCGTCGTCGACGCCTTCGGCCACACCGTTCGCATGACTCCCGCAGGGCTCATTCAAGCGGAGGAATTATCACGGCCCAACGCCCCCTATCTCCAAGGCTTTGTTGCAATGTCATTTGATTCATCAATGAATGACGCATACGCGTTTGGCTTTGATCAGGGCATTAGGGCAGCAGGCTACAGAGCTTTTAGGATCGATAATAAGCAACATGTCAACGGCATTAGTGATGAAATCATCTCAGAGATAAGAAGGTCGCGGTTTCTGATCGCAGATTACACAGATCAAAAGAGTGGAGTTTATTTTGAAGCCGGTGTCGCCGTCGGACTAGGAATCCCCGTCTTTGCCACCTGCCACGAACGGGACTTTGACAAGCGTCATTTCGACATCAGACACATCAACACGCTCAAATGGCAAACTCCTGAGCAACTGGCTGCTGATTTGGCTAAGAGAATTTCAGGAGTGATCGGCTACGGGCCTCTGTTGGTGTAGGAATCGGCGGAGTTAACGCTCACCTTCGCTAAGGAGAGTTCCGCGAACTTCGGGCGAGCATGCGATCAGACGCTCCGAGCCTTCCCCTTTTCGATTTCGAGCTCCTCGCGGCAGACCTTTTCGAGGGCAGGCAGATCACCTTGCGCCAGCTTCCAAAGGATCGGCGCGGCGATGGTCTCGTAATCGTGGCGCAAAACATTGCCGATGCCTGCCACTTTCCGCCAAGGGATTTCCGGATGACGCGCTTTCAGTTCGTCAGTGAGCCGCCGGCTCGCTTCAGAAATGATTTCGACGCCTCGTTCGACCAGCCATTGCCGTCGCCAATCGCTTTCGAAAGTTTCCAGCGGCGTCTCGCCCAACACGGCGCGAATGCGCTCGATGGCTTCGACAATGTCCGTCAGGGGTGGAATGAGGGATCGCGTGATCACTAAAACACGCGCAGAGCTGTGGCTTCGATACGGTCGCGCAGGGTTTTGTGCAGGCTGTCGCGTGTCATGATGTCTGTCTGGCGGCCGAGGATGGCGGCGGCGCAGGCCTTCACATCCATCAATTCATAGAGGCCGAGCTTCCCCCTCTCATAATCGAAAAACAGATCGACGTCGGAGTCGTCTCTCGCGTCGCCGCGCGCCGTCGAGCCGAAGACGAAAAGATGCTTCACGCCAAGCCGCCTCAGTTCGGCTTCGTGTCGCCGCAATAGGCTAATGGCCTGGGCGCGATCCATAAAGGCAACTTAGCATGAATGAGGGACCAGCTTCCATCGTCTCGTCGCTCGTGGCGCGAACGGCCAAGGCGATGCGCGCATTCTCGCGGCGCCGCGCCTCACCCGCCCTCCGCCACCGGAATAACCGCGACTCTGACCTCGAGCTCCTGCTCCCCCGAGCCCGTCACGACGCCGTCGATGGGCGAGACGTCCGAATAGTCGCGGCCGATCGCGACGACGACGTGATCGTTTCCGACCATAGCGCGATTGGTCGGATCGAGGCCGATCCAGCCGAAGGCGGGGCCGCACCACACGGAGACCCAGGCGTGCGACGCGTCGGCGCCTTCGAGCGCCGGCAGACCGCCGATGGGGAGCGTGCGGATATAGCCGCTCACATAAGCCGCCGACAGGCCCAGTCCGCGCAGCCCGGCGATCATCAGATGGGCGAAGTCCTGACAGACGCCGCGGCGTTTGGCGAGGACTTGCGCGAGGGGCGTTCCGATCCGCGTCGCGCGCGCGTCATAGACGAAATCCGCGTGAATGCGGCGCATGAGGTCGAGCGCGCCTTCCAGGATCGTCCGGCCGCAAGAGAAGCTTTCGGACGCATAGCGCGTGACCGCTTCGTCGAGCGGCGCGAGACGGCTGGCGAAGAGCCAATGGACGGGCGACGCAGCGTCGAGGGAGGAACTGGCGAGCGCCAAGCGCCGCGTCTCCTCCCAGTCCGGCGTCAGCACGGCTGCGGGAACTTCGGGACGGTCGACCTCGACGCGCGCGCGCAGCACGATGCGCAGCTTCGCATGCGGGGTGTTGAGCTGCGCCTCGACGACGCGATTGCCGAAGAAATCGCGGCGCTCCCGCACGGCCTGGGGCGTCGGCGTCGTTTCGAGCGTGCTTGAGACGACCCTTTGACTCGCGTCGTCGTCGCGCGGAAGCAGCCGGATGACGCCGCGCGTCGAGGCGACGGGCGTCGCATGAACGTAAGTCGACGTATGGGTGATGTCGTAGATCACGCGAGACCCGAGGGCTCGTCCGTCGGCGCGTGTTCCGTCGCCTGAATGAAATAACGATCCGCCAGCGCGTCGGCGAGCAGCATGATGCTCTGCTCGAACTCCAGCACGCGTTGCGCGTCTATGCGCCGCGCGTCCTCGACCTCGATCTCGGCGCGCAATTTCAGGGCGAGACGGCGCGGCGCCTCGGGCATGCCGTCGCTGTGCAAGGTCGGCAGCGCGGCGAGATGAGCCTCGATCTGCGCGAGCTGGAAGCCCACCGATCGCGGGTTGAAGGGATCGAGCATGACCATGTCCAAGGTCCTGACGCGCGAGACGCCGCCAAGATAGCGCGAGCGATAGGTGATCTGCGAGTCGATCAGTTCGAGCATGGCGTCGAGACTGTCGCTGGTGGCGTCGGCGTCGGCGAAGGTGCGCGCGAAGCGGCAGGTGACGATGGCCCGCTCGATGCGCTTGCCGAGATCGAGAAAATCCCAGCCGGCGACGCGATTGAAATTCTCGCTCATATAGCCGGAAAGCGCCGCGAGCGCATACAAGGCGAGCTGCGCATTTTCGAGCATCTCGGGCTCGGAGGCCGCAAAGGACGCCGTTCGCTCCAGTCGCGCTTCTAGCCGGCCGATGAGTTGCCAGACCTCGGGAGAGATCCTCTCGCGAACGATCGAGGCCGCGCTTCTGATCTGCCCTGCGAGAGACAAAGCCGAGCCGTAGGCGGTCGGATCGCTCGTCGCGGCGACGGTAATCTCGGCCGCCGACAGCTCGGTAGGCGAGGATATCGCGCCCCAGGCGAAGAGCATCCGCTCGAGCCGCTCGATGACCCGCCGATCCGACCACTCGTCGGTGAGACGGTGGCAGAGCGCGCGCACGAGGCGCAACGTCGCCTCGGCGCGTTCGAGATAGCGGCCCATCCAAAACAGATTGTCGGCTGCGCGGCTCGGAAGATTGCCGAGCACGCGCACGATGCGCCCGTCCTCGAGCGAATCCACCAGGCTCGTTTCCTCGATGCGACGCTCGCCGATGACCCAGACGTCGGCGGAGCTCGCGCCGGCTTCCATCGAGACGGCCTGCGTGTCCGGCCGGTCGGAGACGCGGCAGAAGCCGCCGGGCGCGACGCTCCACCCTTCCGGCGTCGCCGCCGCGAAGACGCGCAGGACGAAGGGGCGCGGCGCGAGCGCGCCGTCGACGAAGCTCGGCGTCGTCGCGAACTTCGCGATCTCCTGCCCGACATAGTCCATTCCGCGCGCATCGAGCGCGGCCGCAAGGCGCTCTCGCCCGCTCGCGTCGAGCGCGGCGCCGATCGTCTTCCCGTCTTTCGCAAAACCCGGCGCCTTCTCGCTATAGGCGCCGGTGACGGCGAGTTCGTCGAGCCGCGCGCGCACCGCGTCGCGCGCTCCCGCCTCTCCGCACCACCAGGCGCCGATCTGCGGCAGCCGCAACTCCTCGCCGAGCAGCTTGCGGGCGATCGCCGGCAGAAAGGAAAAGACGGCGCGCGACTCGACGAGGCCCGCCCCCGGCATATTCGTGACGGCGACGGCGCCTTGGCGAATGGCTTCGAAAAATCCCGGAACGCCGAGGCGTGACGCCGCATTCATCTCCAGCGGATCGCACCAGTCGGCGTCGAGGCGGCGCCAAACCACGTCGGCGCGCTTTTGCCCGGCAATGGTGCGGACGTGAAGACGGTCTTCATTCACGATGAGATCGGCGCCTTCGACGAGCAGAAAGCCGAGATGACGGGCGAGAAAGGCCTGCTCCGAATAGGTCTCGCTATAGGGGCCGGGCGTCATCAGGCAGATTCTCGGCGCCGTGCGTCGCGCCGTGGCGGCGAGGCCCGCTCTAAAATCGCGAAGGAAGGGCCCCAGGCGGCGCACGTTCATCTCGCGATAGAGGCTCGGGAAAGTGCGTGCGAGGATCAGCCGGTTCTCGATCGCGTAGCCCGCCCCCGACGGCGCCTGCGCGCGATCCCCCAGCACGCGCCAGCGCCCGTCGGCGCCGCGGGTCACGTCAACGGCGTAGAAGCCGAGCCAGCGGCCCCCGGCCGGCGCGACGCCATGCATGGGACGGATGTAATTGGGCGAGCCGCCCACCGCCGCTGCGGGGAGCACGCCCTCGGCGACGAGCCGCGCCTCGCCGTAGACGTCGCGCAGGAGGCGCTCGAGCATGTCGGCGCGCTGCTTCACGCCCGCGACGAGCTCGCGCCAGTCGCTTTCCGTCAAGAGCAGGGGCAGACGGCTCAGCGGCCAGGGTCGCTCCCGCTCCTCGCCGAGCACGCGATAGGTGACGCCGT
>Ga0335078_10016220_pt1 | contig 11051 bp, 9 predicted proteins | sample Lox_Sample_32_FD_206711 | JGI IMG/M metagenome (GOLD analysis project Ga0335078, IMG submission 206711) | Soil microbial communities from Loxahatchee National Wildlife Refuge, Florida, United States - Lox_Sample_3.2 | ecosystem: Environmental > Terrestrial > Soil > Wetlands | place: USA: Florida...
TGGCAGCCGGGCTGGAGTATGCCGCGCGCCAAGCCGGCGCGGACGGCATGTCATTCGAGACCATCGTGGCGTCCGGGCTGCGCTCGGCCTTGCCGCATGGGCTGGCTTCGATTCAACCGATTCCGCGCCGCGGATTCGTGGTGCTCGACTTCGGTGTTATACTCGCCGGCTATTGCTCGGATATGACCCGAACCGTGTACGTGGGAAAGCCGACGGCGGAAGCCCGCAGGCTTTATCAGGCGGTGCGGGACGCGCAACAAGCTGCTCTCGACGCCGTGCGTCCTGGCAGGGCGGTGGGTGAAGTGGATCGGGCGGCGCGCTCCTGGCTGCGACGCGCTGGCCTGGCACAGTACTTCACGCATTCTACCGGTCACGGCGTGGGGTTGGAGATTCACGAACCACCCCGCATCGCCCGCGGGCAACCGGAGGTGCTCCGGCCGGGGATGGTGATTACCATCGAACCCGGTGTTTACGTTCCTGGGTGCGGCGGGGTCCGCATCGAGGACATGGTGGTAGTCACCACAACCTCGTGCGAGGTGCTGACTCCCACCCCCAAGGAACTCCTGGTTATTTAGCAAAAGCGGCTCCTTGTTGTTTGCCTCATGAACCAAAAAGAGCTGAAGGAACTGATCGAGTTCTTAATCGAGAAGGACATCGCCGAGTTCGAGCTGGAACGTGGCGACGTGAAGGTGCGTGTCAAACGCGGCGGCGCCGCGCACATGGCCGCGCCCTCAGCGACTCATGTCCACCTGGCCCCGGCTGCGGCGCCGCCGCCCCTGGAGTATTCTCCGGCGCCGGCCGCCGCGCCGCCCGCCTCGTCGCCGTCGGCGAAGCCGGCCGAGGAGTCAGGACTGCACGAGGTCAAGTCGCCCATCGTCGGGACCTTCTACGAGGCGCCGTCTCCGGGCGCGCCAGCTTTCGTGAAACCTGGAGATGTGGTGCAGGAGGGGCAGCCGCTTTGCATCATCGAAGCTATGAAGCTCATGAACGAGATCGAGGCCGACGCCAGCGGCGAGATCGTCAAGCGGTTGGTGAACAACGGACAGCCGGTTGAGTACGGGCAGGCGCTGTTTCTGATCCGGCTGCAGTCCTAGGCAGTTCACCCCCGGCGAACGTACTTCACCATGTTCCGAAAGATTCTCATAGCCAATCGCGGCGAGATAGCCCTGCGCGTCATCTGCGCCTGCAAGGAACTGGGCATCAAGACGGTCGCGGTGTACAGCGAGGCGGACCGCAACTCGCTGCATGTTCGCTTCGCCGATGAGGCCATCTGCATTGGCCCGCCACGTTCGGCGGAGAGCTACCTCAACATTCCTGCCGTGATCAGCGCCGCTGAGATCGCCAACGTGGATGCCATCCATCCCGGCTATGGTCTGCTCAGCGAAAACGCCAACTTCGCTGAAGTCTGCGAGACTTCGCGCATCACCTTCATCGGCCCGCCTCCTGAGGTGACGCGCCTGATGGGAGAAAAAGAAAAGGCGCGCGGCGCTATGAAAGCGGCCGGTGTTCCCATTCTGCCGGGTTCGGAGGGCCTGGTGGCATCCGAGGGCGAGGCGCTCGAGTGGGCGCAGAGTGTGGGATTCCCCGTGATCGTCAAGGCCTCGGCGGGCGGTGGCGGGCGCGGTATGCGCGTGATTCGCAGCGCCGAGGAACTGCCCGGGCTGTTCCACGCCGCCAGGTCGGAAGCTGCCGCCGCCTTCGGCAACGGCGATCTCTATATGGAGAAGTTCATCGAGCAGCCACGTCACATCGAGTTTCAGATCCTGGCGGACAAATATGGGGAGGTGGTGAGCCTGGGCGAGCGTGAATGCAGCATTCAGCGCCGCCATCAGAAACTGCTCGAGGAATCACCCTCCGTCAAGGTCACCCCTGAGTTACGCAAGCAGACCGGAGACCGCCTGGTCTCGGCTCTCACCCGCATCGGCTATGTTAACGCCGGCACGGTGGAGTTTCTGATGGACGAGAACGGCGCCCTTACCTTCATGGAGATGAACACCCGCATCCAGGTTGAACACCCGGTCACGGAGATGGTTACCGGCATCGATCTGGTCAAGAGCCAGATTCGAATCGCCGCCGGCGAGAAGCTGGACACGGTTCTGAACGGCGATCGCATTGAGCGGCGTGGACACTCCATCGAGTGCCGCATCAACGCCGAGCATCCCGGCACGTTCGTTCCCTCGGCGGGAAAAATCAAGGTGTTCAACATGCCTGGGGGCACCGGCGTGCGCGTGGATACGGCAGCATACTCAGAGGGGGTCATCCCGCCGTATTACGACTCCCTGATTGCCAAGCTGATCGTCCATGGCAAGGACCGCGAGGAAGCCATCTCGCGCATGTCTCGCGCGTTGGAAATGTTCATTGTCGAGGGCATCTTCACCACTATTCCGCTGCACCGGGAAATTATGGCGGACCCTGATTTTCGCGCCGGCAAGTTCGACACCAAGTTTATGGAGCGCTTCTTGGCGAAGCAGAAGGCGGCGAAGTGACAGGTCGTAGGGATGTTCTTCGGCTTCAGCCGTGCCGGGAGGGCATTCGAATCGTCATCCCTCGCGACGCGCTCTGCTCGCGAGCTCGCCTCGCGCTGCTCGGGATGACAATTCAAGAAGGAGCTTGCGGCACGGCTGAAGCCGTGCCCTGATACAGGACCTGCCGCATCACATAGCACCGCGACCCATGCTCCCTCGCCTTTACCCCATCATCGACCCAGCGTTGATTCCCGGCTCCGGCGACCAGTCAGGCCGCGTGGCCGCCTTTGCTCGCGAACTGGTCAAGGGCGGTGCCAGGCTCGTCCAATACCGCAACAAACGAGACGGCGGCCGCCAGATGCTGGGCGATGCCCGCGAGCTACGCCGGGTGATTGGCGCGAACGTGCGTCTGATCATGAATGACCGCGCCGACCTTTGCCTCGCCGCCGGCTTCGATGGCGTGCACGTCGGCCAGGATGATCTCTCGCCCGAGAGTGCCAGGTTAATCGTCGGAGACCGGCTTTGGGTGGGCGTTTCGACGCACTCAGTCGAGCAGGCGATCGAGGCCGATAAGACCTCAGCCGACTACATCGCTATCGGGCCGGTGTTTGCCACCAGCTCCAAGCAGGATCCTGATCCTATCGTCGGTCTGGAAGGCGTGCGCGCCGCGCGGGCCGCGACCCGCAAGCCGCTGGTGGCCATCGGAGGAATTAGCCGCAGCAACTGCGTTTCGGTAATCCAGGCCGGCGCGGATTCGGTCGCCGTCATTTCCGACTTAGTACATGACCCGGCGAAATCTGTTGCAGCATTCCTGTGTGTTTTAGGGTAAAACAAGCACACAAATGAGCAGCCAGGCGCAAGCCCAAGCCGTCCCAGAACAGGAACTGGTCAAGGGGCTGGGCCTGACCAGTGCCACGACGCTGGTCATGGGCTCCATGATCGGCTCCGGCATCTTCATCGTCTCCGCCGATATCTCCCGTCTCGTCGATTCTCCCGCTCTATTGATCATGGCCTGGGTAGTGACGGGATTTATGACCATCACCGGCGCGCTGGCGTATGGCGAGCTCGCCGCCATGATGCCCAAAGCCGGCGGCCAGTACGTTTACCTGCGCGAGTCGCTCGGTCCGCTGTGGGGCTTCCTTTACGGCTGGACCTTGTTCCTGGTGATCCAGACGGGAACCATCGCGGCCGTGGGAGTGGCTTTCGGTAAGTTCCTCGGAGTGTTTTTCCCGTCGGTATCGTCGACCAACTGGATCATCCACCTGTGGAAGGCGCCGCCTATTCACATCGGGCCGATGGTACTGGGCAACATGCACGTGGGCTTGAACACGCAGAACCTGGTGGCCATCATCATTATTGTGGCGCTCACAGGGGTCAATGTTTTCGGGATCAAGACCGGCGCGGCAATCCAGAACGTTTTCACCTTCGCCAAGACCGCGGCCCTGCTCGGACTGGTGATTGCCGGAGCGTTGCTCTTCCGCAACCCCGCTGCCGTAAGCGCCAACTTCACCAACTTCTGGCAGGTAGGCGCCAGGCATGCCGACCTTGGTATCGCTTCGCCGTTCCTACTTGTGATCACCTTGCTCGCGGTGGCGCAGGTCGGGTCGCTGTTCTCCGCCGATGCCTGGAACAACGTTACCTTCACCGCCGGAGAGGTGAAGAATCCCAGGCGCAATCTGCCGCTCTCCCTGGCTCTGGGGACGGGCGTAGTGATCGGGCTCTATATACTTGCCAACTTCGCCTACCTGAACGTGCTGCCGCTGCACGGCGACCCGCAGGGCGCCAGCGTGATAGCGCGCGGCATCCAGTTCGCGACCGAAGACCGTGTGGCCACGGCGGCGATGATCGCGATGTTCGGCGCCGCCGGCGGAGCTTTGATGGCGGCCGCCATTCTCGTGTCCACCTTTGGCTGCAACAACGGCCTGATTCTGGCGGGCGCGCGCGTTTACTACGCCATGGCCAAGGATGGCCTGTTCTTCCGCCACGCCGCGCATATTCATCCCAAGTACCGGACACCGGTATATGCGCTGGTAGTGCAGGCCATCTGGACCTGCCTCTTGTGCCTCTCCGGCACCTACGGCCAGTTGCTGGACTACATCATCTTCGCCGTGCTGGTGTTCTACATCCTGACCATCCTGGGGTTGTTCGTGCTGCGGCAGACTCGGCCCGATGCCGAGCGGCCATATCGGGCATTTGGCTACCCGGTGCTGCCGGCGATTTATATCGTGATGGCGGTGTTTATAGATGTCGTATTACTGAGATACAAACCCCAGTACACCTGGCCTGGCCTCATCATTGTGCTGGTGGGGATTCCCGTGTATTTTCTGACGCGCCGGGCGGGAGTGCCCGCGCATGCGAGCCCGACCGACTAAGGAGAGAGCATGGATCTGCTCAAGACCAAGCCGCTGGACATGCTTCGTGAGGAATCTGAGGAAGCCGGCGAACACACGCTCAAGCGCGCCTTGGGACCCATCAACCTGATCACCCTGGGCATCGGGGCGATCATCGGGGCCGGGATTTTCGTGCTGACGGGCGCGGCGGCGGCGCAGTACGCGGGGCCGGCCATCGTGCTGTCGTTCATCCTGGCGGGCGTCGGTTGCGTCTTCGCCGGGCTGTGCTATTCCGAATTCGCGTCGCTGATCCCCATCGCCGGCTCGGCCTACACCTACGGCTACGCTACGCTAGGCGAGATCTTCGCCTGGATCATCGGCTGGGACCTGATCCTTGAATATGCCTTCGGCGCTGCCACGGTGGCTTCGGGATGGAGCGGTTACGTGGTCAGCTTTCTGCAGGATTTCGGCATTCACATCCCGCCGCAGTTGACAGCCACTCCCGGCACCGCGCTGGTCCTCTACCACGGCCGCTGGGAGCGGCTGGCGACGATCCTCCCCACTCTGCAAAAACACGGCGTCGATCCCAGCAGCCTGCAACATGTGTCCGCGGTTTTCAACATCGTGGCGTTCCTGGCGATCGCGGCGGTCACCACCATCCTGGTGATCGGCATCAAGGAGTCGGCGGATTTCAATTCCGCGATCGTGATCGTGAAGGTTGCGATCGTGCTGGTGTTCATCGGCATCGCCACCCGTTACGTGCTGGCGCATCCGACGGTGGCAACCGCGAACTGGCACCCCTTCATCCCGCCCAACGCTGGTGATTTCGGCAAGTACGGCTGGTCGGGGATCGCACGCGCCGCGGGCGTGATCTTCTTCGCTTATATCGGATTCGACGCGGTTTCCACCGCCGCCCAGGAAGCCAAGAACCCACAGAAGGACATGCCGATCGGCATCCTCGGCTCGCTCGTCATCTGCACTATCCTCTACATTCTGGTGTCGGGTTTGCTTACAGGCATCGTTTCCTACACCACGCTGAACGTGCCTGACCCGGTCGCGGTAGGCATCGATGCCACGGGCGTTCGCTGGGGCAGTATTCTGGTGAAGCTGGGCGCCATCGCCGGCCTGGGCAGCGTGATGCTGGTGATGTTGCTGGGACAGTCGCGCGTGTTCTTCTCCATGTCCCGCGACGGCTTGCTGCCGCAGTGGGCTGGCGCCGTGCACCCGCGCTTCCGCACACCATATATTTCCTCCATCACCGTCGGCATCTTTGTTGCGTTCTTTGCCGCGCTGATTCCCATCGGCATTCTGGGCGAGCTGGTCAGCATCGGCACGTTGTTGGCATTCGTGATCGTCTGCGCCGGGGTGTGGGTCTTGCGCGTGCGCCGGCCGGAGCTGCCGCGCCCGTTCAAGACGCCTCTGGTGCCGCTCGTTCCCATTCTGGGGATACTGGTCTCTGGTCTGATGATGGTCAGCCTTCCGGGCGACACCTGGTTGCGGCTGCTGGTGTGGCTGATAATTGGCATGGCGGTGTACTTTGGCTACGGTCGCCATCACAGCCGGGTACAGGCGGCCGGCAAAGCCGCGAGCAGCCGCGCGCTGGCGGATTGACAGCGGTTTTTCGCATTCATGCCCTCCGCTGCGGCGGAGGGCTTTTCTTTTTGCTTGCAAACTCGCAACCTGAAACTTGAAACTCTCCTCCGTGAAGGCCCTGCGCAACCTGAAGATCATCGTCGCCGCGCTGGCGGTGCTGGTTGCCGCCGGGACGGCGGGCTTTCACTTCCTCGAAGGCTGGCCGTGGTTTGACGGCTTCTACATGGTGGTGACCACGTTCACCACCATCGGCTACCAGGAAGTGCATCCGCTTTCGCACGCCGGCCGCATCTTCAATGTCACGCTCATCATCCTCGGCGTGGGCATGCTCTTCCTGGGTATCGGGACCGGCACCCAGGCTTTGTTAGAATTCGAGCTCGGACAGTTCTTCGGAAGACGTCGTATGGAGCGGGAGATCGAACGCCTCTCGGAACACTACATTCTTTGCGGCGCGGGGCGCGTCGGGCGCAGCACGGCGCGAGAGCTGGCGCACGAATCAATTCCCTTCGTAATCGTCGAGAATGACGCCGAGAAGCTCGCGAAATACATCGACGCCGGCTGGCTGACGCTCGTCGGCGACGCCACCCAGGAGAAGATCCTGCGCGATGCCCACATCGAACGCGCCCGCGGGCTGGTGGCAGCCACGACCACCGATGCGACGAACATGTACATCGTGCTCACCGCGCGCAGCCTGAATCCGAAGCTGCGCATCATCGCCCGCGCCAGTGAGGATCAGGCGGAGAAGCACCTGGTCTCGGCCGGCGCCGACACCGTCATCTCGCCTTACACTTTCGCTGGCCATCGCATCGCACAGTCGTTTCTCCGCCCGCACGTGCTCGACTTCCTCGACATCGCCACGGCGCGCGAAGGCAAGCTCGACCTGGAGATCGAAGAAGTCCACGTTGCGGACGGTTCCAGCTTTGCCGGCAAGACCATCGAGAGTTCGCGCATCCGCCAGGAGATGGGAGTGATCGTGCTGGCCATCAAGCGCGCCGGCGCCGGCATGAGCTTCAACCCCGCGCCCGAGGACCGCATCGAAGCCGGCGATTACCTGATTGCCATGGGCGAGCCCGCGAGCCTGCGCCGGCTCGAAAACACCGCCAGCGTGCGAGCGCGATGAAAATCGTTACTGCCGCCGAGATGCGCGAGATCGACCGCGCCACCAGCGAGCGCTTTGGCGTCCCCTCGCTCACGCTGATGGAAAGTGCGGGGACGGCGGTCGCCGATCTTGTGCTGCGACGCTACTTCGGCGCCGAAAGCGTCGGCGTCATTTGCGGCAAAGGGAACAATGGTGGCGATGGCTTCGTCGCAGCGCGCAAGCTGCACGAGGCCGGAATGCGGGTTTCCATCTTGCTCCTGGCCGATCCCGGGGAACTCAAGGGCGATGCTGCCGCTATGTTCAGGCGGCTGCCGCTTCAGCCGGTGCTGGCGCGCCAGGAAGAAGAACTGCGTAGTGAGGCGGCTCAGCAGGTGTACCAGGCCGACGTGCTCATCGACGGCATTCTGGGCACGGGTTTTCGCCCGCCGGTGAAGGGCTTCTACGCGGACGCGATCGAGGCCTTCGAAAGCGCTGACCGGCCGATCGTCGCCATCGACATCCCTTCCGGCCTGGATTCCGACGAAATGGGGCCACACCCGGATGCGGGCAGTCCAATCGTCCCCGCCCGCGCTACGGTAACCTTCACCGCACCCAAGCCGGCGCACCTATTCAGCAGCGCGGTTCGCGGACCGGTCATGGTGGCGCCCATCGGCTCTCCTGAGGAAGCGATCATCTCCAGCTTGGGTCTCGAAGTCCCAACCTGGCGTGAGATGGCGGGCCCGCTGTCGCCCCGCGATCCCGAGGCCAACAAAGGCAGCTTCGGACACGTGCTCGTGGTCGGCGGCTCGCTGGGAAAGGCAGGCGCTGCCGCGATGGCCGGCATGGCCGCGCTGCGTTCGGGAGCGGGGCTGGTTACGGTGGCTTGCCCGCGCTCGGTGCTGGCCACCGTCGCCGCGTTCAGGCCCGAGTTGATGACGGAGGCGCTGGAAGAGACCGAGGCCGGAACAATTTCTCTGCGCGCTCTCGAGTATGGCCGCATGGATGCACTCATTCAGGGCAAGTCGGTTGTCGCTCTCGGCCCGGGCATCGGGCGTCACACCGAGACCAGCGAGTTCGCGCGCACACTGGTCGAAAAATTCCGCGTGCCGATGGTGATTGACGCCGACGGGTTGAACGCATTCCAGGGTGCGGTCGGGAAGCTGGATGGCTCGGTGCACCCGCTGGTGCTGACGCCTCACCCGGGCGAGATGGCGCGGCTGATCGGCGGTACGATCGCCGATGTCGAAAATGATCGCATCGGAATCGCCCGCAAGTTCGCGGAGCAGCACAAGCTCGTACTCGTCCTGAAGGGACATCGCACGCTGACCGCGCTGCCGGATGGGCGCGTGTGGGTGAACCACAGCGGCAATCCGGGCATGGCGACGGGCGGCATGGGCGACATCCTCACCGGCATGGCCGCCGGTCTTTGGGCACAAGGACTGCCCAAAAAGCCCACGAACGCGAGCGCGGGATCCCCCGCCTCCGAAGCGATCGTCGCTGCTGTTTACTTGCACGGCTTAGCCGGCGATGTTGCCTGTGAAGCACAAGGCGAGCTCTCGTTGACGGCAACCGACTTGCTGGCGGCGCTGCCCGAGGCCATTCGCCGCGCCAAGGCGACGGCGCGCGAGAAATACGTCTGGCTCAATGAACTGCCCTCGTCCGCGCGGTCATGAAGGAGTTCTTAACCCACTCCGCGGCAGAAACCACTGCGCTCGGCCAGCGTCTTGCGTCTGAGTTGGTCCCGCCGAAGCTCGTGGTGCTGCGCGGCGATCTTGGGGCAGGGAAGACGACTCTGATCAAGGGAATCGCCGAGGGCTTCCAGGCGGCGTCACGGGAAAACGTGACCAGCCCCACGTTCACTCTGATTCACGAATATCGTGGCGCCGGCGTGAATGTGTATCACGTCGATCTCTACCGGATCGACACCCAGCGTGAGCTCGACACGCTCGCGCTAGACGATCTCTTCGACGAGAATAGCGTGGTGCTGATCGAGTGGGGAGAAAAGTTTGCGCGGTTCCTGCGTGAGCGGGACGTGGAGATCACGATCGAGCGCCTGGGCGAGAACGACCGAAGAATCAAAATCGCCACGAATTGACACGGATCGTTACGGATCAGCAGCAAATTCAAAACGAATTATCCGTGGTCATCCGTGCAAATCCGTGGCCGCTTCTACTCAGAATCCCATGATGTTGTAGCCGCAATCCACGAAGATCACTTCGCCGGTGATGCCGGCGCCAGCATCGGAAGCCAGAAAAACGGCAGTCTCGGCAACTTCGTTCACATCGACATTGCGTTTGAGCGGAGCACGGTCGGCGTGCGCTTTTAGCATGTCGCCGAAGCCAGAGATGCCGCGCGCGGCCAGCGTCTTCACCGGCCCGGCAGAGATGGCGTTGACGCGGATGCGCCGCGGTCCGAGATCGTAAGCGAGGTAACGCACCGAAGCCTCGAGCGCAGCCTTGGCGACGCCCATCACGTTGTAGTGCGGCACCACTTTCGTCGAGCCGTAGTACGTCAGGGTGAGGACGGAGCCGCCATCTTCCATCAGCGGAGCCGCGGCGCGCGCCAGCGCGATCAGCGAATAGACGCTGACGTCGTGCGCGATGCGGAAGCCCTCGCGGGTGGTGGCGAGGAACTCTCCCTTGAGTTCGTCGGCGGGAGCAAAGGCGACGCTGTGCACCAGCGTGTGCAGCTTCCCGTAACGCGATTTGAGCTGGGAAAAGAGCTGGTCGATCTGCGCATCGACAGACACATCGCACATGAACGCCTCGGCGCCGGGCAGCGCTGCGATCAGGTCTTTGGCTTCCTGCTCCAGACGTTCATTCTGGTAGGTGATGACCAGCCGCGCGCCCGCCTGCTGCAGACTCTGCGCGATGGCCCAGGCAATGCTGCGCTTGTTGGCCACACCAAAAACCACGGCAGTGCGTCCCTGCATGCTTTCGGGCATCGAGAATCCTCGCTGAGAAACGGAAAAGGATATCAGAAAGGTTTAGTCCGCCGTGGTCTCGGCCATGGACTCCATCGGGGCCTCGGCGCGCACCGGCCAAAGCGCGCTTCCGGCGGAGAGCAGATACACCCCGGCGATCATGACGAAGCCCCACAGCAGGCCTATCCGGTGCGACAACAGACCCACCATGAATCCCAGCCCCAGTTGCAACGCCGTACCGAAGAACATGAACGTATTCTGCACGCGTCCCATGAATTGAGGCGGGACCAACTCCATGATATTGCTGTTGATGGCCACCCCGCCGACGCCGCGGCCCGAGCCCATGATCCCATAGAGCGGCACAGCGATGGCCAGCCAGTGCGAGAATGGCAGCAATACCAAACTCAGAGCCAGGAGAGAAAACGAAATTGCCACTGACGCCCGCTTTCCCAGTATGCGGATGGCGGCCGGCGTATAGAAAGCACTGGCGAAGGCGCCCACCGCCCATCCGGCGTTCAGCCAGCCATAGCCGACAGCGCCCGCCTTCAGGATGCGATCGCTCAGCGGCGCCGTCACCACACCCTGCGCTAGCATCGCGCCGAGGAAGCAGGCATAGCTGACGCCGAGCATCACCAGGTGCGGCTTTCCGCGCAAGTGGGCCA
>Ga0335078_10016221_pt1 | contig 11051 bp, 9 predicted proteins | sample Lox_Sample_32_FD_206711 | JGI IMG/M metagenome (GOLD analysis project Ga0335078, IMG submission 206711) | Soil microbial communities from Loxahatchee National Wildlife Refuge, Florida, United States - Lox_Sample_3.2 | ecosystem: Environmental > Terrestrial > Soil > Wetlands | place: USA: Florida...
GAAAGCACATCTGCCGCACGGCCGAATTTTCTGACTTCTGAACCCTACGGTTTGGGCACCTGAGCAGAGGGCAACTCTGCTCGCGTGACCTCATGCCGCTGACAAGTTGAGTTACGTTCACGGGCGCCGGCGGGGGAAATAATGGACCTCGCCGCTGCCCCGGTTTCAACGACAAGAATGATTACGACCGCCAGACCCCCTGCGATCAGGACTTCCTTCGCAAGTTTGCCCGCGACACTCCCGTCGATCGGTTGCATGCCTGGTTCAACCGCGAAGTGCCGCGCTGTTTACGGTCTCTCAGTCTGTTCGATCCCGAGGGGCTGTTCATCGGAGACGCTTCCTATTTGTTCGTTCCCGATAATGAGCACTACGAACAATCGGATCTGCTTTGGTTCGATGAACACAACCACCCGGTGGAAGCGAACCAGGTGGATCTCCGCGACAAGCGCTATCAGCAACACCGCTGCTACAAGTTGGTGAGCCTGATTCACGTTAGCCGCAAGTTGGACTTCTTTTTTACCGTGGCGGCCCGTGTGGTATCCGGCCGCCGGCATGAGTGTCCCATCCTTTATGAACTGGTCGAAGAGGTGGCCGGCGCGGTCCACAAAGGCTTTATCAAAGTCCTCATCGTAGACCGCGGACTGATCGATGGCGAGCGGATGGGACATCTCAAAAAGAAGTGGGCTATCGATACCATCGTTCCGCTGCGCAGCAACATGGAGGTGTACGCCGACGCCATCGGGCTGACCCGGCTGCCTGACTTCGCTTGGGAACCCTATGATGTGTCGCCGACCATACCGCCGCCAGCCCCATCCGCCTCGTCGCGGCCTGCGGCAGTGGAGAAGCGGGAAGCCAAACGCCAGCGGACTTTGGCGCAGCGCAAAGCCGCTGCCACTTCGCCCGCTGCCAACCCAACTGGCCAGCCGGGTCCGCAAACCCGACTGGGCCTCGGCCGGAGTCTGTTGAGTTGGAGCCAGTGTCCCATGCCTTTAACGGCCGTGGTGAACCGCGAACGCGATGAGCGCGGCCAAACGCAGGATTGGGTGCTCGTCAGCACTTCCAACGACTTCACGGCTGCCCAGATCCGGTCCACCTACGAACTCCGCTCCGCGATCGAGGAGCGGCACCGGCAGTACAAGTGCTTTTGGGACCTCACCCGCATGCACTCCTGTGCCTTCTCCTTGGTGGTTAACCAGGCGCTGTTCGTGTTGCTCGCCTACACCCTGGTTCAAGCTCACCTCGTCTTACGCCAGCGCCAGGAGCTCACTGGCGGCATCTGGGAACGCACTTGGCAACTTCTCTCGCCCGCGCTGGAAGTCGTAGCGGTGTACTATCGCCAGCGGTTTTGTTTGCTCACGCTCGCGGAATTCGGCAGAATCCTACTCGACATTGCCGAACCAGTTCGGGGCAAGTTGCGGGAGAAACTCAAAAGCATCGAGCGCGAACAATACACTCTGCTGGAAAACGCGCGCCCTCCATAATCACACGCCGCGATGCCATTCATCCCCCGCCGCCGACCCACCAATCTCTCCGGTGCAGCGGGAGCCCGTTCCCTGAATGGTTCCCGCCACCCCACCAACCTTGGCAGAAGACAATGTTCCCCGATCCATCTGATGGGCGGCAAACCTGCCCGATTTCAAATTGCTCCAGATGGCCCTTTCTTGCGATCGCAGATATTTCAGCGCCGCTTCTTACCCTTCACGGGCCTCTTACTGTCTGAACCGCAGTACTCAGGATAGCGCCGCTCGCATTCGGGCGCGACGAATGGTAGCATCGGCTCGCTTGCTTTCCCCAGAAAGCCCCCGGATTCTCTGCCCCACCCTATGGTCCAACAGAAGGACGATAAGGGTGGGGGGGCACACTCAGGTCACGATGGGGAGACGGTTCCTCGCAGTAACGGTTGTCGCATATCTGATTGTCTGTAGCCCGCCGGGCGCTCCTTCGCAAGCGTCGCTGGCAGGTACTCCGTCGTCAGAAAACCCCCATCCCGCCGAAAGAAGGCGGAGTGGGGCACCCAGTACAGACTCAAATCGAGCTCCCGGCAGAGTTTCGTATCAGGCTCCCAGCACAAAAGAGATGGGTGAGCTGCTGCTCAAGATCTGGAACGAACAGGATGTAGCGACCGATCCGACGAAAGACGGGCAACGGGCCGAGCAGTTGAAGATGAAACTGGTCGGCGAGTTGCGCTGGCAGGATGAGTTGCGAACGCGGTGGTCGCTGGCAGAGAACTTGCTGCGCGCGGGCGACAGCGCGGGCGCGGTGAAGCAACTGGAGACAATACGGAAGCGGTGCGACGAGCTCGGAGTGCGTCTGGAGCCGAACTCGGAGACGGAGTTGAGCAGTCTGCTAGCGCTGTCGTACCTGCGGCTGGGCGAGCAGGAAAACTGCACTCAGCACCACGTGCAGAAGTCGTGCATCTTTCCGCTGGAGCCAGAGGCGGCGCACACGGTGAAGCGGGGAGCGGAAGGGGCGGTGCGAGAATACACCGCGATCCTGCAAAAAGACCCGCAGAACACGCTGGCGCGGTGGCTGATCAATATTGCGTACATGCAGTTAGGCAAGTGGCCGCAGGAGGTCCCGAAGGCGTGGCTGGCCGGGCCGGAGCTGTTCAAGAGCGAGTACGACATCGGGCGGTTCGCGGATGTGGCCGCGAGCGTGGGCGTGAATGTGATGGGGCACGCGGGGGGCGTAGTGATGGAGGACTTCGACGGCGACGGTTTGCTCGACCTGATGGTGTCGTCGTCGTATCCGAATGAGCAGCTGCACTTCTTTCACAACAACGGCGATGGGACGTTTACGGACCGCACGAAGGAAGCGGGGCTGATTGGCGAAGTCGGCGGGTTGAATCTGACTGCAGCAGATTACGACAACGATGGGCATCCGGATGTGCTAGTGCTGCGCGGAGGATGGTGGAGGGAGCATGGGAAGTATCCGATGTCGCTGCTGCACAACAATGGGGATGGAACGTTTACGGACGTGACGAAACAGGCGGGGTTGATGTCGCTGCATCCGACGCAGACGGCGGCGTGGGCGGACTTCGACAACGACGGCTGGCTGGATTTGTTTGTGGGACATGAGCAAACGGGAGCGGAAAAGCATCCGTCGCAACTGTTTCACAACAATCACGATGGAACGTTTACGGAGGTTGGCGCGGCGAATGGGCTGGCGGACCTGGGCTTCGTGAAGGGCGTGGCGTGGGGCGACTTCAATAACGATGGCTGGCCGGACTTGTACGTCTCGCGCAAGGGGCAGCCGAACATTCTGTTTCGCAATGACGGGCCGAAGGACAAGAAGAATCCGCGGCCGGACCGGTGGAAGTTTACGGACGTTACAGCGAAGGCGGGAGTGGCGGAACCGCTGCACAGCTTTCCGACGTGGTTCTTCGACTACGACAACGACGGGTGGCCAGACTTGTTTGTGGCCGGCTATTACAATGACACGCTGAACGACGTTGGCGCATTCGAGCTAGGCCTGCCGTACAAGGCGGAGACGCCGCGGTTGTATCACAACAATCACGACGGGACATTTACCGATGTGACCAAGGAGGTGGGACTAGACCGGGCGATCCTGGTGATGGGCGCGAACTTTGGCGACCTGGACAACGACGGGTGGCTGGACATCTATCTGGGTACGGGGACTTCGGAGCTGGAAGCGCTGTTGCCGAAGCGGATGTTTCGTAATGACCAGGGGAAACGGTTTCAGGATGTGACGACGTCGGGCGGGTTCGGGCACCTGCAGAAGGGCCATGGCATCGCCTTTGGGGACATCAATAACGACGGGCAGGACGACGTGTTCGAGGAGATGGGCGGGGCGCTGCAGGGAGATTGGTACACCAGCGTGCTGTATGAGAACCCGGGGCACCCGGGGCATTGGATCACGCTGGAGCTGGAGGGGGTGACGTCGAACCGCGCAGCGTTCGGGGCGCGGATCGATGTAACAGCGCAGACGCCGAACGGCGAACGGCACATCTATCGAACGGTGGGGTATGGGTCGAGCTTCGGGGGGAATCCGATACGGCAGCACATTGGGCTGGGCGATGCGACGGCGGTGACCCAGATTGAAGTTACGTGGCCGACCTCGAGGACCGTGCAGAGGTTCGCGAATGTGGTGATGGATGCGGCGTATCACATCAAAGAGTACTCGCAAGAGGTGCTGACCGTGACATACAAGAAGTTTGAGTTGCGGCATGGGGCGGCGGAGATACATTAAGAACAAATTTGATGTCAACTGTTGGGCAAGATGTAGTGCCTCCGGTCCGTTGATCACAGGAAACGTCAGCGGGCTGGGGTGGTGGATCGTGAGAATCCGCCCAACCGCCCGGAGCTTTCGTCCAGCCTCATGGAACCGTCGCTTGATCTAGGCTGAACATGGCAGAATCAGTCTGCGCGGTCGAGCATATTGACTGTCCTCATCCACAACTCGTAAGAAGAGAGCCCAGAGAAGCGGAGCGGCGATGAACGAAGACGAGACGAAAGTAGTCCAGAAGCTGTTTGGAACGACGGCATCGAATCTAGGGAATTCTGCCCAACATACAGCCGGAAATTCGGGTGGCGTGCGTGCTGGGTCACCCTCAGAGCGGCAGGGTGTGCGGTGTTCCACGATGGAGAATTCGTCGAAGTCCCCGGATTCCCAGTCGCCACGCCCAATCCGGTCGGGACTGGCCATGCGTTTTCTGCTGCTGTATCTTACGGGATACTGGGAAACTGGCCGGTCCCCAACATCGCAGAACTCGCGAATAAGGTAGGCGCCAGTCGGCCGGTGCGGTGTTTACGTGGAGCATAAAGGACGTCGACTCAGTAAACAGGGTGTAATGTCGTCGAAAGAGTAAGGACCCCTGGTTGAGTTTTTCTGTTTTTTCTGTTTCGGCTGGCAAGCTGGACCTATTAGATAAGGAGCTATGCAATTAAGAATGGTGTACAACTGATTACTTATATAGATCGCCTTTCCGGTGGCGGCATTGCCGAGTTGCGCTCCCAGCTCGAAGGACCGCTGAAAGGCCTGTTCACCGGCGCGCACCTATTGCCATTCTTTTATCCCATTGATGGAGCGGACGCAGGTTTTGATCCGATTGACCACACGCGAATCGATCCGAGGCTCGGAACGTGGGAGGACCTGAAGGAGCTTGGCGAGGTTGTGGAATTAACGGCTGACATGATCGTTAATCACGTCTCCTCCCAGTCGCCGCAATTCGCAGATTTCTCCGCGAAAGGCGAAGCGTCGGATTTCGCCAACCTGTTCCTCACCCTCGCACGCGTCTTTCCCACTGGGGCGACCGAGGCTCAACTGCTCGAGATATATCGGCCTCGTCCCGGTCTGCCATTCACCATGATGCGGATGAACAATGGTGAACGACACCTTCTGTGGACGAGCTTCACTCCGCAGCAGGTGGACATCGATGTTGAAAGTCCGCAGGGCACCTCATACGTCTACGCGATCCTGGAGCAATTTCAGCGGGCAGGCGTTCGATTGATCCGCCTGGACGCGGTCGGCTATGCAATCAAACGCCCCGGAACCAGCTGCTTCATGATCCCGGAGACCTTCGATTACATCTCCGACCTGACGGCAGAGGCCCATGGTCTCGGCATGGGGGTCTTGGTTGAGATACACAGCTACTATAGAGATCAGATCGACATCGCCCGGCGAGTGGATCGCGTCTACGACTTCGCGCTGCCCCCACTTGTCTTGCACACAATCTATGAAAAGGATGCACGGGCTCTCAAGTCGTGGCTGGCGATCAGTCCCCGCAATGCTGTCACCGTGCTCGATACACACGACGGCATAGGCGTGATCGACATTGGAGCGGACGCCCGCGACCCGGCAAACCGTCCGGGGCTACTGGAACCGCCAGCGATCGATGCATTGGTCGAGACGATCCACGAGCGCAGCCAGGGGCAGAGCCGCCAGGCGACGGGTGCGGCGGCAAGCAACCTGGATCTGTACCAGGTGAATTGCACTTTCTACGACGCACTCGGCAGGCGCGACGACGAGTACCTTCTCGCGCGGGCGATCCAGTTCTTTGCGCCCGGACTCCCCCAGGTGTATTACGTCGGTCTGCTGGCGGGTAACAACGATATGGAACTGCTTGCACGTACGCGCGTCGGACGCGACATCAATCGGCATTACTACAGCGCGGCCGAGCTCTCCGTCGAGTTGGAGCGTCCGGTGATCCCTCGCCTCATGCAGTTAATCCGATTCCGCAACGAGCACCCAGCCTTCGAGGGCGAGTTCTATCTTCCCGATTGTGGCGACGATGACCTCGTGATGGAGTGGCGCAAAAGCGAAGAGTTTGCCCGCTTGCATGTGTACCTGCCGGCTTTGCACGCAGCCATCGCTTACTCGAGTGCTGACGGACAGAAGTGGCTCTGTGTCACCGACTTGACACGGCAGAAATGAAGCAATAGCGCAGGAGAAGCAATGGCGAGCCGCCACCAAATCCCGATCATCGTAGCGACACAGACGAACCGCAATCTCGCCGCTATCAAGGCGCTCACGTTCATCATGTTCATGATCTTCGCGATGACGACGGACTCCGTCGGCGTCATCATTCCCGAGATCATTAAGCAATTTCGACTTAGTCTCACGGCTGCGAGCGCGTTTCAGTACTCCACCATGGGCGGCATCGCGATCGCCGGTTTTTTTCTCGGTTTCATGGCGGACCGCTTCGGGCGAAAAATGACCATCGTGCTTGGTCTGAGCCTGTTCGCGGTGGACGCCTATCTCTTTGTGGTTGGCAACTCTTTCGCTTTTTTCGTCGGATTGCTCGCTGTTTCGGGAGTGTCCATCGGTATCTTCAAAACCGGCGCCCTGGCTCTGATCGGCGATATTTCCCGTTCTACAACCGAACATACTTCCATCATGAACGCAGTCGAGGGCTTCTTCGGCGTGGGTTCGATCATTGGTCCGGCATTGCTTGCCAAACTCCTTCTCTCCGGAGTCAAGTGGCAGTGGCTTTACGTGATCGCCGGTTCGATGTGCGTCTTGCTGGTGCTGCTTGCCTTGGTCGTTCGCTATCCGGCGACCGTGCGCACCGGTGAAAAGCCAACAAGCTTCGCACGATCCCTATCAATGACGAAGGACCCCTACGCGCTGGGATTTTCGCTGGGAGAAGCTCTCTATGTCGCGACCGAATGTGCGATCTACGTCTGGATGCCGACCCTTCTGACCGGGCACACCAGGTTCGTCGCAGCTTACAGCATTTCCATTTTCTTCCTGCTTCGTGCCGGCGGTCGCTTCGTGGGTGCATGGACGCTTGGCCGCTTTTCGTGGACCGCCGCGCTGGCTCTTTTGAGCGCGGCCATCCTGGCGTGCTTTGTTGGCGCGATGGTCGGGGGCACAGGCGCAGCGGTCTACCTGCTGCCGCTCTCGGGCCTGTTTATGTCGGTTATTTACCCGACCATCAATTCAAAGGGAATCAGCTGCTTCCCAAAGTCAGAGCACGGTTCCGTTTCAGGAGTTCTTCTGTTTTTTACATGCGTCTCGGCCGCGGTCGGTCCGCTGGCCATGGGAGCGGTGAGCGACGCCTTTGGCGGGGCGCGCTATGGCTTCATTCTCGCAACTCTATTTGCGGGGCTGCTGTTCACCCTGTGCCTGCTCAACTGGATTTTTGACCCGGCGAAACAGCGGCTCCAATTGCTGGATGAAACCCAATACGAACATTCCGGAGCGGCCGTGTAGGCTAAGGGTTCCGGCCTGGATGCAGCTACGGAGGTTCGGGAGCAGATTGAATTGCACGTCATGGCTCGGCGTTCCATACGGTGAGCCCAAAGCACGCTGTACTGCAGCGATACACCTTGGAGTTGAAATGAAAAGATACTTGAGTGTGCTCGCAATCCTGATGTTTTTCGTCCATACGGCAAGTCTTAAAGCGCAAAGCGTTCCTCTTGGCGCTCTACGCGTCGGAGCAGCGAAAGTTGATATCACCCCGGCCCAAGACCAATTGCCGAAGCAGTTTCTTGGCATTCTCGATCGCGTATGGTCGCGCGCCATCTTCATTGATAACGGGAAAACCGGCGCGGTCCTGGTGAGCGTGGAGGCCGGTGCAGTCCCTGCGCAGGTCGCGTCGGACGTCCGCAGCGGGGTGGAAAAAGAGTTTGGGGTGCCGCCAGCCAACATCTTGATCTCTGCCACGCATACCCACAGCGCTCCCTTCATCGGCCGTCCCCGCTTCGGGCCGGACCGCGATTCAGCACCCGACACATCGAGTTGGTACGAAGAGAAGATCTTCGCTTCCATCCGCCAGGCCCACGAAGCGCTTCAGCCGGCAAAAGTGAGCTTTGGAACCGGCGTCTCGTACCTGAATGTGCAACGCGACATGATCGACCCGGTTACCCACAAATGGTGGGAAGGCGCGAATTACCAGGGGCTTTCCGACAAGACGGTGGCTGTCGTCAAGTTCGTGTCTATGCAGGATGAGCCGATTGCCGTTTACTACAACTATGCGATGCACGCCGTCATCAACGGCAATCTTGACCTGGTGAGTGGCGACTTCCCCGGAGCTGCGTCCCGTTACATCGAGCGCGCCCTGGGCGGTAAGGTAGTGGCCCTGTTTGTCAGCGGCGCCGCGGGCGACCAGAATCCCATTTACTTCCAGCAGACCTACGACCTGCGTGAGATTCGGGTCAAGGACTACGCCAAACGCGGCGAGGACATCAGCAACGCCATGCCGCCCGGCGGCCAGGGACTCGACCGCAAGAATCCCCAGGTGGCGCTCCTGATGGAAGAGCAGAAGGAGATGGCCACTTCGATGGGCCAGTTGCTAGGCGAGGAAGTTCTGCGCGCTGCGCGTGGGGCCAAAGCCGGAGACGGTGATGTCCGTATCTTCGGAAAAGAAACGACGATTACCTGTCCGGGGCGCCAGCGGTCGGACCAGGGGCGTGGCGGAGTCCAGGGCACTTACACCGACGGTCCTGACATTCAGATCACGCTTGACCTGGTGATGATCCAGGATATTGCCGTCGGCGCGGTCAATGGCGAGGTGTACAACGAGATCGCCCAGCGACTGAAACGCGAGTCTCCTTACGCCAAGACCTTCATGGCCACCGTCACCAACGGTTATGCGAACTCCGGATATATCCCCGACGATGCCTCCTTCGGCCACCAGACCTTCGAGGTGCTGTCGTCGCGCCTGAAACCGGGATGCGCCGAAACGAAAATCGTGGACGGCCTCACCGGCATGATGCCGAAAATCGCTTACTGAGTTCGCCTGAGCGCACTGCGCGGTCATCCCTTCCGCTGCATTGTAATGCGGGAGGGACGGCTCTCGCCTTCATAAGACAGAGGAGAGCGTGCCCATCTCGAAGAACAGAGCTGTTGTCTTTACGGTGCTGCTCGCGGCTGCCCTGAATGTAGCGAGCGAGATAGTGAAGAACATGCTTGGCTCCGCGAGTCAATCTGGACTGCTCGGGAACAATGGTATGGCGGGAAAACAACGGCTCGCAAGCCGTGGACTTCCACTTGGAGCTGTATATCGGCAAAGCGGCAAAAGCTGTGTACGTGGCGAGCATCGATGCTGACCCAACTACGCTTACGCCGTTCTTTGTCGTGGGCGCTACTCTGAGTCGCTCGGATCACGACACAGACTCCAGGGCAGAAGCCAAGCCAGAGTGAGAGCGTTTGGAGGGACCACACTGACGGTCCCCACGTCAACTTCTTGACGAGCGCGTTAGGCCCTGGGGATGGACGTAGACGAACCTCAGGTGGCGCCCGCTTTGGCGAGAATGCTCATCAGGCACAGACGCTATGACGCCGAGGAAGCACGCAAGGTGTACGTGTTCTGACTCGCGCTGGCGTTCGCCTCTTCTGGACTTGGAAAGTGTGGCGGCCAACCTGGACGACCGGTCATTTCGCGCGAGGTGCGAGATCTGATCTGCAAGATGTGCCGGGAGAACTCCAATTGCGGTGCACCTCGCATCCATGGCAAACCACTCAAACTTGGCATCAACATCGCGGAAAGCAGCGTCAGCAAATACATGGTCCGCCGAAACAAGCTACCTTCTCAGAGTTGGTGGACATTTCTTGAGAATCATGCACAGCAACTGTCTCCATTGATTTCTTCACCGTGCCCACTATTCATTTCCAGGTTCTTTACGTTTTCCTGGTTTTGGCCCATCACCGCTGTCGCATTCTGCACTTCGACCTTACCGCCCACCCGACCGCGGAGTGGACCGGACGGCAACTGCGGGAGGCATTTCCCTTTGGCCAACTCTGTCCCTACTAAAAACTCGGTTCTCATTGAGCCAACTGAATTTGAACGATGGCACGTTAGCTTTTGGATGCCAGGTTCACGAGTGGTGAAACCTCGTGAGAAATGGACGTCCTTCAAAACCGATTGTGCAGGTGTTTAGATCTCCGTAGCGAGACTCCTTTCCGACCTTATCTGTCGTTATCTATTGTTGCCGGTTGCGAATGGTTGCGAATCTGAGGGGGATTTTTTCTTGTCCTGAATCCCGTAAGTGACGCCAGGACGATGGCTTAGGGATTTTTGACTTGCTGGTTCGGGACCAGGTGCGCTATTCCCTCAACAAGCCTTGCTTAGGTCTCCAACGGCACGCCACGATTCACTACCAACGCCTGGAACGTTTGTGGAATGTGGCTGGCGCAGATTGTAGGTAAACTATTGACTTACTTATTCTTATAAATGGTGCCGGCGGAGGGAATCGGAATATTCAAGCCCACTGAAAACGCGGAACTTATTGAAAAATCGAGACGCACAAAAATCAGAAAGCTCAGAAATAGCGCCCAACTGGAACGTATCTGGAACACGGGCGTGTATTAGAATCGTAGGATGAACGTTTATATTAATAGATAATTCCGAAATATAGGGCCCGACAGCATAGCCCTTCCCACCCTGGCTACCCTGTCGGCGGGAGGTGCCAACGTGGCCGTATTCCATTGTGATATCTGCAAGCGCGAAACTCAGCACGTGCCGATCTATGTGGCACTCACAATTACCGGCGTAAGCCGCTCGACCATCTACTATTGGATGGAGCGTGGCTGGGTGCATTGGCGAGAGGTACCCAGCAGTCGCCGGTACATTTGTACACTGTCCCTAA
>Ga0335078_10016223_pt1 | contig 11050 bp, 11 predicted proteins | sample Lox_Sample_32_FD_206711 | JGI IMG/M metagenome (GOLD analysis project Ga0335078, IMG submission 206711) | Soil microbial communities from Loxahatchee National Wildlife Refuge, Florida, United States - Lox_Sample_3.2 | ecosystem: Environmental > Terrestrial > Soil > Wetlands | place: USA...
CCGCGCCTATTGCAATGTAGGTGCGCAGCGCAGACTGGACAGCTACTTCGCTTCGATTTCCAGATCGATCCACACCGGCACGTGATCGGACGGCTTTTCCCAGGTCCGCACGTGGCGGTCGATGCCGGCGCCGCTGAGCTTGTCGGCTGCCATGGGCGACAGCAGCACATGGTCGATGCGGATGCCGTTGTTCTTCTGCCAGGCGCCGGCTTGGTAGTCCCAGAACGTATAGGCACCCGGATCGTCGGTCGTCGCGCGCACCGCGTCGGTGAGCCCGAGACCGACCAGCGCGCGGAATTCGTCGCGCGTCTGCGGCAGAAACAATGCATCGCCGGTCCAGGCTTGCGGATTTTTGGCATCGGCGGCGGTGGGGATCACGTTGTAGTCGCCGGCCATGACCAATGGCTCTTCCAATGACAGCCGGTCGCGGGCGTAGGCGGCCAGCCGCTTCATCCAGCTGATCTTGTAGGTGTATTTCTCGGTGTCCGGCGGGTTGCCGTTCGGCAGATAAAGGCTGGCGATCCGCAGCGCGCCTGTCGCTGTCGACACCACGCCCTCGATGAAGCGCGCGTGATCGTCCCGATCGTCGCCGGGCAGGCCGTTCCTGACTTCGTCGAACGGAAATTTGGAAAGCAGCGCCACGCCGTTGAAGGTCTTCTGGCCGTGGACGGCGACATTGTAGCCGAGGCTTTCGAATTCCAGCCGCGGAAAGGCGTCATCGACGCATTTGGTTTCCTGCAGGCAGACGATGTCGGGCTTGCGCTCGCCAAGCCAAGCGAGTGCGGAATCGATGCGCTGCTTGATCGAATTGACGTTCCAGGTGGCGATGCGCAAGGGAGATCTAAAGAGTTAGAGCGCGAAGCTGGTGCCGCAACCACACGAGGCGGTCGCTTTGGGATTGTTGACCTTGAACGACGAGCCGATCAGATCGTCGACAAAATCGATTTCCGAGCCGGCCATGTAATCGAGCGAGACCGGATCGATCAGCACCGTGGCGCCGCTCTTTTCGATGACGATGTCGTCGTCGGTGCGGCTCGTCTCGGTGTCGAATTTGTACTGGAAGCCGGAACAGCCGCCGCCTTCCACCGAAACGCGCAGCATAGTGCCGGCCGGCTCCCGATGCAGGATTTCGCCGATCCGTCGCGCCGCCCGCTCGGTCACTGTCACGTTGGCCGTCATTTTGGCTCCGGTTTGGCTGCCGCCGATTGCAACAATCTCAACACGATAGTTAAGTGCGCCGAGGTTTAAGGTCAATTGCCGCCCGGCCCATGGAAGCTGTACCAAGCGCGCCCTATGCATGCGACCCGGCGAACAGCCGCGGCCGGCTTCATGCCGAGCCCGAGAGCCAAAGCCGCAGCGCCTTCCGTCGCGATTGCGACCGCATCATCCATTGCACGGCGTTCCGCCGTTTGAAGCACAAGACGCAGGTCTTCGTCTTCGACGAAGGCGACCACTACCGCACCCGGCTCACCCATACGCTTGAAGTGACGCAGGTCGCGCGCGCCATCGCCCGCCGGCTGCGTCTCGACGAGGACCTCGCCGAGGCGCTGGCGCTGGCGCACGACCTCGGCCATCCGCCATTCGGCCATGCCGGCGAGCGCGCGCTCGACGGCTGCCTCGATGCATTCGGCGGCTTCGATCACAATGCGCAGACCTTGCGCATCGTCACCGCGCTCGAGCGCCGTTATCCGAAGTTCGACGGCTTGAACCTGACTTGGGAGACACTGGAGGGGCTGGTCAAGCACAATGGCCCGCTCACCGACCGCGGCGGAACGCCGTTGCCGCACTATCGCGAGCACGGCGTTCCTGCGACGATATTGGCGTACAACACGCTGCAGGACCTTCAGCTATGGAGCTTCGCCGGCGTCGAAGCGCAAATCGCAGCGTTCGCCGATGACATTGCCTATGACGCGCACGATATCGATGACGGACTGCGCGCCGGACTTTTCGCGATCGACGACATTGCCGCCCTGCCGCTGCCGGGACGGATCATCGGCGGCATCTGCACCGCCTATCCCGGCCTCGACAGCCATCGGCTGGGGCACGAGCTCGTCCGCGAGCTGATCGGCTTCTTGATTGACGACGTCGTTGCCGAGACCGGAGGCCGGCTGGCCAAGCTGTCGCCGCGCTCCGCCGATGACGTGCGCCGCGCGGCGTCCCCCGTCGCCGGTTTCTCGGCGGGCGTCGGGGAGGCCGATCACGCCATAAAAGGCTTTCTCGAAACGCGCATGTATCGCGCGCCCCGGGTCATGCGCGTGATGGATCAGGCGGCCGGCGTAGTACGCGACCTGTTCGCCCGCTACAACGCGCATCCCGGCGATTTGCCGGCCGATTGGCAGGAGGGGCTTGCCGACGCCGATGAGGCCTCGCGCGCCCGGCGCATCGCCGATTTCATCGCCGGCATGACCGACCGCTTCGCGCTCGCCGAGCACGCCCGGCTCTTTGACTCGACCCCCGAATTGCGTTAGGCGCGCGGCGCACCCATCGTTGCAAGGCATGGTCATTAAAAACATTTTTGCCGATGTTCTGGCGCGCGTCGTTGGCGCGACCGACGCGCTGATTGCCGCCGGCGCCTTGCCCGCTGGCATCGATCGGTCGCGCGTGACGGTCGAACCACCGCGCGATCCGACGCATGGCGACATTTCCACTAATGCGGCAATGGTGCTGGCCAAAGACGCCGGCAAGAAGCCGCGCGATCTCGCCGAGGCCATCGCAGGGAAACTCCGCGCCGATGCGCAGGTCGAAAAGGTCGACGTTGCCGGCCCCGGCTTTATCAATCTTACGCTCAAGCCGATTGCCTGGATCGCGGCGCTGCGCAGCGCGGTACGGCTCGGGATAGATTACGGCAGAAGCGACATCGGTGCCGGTACGCCGGTGAATGTCGAATATGTCTCGGCCAATCCGACCGGCCCGATGCATGTCGGCCATTGTCGCGGCGCCGTGTTCGGCGATGCGCTAGCCAATCTCTTGGAATTCACCGGTTGTAGGGTCACGCGCGAATATTACGTCAACGATGCCGGTGCACAGGTCGACCAGCTCGCACGCTCGGCCTATCTGCGCTACCGCGAAGCGCTGGGCGAGGACATCGGCACCATTCCGGAGGGCCTTTATCCGGGCGACTATCTCAAGCCCGTCGGCGCCTTGATCGCAAAAAGCTTCGGCCATGCGCTGAAAGACAGTCCGGAGGATGAAAGCCTTGCGGTCGTGCGCGCCATCGCGCTGGAACAGATGATGATGGCGATCCGCGAGGACCTCGCCGCGTTGGGGGTGAATCAGGAGCGCTTCTTCCACGAACGAACGCTGATTTTTCAGGAGGAAGCCGGTGCCAACTCGATCGATTTGGTCGCGCGAACGATCGATTGGCTGCGCCAGCGCGGCTACGTCTATGAGGGCCGCTTGCCGCCGCCGAAAGGCGCACCCATCGAGGACTGGGAGGATCGCGAACAGACTTTGTTCCGCTCCACCCAGTTCGGTGACGACGTCGACCGGCCGCTGATGAAGTCCGACGGCTCGTACACCTATTTCGCCTCCGATATCGCCTATCACGCCGACAAGATCGGGCGAGGCTTTCGCAGTTTGATCGACGTCTGGGGCGCCGACCACGGCGGTTACATCAAGCGGATGCAGGCCGCGGTTGCCGCTTTGAGCGACCGCAAGGCCGAGCTCGACGTCAAGGTCGTGCAGCTCGTCAAGCTGCTGCGCGCCGGCGAGCCGGTGAAAATGTCGAAGCGCGCAGGGGAGTTCGTGACGTTGCGTGAAGTGGTGGAAGAGGTGGGGCCCGACGCGGTCCGCTTCATGATGTTGTTCCGCAAAAATGACGCCGTGCTCGAATTCGACCTCGCCAAGGTCCTGGAGCAGTCCCGCGATAACCCGGTGTTCTACGTTCAATACGGCCATGCCCGGGCGCAGTCGGTCTTTCGCAATGCCCGGGCCGCTTTCACCGACTTGCGGGCCGATATTGCGAGTTTGGTCGATACCGCGAATCTCGATGCGCTGTCCGACCCGGCGGAACTCTCCTTGATGCGTCGTATCGCGCTCTACCCACGCACGATAGAGGCGGCCGCCGCCGCCCACGAGCCGCATCGAATTGCCTTTTATCTGTATGATTTAGCGTCCGAGTTTCATGCGCTCTATACGCTCGGCAATGCATCGCCATATTTACGCTTCATTATCCAGAATGATCGACAACTGACCGAGGCCCGCCTCGTCCTCGTACAGGGCGTCGCCACTGTGATTGCGTCCGGTCTTAAGGTGCTGGGGGTCGAGGCGCCAAACGAGATGCGGTGATCCCCTGCGCCTTTCGGATCTAGCGGCCGAGGCGTGAGCGAGCGCAGATCGGGACGGGTTTCGGGACAAGCTTAGTAACGCGTAACGCTGAATCGGGGCCGAACTCTATGGCCGATAACAATTTCCGCTCTTACCGCGGCCGCGACGCCGGCGCCCCGCGCTCGCAGCCCGACGATCCGCTTGCCGAGCTGGCGCGGCTCATCGGCCAGAGGGAGCCGGCGAGCGACCCTGGCCACGACGTGCGGCGTGGTCCGGCGACCTCGCGCGAGGAATCTGCCGGCGATCCCGATTGGACTGCGCAGGAGCGCGATGACGATACCCGTCACCGCGACGAGCGTTACGCCGAAGAGCCGACTGCGCAAGCTTACGACGCGGCGTACGATGACGGCTACGAGCCAGCGCCGCCGGTGGCCAATGCGCTGCCGTCCTATCGTCCCGGCGCTTCGTCCGATTATGACGACGGTGAGTATGAGCCGCAGGGTGACCGGCAAATCTCAGCGCCTTCGTCGCGGCTGAACGGTGGGCGCGCGTTCGCCCGCGAATACTATGCGTCGCCGGACGAGCCGCGTTTGCCCGAGACGCCGCAGTCGCCTTTGGCCGCCGATCGCCAGCTGCCGGCCTTTCTGCCGCAATCGCGCGCCGAGCGTTACCAGTTCGACGCCCAATCGCAGCCCGGTCCGGACAATCAAGCTTACGCGCTGGAAGACTACGACGAGGCTGAGGAGGCTCCCGCCGGCCGCCGGCGCAGGGGCTTCATGGTCTTAGCGGTCGTGCTCGGTTTGGCCGTGATCGGAACCGCCGGCGCCTTTGCTTATCGCGCGATGTTCGGCAGCTCGATGCTGCCGTCGCTGCCGCCGATCATCAAAGCGGAGGACGGCCCCAACAAGATCATCCCCGCCAAGCCGAAGGGCAGCACCGACCAAGCGGATGCCGCCAATGCCAGTTCGGACGAAAAGCTCGTCTCACGCGAGGAGCAGCCGGTCCATATGCCGGCGCCGGTGAATCCGGCCCCGCGCGTCGTCTCGACCATTCCGATTTTCCCCGATCCGAATTCCGGTCAGGCTGGAGTGCCGACTGCTGCCCAACCGGGACCTTCGGTGGCAAACGGGCAAGGTCTTGCTGTGCCCAGTAGCGCCGCACCGGCCGCGCCGACTCTGCCTCCGCCGCCAATGGTGGCCAGCACAGCCCCTGCTCAGGCAAATTCGATCTGGCCGCCCGCTCCGGCCGCAGCGCCACCTGCTGCCGCCAGTGCCGCCGTCACCGCAGCGCCGGCCGCGGCGTCAACCGCGCCGCGGAAAATCCATACGGTCGTCATCCATTCCGACCAGTCGGGCGCCGTGCCAACCGATGCAACGTCCGCTCCGCCCGCAGCTGTCGCGGCAGCACCGGAACCGGCGCCGATCCGGACCGCGTCGCCACGCCCTGCCGCACAAGGCGCGCCGAGACCGATGTCCGTCGCGCGGGCCGATGCCAACGCACCACTCTCGATCCTTCCCGATCAAAGCGCTGCCGCGACGGCACCGGCACCGCGCGTGCGCACGGCGCTCGCGCGCCCGAGCGAGGCTTCTCCCGCCGCGCCGCGAGCAGCGCAGGCGCCCATGGCAGGCGGCGGCTATGCTGTACAGGTCACATCGCAACGCACCGAGGCTGAAGCCCAGGCGGAGTTCCGGGCGCTGAAAGCCAAGTTCCCGAGCCAGCTCGGCAGCCGTGAGCCCCTCATCCGCCGCGCCGATCTTGGCGCCAAGGGCGTTTATTACCGCGCTCTTGTCGGCCCCTTTGCCTCGGCGGACCAGGCGACGACCATGTGCTCGAGCCTCAAGGCGGCGGGCGGCAGCTGCATCGTGCAGAGGAATTAGGCCGTGGATTGAGGGTGTTGCGGCTTGACCCCTATCCATGGGGCGAGCTAACGGGCCCGGATGTTATCGTTCATAACCGGCGTCGCGGGATCCGTGCTGACGGGCGAGGAGCGGAAGTTCCTCAAGGACGCGAAGCCGTGGGGGCTGATCGTCTTCAAGCGCAATATCGAGAGCCGGGTGGCTTTGCGGGCGCTTACAGACGATTTTCGAACCGCGGTCGGATGGCAGGCGCCGGTCCTGGTCGACCAGGAAGGCGGCCGGGTGCAGCGGCTGGGGCCGCCGCATTGGTCGAGCTATCCGCCCGGAGCCGCCTATGGCGCACTGTATGACCGGGATCGAGACCTGGGATTGGCCGCGGCTATGCTCGGCGCGAGGCTGATTGCGGCCGATCTCGGTGAGGTCGGTATCGATGTCGATTGTGCGCCCATCGCCGACGTACCGGTCGTGGGGGCCGATCCGATCATCGGGGATCGCGCCTATGGAACAGACCCGGCCAAGGTGGCCGCCATTGCCGGCGCGGTCGCCGCCGGCCTCCTGCGGGGCGGGGTTCTGCCGGTGCTCAAGCACATTCCCGGCCATGGCCGCGCCACGGCCGACAGCCATGAGAAGCTGCCGGTGGTGGGTACCGACCGGGCGACGCTGGAAGCCAGCGATTTTGCCGCGTTTCGGCCGCTGAACGCGCTGCCGCTCGGCATGACCGCACATGTTGTGTTTAGCGCCATCGACCCGGTCGCGCCGGCCACCACTTCGGTCACTATAGTGCGCGACGTGATTCGTGATTCGATTGGGTTTTCGGGACTCTTGATGAGCGACGATATTTCCATGGGCGCACTGTCGGGCTCAATCGGCGAGCGCACCAAGGCCGCGATCGCGGCGGGTTGCGATATGGTGCTGCACTGCAATGGCAAAATGAACGAGATGCTTGCCGTTGCTGCCGCCGTGCCCGAGCTCGCGGGCGAGGCCGCCCGCCGCGCCGATTCTGCGCTGGCGCTGCGCAAGCCGGCGGCGCCGATCGACACCGCGGCGCGCCGCGCCGAATTCTCCAAGCTGATGGCGGGCGTTGTCTCCGCACCGGGTTCCGCATGAACGCCGAGGATCAATTCGAAGCCGAGCTTTCCGAGCGCGCGGTCGACGAGCCGGCGCTGGTGGTCGACGTCGAAGGCTTTGAAGGCCCGCTCGATCTGTTGCTGACGCTGGCCCGCCAGCAGAAGGTCGACCTCGCTAAAATCTCCATTCTTGCGCTCGCCGATCAGTATCTCGCCTTCATCGAGGCGGCGCGCAAAATGCGGCTGGAGCTCGCCGCCGACTACCTCGTGATGGCGGCATGGCTCGCCTATCTGAAATCGCGGCTGTTGCTGCCGGAAGCGCACCCGGCCGAAGGCGTCAGCGCCGAAGACATGGCGAATGCGCTGGCGCTGCGCCTGCGCCGGCTCGAGGCGATCCGGCAATTCGCCGAGCAGATGCTCAACCGGCCGCAGCTCGGCCGCGACGTGTTCCAGCGCGGCCAGCCGGAGCCGATCGCCGAGATCAAGCGCCCGCAATGGTCGGCGACGCTTTACGACCTGCTTTCGGCCTATGCCGGGCGGCGGCAGACCAAAGCGCGGTCGTTCGTGCGCATGCCGGTACGCACCGTCTGGTCGCTCGCCGAGGCGCGCGAGACGCTCGAACGGCTCATCGGCCGGTCAATGGATTGGAGTCCGCTCGACCAATATCTGGTCGAATATCTGGTCGATCCGTCGCAACGGGCCACCGTGCTCGCGTCGACCTTTGCCGCAACGCTCGAATTGGTGCGCGAAGGGCACCTCGAAATGCATCAGCAAGGCTCGTTTACGCCGCTTTACTTGCGCAAACGACAGAACAATGGTGCCGCCGCGACTGCGGAACCGGGGAATGCCTAAGAGGGAGAGTAAATCGATGGGGAAAGTGGCGGAGATGCGTGTGATCGTCGGCGATAAGGAAGATTTGGATCGCACGGATGCGAATCCCGCTGCTGAGAATCGCGCCGAGGAGTTGCGCATCCTCGAAGCCTTGCTGTTTGCCGCCGAGGCGCCGCTCGACGAGAAGGCCTTGGCGTCTCGATTGCCCGCGGGAACCGACGTGCGCGCGCTGCTCACCCAGTTGCAGCGCGAATATGCGCCGCGCGGCGTCAACCTTGTGCGCGTCGCCGGCAAATGGACGTTGCGCACCGCGAGCGATCTCGCTTGGCTCTTGACCCAAGAATCCGTGGTCACGCGCAAGCTGTCGCGCGCGGCAATAGAGACGCTCGCCATCGTCGCCTATCATCAGCCGGTGACGCGCGCCGAGGTCGAGGAAATCCGCGGCGTCTCGACGTCGAAGGGCACGCTGGACGTGCTGTTGGAGACCGGCTGGGTCAGGCTGCGCGGCCGGCGCAAGGCGCCTGGACGCCCGGTCACTTACGGGACCAGCGAAGCGTTTCTGTCGCATTTCGGACTTGATGCGCTCGCCGATCTGCCCGGCCTCGATGAGCTCAGGGGCGCCGGGCTCATCGATGCCGCGCTGCCGGCCGACTTCTCCGTCCCGGTTCCTTCGGACGATCCGATGCTGCGGGAGGACGAGGAGCCGCTCGAGCCGGGCGACCTTGACCTCGGGCTCGCGCCTCCGAAGGAGCGGAGCGAGGAGTAATAAAGCGGCGCACTGAGGAATAAATCGCCTTCGCCCTTGATAATGCCGCGAGAGTAGGCGCGAATGGCGTTCACCCTGCGGCGTGACGGCATCTCGGTTGCGCTTGTTTTTGCCGGTCCTGACGCCTAGTTTCTGGCTAAAATCGGTATCTTGGCCCCGGAGGGGCACGCCAGCGTAAGCGTATGGCGGACGGAGGATTTCATGGGTTCTTTGAGCATCTGGCACTGGCTGATCGTCGGCGCCGTACTTCTTTTGGTTTTCGGCGGCCGGGGCAAGATTTCGGACATGATGGGCGATGTCGCCAAGGGCATCAAAGCCTTCAAGAAAGGCATGGCCGACGACGACACGGAAACCGCGGCCAAATCCGACGCGCCGATCAAGACCATCGACCATCAGGCCGCGGCCGACATCAAGCAGCGCTCGGAGAGCAAGGTCTAGCGCTTCGCGTGCTCGCGCGCTGATCGCGACCACCCGGCAGCGGCCGGAGAGTTTCCATGTTCGACATCAGCTGGACCGAATTCCTGCTCATCGGCGTCGTTGCGCTGATCGTGATCGGGCCGAAAGAGCTGCCCGGCGTCATGCGCACGCTCGGCCAATATACCCGCAAGGTCCGCAGCATGGCGGCGGATTTTCAGAACCAGTTCCAGGAGGCGATGCGCGAAGCCGAAATGGCCGACCTGAAAAAACAGGTCGACGACATGGCGAGCGACATCAAGAACTACGATCCGTTGAAGGAGGTGCGCAGCGATCTCGAGTCCGTGGGCAAGGATCTCGAACAGTCGCTCGCCGCGCCGTCACCGGAGAAACCGGCCGAGCCGTCTCCCGAACAGCCCCCGGTCGCGCTGACGCCGGACGCCGGCGCTGTGCCGGCCTTGCCGCCGAGTGAAGCGGCCGCGCCCGCCGCTGCCGCTGCGGCGCCGGAGCCTGCCGCACCCGTCGCCGAGCCGGTCAGCACCGAGCGAAGCTGATGGCGAAGCTTACCCGCGAAGAAGAAGAGAAGGAGATCGAGTCCACCAAGGCGCCGTTGATGGAGCATTTGATGGAACTGCGGTCGCGGCTCATCAAGGCGGCCGCCGCGTTTGTCATCGCCATGGTGGTGTGCTTCTTCTTCGCCCGGCATATCTACAACATCCTGACCTGGCCCTATATCTGGGTCGCCGGCGCGGAGAATTCCAAATTCATCTATACCGGGCTGCTTGAATATTTTGTCGTGCAATTAAAGCTGGCCGCCTTTGGCGGCTGCTTCATCGCCTTTCCGGTGATTGCGACGCAAATCTACATGTTCGTCGCGCCGGGCCTCTACCGCAACGAACGCCAGGCCTTTCTGCCTTATCTGATCGCGACGCCGATCTTCTTCGTGCTCGGTTCGATGGTGGTCTATTTCGTCGTCTGGCCGATGGTGACGCGGTTTTCGCTCTCCATGCAGCAGGCTGGCGGCCCCGGCGAAGCCACCATCGAGCTGCTGCCGAAGGTCGAGGATTACCTGTCGCTGATGATGAAGCTGATGCTCGCGTTCGGCGTCGCTTTCCAGCTTCCGGTGATCCTGACGCTGCTCGGCCGCGTCGGCATCATCACCTCCGACCAGCTCAAAGCCAAGCGGCGCTATTTCATCGTCATCGCCTTCGTCATCGCCGCGGTGCTGACCCCGCCCGACGTATTGAGCCAGATGTCGCTCGCTTTACCGCTCCTTGCCCTTTACGAGGGCTCGGTGTGGTCGGTGCGCATGGTCGAGAAGCGCGCGGCGGCCGAGCGCGCCGCGGCGGCGGCCAAGGCCGCGGAGTGACTTCCGCAACACGCATGACGCGTTCGGCGTGCTAAGAAGTCACCCTGATTCTTCCGGGCCCTCCGCATGCACGACATCCGATTCATCCGCGATAATCCCGATGCTTTCGACCGCGGGTTGCAACGGCGCGGCCTGCCGCCCGAAGCAAAAAGCCTGATCGCGCTCGACGAAACGCGCCGTGCGGCGATTCAGAAGCTCGAAGCGGCGCAGGCGCGCCGCAATGCGGCATCGAAGGAAATCGGCGAGGCGAAACGGACCAAGGACGAGGCCAAGGCCGCGAGCTTGATGACCGAAGTCGCCACGTTGAAGGAGTCGATCTCTGCATTCGAAGCCGAGGAGAAAACGGCCTCGCAGGCGCTCAACGACGTGTTGGCTCAAACTCCCAATCTGCCGCTTGCGGAAGTGCCGGATGGCACGGGCGCCGACGACAATGTCGAGCATCACCGCTTCGGCGCCCGTGGCGCTTACGCCTTCGCGCCCA
>Ga0335078_10016226_pt1 | contig 11049 bp, 8 predicted proteins | sample Lox_Sample_32_FD_206711 | JGI IMG/M metagenome (GOLD analysis project Ga0335078, IMG submission 206711) | Soil microbial communities from Loxahatchee National Wildlife Refuge, Florida, United States - Lox_Sample_3.2 | ecosystem: Environmental > Terrestrial > Soil > Wetlands | place: USA: Florida...
TAAATCAGGTTTTGGCCGAGGTTGTCGAATTTGGCAACGAATGCGTCGCCCGCTAACGAGCCTCCATTGTAATTGGTCTGGAACGCGCCGGGGGTGGCCAGCGGCACGTTGTTCGAGACCCGGGACGAAAATGTCTGACCGGCAATGTAAATAAATCCATTGGCATCCAGTTTCACTGCCCAGGCAATTTCACCCGCGTTGCCGCCGAAATAAGTGGAGTAATTCAAAAGCGGGTCAATCACCAGTGGCAGGTTGTGGTTATATTTGCCGACATCGAACACCACGGTGCGCGCATCCACCAGCCGGTAGCCTCCAGTGATATTATGGCGCGTGCCATTCAGAATCTGGTAAATCACCGGCCTGGGCTGGCGGATTTCACCTCCGCTTAAGGCTAAAATCAATTCACCCTGCTCGTTGATGGCGACTTTGTTCACGCTGCCGAAATGAATCTTTATTGCGCCCGGGTCTGCTCCCGGCGCGACCGTGAAATCGTATTCAAGCTGTCGCTGATTGCCGTAATAGACCAAACCAATGCCGGGATAAATTTCCTCAACGCGCACCCGGGCGAAAATCGGAACGCCGGTTCGCCATTGGGCCGGGTTGTTGCCGGTGAGGTAATTGATTTTGCCGGGCAGCTCAGTGTCACCAAAGATTTGCGCCCGCGGATTCGCGCCTACGAATTGCATCCGCATGGCTGCGGGCCCATTGACAACGCTCCGCAGGACGATTCGGGCCCCGGTGGCAGAAATAAGGAATTGCGAGTCGGACCCGCGCGCGAGGAATTGCCCTCCCTCGCGGTCGGCTTCAAAATAAAGTGGCATGGCGCCAAATGACACTGCCATTTGCGCGGGAACGGTTAGTGCCACCCATCCCATGGCGAGGCCAGCGAATAGAATTTTTTTTGCGCGAGCAGTCATCTTAAAATTCTCGGGTCCAGCCGACACCGAATTGGAACTGGCCGCTGGACCCGTTATATTGATCATGGTGAATGGGCACGCCATAGTCCAGCCGCAATGGGCCGAGATGCGGAATGTTCAAACGAAGACCGAGGCCCCAGTTGTCGTCGAAATTGCCGGAAAATGAGTACGACCTGGCGCCAACGGCGCCTGCGTCGTAAAACAAGGCGAAACGCACCCCAATGCCATTTTCCTTTTCCAGGATGGGAATGCTGTATTCCAAGGAACCGAACCAGTAACTATCGCCGCCAATCGGTTCGTTGGCGATCTGGGAGTCGAAGATGCCATACGCAGGGTCACGGGGTGCAATGTTGCGGTATTTGAATCCGCGCAACGAATAAAGTCCGCCGAGGTAATAGCGATCGTAAAACGGCACATCGCCGGACCCCAGGCTGTCAGCAATGCCGGCCCGCCCGCCCGCTTCCAGCACATGGCCTTTGAAGAACCCGGGGAAAAACCAATCACTTTTGACTTCAACTTTGTAGAAGGTGCTGTCGCCGGCGCTGAGTTCGGTGTCAATTTCACTACGCTGGCCATGATTCGGCAATTGCGTGCTGTTCCGGGTATCGTAAGCCAGCGACGCGCCGAAGCGTTGAAAGAAATGATCGCCAGTTTGATCCAGAATGGCCTGTGGCACATTGGCAGGGAAAACGTAAGGGTAAACAGGAATGTATGTCACATCATGCCACCCGCCGTTCAGATTGATGCCCACGTCTTCAATCGTGTAACTGACGCTGCCAATGAGGAAGTCGCTGCCCAGGGCGCGGGTGAGGCTTAATTTCACGCCGGTGCGGGTCTCGTTAAAGATGTTGTTCGGACTCTCGAAATCCCACTCCCGGCGGTAAAGGTCCACGCCAAATGCCAGCTTGCGGTTGAGAAACCAGGGCTCGATGAAATTGAGCTCGTAGTCCTGCTGTTCGGTGCCTAACGCGAGGTAGATCCGTAATTTCTGGCCGCCGCCGGTGAAATAGGGCGGATGGAACAAATCAAAATTGCCCTGTGTCATTTCGACGTACCCGACAAACGCCGACACGGTGTCGAAGCCCGCGCCAAATGTGAGCTTGCCGGTGTTTTGCTCCTCGACGTTGACAATCAGGTTTTTGCGCCCGGCAATCGGCGGGTCGGTCGGCTCCGGCCGCATGTCCACCTTGTCAAAGTACTGCAGATTTTCGAGGCGTTCCTTGCTGATCTGGACGCGCACCATGTCAAAAACTTCGCCGGGCGAGATGGCCAGTTCGCGGCGGATGACTTTGTCCTTGGTTTTCAAGTTGCCGCGAATTTCGATTTTTTCCACATAGGATTTCTGGCCCTCGTCCACCACAAATTGCAGATCCATCGTGCCGGTGTCCACGTTCGGCACGCGCGCGACTTGCAGCGACTGGCCCTGAGCGACTTCAATGTAACCCTGGCTGCCGTAAAAATCTTCAATAGCCTTGGTGTCCTTGGACATGCCGTCGGGCGTGAAGATGCTGCCGGTTTTCATCGTGAAATCCTTGTTCAGTTTCCGGCTCCGCGTCCACGCGGCGTAGGCAGGACTGGTTTTGGGCTTCGGCTCCGGCCCCGGATTGAAGGCGGGACTTACCGCGTTGGTGGGAAGGATGGTCGTACCGCTGAACGTGATGGCGCCCACCCGGTACTGCCGGCCTTCAAAAACGTAGAAATTGATGTCCAACGTGTTCGGTGTCGGATGCTCGAGTTTCACGTCCTTGATTTCAAAATCAAGGTAGCCATGATTGCGGTAGAAATCCACCAAGTCGTCCCGGTCCTCATCGAAATCATCCTGCTTGAACGTTCCCCGACCGGTCAGCCATGACCACATCCAGCGTTGCTTTGTCTTGAGCTGCTTGCGCAGTTCCTTCTGCGAAAACGCCGCCGCGCCGATGAACTCGATGCGTGTGATTTTGACTTTTGGACTTTCGGTGATGACAAACGTGACGGAGCCGCGCCCGGCGTTTTCATCAATGTTCAGGACGTACTTCACTTGCGAGTCCGGGTGGCCGTATTTCTCGTAGAGTTTCTCCATCTCCTGGCAATCGGTGAACAGTTTCTGCTCATTCAGCGGATCGCCCGCCTTTACGGTGATTTTTTTGCGGAGCTTTGAGTCGCTCAATTCTTTGTTGCCCTCAATTTTGATTTCCGAGATCCGCGGGCGCACCTGCACGATATACGTCAAAATCACGCCGCCGTCCGCCGCCGAATCCACGGTGACGCGGATGTTGTAAAATTGTCCCGTGGCGTAGAGTGAGTGAACGTCGTCCTCCGTGTTGTTCGGACGGTAGATGTCCCCGGCCTTGAGGCGGATGTTGGCGCGGATGAATTGCTCGCTGACGGAGGCGGGGCCGACGAACTTCACATCCACGCGGTCAATTTTCGGCCCGGTGGTTTGCGACCACGCGACGGTTGCGCAGCCAAGCAACAGCCAGATTCCGAAAAGGCGGAGAAAAAATTTCATCGGCTACCGGTCCATCGGCACGTCCTCGTCGCTGACTTTGGCTGCGCTTTCAAATCGCGTGTATGGTTTCAAGAACGTCAAATTCACGTCACCCGTCGGGCCGTTGCGTTGTTTGGCGATCAGCAAATTGATTTGCTCGGCCTCCTGCTCGTCGCTGGAAGCGCTGCTTTCATCATCTTCAGCTTTGCCCGGCTTGTACAGCAAGCCAACCAAATCGGCATCTTGCTCGATTGCGCCTGATTCGCGCAAATCTGATAGTTTTGGCATCGCACCGCGTTCGCGTTTTTCCGGTTCGCGGTTCAACTGGCTAAGCACAATTATCGGCACCTTCAATTCCTTTGCCAGCGCCTTGATGCCGCTGGAAATATCCGAAATTTCCTGCTGCCGGTTTTCCTGTGCTCGGCGCGCAGTAGAATGCATCAACTGCAAATAATCAATCACAAAAAGTTTGACGCCGTGTTGTTGCCACATCCGCCGCGCCCGCGCCCGCAACTGCAAAATCGAAAGCCCCGCCGAATCGTCAATGAACAACGGTGCATTTGCCAATTTGCCGGCCGCGCTGGTTAGTTTCGGAAAGTCTGATTCATTGCCAAACCCGGCGCGAACGTTCTGCAGGTTGACTCGCGCCAGCGAACACATCATACGCACCACAAGTGTCTCCGCACTCATTTCAAGGCTGAACACTCCAACCGGCAATTTGCCTTCGATGGCGACGTACTCAGCAATGTTCATCGCCAGTGATGTTTTTCCCATGGAAGGCCGTCCCGCGATAACGATCATTTCACTGGCATGCAAACCATCTGTCTTTCGATCCAGGTCAGCAAAGCCGGTCGCCAATCCAGTGAGCGAACCACTGCGGCTGAAATAATTTTCAATCGTTCCAATTGCCTGGTGAACGAGTTGTTTGATCCCAGTCGAAGTTCCTTGCACGCGTGATTCGCTAATGCGTAACACATCGCGTTCGACTTCATCCATGAGTGCGTCCACCTCGCCTTCATAATCATAAACCCGCCCGACCACATCCGTGCAGGTGGCAATCATTTTCCGCAACAGGAATTTCTCGCGGACAATGTCGAGGTAGTAGCTCAGGTTGGCCGCGCTGGGCACGGCGTCCTGGAGTTGCGAGAGATAGGCAATGCCGCCGACTTGCTCCAAAAGTTGTTTGTCCTTGAGCCGCTGCTGGAGCGTGATGACATCAATCGCCTCACGCGCGTCGTACATTGCTATAAGTGTCTCGAAAATTGTCTGGTGCCGCAGATCGTAGAAAACCTCCTTGCCGTCTTTAAGTTTTTCCAGGCACTCGCCGAGACACTCGTTCGGCGAGAGGAGAACGCAGCCCAGCACGCCCTGCTCGCCTTCAATGGAATGAGGCGGCAGCCGATCCACGACCGGGTTGCGCTGCTGCGCGGCTTTCTGTCGCCGGGTCTTTTTTAAATCCGCCACGCCCCCGCCGGTGACACCAACAGTTTCGGAAACGGAATCAATCATGCGAACAGAAGACTGCGCGATGAACGGGGACACAAGCAAGTCTTACCGACAGCCATTCCCAGCTTATTCGCGGAGTTATTCGCCGGAAAATAATTGCCCGGAAAATTTGACTCGCTACTGACGGCAATTAGAATTCCCGCTGGTTGTCAACATGAAACGCAAGCCGTCGTTGCTCGTGATTTTTCTGACGGTCTTCATTGACCTGATCGGATTTGGCATTGTCGTGCCGCTGGTGCCGATTTACAGCCGGCATTACGGCGCGAGCGGTTTTGTCATTGGCGCCATCATTGCCTCGTTTTCCGCGATGCAATTCCTGTTCGCGCCGGTCTGGGGCCGGCTGTCGGACCATCACGGCCGCCGCCCGATGCTGCTCATCAGCACCGCCGGCGCGGCGTTGTCGTACCTGCTGTTTGCTATTGGCTCGGGCTTTGAAAATCACACCGCTGCGCTTTGGGCGCTGTTCGTCTCCCGCGTGTTCGCCGGCACCTGCGGCGGCAATATCACCGTCGCCCAGGCGTATATCGCCGACATCACGCCGCCCGAGCATCGTTCAAAACGCATGGGCCTGATTGGCATGGCGTTCGGATTGGGTTTCATCTTCGGCCCGGCCATCAGCGGTGTGGCGCTGAAGCTCTTCGGCGCCACCGGGCCGGGCTGGACCGCCGCCGTGCTGTGCGCGGCCAATTTCACTCTGGCGTTTTCCATCCTCGCTGAAAGCTTGAAGCCAGATTCCGGCCACGCCAGCAACCGTCCGCGCCTGAAACAGTGGGGACACACGCTGGCCCAGCCCAAAATTGGTTCCTTGATCCTGATTTTTTCCCTGGCGACGTTCGCCTTCAGTTGCTTTGAAAGCACCCTGCCGCTGCTCGTCAGCGACAATTTCAATCTGGGCATCACCGTGGACGAAACCCGGCCGGCCACGACGGTCATCTCGCTTTTCGTCTTTTGCGGAATTATCGGCGCGTTCATCCAGGGCGGCGCCATCGGGCGGCTCGTAAAAATATTTGGCGAACCGAAATTGATTGCCTTGAGCCTGTTCCTCACGGGCATCAGCCTGGCGCTGTTGCCGTTCGTCAAGGGCGAAGGTCAGTTGAAATGGCTGGCCGTTTTGCGCCTGGCCGACTGGCCCTGGATTAAAATGCTTCTGACGCTCGCCTTGCTGGCTGTCGGCTCCAGCCTGACGCGCCCGCCGGTGTTTGGATTATTGTCGAACCTCACGCCCGCGAACGAACAGGGCGCGACTATCGGCGTTGCCCAGAGTGCCGGCGCCCTGGCGCGCATCCTCGGCCCCTTGTTCGCGGCCACGCTCTATATGCGCGTTCCAATGCTGCCTTACGTGATTTGCGGCGGGATTTCGATTGTGGCTGGAGCGCTCGCCGGCTGGCAATTGGTTGGGAAGGTTGAATCTGCGGCCGGGAAAATTCCGGAGACGACTTGATTGGGAGGGTCGCCGTGTCGGCGATCCTGATTTTGTTTTGGGACGGCGGCACGCCGTCTCTCCCGGACTTAGCGCAGGAATAACTCCGCCGCCGCGTCGGCAAAACGCAATCCCCGCGGCGTGAGCCGGAAGCGATCGGGTGAAATCTTTCCCCAGCCGCGTTCGCTCAATTGCTGCATTTCCGAATTCCATTCGCGGCGCAAATCAAAGCTGGTCGCCCGCTGAAATTCTGCAAACGGCCAGCCGGACGTCAGCCGCAACCCGAATGCCGCAGTCTCGCCGGCGCGTTTCAGCGGCGGCAATTCTTCTCTCGATTCAACGGCACGTTGTCCTTTTTCAAGTTGCTCGCAGTATAGCTGTGTGTTGGACCAGTTCTTCATCCGCACTGCCCGCACGTAACTCGTCGCACTCGGCCCCAATCCATAAAACGAGCCGCCGCGCCAGTAATTCACGTTGTGCTGGCAGGCAAAACGGGGAATGGAGTGGTGGAGTGGTGGAGTGGTGGAGCGGTGCGCTCGCGATGACTCATTATGCCAATTCTCCATCACTCCATCTCTCCGTTTGGCTTCCCTTGCAAAATTGGCGACTTCATATTGCCGGAAACCGGCAGCGGTCACGCGCTTGACCAACTCTTCATACATGGCGCAAGCCAGGTCTTCGTCCACGTCGAATTCGCCGGCGTGCAGTTGCGCAAACAGCGGCGTGTCGTCCTCGTAAATGACTTCATAGCCGGACAAATGCTCGCTGCCAAGCGCGAGCGCTTCGGCCAGGGTCGCCCGCCAGATCTCCAGCGTCTGGCCGGGGATGGCGAACATGAGGTCAAGATTTACATTGTCAAAACCTGCGCGCCGCAAAATATCGTACGACTTGAAGACCATCTCCCGCGTATGAATGCGGCCGAGCCGGTCCAACAAATGTTCGGCAAGCGACTGGATCCCCATGGAAATCCGGTTCACGCCGAAGCTCCGGAACAATTTGGCCTTGTCGGCCGAGACGGTGGCGGGATTGCACTCGACGGTGAACTCGTTCGCGCCGAGCAAATTCAAATGTTCCAGGGCCCGGAGAATTTGCTCCCATTGTCGAAGATTGAGCAGCGACGGGGTGCCGCCGCCGAAGAAAATGGTTTCGGGCGCCAGATCGTCCACGACCATTTCCAATTCACGGACGAGCGCGGCCACGTAGCGATTCACCAGTTCACCGGAAGACGGTTCGGAATAAAAGGCGCAATAGGCGCATTTCTGCGCACAGAACGGAACGTGAATGTAAAGGCTCGCGACGCGGGCCGCGGATCGGTGCGGCATGGACACAATTTATCCCTCTTTCCCGGCACTGGCGAACGAAAACTGCCGCCGCGAAATGGTTCCAACTGACCCGATGCAACGCCGCTACGAGGGATGGAGGCGTTGCACGTTTTGGGCTTTCAGTCCTTTCTCGCTGGAAACGATTTCAAAGGAAACTTCCTCGCCCTCATTGAGCGTCTTGAATCCGGCGCCAAGTATGGACGAGTGATGCACAAAGACGTCCTGGCCAGAACCCTGGGCGATAAAGCCAAACCCTTTTTTGTTGTCGAACCACTTTACTTTGCCACTAGCCATATCCGACTCCTGACTTTGTTGAGGTTGCCGCTTAAAATAAAAACGGACATCACTGGAAACAGCTAATGTCCGCGAGTTACTTTCGGAAACAGTTCATGCCTCAATTCAGGGCGAAGTTATCGTTTAGTGCAAATGTCGTCAAGCACAAGTTTTTAAACTTATTCACCTTCAAGCACCTACTCCACTTGAAGCACCTGATTCAAAAGTTCCGGTAGATGATCCAGCAACGCCGTTTCGCTGACGACCAGTTTGGCGCCGGCCTTTTGGGCGGCGGCCTGTAGTTCCGCGGCCTCCTCACTCGCAAATGCCACAACCGGAATATGTTGCGTGGCAGCATTGGATTTCAGCGCGGCAATCACCTGGCATACGTCGCCTTCCTTCGTCTCCAAATCCACGAACACGAGCATCGGACCTTCGCTTTGCGCGCAACTTTGGAGCGACGCCAGATCGTTCATGGCCTGAATGCGATAATTCATGTCCTGCAGCCGGTTGACCAGTTGGCTGCCGGGCATCAACTTTTCGTAGAACACGAGCGCCAGCGGTTGCGTCATGCGCACAGCGTGGACGTCGCCCCGCAAAAAAGCAAAATCTTTCGCATCGCTGGAAACCGCGAAAAGTATGACGGAGGCAACGAGGTTGCTGGCGAACTGGACTTCCATCTTAACCGCCATCGCGTAAAACGAACATTTTACGCCGTTTCGACTCTTCACCCTCCTTTCGATTTTCGGACCTCGACCGATTTTCCGTCCGCAGATGGCACCGGTTGGCAGATTTTTAGCGCAAAGACTCACTGGGGCGGAGGCGCGTGGAGAATTCGGGGCGGCCCATCCGGAAAACTCAATAATCTATCAGGTAGTCAAGCTGGCAGAAGTAGCCGAAGATCAGGCCGAGTATGGCCATTATGGATACGCCCCAATAGCAATACCGGTTCAACTCTTTTTCCCGGTCGTAAGGTATAAAAAACCAGTCCACGACGATAATCACAGCCAGAATGATCACGGCGATGATATCGAACCAGAGCCATTCACCGGGCACTGCCGCCCCATGCCCCCGCTCCATGAGCGCCCAGATGAAATCAATGGCCAACAATAAAATGACGGTGGCGTAAAATTGCTGCCAGCGGCGCGCCGACAGGGACCGGGCCATGACAAAAAACAATCCGGCCTCCACCGTAAAGGTCAGGCAATCAAAATTCAGCCAGGCCGCGCTGATACTTTTAGGCGGGTGGGCCAGATGCAACGGCTCGATATATTGCAGATACAAATATTTTTGGTTCCCCTGAAAGAAAGGCGCGGCCAGCATCAAAAACACAATCAAGGACACGAACCGCGAAGGATGGACGCATTCGAACCAGCTCACCAGCGTGGTCGCGTGCTTTTCCTCATGCGGTTTGTTCTCCTTGATGGCCTGATTGAATGCCTCGGCGATGGCCAGGGCCAGCACGATGGTATAAATCGACTGGATGTCCTCCACGATTTCGGTCATCGAGTCAATCGTCATACCTCAACATTCTGCAAACCGGACGATGCCGGCATCAAGCAAATCCTCCCGGCGCAGGCAGCAGGTTCCAAGCACCGGGACTCGTTTCTACGTAACGCGAACGTAACCTTGACCACCGATTGCCCGGGCTATAATGGCGGTCCGGTTTCAGGTGCCCGGAAGCTCGTGAAATTATTCACCACCATATTAGCCGTGATGACACTCGTCTGGCGCGTGTCAGCACAAACCAATGAAGCCGCCTTTTCTCTCTTTGACGCCCCACCCATTGACGGCGTGGGCGACAGTCTTACCGGCGGATTTACGATTGGCGAAGTGAATCAAACCGGATTCCCGTTCGCCGGATTGTCCCGCGCCGAGCTGATTATCCAGCTTCCGGCCATGCCACCGGGTGCTTCATTGAATTCGGCGACTCTCAGCGTTTACCTCGAGCAAAGTTCGGATACCAACGGCAACCCGACTTTTGGACCGTTAAGCGTCTATCACAACCCCCAACACACCACTTTCGCGTTCAACACGACGGATTATGCCGACACGAACTTTGTGCTGGTGACCAATTCGTTTGTCGCGCCCGGCGCCCCCGGCGGACGTTATTACTCTCTCGACGTGACGCCGCAGGTGGCGCAGGACTACACCAACGGCGCATCGCCGCCCGTTGCCACTTTCCGGTTTCAGGTGGACGGGCTCCAATACCGCGGCGGGACCCACTGGTACAATTTCTATTTTGCCGATCCGCGGATAGCGACTTATCCGGTGCAATTAACTGTTTCTTTTGCGGTGCCGCTGAGGCCGGTTTTGTCCGGTTATCAGCAAATCGAACCGCCGGCTTTTGTCCTGCATTGGCCGGCCAACGCGGGCAATTTCAATCTGGAATCCGCCGATACGATGACCGGGCCGGTGTGGAATCCGGTTGGCGCCATTCCGTTGGTGTTGAGCAATGAGAATTGGGTGGCCGTGCCGATAGACGGCAACCAGAAGTTCTTCCGTCTGCACCTGCAATAGATTGCGTGTCTATGGTGGGACCAGGCGCCTTCGAGCCGAAAGGCAGGGCACGATTTCCCATCGCGCTGTTAAATCTTCAGCCACAGATGAACACAGACAAACACAGATTGTCCGCTCCAACTTCCTATTAAGAAAATGCCCTGGTCATCAGACAGTGGCGGGCACAATCGGTCTGAGCAAATTTACAGCAGCCTTAAAGATTTTAATCGCAAAAATCTCCATCACGAAAAATACCAGTGTACAGACGCCAGCAGAACCAAGCCGAAATGGCAAAATAGATCGCCGTGACCACTTCCCCAATCTTTGTGTACGGGTCTGAATCCGTAACCAATCCCGTGAGTATATGTGCTACACCGAGACCGCTAATAATTACGACGTACATTCCTGTAACGCGCAGGAAATTCAATAAATGACATTTCATTCTTTTTGGCATATTTAATTAATTCCTTCCTATTGCGGCTAAGGCCAGTGCGGTGGTTTGGTAACACTCCGCTCCGCTCTGGCCTGATCTCCCCAGCCTTTTGTCCAGTTGCAGGAACACTCTGGTTTACGGGTTTTATCGACTGGCACGACTCCAAGCAAAGGCATGCCCAAATCAAACTGAAATCTTTGGTGAGGCAT
>Ga0335078_10016228_pt1 | contig 11049 bp, 9 predicted proteins | sample Lox_Sample_32_FD_206711 | JGI IMG/M metagenome (GOLD analysis project Ga0335078, IMG submission 206711) | Soil microbial communities from Loxahatchee National Wildlife Refuge, Florida, United States - Lox_Sample_3.2 | ecosystem: Environmental > Terrestrial > Soil > Wetlands | place: USA: Florida...
GATCCGGCTGGGCGCGCCATGCTACGCCGGGGACACGCTCACGTTCTCGGGGAAGGTGGCCGCGAGCGCGGCGTCCGGGGACGGTCTGTCCGGGGCGGACGGCGAGGTCGTGATCGAGGTGATCGGCCGGTGCAGCCTGGGCGACCACGTGACCGGGACGGTCCGCGTCGCCGCGCCGCCCGCGGGGAGGGGCGCGTGATCTCGGGGGCGGCGGCGATCGCCGGCATCGGGGCCACCGAGTTCTCGAAGGACTCCGGCCGCAGCGAGCTGCGGCTGGCCGCCGAAGCGACCTCGGCGGCGCTGGCCGACGCCGGGCTGCGCCCGTCCGACGTGGACGGGCTGGTCACGTTCACCATGGACAACACCGCCGAGATCGCGCTCGCCCGCGAGCTTGGCCTGGGCGAGCTGACGTTCTTCAGCCACGTGGGCTACGGCGGCGGCGCGGCCTGCGCGATCGTGCAGCAGGCGGCGATGGCGGTCGCGACCGGGATCGCGCAGGTGGTGGTGTGCTACCGGGCGCTGAACGAGCGGTCCGGGCACCGGTTCGGCCAGGTGTCCCGGGCCGCGGTAGCCGCGCCGACCTCGTCCGGGATCGACAACGGCTGGCACTACCCGATGGGCCTGGCCGTGCCGGCGGCGACCGTCGCGATGATCGCCCGGCGCTACATGCACGAGCACGGGGCGACCAGCGAGGACTTCGGCGTGGTCACGGTCGCGGACCGGCGCCACGCGGCCACCAACCCGCACGCCTGGTTCTACCGGCGGCCGGTCACGCTGGCCGAGCACCAGGCGTCCCGGTGGATTGTCGAGCCGCTGCGGCTGCTGGACTGCTGCCAGGAGAGCGACGGGGCCGTGGCCGTCGTCGTGACCAGCGCCGAACGGGCCGCCGACCTCCGGCAGCGGCCTGCGGTCATACGCGCCGCCGCCCAGGGCAGCAGCCCGGGCCAGTTCGTGATGACCAGCTACTACCGCGACGAGCTCGGGCTGCCGGAGATGGGCGTGGTGGCCCGGCAGCTGTGGCAGCAGGCGGGAGCTGGCCCCCGGGATGTGCGCGTCGCCGTGCTCTACGACCACTTCACCCCGTTCGTCCTGCTGCAGCTGGAGGAGCTCGGCTTCTGCCCGCGCGGCGAGGCGCGGCACTTCATCGCCGGCGGGGCCATCGAGCTCGGCGGGAGGCTGCCGGTCAACCCGCACGGCGGCCAGCTCGGCGAGGCCTACATCCACGGCATGAACGGCATCGCCGAGGGGGTGCGCCAGGTCCGCGGCACCTCGGTCAACCAGGTCAGCGGCGACGGGCCGGTGCTGGTCACCGCGGGTACCGGCGTACCCACCAGCGGCCTGATCCTGGGCCCGGCCTGAATCGGCGAGAGGGCACCGCGCCGGCGCGGGCGTATCCTGCGCACGTGAACCGCGCGGCCGCGATCCCCTCGGGAACGATCACGCTGCTCTTCACCGACGTCGAAGGGTCGACGCGGCTCTGGGAGGCCGAGCCGGAGCACATGGCCCAGGCGCTGCGCCGTCACGACGAGCTACTTCGCGCGGCCATTGAGCAGGCCGATGGGTTCGTGTTCAAGACCGTCGGCGACGCCTTCTGCGCCGCCTTCGCCACGCCCCAGGGGGCGCTGGACGCCGTGCTCGCCGCCCAGCGGGCGCTCACCACGGAGCAATGGCCGACTCGCCGGCCGATCCGGGTGCGCATGGGCCTGCACACCGGCGTGTGCGAGGAACGCGACAACGACTACTTCGGCCCGGTGGTCAACCGGGCGGCGCGGCTCGAGGCCGTCGCCCACGGTGGGCAGGTGCTGGTCTCCGGCGCGACCGCCGAGCTGCTGTCGGAGACCCTGCCCGACGGCGTGGGGTTGCGGGATCTTGGCCCGCACCGGCTGAAGGACCTCGGCCGCCCCGAGCGCGTCTTCCAGCTCGAAGCGGAGTTCCTGCCGTCGGGCTTCCCGCCGCTGGCATCGCTGGACAACCCCGAGCTGCCGAACAACCTGCCCGGCCAGCTCAGCGCGTTTGTCGGCCGGGAGCGGGAAGTGCCGGAGGTGCGCTCGCTCCTCGCTTCCTCGCGCCTGCTCACCCTCACCGGGGCGGGCGGCTGCGGGAAGACACGCCTCGCGCTCCAGGCCGCGGCCGATCTGCTGGGCCAGGCCCGGGACGGCGTGTGGTTCGTCGACCTCGCCCCGCTGACCGAGCCCGAGCAGATCCCGGGCGCGGTCGCCGCCGCGCTCGGGCTGACCGATCCCGGCGGACAGCAGCCACTGCTCGACTCGCTCACCGACGCGCTGCACGAGCAGGACACCCTCATCCTGCTCGACAACTGCGAGCACATGATCGACGACGCGGCCAAGTTCTGCGGCTTCCTGGTCCGGGACTGCCCCCGGCTGCGCATCCTGGCCACCTCGCGGGAGCCGCTGGGCCTCGACGGCGAACGCGTGTACCGGGTGCCGTCGCTGTCGCTGCCGCCGGGCGAGGCCGAGGCCGTGGACGACGTCGCCGCCTGCGACGCGGTCCGGCTTTTTGTGGACCGGGCCCAGGCGCACGAGCCCGGTTTCGTCCTCGACGAGTCCACGGCGCTGCTGGTGGCATCGATCTGCCGTCGCCTGGACGGCATCCCGCTGGCGCTGGAGCTCGCGGCGGCCCGGCTGTCGTCGATGTCGATCCAGCAGGTCAGCCAGCGGCTGGACCAGCGGTTCCGGCTGCTCACCGGCGGCAGCCGTAACGCAATGCCCCGCCAGCAGACGCTGCAGGCCGCGGTCGACTGGTCCTTCGGCCTGCTCACCGCGCCCGAGCGGGAGGTGCTGCGGCGGCTATCGGTGTTCGCCGGGGGCTTCGAGCTGGAAGCCGCCGAGGTGGTCTGTGCGGACGGCGACGTCGACGCCTTCGACGCGGCGGACCTGCTCGGCTCGCTGGTTGACAAGAGCCTCGTGGTAGCCGACCGGACGCCCGGGTCGGTCCGCTACCGGATGCTGGAGACGATCCGGCAGTATGCCGCGCAGGAGCTGCTGAGATCGGGCGGCGAGGACCAGGTTATGGCGGCCCGGAACCGGCACGTCAGCTACTTCCTGGGCCTGGCGCAAGAGGCGGCGCCCGCGCTGGCCGGGCACGGGCAGAGCCACTGGCTGCGGCGGCTGGACCCCGAATGGGAGAACCTGCGCGCCTCGGCCGCCCACCTGGCGGCCGAGGGACGCACCGATGACATCCGTCGGCTCGGGGTCTGGCTGCAGGTGTTCGCCATCAGCCGGGGACACACCGACGTGCTCACCTGGCTGCGCAGCGCGGTGGACCCGGCCGCCGCCGAGGCGGACACCCTGCACGCGAAGGCCCTTATCGCGACCGGCTGGCTGACCGGGATGCTGCTGCGCCTGGACGCCGACGCGCGTGCCTTCGCCGGGCAGTGCGCCGAGCGGGCCCTGGCCATGGCGCGCGAGCTCGGGGACCGCCGCTTGGAGGCGGGGGCCCTGCTGGTCCTGGGCAGCGTGGCCTACTTCCGCGGTGACGTGGCCCGGCTGCACCAGTTGGGCCAGGAGGGGGTCGCGATCGCCCGCGAGATCGGCGACGAGCACCTACAGGGCGAACTGCTGACCTGCCTCGCCATCGGCGTTACCGACGACGAGAGCCGCCGCGTCCGCCTGGAGGCGCTGGACTGCTTCCGCCAGTCCGGCGACGACATGTTCGCGGCGCTGGAAATGCACCAGCTCTCTAACCTGGACATGAAGGCCGGGCGGCTCGACGCCGCCCGGGCCCGCATCACCGAGGCGATCGCGATGGCCGAGAAACTCGGCGCCGAGACCTTCGCGTACATGATGCGGTGCGACCTGAGCATCCACCTGCTCATCCAGGGCCAGCACGCGGAGGCAGCGCCCGTCGTCAGGCGCTGCCTGCTGACGGCGCGGCGGACCGGCCTGCACCTGGACGTCAGCGAACTGCTGTTCAGCGCGGCGTGCTGCACCGCGTGGCAGGGGGATCACGTCCGGGCGGCGCGCCTGCACGGCGCCGCCGAGAAGGACATGAGCGCCGCGATGGCGGTCGGGAGCATCACCTGGACCGTCCCCGAGCGGCAGCTCAGCGAGCGGGAGCAGGGCAGCCTCCGCCAGATCATGGGGGACGAGGCGTACGAGGTCGCGTACCGCTCGGGCGCAGGGCTGTCCCGCGCCCAGGCGGTGGACCTGGCCCTGGGTCGGGAGACCCCGGGCTGAGGCCGCTGCCGCGTACGAGACCTCGGCGGGCGATTCGACTAGAGTGCACGCTGACCAAGCGAAATTCACGTGGCCGGGGTGCGCCTCGCTAAGACGCTCCCGCTCAAGGAAGAGGGCGGCCGGTGTTTGAGACGGTGGTAGTGGGCGCGGACGGGTCGGCCACGGCGGCGGAGGCCGTGCGCGTGGCGATCGGGCTGGTCAAGCTGACGAATGGGCGGCTGCACATCGTGACCGCCTACAAGCCGCAGCAGCTCAGGTCCGCGGCCGGCGAGGAGTTCGCCAAGTCGCTCAGCACGCACGACGTCGCCGCGTCGGTGTTGGCCGACCTGGCGTCCCGGGCCCGGAGCGCCGGCGTCGAGGTCGAGACGCACCAGCAGCCCGGCGACCCGGCCGACGCGATCTGTGAGGTCGCGACCCAGGTCAAGGCCGACGTCATCGTGGTCGGCAACAAGGGCATGACCGGCGTGCGCCGCGTCCTGGGCAGCGTCCCCAACTCGGTGGCGCACCAGGCTCCCTGCGCGGTGCTGATCGCCTTCACCAGCGACGCCGACTAGCCGCGGAAGTACCTGGCGGGGGTCACGCCGGTCTCCCGGCGGAACGCCGCGACGAACGCGCTGACCGACTCGTAACCCACCCGCCGCGCCACGTTTCCGACCGGCTCACCCGCGGCGAGCGCGGCAGGGCGGCCTGATATACAGCGTCCGCATGGTGGCCGTGCCCGCCGACAGCGTCTCGTGCCGCAGCCCGGCCGAGATCCACAGCGCGCGGCTGGGCGGCAGCACCCAGGCGGCCGCGCTGGTACGGACCGTGAGCACGCCGCTGGCCGCCCAGGCCGGCTGGTGATCTGTGTGGGTGTGCCAGTCAAAGACCGATCCCGCGGGCATGGGGAAGGTGACCACGACCATGGCAGCGGCCGGATCCGGCTCGCCCGCGGCACATTGTCCGTCCGGATCGTGGTCGGTGACGCGGCCGACCTGAGCTTCGCCGACGGCTGCTTCGACTCGGTCGGCTCGTTCACCATGCTGCACCATGTCCCCACGCCGACCCAGCAGAACAAGATCCTGGCGGAGGCGCTGCGGGTCCTGCGGCCTGGCGGCGTGCTGATCGGCTCGGACAGCCTGGCCAGCAACGACCTGCACCACTTCCACGCCGGCGACACCTACAACCCGGTCGACCCGGCCTGGCTGCTCGGCCGCCTGCAGACGGTCGGCTTCGACACGATCACCGTCATCGTCGACGGGACCCTGAAATTCATCGCGCGCAAGCCAGCCGGCCCCGACCGTGGCTCGGCTCAGTCGCCGCCCGCCAGGTCGAGCGCGGCGATGTAACCGAAGGTCATGGCCGGCCCGATGGTCGCGCCCGCGCCGGCGTAGCTGTGTCCCATGACCGACGCGCTCGCGTTGCCCGCCGCATACAGCCCGGCGATCGGGGTGCCGTCCGGTCGCAGCACCCGGGCCCGCGCGTCGGTGCGCAGCCCTCCCTTGGTGCCCAGGTCGCCGGGCACGATCTTGACCGCGTAGAACGGCGGCTGGGCCAGCGGGGCCAGGTTCGGGTTGGGCCGGCAGCGCGGGTCGCCGTAGTAGCGGTCGTAGGCCGAGTCCCCGCGCCGGAAATCCTCGTCCCGGCCGGCCTCGGCGAACTCGTTGAACCTGGTCACGGTCTTGGACAAGCCCCCGGGATCGACGCCGACCTGCTCGGCCAGCTCGGCCAGGGCCGGCGCGCGGAACACTGCGCCCGCCCGGTACCAGCGGCGGGGCAGAGGCTTGCGCGGCGGCAGGCCGGCGAAGACGTACCGGTTGCGGTAGCGCTGGTCGGCGATCAGCCAGGCCGGGATGTGCGGGTGGTCCGGGGAGTGGCCCTCGTACATCGCGTGCACGGCGTCGACGTACGGCGCGGACTCGTTGACGAAGCGCTGCCCCGCGCCGTTGACCAGGATGCAGCCGGGCAGGCTGCGCTCGGCCAGGCAGAAATACGGTCCGCCGGACAGCGGGATGGCCGGGCCCCACCAGGCGTCGTCCATGAGGTCCAGCGCCGCGCCCGCCGTCTCGCCCGCCACGATCCCGTCACCGGTGTTCCCGGCCGAGCCGGTGGTCCACTCGGTGCCGATCGGCTCGCGCTGGTAGCGCCGGCGCATCTGCTCGTTGCGCTCGAAGCCACCGGTCGCGATCAGCACCCCGCGGTCGGCCCGGACCAGCGCGGGCTGGCCGTCGCGGGTCACGTGTACCCCGGTGACCCGGCCGCCGGTGACGTCCAGGCCGGTCATGGGGGTGCCGAGCCAGACCGGCACCCCTTTCGCGGACAGGCCCGCGCGCAGGCCGGCTGCCAGGGCCTGGCCCATGCTGAGCAGGCGCCGCCGCTGCAGCCGGGTCCGCACCGTGCGGGCCGAGACCTTCGCCGCGACCAGGACCGCCCGCGGGTGCCCGGTGCCCAGGCTCAGCCACCGGTAGTCGGCCTGGGTGATGGTCACCCACTCCGGCGCCGGCAGGTAGGCGGGGTTGAGACGGGGGAGTTCGGCCCCGAGCACCCGCGCGTCCAGCGGTACCGGCTCGATGCTGCGCCCTTGCGCCAGCCCTCCGGGGGCCTCGGGGTAGTAGTCGGCGTAACCGGGCACCCACGCGAAGTCGACCGGGGCGTGGGCGCGCACGAACTCCAGCATCTCCGGGCCGTGGGCGAGCAGGGCCCGCTGCCGCTCCGCCGCCACCCCGGGCCCGGCGACGTGGGCCAGGTACGCGCCGGCCTGCTCCGGGGTGTCGTCGACGCCGGCCTGGCGCAGCACCGCGTTGCCGGGCGCCCAGATGCCGCCCCCGGAGCGGGCGGTCGAGCCGCCGAAGTAGTCGGTCTTCTCGAGCACCACCGTCCGCAGGCCGCGATCCGCGGCGGCGAGGGCGGCGGTCATCCCGGCGGCGCCGCTGCCCACCACGACGACGTCGAACTCGGCCTCGTCCGCGGTCATGGCACCTCCCGGGCCTCCATACTAGAACACGTTACAGTTTTGGCGGAGGGTCCTCACCGGTCCGGGCCAGCGCGCGCAGCGCCCGGGCCGCGCGGCGGGGGCTCGGGTACCAGGGGACCGCGAGCTCGCGGAGCAGTTCCCGGCTGGCCTCCCCGGGCACCGTGTAGGAGCAGATCACGACCGGGATCGTGAGCTCCGCCAGCACCGCCCGCAGCGCCTGGCCCTCGCGGCGCAGCAGGTCCGGGGCGGCCAGCGACGAGACCGCCACGACCGCGTCGACCTCGTCGCTGGCGCATAGCGCCCGCACGACCGTCGCGACGCTCCCGCCGGTGATCATCTGAGCGGTGACGTCCACCGGGTTGGCGGCCGAGCCGAAGCCCGGGATCAGCGGCCGCAGCGCGGCCTGGGCCGGGGCGGACAGCTCGGGCACGGTCAGCCCGTGCGCCTCGCACGCGTCGGCCACCCAGATACCGGCACCGCCCGACGTGGTGACCACGCCCACGCGGCGGCCGCGCATCGGCCGACCCCGGCAGAGCGCGAAGCAGACGTCGAGCAGATCCTCCTGATCCTCGGCCCGGACGATCCCGCCCGTGCGGAACAGGCGGTCATACTCCGCCTCATCCCCGGACTCGTGCGCGGTGTGCACCGGCGCTGCCCGCCGTCCGGCCACGGAACCGCCGAGCTTGGCCACAACGAGCCGTTTGCCGGTGTCTCGGGCCCGTTGCCCGAGCCGGGCCAGGTCCGCGGGGCGCCGCAGTCCTTCCACGATGAGGGCGACGACCGCGGTCTGGCCGTCCGCCAGCAGCACGTCGGCGACCTCCAGCACCTCGACGTCGCTCTCGTTGCCGGTGGTGACGACGAAGCTCGCGCCGAGCCCCACCGCCTGGCCCCAGTTGAACAGGGCAAAGCCAAGCCCGCCGCTCTGCGAGACGATCCCGAGGTTGCCCGCCACCAGGTTCGTCAGCCCGCGCCTGCGGTCCAGTGCCGGGCTGAACGTCACGGCCACGTGGTCGGCGACGTTGAAGAACCCCTCGCCGTTCGGCCCGAGCAGCCGCATGCCCGACGCCTGGGCCAGCGAGGCGAGCCGGTCCTGGGCCGCCTGTCCCGCCGCGTCCGTCTCGGCGAAGCCGGCGCTGAAGATGACCGCCGCGCGCACCCCGGCGGCGGCGCAGTCGGCGACGATCCCGGGGACGTGCGCGGCCCGCACCGCCACGACCGCCAGGTCGACCGGTTCCGGGAGCGCCGCGACGCCTGGGTAGGCAACCAGGCCGCCGACCCGTTCGCGGTTCGGGTTGACGACGTAAATCCGGCCGGCGTAGGCGTGCTGGCGCAGCACCTCCAGCGGCCGCCCGGACAGCGAGTGGGGATCCTGCGAGGCGCCGACGATCGCGATGCTGCGCGGACACAGCAGCGGCGCCAGCCCGGCCTGGGGCTCTCGGGTCACCCTGACAACGTAGGCCGTGTGGTAACGGCCGGTCGGTAGGGTGGCCAGATGAGCGGCGGCGAGGTGCGGGAGGGCGTGTCCCTGACCAACCTGGACCAGCCGCTGTTCGAGGGGGCCGAGGCGACCAAGCGTGACCTGGTCGACTACCTGGACGCGGTCGCCGGTCACATCATCCCTCAGTTGCGCGACCGGCCGCTGTCGGTGGTGCGGGTGCTCCGCGGGCAAGACCCGTTCATGCAGAAGAACGTGCCCAAGTACACGCCGCCGTGGGTGCGGACGGTGACGCTGTGGGCCGAGTCCTCGCGCCGCGAGGTGTCCTACGCGCTCTGCGACGACCGCCGGACGTTGCTGTGGTTCGGCAACCAGCGCGCGATCGAGTACCACCCGACCCTGGCTCGCATCGGCAACCTGAACCGGCCCAGCTACCTCGTCCTCGACATCGACCCGCCGTCCGCGGACACCTTCGCGCTGGCCGTGCGGGCCGCCTGGCTGGTCCGCGAGGCCCTCGCGAGCGCCGGCCTTTCCGGAGCGGTCAAGACCAGCGGGGCGAAGGGCGTGCACGTGCTGGTCCCGATCCTGGAGGCGGGCAGCGAGGACGCGGCCGCGGCCACCCGCGCGATCGCCGCCCGGGCCGAGCGGCTCGACCCGGTCCTGACCACCACGGCCTTCATCCGCGAGGACCGGGCCGGCAAGGTGTTCCTCGACTCGACCCGGGCGGGCGGGGCGACAGTGGTGGCGGCGTACAGCCCGCGGGTCCGGCCCCGCGTGCCGGTGTCGTTCCCGGTCACCTGGGACGACCTCGCCGACGTCGACCCGGGTGACTTCACCGTACGGACCGCAGCCCGGCTGATCACCGGGCGGGAAGCGTGGGCCGGGCAGATGCCGGAGCCGCAGCGGCTTCCCGCGGCGCTCCTCGAGGAGGGCTACGCGATCCCTATCGCCCGGGTGCAGGCGATGCACGAGGGGAAGCGACGCGCCCGCGCCCGGCGCGCGGGCGAGGCCGGCGGCGCAGGTGTCACGGGCGACGGCATGAACTAACGTCCGGGGCATGGCCGATGCTGACATGCCCGCCCACTGGACCGCCCGCCTGCACGATCTCGCCACACACGAAGGAGTCCCCGGCGCCACGCTCGGGATCTGGGCCGACGGCCGCGAGACCCTGGCCGCGCACGGCGTCCTGAACGCCGCTACCGGCGTGACCACCACGGCCGAATCCCTGTTCCAGATCGGGTCCATCACCAAGGTGTGGACCGCCACGATGATCATGCAGCTCGCCGACGAGGGCCGGCTGGCCTTGGACGCCACGGTGTCGGAGGTGCTGCCAGGCGTGGCGCTCGGCCGTCCCGACGCCAGCGCCGAGATCACGATCCGCCACCTGCTCACGCACACCAGCGGCATCGACGGCGACATCTTCACCGACACCGGCCGTGGCGGCGACTGCCTCGATCGCTACGTAGGCGAGCTCGCGCAGGCCGCGCGGATCTTCCCGCCCGGCGCGGCGTACTCCTACTGCAACAGCGGGTTCGTGCTGCTCGGCCGGATCATCGAGGTGCTCGACGGCCGGGAGTGGGACGCGTCGCTGCGCGAGCGCCTGATCCAGCCGCTGGGGCTGGACCGCACGGTCACCCTGCCCGAGCAGGCGATCCTGCACCGCGCGGCGACCGGGCACCGCCCGCGCCCGCACCAGGACGGCCGGGTCTCGGTCTGGGGACTGCCGCGCAGCGTCGGCCCGGCGGGCCTCATCACCGCCAGCGCCCCCGACGTGCTGGCCTTCGCCCGCCTGCACCTCGGCGGGGGCGCCGCGCCGGACGGCACGCGGCTGCTTAGCGAGGCCTCGGTCGCGGCCATGCAGCAGCCGCAGGCCGAGATCCCCGGCGTGGGCGGACGTGGTGACGCGGTCGGCCTCACCTGGCGCCTGAACCGCTGGGACGGCCGCCAGATCGTCGGGCACGACGGCAGCACCATCGGGCAGACGGCGTACCTGCGGGTCGATCTGCAGGCGGGCGTGGCGGCGTGCCTGCTGACCAACTCTCCGGAGTCCCAGGGCCTGTACCAGCGGCTGTTCTCCGAGATCTTCAGCGCCTGCGCCGGGATCACCGTGCCCGCCGGCCCCGGGCCCGCGGCCGGCCCGGTCGACGGTGACCTGCGCCGGCACGCCGGCCGGTACGAGCGCACCTCGTGGCGTTACGACGTCTGCGTCCGGGACGGTCGGCTGCACGTGATCCCCGGGCTCACCGATGCCCGCGAGACGTTCAGCGACGACGAGCCCAAGGAGTTCGACCTGCACCCGACGGACGCCACCGGTGACCGCTTCGTCGGCCGGCTGTACGACAACCAGCCCTGGACCCCGGTGGTCTTCGGCCGGCTGGGCGACCAGACGCCGTACATCTACGCCAGCGGCCGGGTGACCCCGCGGACCGGGTAACGGCTCAGCGGGGAGACAGGACGCAGAACTC
>Ga0335078_10016229_pt1 | contig 11049 bp, 4 predicted proteins | sample Lox_Sample_32_FD_206711 | JGI IMG/M metagenome (GOLD analysis project Ga0335078, IMG submission 206711) | Soil microbial communities from Loxahatchee National Wildlife Refuge, Florida, United States - Lox_Sample_3.2 | ecosystem: Environmental > Terrestrial > Soil > Wetlands | place: USA: Florida...
GGACGAAGCCGTGAAGCACCTGGAGATCGCGACGCGTCTCAGCCCTGAATCCGACTACATGCATTACCAGTTGCAAGTTGCGTATCGGAAGCAATCCAGAATTGCCGATGCGGACCACGAGCTGGCGGTCTACAAGGAAATCAAGGAGAAGAAGCGCGGTTCCGCGCCTGGTGGCATGGGGTCCGCTCAAAGTCAAAATCAATGATTCGTTTTCAACTCTCACGCTCTTCCAGCAAGCTTCTTCTCCTGCTGTTACTCGTCGGACAATGTGTCTTCGGGCAGGGTGGGCATAATGCCCCTACTGCTCCTCCGCCCGGCGCCAAGTCTTTGAAATGCAACAATCGGCAGATCCCACAGCTCGAAGATGTCACCAACAAGGTGGGTATTCATTTCACCCACACTTCGGATCCCGCGAAGAAGTACATCGTGGAATCGATGAGCGGCGGTGTCATCCTTTTTGATTATGATCGCGATGGCTGGGTGGATATCTACTTCACGAACGCGCCCAGCGTGGACATGGCACTCAAAGGGCAAAAGAGTCCAGGAGCGCTTTACCACAACAACCACGATGGAACCTTCACCGATGTGACGGCAAAGGCTGGCATTGGCACTCCTTGCATGGCGATGGGCGGCGCTGTCGGCGATTATGACAATGACGGCTGGCCCGATCTGTATGTCACCTGTCTCGGAGCGAATGTTCTTTATCACAACAACGGCGATGGCACCTTTACAGACGTAGCGAAAAAGGCAGGAGTTGGCGTCGGCAGTTGGTCGATGGGCGCGGCGTTCGGCGACTACGACGGCGACGGCTACGTCGATCTGATGGTGACGAACTACGTCGATTTCCACCTCAACGACCTGCCGGCATTTGGCGCGGCTCCGAACTGCAAATATCGCGGCATCGACGTGCAGTGCGGCCCGCGAGGACTTAGAGGCGCGCCTGACAACCTGTTCCACAATAACGGAGACGGCACCTTTACCGACGTGTCAAAAGAGGCCGGCGTTAGCGATCCGGACGGTTACTACGGCCTGACCACAATATGGTCGGACTTCAACAACACCGGCCGGCCGGACATTTACGTCGCCAACGATTCCACGCCGAAGTATCTCTACAAGAATCTTGGTAACGGCAAGTTTAAGGAGATCGGACTGGAATCCGGAACTGCGGTGAGCGAGGACGGCTCCGAGCAGGCGTCGATGGGAATTGCCCTCGGAGACTACCTGCACACTGGGCGCGAAGACATTTCGGTCACGAACTTCGAGGACGAGAACGACCTGCTTTACCGCAACGACGGTGACTGGAACTTCACAGAGGTCTCGTATCCATCGGGTATCGCACTGGCATCCCTCCCGTGGGTGAAGTGGGGCAACGTCTTTGCCGATCTGGACAATGATGGATGGGTGGATCTGTTCACAGTGGGCGGCCACGTGTATCCGCAGGTGGACGGTCTCCCGGCCGGTGGCGGCTACCGCCAGCCGAAACTGCTCAGCATGAATGAACGAAACGGCAATTTCTGCGACGCCAGCGATCAGGCTGGCCCTGCGCTGAAGGAGAAACGCGTCTCGCGCGGGGTGGCAGTCGGCGATCTGTTCAATGACGGCAATATCGACATCGTTGTGAACGACCTCGACGGGAGCCCGATGGTTTTGCGGAACCACGGCATTCCTGGCCATCACTGGGTCAGCTTCGAACTGGCGGGCACGAAGAGCAATCGCATGGCGCTGAACGCCCGGGTGAAGGTGATTGCGGGCGGTATGACACAGACGGACCAGGTTCATAGCGGCGGCAGCTATCTATCGCAGAATGACACTCGGCTGCACTTTGGGTTGGGCACGGCGACGAAGATCGACAAGGTGGAGGTCTACTGGCCGTCGGGCACAGTAGACACGATCTCCAACCTGGTGGCCGACCAGTTCTATTCTCTCCTGGAAGGCAAGGGAGTGGTACCGGCCGACCAAATCCGGCCGGCTCCGGTGAAACACTAACTAGGCTGTCGCTTTAGCGATCCGGCGTGATGTGCTCGCTGGTCCTGTCGACTCGCGGATCACCAACTCGGGCTCGATGGCAATCTGCGCCGGATAGGTTTCGGCGCCCTCAATACGATCGATGATGGTTTGAGCCGCAATCGACCCCATCTTTCGCAGCGGCTGGCGAACCGTGGTAATGCTGGGTACGTGGTATGCCGCTTCACGGATATCGTCGAACCCGATCACCGAGATGTCTTCCGGCACGCGCAGACCGGATTCTCGAATGGCGCGAATTGCTCCAATACTGGCAATATCGTTGTAGGTGAAAAGGGCGGAGAAACGCTGGTTCCGCTGCAATAACTCCTTCGTGATGAGGTATCCCTGCTGTGGTGACGGATCGTCGGTCATGAGTTGGCCGATGGCGTCATCCGCGATTGGAACACCCAACTTTTCCGCGTAGCTGCGAATCGCCTGCCAGCGTGCTTCCGAGTCGGAACTGAAAACCTGACCTCGAATCACCGCAATCTCGCGGTGTCCCTGGCCGTAAAGGTGGTCGAGCGCAAGTTCCGCCGCACGGTGGTGATCCAGAACGATGTTGGTAACTCCATCGAGCACGCAGTGCCCGGCGACTGCGACCGCGGGCAGCGGTGGAGCTTTCTTCAGGACCGTGTCAACGGTGATCAGTCCCTCGATGCCGCGCGCGATCAGGATCTCGAAATACTGCTGCAATAGCTTCGGATCGTGACGATGAATGCCGGTAAGGAAGAAATACTTGTGGATGCTCAGCCGCTTTTCGATTCCGCTGATGATCATTCCGCCGTAAGGATCCCCGATCTCCTCGGCGATCACGCCGATGGTGAACGTTCGTTTCTTGCGAAGGGTGCGAGCGAAAAAGTTTGGTTGATAATTGAATTCGCGAGCCGCGGCCTTGATGCGTTCCTTGGTGTGCTCAGGAATCGAGCGCGCGTAAGGAGAATCGTTGAGAACCGCCGACACTGTGCCCTTGGTTAGCTTCAATCGTTTGGCAAGCTCAGCCAAAGTTATGATCTGGTCACCGTCGTTACGGCTGGATTTGTCCGCCATGGTGCGAGACTGCTCCTTCGCAGTCATGCAAGTACTTGATAGTAATAGAGCTTTTTCCGGGTAAAGTTGCTTTTCTTGACAACCTGTTCAGGGAACGAGAGTCACCAATAGAAGACTAATCCGGTATATAACCCAAGAAAAACTTTTAAAAAATCGGTTTTGTTAATTTTTTCGATTGACAACCTGTACGCATTTGCCGCTTAATAGCTTTCGGCGCGTACTATCTTCCTACTAAAGAACCGATTCAGCAACGGAATAAATTAGTTAGCTGAACATTACAAAACCGATTCAGTAAAGGGAATTCGCTAAGTAGGAGCGAATCCAAACCGGGCACCCACAGGTCCTTTTTGGACCGTCATTCGCTGGCCTTCCAGTGCGAACAGCGGACGCTTCGATGTACAAGGCGGACGCCTCAGGCTGAACCAGCCAGCCCAGCGCAGCAACACGTTTGACGGTCCCTCCGGGGTCACGAACGAAAGATAGTTTCGTTCGCCCAAGCCTAAGGTTTGGGCGGATGTGACTTGGTGTGTCCAGAAACGGACGAAGAGTATGGCCGGCACAATCAGACCCATCCGGCGCAGGCTCTTTCAATTGCAGTGGCGCGCCGAGGGGAAACGATGCAGCGAGTTCTCTCGAAAGCATGCACGACGTTATTCGTTTGTTTTCTCGCAATTTCAGGAAACGCAAAACTTCAAGCCAGCGACAAGATTCCCGCAGTAGCATGGCGGCGACCGATCGGTCAGCCCCTTCCCAACCCTGGCAGCAAGAAACCGGAACTTAACATCATCGACGATGGTTACTGGCAGGGCGCTCCTGTCGGGGGCCTCGGTGCCGGCACGTTTTCACGCACCTATCGTGGAAATTTCGAACGGTGGCACGTCAAGGCCGGAGTCCACAAGTACCAGGACGTGGCGGCGGATCAGTTCGCAGTCTTCGTTCAGGCGGACGGCGGGAGGCCTTTCGCACAGGTGCTGTCAACACAGAAGCCGCAGGATGGTTCGCTCTCATCATGGAACTGGACGTATCCGGCGGGAGCGGGTGAATACGCGGCGCTGTATCCAAAGTCGTGGTTTGCGTATAAGTCGGCCGATTGGCCTGTAACGTTGACGGTAGAGCAGTTTTCGCCGGTGCTGCCGGACAATTACAAAGAATCGAGCTACCCGGTGGCAGTGTACCACTGGTACGCGGAGAATCCCGGGAACCGGCCCGTAACTGTGTCGTTACTTTTTTCATGGGCGAACATCGTGGGTTGGTTCCGCGACCCGACTCACGGGTTCACGGGCGCACTGAATGCGCAGGACACGGATCGCTACCAGTCTGAGCCGATCGGTGGAGGAACGATGCAAGGGATCGTCTTCGACCGAATCCGCAGCGGGCCGGTCTCAGAAGAGTGGGACGGCCAGTTTGCGATTGCGAGTGTTGCGGACAAAGGTGTCGAGATTACGTACCTGGCGACCTACGCTCCCGATGGCGATGGCAGCGCCGTATGGACGCCATTCGCAAAGGATGGACGGCTGCCGGATGTCGATTCGAAACTGGCCAGCAGCGGGAATCCGTTTGCGGGCGCAATCGCGGTTAGGTTCACGTTGGCTCCGGGTGAAAAACGCATGGTCCCGATGGCGCTCTCGTGGGACCTGCCGATCGTGCAGTTCGGCAGCGGACGCAAGTGGGTGCGTCATTACACGAAGTTCTTCGATCAATCGGGAACAAACGCCTGGGCTCTGGCGAAACTCGCGCTAGAACATGGAGAGGAGTGGAGCCGCGAGATTGACTCATGGCAGAAGCCCTACATCGAGGACACCTCCAAGCCCGAATGGTTCCGCGGCATGCTCTTCAACGAAATGTACGATGTTGCGGATGGCGGCACTTTCTGGGGACACGAGTTGGGCAAACCAGGGAATCCGAATCATCCATCTGCGGCCGATGACGATTCGTTTAGCTATCTCGAGTGCTTCGACTATCCGTACTATGGCACGCTGGATGTGCGGTTCTATGGCTCGTTTCCGCTGCTGAAATTCTGGCCCGACATCGAGAAGCAGGAAATGCGCATGTACGCCGACACCATTCCTGAGACGATCAAACAGGACTACGTTTGGGCGTGGAAGTCAGATCTCGATCATCAGTTGGTTTCGACGCAGAGAAAGGTGGCTGGGTCGGCGCCGCACGACTTGGGCAGCCCTTTCGAGGACGCGTTTGTTTTGCCCAATCAGTACAACTACCAGAACGTGTCGGACTGGAAGGACCTGAACAGCAAGTATGTGCTGATGGTCTGGCGGGATTACTTCCTCACCGGAAGCAAGGACACGAACTTCCTTAAATACAACTACAAGGCCGTGAAGATGGCCATGGACTATCTCAAACAATTTGACACCGATGGTGACGGATTGATTGAGAACGGCGGCTATCCGGACCAGACGTACGACAATTGGACAGCACGGGGAGAGAGCGCTTACAGCGGCAGCCTCTATTTGGCTGCGCTGCGCGCGACCGATGAGATGGCCAAGGCGCTTGGCGATCAGCCGACCGCAAATGCGTATGCTGCGCTGTTCAAGAAAGCGCAGTCAAGCTTCATCAAGAAATTGTGGAACGGCACGTACTTCAATTACGACGTGGGCAGCAGCTATCGCGACAATATTATGGCCGAGCAACTCGCCGGACAGTGGTATGCCACCCTGACTGGACTGGGCGACCTGGTGCCGCTGCAGATGCGGCGGTCAGCCTTACAGCGAGTGTTCGACTTCAACGTAATGAAGTTCGAGGGTGGTGACATGGGCGCGTTGAACGGCATGGGCGCCGACGGCAAGATCCTAACCGAGAATGAGCAGACGCAAGAGGTGTGGGTCGGGACGACGTTCAGCGTCGCAGCTGAGATGATTGCCGACGGACTATCCGACGATGCCTTCAAGATGACGAAGGGCCTGTACGACGTCATCTATCAGAAGAAGGGCTACTGGTTCCGCACCCCGGAAGCTTGGGACGCCCACGGCAATTACCGGGCGGGCATGTACATGCGTCCGGGCGCGATCTGGTCGATGGAGATGGAGCCTGCGGCAGGACAGGGCGCAGCAGCGGGTAAGTAAAGACGAGCCCCACACGACCGGAACAAGGTTGTGTGGGGCACCCGCGAAAAGCAATCCCTCGAACTTGCGTTCACTTCGGGATAAACAACCAATCAGTGAAAGGGTGCGAGCGTAGCGTCAAATGGTGAAGCTGGCAGCCCTTCCTTGTTGAACAAATTGCATTCGGGACTATTGGCCCAACCGTAGCGTGCTGCGGTGGGGTCTTCTACTGTCGGGCTGCTGACAACGATGGTGTCTCCGTCGACGCGCGCTTCAGCCGGAACGAATTTCCCGTCCGAGCCGGCGATTTCGAAGCTGGTGAGCGTGGGGCCTTTCACCATCAATCCGGTGCCAACGTGTGTGAACCAGATGCGAAGTCCGTTGGTCTCTCGTGTGAGCTGCCGGAAGATCGGCCCCGAGTACTCGATGTGCTCGCCGTAAACCGTAGCGCGCGCGATCAGAGCGAGGCGGTGGCCGACATCGAGCTTGTCGAGCGGATGGACATCGTCAGGATTACCGATGTCGATGGTGACGGCCATGCCGGTGTGGCGCAGCCTGAGCGCTGAACGTTGGCCTTCACGGATGATCGGCCAGTCTTCCGCAGGGGTGGATTTGAAGTTTGCGATCTGCACGTAGAGGAACGGAAACTCTCCTTCGCCCCAGTGCTGGCGCCAGTCTTCGATGAGATCGCGGAATTGCCGCCCGTAAAGGTAGGGTGCGCGCCAAAGCATGGAGTTGCTTTCGCCCTGGTACCAGATGACTCCGCGGATCGGCAACGGCGTGAGCGGCGAGATCATAGCGTTGAAAAGTGCTGCTGGACGCCACATTTCGGTTTCCGGATGCCACGAGAATTGCGGCGGCGGAAGCCCTTTTTGCTTGGCATCGGCGATCGCCGCGGCTTCCTGCTTCTGCTTGATCGTGACGTCTTCGCGGTCATCCATGAAGTGCGCGCGTCCGGCGAAGACCGGCATGAGCGCGGGTTCGGAGGTGAGGGCATCCATGCTCGTCCATGATTCAGCGATGGTGCCACCCCAGTAGGAGGCGATCACGCCCATGGGCACTTTTTCCTTCTGGCTGATCTCGCGAACAAAGTAGTAGGCCACGGCGGAGAAGTCGCGCACCGACTCGGGCGTGCAATGTAGCCAACCGTTGGTGGAGGCGTCGCTCAGGGGATACTCCGAGGAGGTGCGATTCACCATCAGGAGGCGCACGTTCGCCAGATTCGCCGCAGCGATTTCCTTGTCAGCATCGGCAAGCTGGCGCATGGCGAATTCCATGTTCGACTGGCCAGATGCGACCCAGACGTCGCCAACGAGCACATCACGCAAAACGATCTTGTTCGTGGCGCCTTGAATGGTGACTTCATAGGGGCCTCCAGCGGAAACCGGTGCAAGGTAGACATTCCAGTGCCCGAGTGAGTCGGCAGTCGAGCTTCCTGATTGTTTCAGGAACGTTACCGTTACGTGCTCGCGGGGAGCGGCCATACCCCAGAAATGCAGCGGCAGATCGCGTTGGAGAACCATGCCGTCAGAGAGAATCGCCGGTAGTTTGACTTCAGCCGGAGCGATGGCCGAGAGCAAGAGAACAAGCCAGACCAGCTTTTTCATTTCGCGGTCACCACAGAGATGGTGGTCGAAGGGAGGTTCCAGCCGCGCAGGCCTACTTTGGGAGTCGATCCGGCGGAGGCGGGAAACTCGACGTTGATGTCCTTAGTCTCACCGGGCAGCAGCGAAACATAGTTGTCGCTGTAATACGCTGGCAGGATTCGTGCTCCCGTGGCGGCATTCAGCAGGGTCAGCTTGTTCATGAGAGCAACATCTGTGCCCGTGTTCTTGAGTTGCACGTGAACGATGTAGTTGTCGCCTGAGTGCGAAGCTGTCGCGACGGCGCTTACGTTTGCTTGCGGCAGGCGCGTGAGTTGCCGGTAAGCTCGGCTGTTGCCGCTGATCCAATAGAGATTATCGGAGAGCACGCCTCCGCTGCGGTCCGTCATCTTTAATTTCACGATCGCGACCCCGTTGCCGAGCAGGGGCGCGAGTTCGATAACGAATGCGTTAGTAGTGGAGTCCGCCGCAACATTGACCGTCCCGTTTTTCTGCAGCAGCAGCTTGTTATCGAGGCTGTAGACATTTGCCGAAACAGAAAGTCCGGTGAGGGAATTGCGCGTGGTGTTGACCACATCAACGTTATAGTTCGAGAGATCAAGCTGCACGTGCAGCGGTTCGCAAGCTTTTTTCACACCATAAAAAGAAGACTGCGTGTCGTAGTCGGAGTTCAGAATTTGCCATACGTTGCTGGGCCAGGCGGGCTGCGTCATCCAGAGCATGCGCCCGCTGTTGGGTGCCCAGAGGTGCGCGTTCATGCCTTCGAAGATGGCGCGATGGTCCACGAAATCGAGCATCTGCGCCTTGCGTTCGAAGTCGGGCAGGTTGGTGGGCGCACCGAATTCGGCTTCCATCTCGGCCATGAACGGAGCCATGTCGCCGTTCCCGCTCTGGTGCCAGTCGTGATACGCCCAGTCGTCGCTGATCGGCCACTGGTCGGCCTTCGGGATCCATGCTTCGAACGATTCGAGCGTTGAAAACGACGGTGTTCCGGTTTCGACGGAAAAGCCATGATTGAGTGTGGTGTAGTAGAGCTCGGGATCCTGATACTTGTAAGGACCGCTATTCTGCAGGTTTACCTGGTTGGAACTAGGCGAGTAGTAACGCGTGCCGTCCAGATCGCGGATGAGCTTGTCGAGTCCGTCGGTGATGGTCGGCTGAGGTACCCCTTCGTTACGCCCGCACCAGACGGCGATCGACGGGTGGTTTCGGAAACGAAGGATCGTGTCACGAGCATTATCGAGGAAGAGCTGCGGATTCTCGGCTTCTACGTTGTAGTTCTGCGTGGAATCCCAGAAATCGTTCCAGACGAGCAGTCCGTATTCGTCGGCGAGATCGTAGAACACTTCCTCGGTGTTCTGGCCGACCCAGTTGCGGATAATGTTCACGTTGGCGTCGTGGTGAAGGCGGAAGTAGGGCTCGAGGCGCGCGCGCGACACGCGCTTGCGCGAGTCATCCATGCCCCAGTTACCCCCACGAGCCGCGATGCGCACTCCGTTGACCTTGATGACGAGGTACGGCGAGGCGCGCGTATCGGTGATCGGCTTGAGCGCCGGCGAAGCTTCCGCGCCGGGTTCGAGCGAAGCCGCCCAGGACTTCCATCCAGCACGCCATTCAGGTGGCCAGTCTGGAGGAGGAGGATCGCTGGCGGGAATCTCGCGCATGCCGTTGTGCGAGACGTCGACCACTTGCTGGTGCTTCGCGCGTGCCTCGGTTGGCGAGTATTCGACGCGGCGAAGGCGGCCTTGGCTGTCGAACAGGCTTAACTCGTAAGTGATCTCGCGTATGCCGAATCGAAGTTGTTTGGTGTCAGAAACCTGGTTACCTTCGGCGAAAGTGAGTTTGAGGTGATAGAGCTCCTGTTTGCCGTAGCCGTTTGGCCACCACAGGCGCGGGTTCTCTACCGTGAGCTGCTTGAATTCCGCGGGAGTGAATTTTACTTCAGTTTGGCCAGTGCCGACCGTCATCTCCTCGCTAACGGTAACTTCCTCGAACGATGCAGTCAGCGTTCCGGTGATCGGTGCGCTCGAAGAGTTTTCGAGGGGAACAGTAATCTCCACGTCAGCGCGGCTTGTGTTGGTCAGGGGAAGGGAAGTGACCACCTGCGGATCGCCAATCTTCACCGCCCCGGTCGCCTCCAGAGTGACCGGTTGCCAGATGCCGCTGTCACGGTCGCGAATGGCGGGTACCCAGTCCCAGCCTTCGGTGGCGACGAACGTCGGGCCATCGAGACACATCATGCCGCCGTTCTCACCGGGGCCGCCTTTGATCGACTGTTCCTGAGGAATGCCGGGGTGCGGGGGCGGCGAGATGCGGACCGCGAGGACATTGGTTTCTCCTGGCTTGAGAATGCCGGTCACGTCGAAGACGCCGCGGATGAACGCACCGGTGATTGGGCTCAGTGGTTCACCATTGAGCCAGATATGAGCACGATAGTTGATTCCCTCAAACGTCAGCGTTAGCCTCTGGCCCGGCGCGGTTTTGGGAGCCTTGAACTCATCGCGATACCAATAATCTTGCTTGTTGAGGCTTTCGGGGATGGCGAGATTGTTGAGGCCGTAGTCGGGATCGGGATAAACGCCGCGGTCAATCATCGTCGTGAGCACGGTTCCAGGCACGGTTGCTGCCCACCAGTCCTTGGCATTAAAGCCAGGCTGCGAAATTGCCGCGCCGTCAGCTGTCACTTTTGGTGCCTCAGCGAGAGTCCAACCGCCGGCGAGGGTCCAGTGATCGGGCCTGGTGGATTCAATCGACGGAATCTTCGAAACCGGTTTCGCTTCTGGCGTCGAGAACGGAGCACGGCTGTGCGGCCACGTCGAGGGATCCTGCGGGGCCCGATAGCCTGCCTGTTCGCGGGTTTGAATCGGCCACGGCTTTGAGCCTGCTTCGTATTCCAGTCCAGCGAAGTTTGGCGGTGCCTGCGCCAGTTGCCGAATTTCGTCGGCGGTGACCGCGCGGCGCACGACTGTGAGTTCGGCGATGTCGCCGCCGAAGTGCTGCCAGTCTGGCAGGAATGTCTGCCCAGGCCATGGTAGTTTCGCCGGCGCGAGTTCGAGAACCGGGCTGGGAGTGCCTAAGGCGAGCATCCCAACGCCAGCCGCTACGCCGTCGTTATAGAGAGTGAACTTTGCGCCGTCGAACGTGACAGCAACGAACTGCCATTTGCTTGGCGTGAGGTCGACCGCCTGGAACGGGATGACGTTGTCGTATCCCATATAGAACATGAGCCTGCCGTTGTAAGTAGCGAGAAAGCGCGGATACTCGTCGCTAGGGTCGCCGAGTCCGGCGATCAGGCTCAGGCCCTTGGGAGATTCGGTGGCGCGAATCCACCCGTA
>Ga0335078_10016230_pt1 | contig 11048 bp, 7 predicted proteins | sample Lox_Sample_32_FD_206711 | JGI IMG/M metagenome (GOLD analysis project Ga0335078, IMG submission 206711) | Soil microbial communities from Loxahatchee National Wildlife Refuge, Florida, United States - Lox_Sample_3.2 | ecosystem: Environmental > Terrestrial > Soil > Wetlands | place: USA: Florida...
ACGCGGACTTTGTAGTCGGTCAGGCGGACGTTCTTGATGTTCGGATACACGGTAGAGAGGCACTGGCGCAGGCAAAGATCCAGCGCGTTCATCGGGCCGTGACCGTTGGCCGTCGCTGTATGGACGCTATCTTGAATGCGCAGCGTCACCGTCGCCGTAGTGCCGCCGATCATCCGAGTGGTGACGTCGTAGCTGATCACTTCGAACGGATTCCAACCGGGGTGCAGCGCCTCGCGGACCAGCAGCTCGAAGGAACCCTCCGCCGCTTCGAGCTCATAGCCTTGGTGCTCCATATGTTTCACGCGCTCGAGCAACTGGCGGCGCGCTTCGGCATCCAGACGCTCGGCGAGCCCGTGCTGTTTCAGCTTGTAGAGGACATTCCCGCGGCCCGACAAATCGCTGAGCAGGACGCGCTGGCGATTGCCGACCATTTCCGGCTTCACGTGCTCATAGGTCGCGGAATCTTTCAGCACCGCACTGACGTGCACGCCGCCCTTGTGCGCAAAGGCGCTGTGGCCGACGTAGGGCTGATCGTTGCGCATCGGCAGATTTGCCAGCTCGGCGATATAGCGCGCGACCGTGGTCAGGTTCTGGAGATTCTCGCGGCCGATGGTGGTGTGGCCGAGCTTCAGTTCCAGGTTCGCGATGATCGAAACCAGGTTGGCGTTGCCGCAGCGCTCGCCGTAACCGTTCATGCAGCCCTGGACATGCGTGCACCCTGCCTCCACCGCCGCGATGCTGTTGGCGACGGCGACGTCGCAATCATTGTGAACATGAATGCCGAGCACGCCATCGAAGCGCTTGCGAACGTCGGAGACTACTTCGATGATGCGATGCGTCAGGTTGCCGCCGTTGGTGTCGCATAGGCAGAGAATATCGGCACCCGCAGATTTGGCGGCTTCCAGCGTGCGCAGCGCGAAATCCGGACTGGCGTTGTAGCCATCGAAGAAGTGCTCGGCGTCGTACACCACTTCGCGCCCGGCGTCCTTCAAAAACTTCACTGTTTCGGAGATGAGCTTCAGGTTTTCTTCTTCGCTGACGCCGAGCGCACGCTTGACGTGCAGCTCCCAACTCTTGCCGAAAATCGAGACCGTCGGCGTCTCGGCGTCCAGCAGCGCGCGAACATTGGGATCCTGCTCGACCTTGTTCTTGGAGAACCTTGTGGACCCAAACGCCGTGAGACGCGCATGCTTCAGCTTCACGTCCTTGGCGCGCTGGAAGAAATCCTTGTCCTTGGGATTGGAATTCGGCCAGCCGCCCTCAATATAATCGATCCCCAACTCGTCCAGCTTCTGCGCGATGACGAGCTTGTCGTCGACGGAAAACGAGACGGCTTCGCCTTGTGTGCCGTCCCGGAGAGTTGTGTCGAAAGTCTGAATTCTCATACAAACTACTTACTGCCCGCAGCCACCTGCTGCTCTTCAGGCACGCCCGCCTCTTTCTTCTTCTTCAGGAATGGCATCATCTGCCGAAGCTCGCGGCCTACTCGCTCGATCGGCTGATCCTGCGCCGCGGCACGCATCGCCAGGAACTTGTGTCGGCCGCTTTTGTTCTCGTGAATCCACTCGCGCGCGAACTGGCCGGACCGGATTTCGCCCAGAATCTTCTTCATTTCCTCGCGCGTTTCGGAATTGACCACGCGAGGACCGCGCGTATAGTCGCCGTATTCCGCCGTGTCCGACACCGAGAATCGCATGTAGCTGAGGCCGCCTTCGTAGATCAGATCGACAATCAGCTTCAATTCGTGCAGACACTCAAAGTAAGCGATTTCGGGGGCGTAGCCGGCTTCCACCAGCGTTTCGAATCCAGCGCGGATCAACTCGCTCACGCCGCCGCACAGGACCGCCTGCTCGCCGAACAGGTCGCTCTCGGTTTCTTCCTTGAACGTGGTCTCGATCACGCCGGCTTTCAGGCACCCCAGCGCTACTGCATAGGCCAGCGCGTTCTTGTGCGCGTTGCCGGAGGCGTCCTGGTGCACCGCTATCAACGCGGGAACGCCTACGCCTTCGGTGAAAAGCTCGCGCACGCGATGGCCGGGCGCCTTAGGCGCGATCATCGAAACGTCCACTCCGGCCGGAGCTTGGATTTGTCCGAAATGAATATTGAATCCATGCGCAAACATGAGCGTTTTGCCGGGCTGCATGTGCGGTGCAATGTCTTTCGCGTACAGATCCGCCTGGATGTGATCGGGGACCAAGATCATCATGATGTCGGCGGTCTGCGCGGCCTCGCTCACGGGCATTACTTTCAATCCGGCGGCGGTCGCCTTTGCGGCGCTGCTGCTTCCCGCGTGCAGGCCGACGATGACATTCACGCCGCTGTCGCGCAGGTTGAGCGCGTGGGCGTGCCCTTGGCTTCCATAGCCGATAATCGCGACCGTTTTGCCATGCAGCAACGCCAGGTTGCCATCTTTTTCGTAGAATCTCTTTGCCATTGTTCCTCTAATTTCGAATTGTGCCAGCTTCGGCGGTCCCCACGGTTTTCGTAACTGGGGGCGAGAGACGCAACTTCTTGGCTTCCAACGAGACTGCTACGGTGCCCGAGCGCGTCACTTCGATCTCGCCGTAGCTTCGCATTACATCGACGAACTCGTCCAGCTTTTCCGTTTCTCCGGTTACCTCGAGCGCGAAGCCTTCGGTGGAGGAATCCACCACGCGCGCGCCGAAAATCTCCGCCTCTTTCAGGATCGCGGTGCGGCTGTTCAACTGCGTGCGCACGCGCACCAGGACCATCTCACGCTTCACCGCCGGCGTGTCGGTCAGGTCGGTGGCTTGAAGGACGTTGATCAGTTTGTTCATTTGCTTGATCACCTGCGCGCGAAGCTGAGGATCGACGTCGACTACGATGCTCATGCGCGAGAGAGCGGGATCGAGCGTGCGCGCCACCGTCAGGCTCTCGATGTTGTAGCCGCGCGCGCTCAGCACTCCAGTGATGCGCATCAGAGCGCCGGGTTTGTTCTCCACCAGAAGTGAAATTACTTGCAACATCGCCTATGCCTCCACCGGTTGTGGCGGCCCCAGGACCATTTCGTTGATCGCGCCGCCGGCCGGAACCATCGGATACACGTTCTCGTACGGCGACACCTTGATGTTCAACAGATACGGCCCGTTTTCCTTCACCGCTTCTTCCAGCACCGGCGCGAGATCCTGCGGCTTCTCGATGGTTCGTCCCTTGAATCCATATGCACCCGCGAGCTGCTTGACGTCGGGGAAAGAATTCAGCTCCACCTGGCTCAGCCGGTTGTTGTAGAACAGCTCTTGCCATTGCCGGACCATGCCGAGGTAGCCGTTGTTGACCACGATGATCTTGATGGGCAGTCCGTGATTGGCGATGGTCGCGAGTTCCGGAATCGACATCTGGAATCCACCATCGCCGACAATCGCGAAAACCATTTTGTGCGGGCAGGCAAACTGCGCGCCGATGGCCGCGGGAAGGCCGAAGCCCATGGATCCCAAGCCGCCGGAGTTGAGCCACAGTCTTGGCTCGTTGAAACGGATGAACTGCGCTGCCCACATCTGATGCTGTCCGACGTCGGAGGCGACAATGGCTTGGCCGTTGGACAACCGGTCGATCTCACGCATCACGTGCTGCGGCTTGATCTCGGTGGGCGAAACTTCCGGCGTCAGCGGATGCTCGGCCTGCCACTCGCGGACTTGTCCCCACCAGGCTGCGCGCGATTGAGCATTGTCTGCCCGATGATGGCCCGCGAGTTCTTGGACCACTTTGTTGAGTTTTTGCAGCACCCGCTTGACGTCGCCGACGATGGGCAGATCGGGCGCGCGATTCTTGCCGATCTCAGCCGGATCGATGTCAACGTGAATCACTTTAGCGTGCGGCGCAAAGGCGGAGAGACGCCCGGTGACGCGATCGTCGAAGCGCACGCCGAGGGCGATCAGCAGATCGGTATTGCTCATCCCCATGTTCGCGGCGTAGCTTCCGTGCATGCCCGGCATGCTGACGAAATTGCGATGATCGGCCGGCAGCGCACCCAGGCCCATGAGGGTGTTCACGGCGGGGACATCCAGCGTTTCCACCAGTTCGCGCAGTTCTTCGGATGCGCCGGCAGCGATCACGCCTCCGCCTGCATACACGAACGGCCGCTTGGCCTCCCACATCATCTGCGCCGCACGGCGGATCTGGCCGGTATGGCCCTCTGTGAAAACTTTGTAGCCCGGCAGATGAATCGACGAAACCGGCGCGTAGTGCGCTTGCGCCTGGAAAACATCCTTGGGAATGTCGACAAGAACCGGTCCGGGACGTCCGCTCGAAGCAATGTAGAACGCCTCGTGCACAGCCTGCGGCAATTCCGCGATGGTCTTCACCAGGAAATTGTGTTTGGTGCAGGAGCGCGTGATGCCGAACGTGTCGGCCTCCTGGAACGCATCGCTGCCGATCAGTTTGGTCGAGACTTGGCCCGTGATCGCGACCACCGGGATCGAATCCATCATCGAATCGACCAGGCCAGTGACCAGATTGGTTGCGCCGGGACCGGAGGTGGCGCAGCAGACTCCGACGCGGCCAGTCGAGCGTGCGTAGCCCTCTGCCGCGAATGCCGCATTCTGTTCATGCCGAACCAGGACGTGGCGAATCGGATGGTCATAAAATGCGTCATAGAGCGGTAGCGTGACGCCGCCCGGATATCCGAAAATGCAGTCCACATTTTCGCGTACCAGGCATTCCAAGAGAATCCTGGCTCCGGACATGAGCTTAGTCTCTGCGGCCATCGTGGTTCGATGCGCTGGACTCGTCGACATTGGTTGCTCCTCCATTACTATCGCGCACAACGCAGCGAGCCGCGATTGGTTACTTTCGCTAGCGAGCGCGGCCCGCGCTGTGCGCTCCTGATCCGTTTAACTCTGGCTACTAAAGCAAAAGGCCATCGGCTGGGTTCGTTTTCCCCGCCGATGGCCTTTCGGATTCTATTTTCCGAAGCCCGTCAGGCGGGGCCGGGTACGGCGACCGTAATAATAGGCAGAAGCTCCGGAACGAGACCAATCGAAAGGACGGTTCGAACGCCCGGTAGGGCGGAGACGAAACCAGTTGTCCCTCGGTTGATCATGTGAGTACAGAGTACCCGAGGGCTACGGCAAATGCAAGAGGGTATTTGCATAAATAATATTAATCCAGACATTGTCGCGGTGGGTTCGTTTTGACTGTTTATAATCACGGCGTGGGCAGCACTCCTCCATCCCGGCCGAACCCCCACCTTCGCATCCACGCGATTAACATCTATGTTCGGGATCAGGACGCCGCCCTGCGCTTTTATCTTGACCAGCTTGGGTTCGTTTTGGCGTTTGACGCAAAGACCCAAACGGGGGATCGTTGGGTTGCGGTATCGCCTCCGGACGGCAGCGCGGTGATCGGCCTGCTGGCACCAAAGCCCAATGCGCCCGAGTATAACCTCATCGGACGGTCGACCCGCATCGTTTTGCTCACCGACGACGTGCCCGCCAAGTACCAGGAGTGGCGCCAGCGCGGGGTTCGTTTTACGCACACACCCAGGCTCCGGCGCGTTCAGATCCACTACGGCCGCGTGCCGGAACCGAAGGGCCAAGAGCCGGTTTGGGGAGGTGTGTTCACGCGCTTCCGGGATATCGACGGGAATTCCTTCGAGCTGGTGGGGTTCGATGAAGTGACGCAGGAGATAGACGCGCAGCGCCGGGCTGTCGCTGAAAAGCAGGAGAAGGAGCGACGTGCCGAGCAGGAGCTGGAGATCGCCACACAGGTGCAAGCGCGGCTGTTTCCGCAGACCCAGCCCGCGCTTCGAACGCTCGAATATGCCGGCGTCTGCGTTCAGGCGCGCCAGGTAGGCGGCGACTATTACGACTACATCGATCTCGGCCGCGACCGGCTCGGTCTAGTGATCGGCGACATATCGGGGAAGGGAATCGCGGCTGCCCTGCTGATGGCGAATCTCCAGGCAAGTCTGCGGAGCCTGTGTGCGACTGCGGTGGACGAGCCGTCGCGGTTCCTGGAGTCAGTGAACCGGTCGTTCTTCGAGAATACGATCGAGGCCGCGTACGCAACTTTGTTCTTCGCCGAGTATGACGACCGGTCGCGGCGCCTGCGATATGCCAATTGCGGGCATTTGCCGGCCTTGGTGGTGAAGGCTGACGGCGCATGTGAGCGGCTCGACTCTACCGCCACAGTGCTGGGCGTTTTCTCCGACTGGGAATGTTCGCTCGGCGAATGCCAGCTCTCCGATGGCGACACGCTCACTCTCTACACCGATGGCATCACGGAAGCTTTCCGCGATGCCGAGGAGTTCGGCGAGCGCCGGCTGATCGAGGCTCTTCGAGGTTCGCGGGAACTCGCCCCCAGCGCGATGCTTCAGTGCGTCGTCGATCGTGTGCGTGAATATAGCGGACGCGAGCAGCAGGACGACATTACGCTGGTGGTCGCCAAATGCCGCACGGATCAGCTATCGCAGCTCAGGTTCCCGGACTTGAGTTAGGCAGGAAGCGGCGAATGCCGAGGTCGTAGACAATGCCGCCAATCAAGCCGCCGATCAGCGGTCCGACGATCGGGACCCAGAAGACTGGCCGGCCGTCTGTCAGACCATTGTTCTTGAACCCGGCGACCACGGTCCAGAGCCGTGGACCGAAGTCGCGCGCCGGGTTGATGGCGTAGCCGTGCATTCCGCCGAACGCCATGCCGATCACCACTACGACGAGTCCGACCATGAGCGGCTGCAAGATGGCTGGAGGCTGATTGCGTTCGTCGGTGATGGCGAAGATCATCAACAACAGCAGCGCAGTTCCGATCACTTGATCGAGCAAACCGGCTGAGGGAATCTCGGGGAACGCGGGAAACGTTGTGAAGACACCGGCGGTGTGATCCAGATTCGGATCCGTGGCGAGGAATGCGGGGTGATAATTCCAGAAGACCAGCGCGGCGGCCACGAAAGCGCCTCCGATCTGGGCGATAGAATAAGGAATCACTTTTCGCCAGGGGAATCCCCGCAGCGCGGCCAGCGTCAGGGTGACGGCAGGGTTGAGGTGCGCGCCTGAAATCTTGCCCGCGATGTAGATTCCCATGGTGACCGCGAGTCCCCAAGCCAGCGTGATGTTGGTGTAGCCGCCATTGACGATTTCGCCGGGCAGGTGGTGGCCAAACAATTGGACCATGGCGACGACGCCGTCGCCAAACAGGATCAAGACCATGGTTCCGAGAAATTCCGCGAGCAGTTCAGCGACGAGGCTCATGTTGAAGGGTGGATTGTATCACTAACCTTGAAACACAGGCGCGCAGGAAGACCTTGTGGCGCAGCTCGGATTTTCTGAAGCTGTGGACCGGGCAAACTATTTCGGAGCTCGGCTCTCGCATCACGCGCGAGGGGCTGCCGTTGACGGCGGTACTGGTGTTAGGCGCGACGCCGCAACAGATGGGATTTCTCGCGGCGACGGGCGCTGGGGCGGTGCTGTTGTTTGGCCTGGTCGCCGGCGTTTGGGCGGATCGCGTGCGGCGGCGTCCTATCCTGATCGCGATGGATTTGCTCCGCGCCGGGCTCCTTGCCACGATTCCGGCCGCTGCTTTCGCGCACCGGCTCACAATGGGCCAGTTGTACGCGGTGATCGCGCTCACCGGGATCTGCACGGTGTTCTTCGACGTGGCGTATCAGAGCTATCTGCCGTCGCTGGTGGAGCGCGACGAGTTGCTCGAAGGCAACGGCAAACTGGCGCAGAGCAGCGCTGTTGCGGAGATCGCCGGGCCGGGGTTGACCGGAGTACTGGTGCAGTTGATCACCGCGCCGATTGCGATTCTGTTCGATGCGCTTTCGTTTCTTGTCTCGGCTGCATCGGTGGGGATGATTCGGCGGCCCGAGCCGCGTCCTGAGCCGGTGCCCAGGCAACATTTGCGGGAGGAAACGCTGGCCGGGATTCGGTTCATCTTCAGGCATGCGCTGCTGCGTCCGATCGCTTGCTTCTCGGCCAGCGCGTTCTTTTTCTGGGGATTCATGGGAACGCTGTACGTTCTGTACGCGATCCGCGAATTGCGGTTGCCGCCCGCGGCCTTGGGCGTCGCGATCGCGATGGGCGGGGCGGGCGCGATGCTGGGCGCGACGGTGGGTCCGCGCGTTGGCCGGTCGCTCGGGTTGGGGTGGACGTTCATTGCGGCGATGGCGGTGGTGGTTTGCTCGCAGTCGCTGATCGTGCTGGCGCACGGTCCGGTGGCGGTGGCGACGGCGTTTCTGATGGTCCAGCAACTTTTCGGCGACTCCGGCTTCGCGACGTTCAACATCCATGAGATGGCGCTGCGCCAGTCCGTTGCGCCGGGGCCGGTGCTGGGGCGGGTGAATGCGGCGATGCAACTGATGACGCGCGGCATTTATCCGCTGGGCGCGCTGGCGGGCGGCGTGTTGGCGCAGCGCATCGGCCTGCGCGCGACGCTTGCCACCAGCATCGCGGGTGTCGCGCTGTCCACCGTCTGGCTGATCGCTTCGCCCTTGCGCCGGGTGCGCGAAATCCCAAACTGAATGCGATAAGCTACGTCCAGGAATCATGCTGCAGAATCTCCGGTTCGGGTTGCGGATGCTTCTCAAGTCGCCCGGATTCACGGTGCTGGCGCTGGTGACGCTGGCGCTCGGCATCGGCGCAAACACCACCATGTTCAGCGTGGTGAATTCGGTGCTGCTGCGCCCGTTGGCGTACGAAAAACCCGAGCGGATCGTACAGGTCCAGGAAATATTTCCGGGAGCCGGCGCGTTCATCACCTCTTCGCTTCCAAAGTTCACGTTCTTTCACGCCAATGCGCGCAGCTTCGAAGCCCTCGCGGCGCAGAGCGGCGGAAGATTTCAATTGAGCACCGCGCCGCCGAGCGCTCCCATCGAAGTCGCCGGGGCGCGCGTGTCAGTCGATTTTTTTCGCGTGTTTGGGGTGAAGCCGATGGCGGGCCGCACATTTCTAGCAGGCGAAGACCAGCCGGGAGCGAAGCCCGTTGCGGTGATCAGCCATGCACTGTGGCAGAGCCGCTTTGGGTCGGATCGCAACGTGATTGGTCAAAACGCCGACGTGGATGGGGCGTCCGCGACGATTGTGGGCGTGATGCCGGCCGGCTTCGATTATCCCGCCGAGTCCGAGATCTGGATTCCGAGATTCTTTGAGCATCCGGCCATCACGCCGGTGCAGGTTCAACGCGGTGCCAGTTTCTTGTTTTACTACGCCCGGTTGGCCGATGGCGTGGGACTCGAGCAGGCCAAGGCCGAGGTTGGCGCGCTGACTCAGCAATACGATGCGTCGCACAAGGGATACGGCGATACGTTGCGAGAGATTCGCGTGATTCCGCTGCGCGATTCCCTGGTGAATAACATTCGGCGGACGCTGGTGGTGCTGTTGGGCGCGGTGGCGTTCGTGTTGCTGATCGCGTCGGCGAATATCGCAAACCTGCTGCTGGCCCGCGCCATCGCGCGGCAAAAGGAAGTAGCGATTCGTGCTTCGCTGGGCGCGAGCCGCGGCCGCTTGCTGGTGCAGTTCCTGACCGAGAGCCTGATGCTGGCGGCTCTCGGAGCGGGCTTGGGCATTTTGCTCGCGGTATGGAGCATGCATTTCGTCCGGCGGATCGGATCGGATATCTTGCCGCGCGCCGGTGAGATCCAGATCGACTCGACGGTTCTGCTGTTCACCGTCGTCGTGGCGGTTTTGACGGGGATCGTGTTCGGGCTTGGCCCCGCGATGCACGCTGCGCGGGCGGACTTGAACGAAGCGTTGAAGGCGTCCAGCCGGAGTTTTTCAGGCGGCGGGCGGCTGCGCGGCGTCATGATTGTTTCAGAAGTCGCGCTGGCGATGATCCTGCTCACCGGCGCCGGCCTGTTGATGCGCAGCTTCCTGCGATTGGAAAATGTTTCGCCGGGATTTGAGCCGCGGAATCTTCTTAGCATGCGAATCGGATTGGCGAGTGCGCGCTATCCGCAACCGCTTCAGCGCAGCGCGTTTTACGATCGAGTGCTCGAACGGGTGGGAGGCATCCCCGGCGTTCAAAGCGCCGCCATCAGTAATTCAATTCCGCCCAATGGCGTCGCGATCGGATATTTTTTCAACATTGAGGGACGGCCGCCTCTGGAACCGACCAAGGCGCCCACGGCCTGGCTGCAAAGCATCAGTCCGAGCTACTTCGCGACCATGGGAATTCCACTTCTGGCCGGCCGCGGCTTCACACGCGCTGATACGGCCGACAGCCCGCCGGTGGCGATCATCAATGAGGCGATGGCGCGCCACTACTGGCCGAATGAGACCCCGATCGGCCAGCACATGATTTATGCGCGCGAATCGATTCGCGTGGAGATTGTCGGCGTAGCCGCGAACGTGAAGCTGAACGGACTGGACGAGAAAAGTCCGGGTGGCGAATTTTACGTGCCTTATAGCCAACGGCCATTTCTGACCATGTGGCTAGTCACGCGCGGGCCATCGAATGTGGCGTCGGCGGCGCGGCGCGAGATTCTGGCCATCGATCCCGAGCAGCCGGTGGCGGATATCCGGACGATGGACGAGGTGATCGCGCGATCGGTCTCGGAGCCGCGGCTACGGACCGCGCTGATCGGCTCGTTCGCCGCGCTGGCGCTGGTTCTGACGATGATCGGGATCGCGGGCGTGGTGGCGTGGTCGGTTTCGCAGCGGACCGGCGAGATTGCGATCCGCATGGCGCTGGGTGCGCAGTCGTTCAACGTGCTGTCGATGCTCATCCGGCAGGCATTCACGCTGATCGGAATCGGGCTCGCGCTCGGCCTGGCGGGCGCGCTGGCGTTGACGCGCGTGCTGTCGGGCTTTTTGTTCGGAATCGTCCCGGAGGATCCGGCGACTTTCGCGGGCGTGCTGTTGCTTCTCGCGTTCGTGGCGTTGGCGGCATGTGTTTTCGCCGCACGCCGCGCATTAGAGATTGATCCCGTGAGCGCGATGCGGTCGGAGTGATGTATGCGTGCAGCGGTCTTGATGTTTGCTTGGTGTTGCGCAGGCGTCTGTCAGGAGAAACCGGAATTCGAAGTAGTCTCGATTCGGCCTGTGACGCCAGACGAGGCCGACCGCGCACCAGTCGGCTGCAATGGCGGGCCAGGG
>Ga0335078_10016233_pt1 | contig 11048 bp, 10 predicted proteins | sample Lox_Sample_32_FD_206711 | JGI IMG/M metagenome (GOLD analysis project Ga0335078, IMG submission 206711) | Soil microbial communities from Loxahatchee National Wildlife Refuge, Florida, United States - Lox_Sample_3.2 | ecosystem: Environmental > Terrestrial > Soil > Wetlands | place: USA...
TTCAATCGAGACTCCGTCGGCACCGCCGAGTCGGAACGACACCACGGCGACACTAGCCTGACGATAGGTCATGCCGACTCGATGCAGTAGTGCGCAGGCATTAACGTCCCTTCTTGCCAGGCCAGGAAGATAACGACCGACAGAGCCGTCCGCCGCAGTGGAACGGCACCCTAGCAGTCACCGGGCCTCGGGGCGCGCGGCAACTCTCACCGGATGGTTCCCGGCGCCGGGGACCCGTCGGTGGTCTGTGTGGAGCATTGGCAAGTGATCTACCGGCGGAGCAGGAGCTTTAGCAACTGCCAGGCACGGCCGCGGGTATCGGGGTCTTTGGATACCAAGTACACGACTGCGAGCGCAATGATCGCCGCGACTGGTATCGCTGGAAGGACCAGGTCGTACATCATGGGATAGGTCCCTTGGAGCTGGAGGGCCGCTGCGGCGTCCGCGCCAGGGCTGTGACGGGTTCAGCGCGGGCGTCGCGGTGCGTGGCCGCCTACCTGTGCGGCGGCTGCTTCCAGCAAGCCATCAGATGGTTTCTGTCCACAAGGCGCGCCGCCGGTTTCCTCCAGCGATCAGCCATCACCTGCCCGGACGCGGACAACCGGGCACGTGCAGCAGGCAATCTCGGCCCCACAAGGCGGCCCGTAGCGATACCATTGACGGACAGCAACGGACGGCTTTTCTGAGCAGGCCCAGACCATGGATGACCTTGACCCCGCAACGGTGCGCAATCTCGCTGATCTAGCTGATCTAGCGTATTGTCTGAGGCGCCTCCACACCAGCGCCGACAGGCCGACGCACTGCGGTCAAGTTGAATGTGGATGGCCGGAATGGTGACGCTGAGCTGCCCTGGTCCTGCGACCAGGTGGACTTCACCACGCCCCCGTCCGCCCGTGACCTGGAGGTGCTGAGGCACCAGTTCGATCTCGCTCGAGAGGAGGACGAAAAGCTAGAGGCGTGGGACGAGTTGGTGGCCGACATTGCTGGGCAGCGCCGGCAACGGGCCGAACTGGGGCAAGCCACCGGACCCACCTTCGATGTCGTCTTGGACCCGCTGCCTGAGGACAGGGGTGCGATCCGGTTCGACCGTGGCCGTTGGGAGCCCGTCTCCGGAGACGGGAGGTTTGAAGGCATGGTCATGTTTCCCGACCGTGTTGAGGGGTTGATGGACGCCTGGGTGCAGGCCGCCGTCGACCTGCTCGACGAGCTAGCACGCCTGGCTGGGCACCGGGATGCCTCGGCGCTAATCGATCAGCTCAACGATGGTCCGGTGCGACGGGTGATCGATCACCGTCGGCCGGCGGGCGCTCAGTGAGCGAGATACGTGCTAACGCGTGTCCGCGTGCGATCGAAGAGCAGATCGAACAGGTTGATCGCCGCGTGACGGGCGGCGCCTACTCGAACGAGGCGGCAGAGATCCGGCACGCAGCCGAAATTGTGCCCAGGCTGCGCTACCAGCTCAGCCTCGTCAAATTCCGCGGCAGCCTCAACCTCGGCCTTGGCAAGCCGCAACTGCTCCTCGGGTTCTGGTCGGCAGAGCACGGCGACGTGGTGCTCAAGGTGTACGGCCGACAGCGGCCCAACGAGTCCGAAGTACAGGCAATGTGGCACGCGGCCGGGGTACCCGTGGTTCCGGTGCTCTCCGCCGGAGACCACCCTGTGAGCTGGCTTCTCATGCCGAGGATTTCCGGGCAGCAACCCCGCCCAGAGGCCGGCCCAGAGCTAACAGGCCATCTCGCCGCGGTGCTGCGCGCCGCTCACGCCGTGTTTCGCCCCGGCGTAACGAGGCCGCGCGATCTGGCCGCGGGCGTAGGCGGCCATCTCCGCCGGGTGCTGGCGGCGGCTGAGCGGCATGGATACCCGCCGCCCGGCGACTGGGAGTCCGCAGCACTGAAGTACTACCACGCGGGCACTGGCACGTTCTTGCATGGCGACCTGACCGTGCGGAACCTGCTGCAGGACAGTGCTGGCAGGCTGCTCCTCCTGGACACCTGCGGCTACACTGGGCCAGCCGAATTCGATGCGGCCCGCTGGTCGGCTCGTACCGGCGGGGCGGCTGAGGCTACGGTCCTCTTGACCGTCTGGTGCCAGAGCGAGCCGGAACTCGATCGGCGGCTCGCGATGAGGCTGCTCGGCCTGGAACTCCTTATGGAGGCTGGCGTGCGCGAAATTGTGAAGGAAGAGCGAGGGATCGACTGGACAGTCACCGATGCCGAGACACAGCGATTGCTCCTCGCCGGCAGCGAGCTGCTGAGGTGAACATGCCTATTGACCACCGGCACATCCCGCACGTCAGTGACGCGAACCTGCGCCCAGGTCGTCATCTCGAATGACGGCGGACAGCCCTGGCCCCGGGCCTGGCCGAACGCTGGCAAGCGCTCGATCCCGGCACCACACCGAAGCTGACCTGGCGCGGTTTTCCATATCACCAACCATCCCCGATGCCGTGCCGGGCGAGATTCTCTCCTCACGGAGTCTAGCCAGTGGTCCGTGGTCCTCGGCTGGTCCCGCCGGACGCGGTCCACGGTTCATCGGCCTGATCGAATAGCCGTCGCCCTGCCCGTGGATCATCTGGGTCTCTGACGCAGCCCGCGCCGGGCTCGGGATAGCTAACATTGTTGCCTAGATGGGCTGATGAACCCACGTTAATGGGCAGACGACGGGCTTGGCCGATCGGAGAGGGCGGTAGCTATGGCTGGGACGCCGGAGGCGCAACGCGGGCTGCTGGCGGACCGGCTGGATCACCTGTTCCGGACGGTCCATCCGAAGGACCGCGGACCGTACACGCCGGCCGAAGTGGCCGCGGCCGTCAACGCGGCGGCGGGCGGGCGGGTGATCTCCTCCACCTATATCTGGCAGTTGCGCACGGGCCGGCGGGATAACCCGACGCAGCGGCATCTGTCCGCGCTGGCCGCCTTCTTCGGCGTCTCCCCGCTGTACTTGTTCGACGAGGCGGAGGCGGACCGGGGGGCGGTGCCGCCGGAACTGGCCGCCGCCTTGCACGATGATGACCTGCGGGTGATGACATTGCGGGCCGCTGGCCTGTCGGAACGGGCGCTGCGTGCGATCAGGGACATGATCGAAAGCGCGCGGGCCGTCGAGGGCCTAGACGCCGACGGCGGCAGCTCCCGTCACGACGCCTGAGGACCGCCTGACCAGGAGCGTGCGCTGTCCGCTTGACGGAGCTCATTAACTTCAGTTCAAATAGAGGCCCAGCTAAATCTACTTCAGTACATGCTCGTTGAGAGGGCACCGCTCCCCTGCCGCCAGCAAGGGAGCCTTTCATGGCCAATCCACGCCCCACACCCGCCGGCCTCACACTGCTAACACCCCGCCAGCTCGCGGCGGCATACGCCGACCCGCGCCGGACATGGGCGACCCAAGCCCTGTGCGACGGCGCCGACCCCGACCTCTTCTTCCCGCCCGCCGACCGTCTCGGCGCCCCAGCCCAGCGAATCTGCGGCAGATGCCCCGTCCAGGACCAGTGCCTGGCGTATGCGGTAGTCGCCGACGAGCCAGCCGGCATCTGGGGCGGCCTGGGCCTGCACGAGCGGCAGGCTCTGCGGCGCTACCTGCAGCGACGCGGCGAGCTGCCGTCGCCCAACTCCGGGAGCGCGGCGTGACGCCGGAACAGCGGCGGCTGCGCGCCCAAATCGCCGCCAACGCCCGCTGGGGGCATGACCCTGGCGGTCACGTCCTTTCAGGCCGCGGTCCTTGTGGACCTGGCCGTTGTCTGTGAACTCGCGGCCTGCGGCCGGGCTGGAGTCGGCGAAGATCAGCCGTCCCCAGCCGTGTTCGGGTAGGTGGCAGCCGCCTTCGGTAAGGCTGGTGACCTCGGCCGGGCGCATCATGGCGTAGAACATGCAGCCGAAGAACGCGACGAACCGTGGGCCTTGCCGGCGGCCAACGTAGCTAGTGACGGTGAGCATGTCGGCGATCAGCTCGGGGCTGCCGACCGCGCGGGGGTCGATCGCCTCTTCCGGCTTTTCCGGCGTGGTCCAGCCTTCGGGCAGGTTGCCCTTGCTGAGCGGGTTCTTGTTGAGCCGTTTCTTTCGCACGGCGTAGGCCAGCACGCGGTGCATGACGCGGCGCCGCCGGGCGAAGTAGTCGGGTGCTGCCGCGCCGCCGTCCAGGCGGGTCGCAATGGCGTCGAGCATGTCGCTGACCACGGCGCCGTCGTTGAGCGCGCTGACCGGCAGCGAGGCCCGCTCCAGCCACGCCAGCGCCCGCCGCTCATCGTAATCGGGGCGCCGATCTTGCTGGCGCTGACCACCGACCGGACGATCTTGGTGGTCCGGCGGCACGTCCTGGGCATGCGGGACGACGCCAGCCCGTGGGCCAAGCTGGGCCGGGGGCTGGCCCGCCTGGCGCTGTACGCGCTCCGTGCCGTGGTGGACCTGAAGAACACCCGGCGGGGGGTGAAGGCCGCCATCCTGGCCGCCGCCTTTGGCGCCCGGGCGGCCAAGAACGGAAGCCGCGCCGCATCGATCCGGGCGGTCACCTCGGCGTAACCGTCATAGGCCGCCTGCCCATGCAGGGTGCAGTGTGACCAGCCGGTGATCTTGTCCGATACGCCGGGGCCGCGCAGGCCCAGCTCGGCGGCCAGGGCGACGAACCGCTTGTTGTGGTAACGATTCCCGGCGGCGCTGGTGTCCTTGATGCCGCGCCGGGTGGCCAGGGCGTGAGCGGCTTTGTGCAGCATGACTTCAACGACTGCCCGGCCCCCCGGCCGCCAGCAGCTCTCCGGCGATAAACAGCTCGGGCGCGCGGGGCTGGTCCTGGCCGCCGAGGACCTACCGCTCGGGCCAGTGGTGCCCGCGCAGCTGGTACCCCTCCGGGGTGCCCTCCTGGTTCGACCCAGCTCCCGTCACGATCACCACATCCGGCACGTCAGGGTGCTGGTCCTGGATGGCGGCCCCGGCCTGTTCGAGGGCGGCGATCATCCGGCTGCCGTGCTGCTCGATAGTCCTGGGTTCGGTCATGACCGCGCGTCCCTTGATCTTTAGCGTGTGCACGCTAAGCGGACGGCCTAGTTGGAGGGTGGGGGCCTCGCGCCGGGCTGGGGCAGGCTCCTGCCTGCCCGCGATTCCTGGCCCAGGGGCCGCAGAGGCTCCGCACGCAAGGGTGGGGGCCTCAAGATGTTTTCCGCGGAGCGTCTGGAAAGGATCTTGGGCTGCCCTTTGCGGGTGGAGGGGCGGGCCCCTACGCTGCGAGGCCCCGACCCGGCACAAAGATCAGCCTGGGGAGTCTGCCCGCGTCGGCAGTCGGCGGCGTTCAGCACCGAATCAGCCCGAATTACCGAATGTTGACGGTTGCCTAGCCTCCCGGTTGCCTAGCCTCGTTGCCTAGCCTCGTTGCTGCTGGCCTTCGTTGACCGCTACAACCAGACCGCCAGGCCGTTCAACTGGAAGTTCACTGCCAGCGACCTCACCGACCTGCTCCGCCGCATCAGCGAACATGAGCAACCCGTACAGCAGCAAGCCAACCTGACAACAGCCGCGTGACAACCCCCCGACGAATTCACGGGGTCACCCACTAAGTGCCGCAGCTGATGGGCACTCGGCTACCAAGTTTCACTCTCATGCCGAAATGGGGGCGTTGCATTCATGCATGCTTATGCACTACTGGCCAGCGTGTTCATTCGTGATCTTTGAGGGCTGCCTCGGTTACGCGCGGGTTAGCAGTCCAGGGGTTGTCATGCTCGCCGGGGAGGCCGGATCGCCGGCTCTGGACGGATCGCACGAGGGGGTTGATGTCTGGGCAGGCAGCCGGGGCCGGCTGCCTGCACCGTGCCTCGTCTCTCGCCGCTCATCTTGCGGCCAAAGACACCCCGGCGGGCGCATCTGCGCCGGGCGGCGGGCGGGAGCCCCGCTGGGCCGGTGGCTCGGGCCAGCCTCAGCTCGTCATCGTCCCAGCCGCAACACCGGGGCTGGCAGCGGGCCGCATCCGGCGGTGAAGGTGCAGGCGTTGCCGGCGCAGTGACTGACTGGGACGATGCTGTCGTGATGCCGCTGCGATGTCTGCCGCCTGGATCTTGCCGGGGTAGGCGGGCCGGCCAGCGTGGCTCAACCGCCGGGGCACCCGCTGCTGCGGCGGTGGCCGATGAACGTGGCCGGCGGGGGCCGCGCAGGTCGCCGGGCGGCTGCAGGGCCTGTTTGCCGGCGGCGGCCGTTCCAGCGAGGTGCGGGCACTGGGCCGGCACACCGAAGCCAGCAGAGCGGAGTTCGCGGCATGAACGCGTGGGAGTCCTGGATTGGGCGTGTCACTACGACGTCGGCATGGCTGGACCCGGGGCAGGCCAACCGCATGAGCGCCACCCTTGACCGCGACCCGCGGTTCATGGCGGGTGACGCACTGCCGCCGGCCTGGCACTGGCTCTATTTCCATGACATCGTCCGCGGATCCGAGTTGGGGGTGGATGGTCATCCGCGGCTGGGCGTCACGATGCCGCCTGTCCCGCTGGCGCGGCGCATGTGGGCGGGCGGGACCCTGGTGTTCGAGGAGCCGCTGCGCCTTGGAACGACCGTGGAGCGCATCTCCGCCATCCGGTCCATCACGCCGAAGCAGGGCCGCACAGGGCAGCTGTTCTTCGTCACCGTCGAACACGACTTCCGCACTGAGGGCACACGCAACGTGCTTGAGCACCAGATGATTGTGTATAGGGAGATGTCCGCGGCAGGCATTCCGGCGGCACAGCCGGCGCCGTGTGACGCCGCGTTCTCCGCCAGCTGGTCGCTTGACAGTACCGCCTTGTTCAGGTACTCGGCGCTGACCTTCAACGGCCATCGGATCCACTACGACGCTGACTATTGCCGGGACGTGGAAGGATACCCCGGCCTGGTCATCCACGGGCCGCTCATCGCCACGCTGCTGCTGGATCTGGCCGTCCGTGAGCGCCGGCCGGCGGGCCGGTTCACCTACCAGGCACGCAGCCCCCTGGTCCTGCCGCACACCTTCACCGTCAGCGGGCGGCCGGACGGAGCCGCCACGGCCCTGTGGGCGGCCAGCGACGCGGGAAACCTCGCGATGCAGGCACAGGCCGCCTGACTGGTTCCGCCCGTGATCAGCAGGGCGAGCCAGGCCGCGCTGACCCTGCCCAGCCACCGCCGACGGTGACCGCCGCCAGCCGATATGGCGGGGTGCGCCGCGCTTACCTGCCTCCCGCACGGCGTCCTTGAGATCACAGGTGACCTCGCCCGCGCCGCAGCGGACCGCCTTGCCGAGCCGCTCCCGGGCAGCCGCCCGGCACGAATAACCACGACACCGTGTGCTGACCACTCGTCTGGTGACCCCGTTGACCGCGCAGTCCCAGCGGCCGGGCCCCGGGCATGCTGCCGGTCCGGCTCGCTGGCCTGCCTCGCGTCAGCCGGGCGCCCGATTTGCCGTTTAGGAGGCCGGGTCGGCGGACATCTGGAGCGTCCGGCATGGTAAGCAGAAGGGGCCCCCTTGCCGGGTGGCGCTGACCGGACTGGTGTGAGGTGGCCGTGGATCAGTTGCTGACCGGGATGCGGATCGTCGAGGGCTCCGCGTTCGTCGCCGCGCCCTTGGGCGGTATGACGCTCGCCCAGCTTGGCGCCGACGTGATCAGGTTCGACCCCATCGGCGGCGGGCTCGACGCCCGCCGCTGGCCGGTGACCGCACGCGGACGCAGCCTGTTCTGGGCGGGTCTGAACAAGGGAAAGCGTTCCATCGCCATCGACATCCGTTCGCCGCGAGGGCGGGACCTGGTTGCCGCGCTGGTTGCCGCGCCCGGACCCGATGCCGGCTTCCTGCTGACGAATCTTCCCGCCAAGGGGTGGCTGTCGTACGACGCGCTTCGTGCTCAACGGCCCGACGTCGTCATGGTGACCATTGTCGGCAACCGCGACGGTTCCTCCGCCGTCGATTACACCATCAACCCGGCGACCGGCTTCCCGTGGGCTACCGGACCGATGAATACGTCTTACCCGGTCAACCATCTGCTCCCCGCCTGGGACGCGATCACCGGCACTCTCGCAGCGGCCACCCTGCTTGCCGCGGATCGGTGGCGGTCCCGGACCGGCCGCGGCCAGCAGGCCCAGATCGCTTTGTCCGATGTCGCCTTCGCCATGGTCGGCCACCTCGGCAAAATCGCGGAGGTGCAGGTCAACGGGACGGAGCGGTCAAAGTACGGCAATTACCTGTATGGCGGGTTCGGACGGGACTTTCTCACCCGCGACAGTCACCGGATCATGATCGTCGCGCTGACGTTGAGACAGTGGCAGGGGCTGTGCGAGGCAACCGGCCTAGCGGAGGGGTTTGTGGCAGTCGAGCACCTGCTCGGCGTGGACCTCGGCAAAGAGGGTGACAGGTTCATCGCCCGCGAGCAAATCGGGGCGCTGCTCAAGCCATGGGTTATGCAGCGCACGGTGGAGGAAGTAAGGGCATCCTTTGATCGGCACGGCGTGTGCTGGGGGCCCTATCAGACCTTCCGGGAGCTCGTGGAGAATGACCCCCGCTGCTCAACGGCGAACCCCATGTGGGCCCTGATCGAGCAGCCAGGAATCGGCACATACCTCATGCCCGGCTCACCGGTCACATTGAGCGATCTGCCCCCGGTACCCCCGCGGCCGGCACCGACGCTTGGCGAACACACAGACGAAGTCCTCGCCGGCATCCTCGGACTGTCGGCGCTCGAGATCGGCAGGCTCCACGATGACGGCATCGTCGCAGGACCCGAGCCGCTCGACTAGCCCGCAAGCGCTGGCGCGGCACACGCTCGCCCGGGCGACAACCGCCACCGGCACCTGGTTCGCCCTCTGCCCAGACAGCGCAGATCCCCATCAACAAGCGCGTCGAGGCGCCCCCGTGAACACTCCCGTCGCGTGGACCTGAGCTAGAACCCACTCAGCCAGACCACCACCTCCTCAAATGCCCCCGAACAGCCCTTGCTCGGCAGATCGGCCGGTAGGTGTGCGCGGGCCGGCGGATCCGCATATGAGGATCCGCATAAATGGCGAGGCATGTGCGCCACGAGGAGCACGCTGCATAGTCATGCAGCGTCATCAAAGCACAGGAACATCCGCTTCTGCCGCATGTCGGGTGTCTTACCGGACCTTCTACGGTGAACCGTTGACCGGCGTGCTGATGGGCCGTCGGCCGCTGGCCTGGCCTGGTGGCAATGGCAGGCTGTTGGGCTGGGGCGGTGAGCGTGGTTATGGTCAGCGCATGCGGCCGATCCGCGCGGTGCTGATCGACATAGACGGCGTGCTGACCGTCTCATGGAAGCCGCTGCCCGGGGCGGTCGCGGCCCTGGGCCGGCTGCGCGCCGCCGGGGTCCCGCTGGCGCTGGTCACCAACACCACCTCCCGCACCCGGGCTTCGATCGCCGACACGCTGGCTGAGGCGAGCTTCCCGGTCACCGCCGGCGACATCGCCTTCGGTTCGGTCCGGGTCGACGGCGTGACCTACGACCACGACCTGATCATCGACCGCGGCAAGGTCCGCAAGCGCAAGAAGGCACCCTCCCGGAAGTTCCGCGGCACGTACGGGCACACCCCGCTGTCCGCCGAGGAGGACATCCCCTGGCGATGCCGCCGGCTGGTGATCGGCACCGGCGCGGAGGGCGCCCTGCTGCCGGTGCTGCAGCAAGTCCGGGACGAGGCCCGCCGCCGCAAGATCGACCTGATCATCGCGGTTCTCCGTCGCGGCCGGGTTCTACCGGACCTGTGTCCTGGATGGCATCCTGGAGCACTCACCCGCCGAGCACGTCCGCCGCCCCGCAGTCCCCGCCGAATCGCCCACACTCGGGTTCACCCACCTGCAGTTCGAGGCGCTGCTCACCGCCGCCCGCCAGTCGCCGAACCGGTGCGACTTCGCGCTGGTGGCCATGCTCGGCCTGCTCGGCTTGCGGATCTTCGAGGCCACCGGCGCGGATATCGCCGATCTCGGCGAAGAGCATGGTCACAGGGTGCTGCGTGTGTGCGGCAAGGGCACCAAGGTCGTCCTGGTCCCGCTGCCGCCTGCAGTGGGCCGGGCCATCGACCAGGCGATTGGATCCCGCACACGCGGGCCGGTCCTGCTCAACCGTCGTGGCGTCCGGATGGACCGGCACGCCGCCACCCGCCGCCTGCACCGGCTCGCCGACACGGCGGGGATCCGGGTCGCCAGGGCGCACCCTCATATGCTCCGTCACATTCTGTGTCACGACCATGCTCGATGCCGGCGTCGACCTCCGGGATGTACAGATCGCCGCGCGTCACGCCGACCCGCGCACCACGATGCGCTACGACAGAGCCCGCCAGAACCTGGACCGCCACCCCAACTGCATCCTCGCCGCCTTCATGGCCTCCGGTACCTGATCCAGCCCGCGTCTCCCGGACCCAGACTCCGGGAGACGCACTGCATTGCCGAAATGAGCGCGTGGCACGCGCGCATGATGATGCCAGGCAGCGAATACAGATGCAGAATTTCATGATCGTAAGCTGAATCTGACGCCAGGGCTCCGAGGCGCCGACGGCAGAGCCGGAAGTTATTGACGCGGCCAGATCGATGACTCTGCGTGGCCGGGAGAGCGCGCTGAGGTGATCGTTTTGTGCGCTGCGCATCAGGGCGACTTGCCCGGGTTGGCAGGCAGACGTTCGTGGGCACCGCCCAGGTCATCCTAGGCTCGCCCGGCCGATATGGCCGTCGTTTCGTGGGAGCCCGTGAGACTTACCTAGCTGCCCCGGGGGCCTCCTCAGCTGACGATGCAGACGGTTGTCGTCGACCGCTCGTTGTACACGAGCGGCATGGCCAGCCGAGGCCGAAGCGGTGATCGGTGAGCCATGTTAATGTGGGACGCATCGTGCGAGACGGACCGGGGTGCGCGCGAGTGGGGAGGGGTGCAATGACGGGCGGTTCTGTTCCTCAAGAGGCGGTTGACCAGCTGCGGGCAACGATCTCGGGTGAAACCCTCACTCCGGTCGATGTCGCGTACGACGCGGTGCGTCAGGTCCACAACGGCATGATCGACAAGCGCCCGGCCGTCATCGTCCGGTGCCAGAACACCGCCGACATTGCGGATGCCGTCAAGTTCGCGAGAGAGCACG
>Ga0335078_10016234_pt1 | contig 11048 bp, 6 predicted proteins | sample Lox_Sample_32_FD_206711 | JGI IMG/M metagenome (GOLD analysis project Ga0335078, IMG submission 206711) | Soil microbial communities from Loxahatchee National Wildlife Refuge, Florida, United States - Lox_Sample_3.2 | ecosystem: Environmental > Terrestrial > Soil > Wetlands | place: USA: Florida...
AGGCGCTGATTGCAGGCAGAGTAGCGGAGGCGGCCGAATTCCTCGGCTATCCCTGGTTCGTCACCGGTGAAGTCGTGCACGGCGACAAGCGCGGGCGCGAACTCGGCTTTCCGACCGCCAATCTGGTGCTCGACGCCTCGTGCGGACTGCGCCACGGCATCTATGCGGTCCGCGTCGGCATCGGCGGGCGGCGCTACGACGGCGTCGCGAGTTTCGGCCGGCGGCCGATGTTCGACAGCGGCGTGGTATTGCTCGAAGTGTTTCTGTTCGATTTTGCCGGCGATCTCTATGGGCAACAGATCGACGTCGCCTTTATCGCGTGGCTGCGCGAGGAGGCGGCTTTTGCCTCGGTCGATATGCTGGTGCAGCAGATGCATGATGACGCGCGCCGCGCGCGCGAAGCGCTGGCGCGCGCCGGCGATGCCTTTCCGCCAGTTTCTTAAACCTCGAGCTGATGAATGGTGCGGTTCGCGGTGCGCAGCCGCCCGCTCAGCTCGCGCCCGATCGCTGCCATGAACAGGATCGCGGCCGCCGGCGATTTCTCGGCGAGCTCGGCATAGTCCGCGCGGCTGAGCGCATAACAGACGAGATCGGTGTCGGCGACGACGGAAGCCGAGCGCGGTCCGTGATCGAGCAGCGCCAGTTCGCCGAACACCGTGCCGGGTGAAAAAGTCGCGAGCCGGATGCTCGCCGCGTTGGCGCGATCGAGATAAGCGCTCGCCGTGCCCTTGAGCACGATCAGCACTTCGTCGCTCGGCTCACCTTCGCGGAACACGACGGTGCCGCTCGCGTAGGTCTTGCGCTTCATCTGCGCGGCGATCGCCTTGATGTCGCCCTGCGGATAGCCGGCGAACAAGCCGATATCCGCGGCGGCGAGTTCGGCGCCGCCGTCGCCCGAGCGCGTGCGCAGAAGGTCATCCTCCGCCTTCTCGATCGCGCGATCGACGTCGGGAAAAATCTCGCTGGCGCCGAACGACGACAGCGCGCCGAATTCGCCGAGCCGTTCCATCGCGGTCGAGCCCGCGCCGACGGCGAGCAACAGGCTGATCTTGCGGCGGGCGAGATCGGACTTGATTTCAAGCAGCGTGCCGGTACCCGTGCTGTCGAGCTCGGTGAGACGGCGCAAATCGAGGATGACGCAAGCGCTGTCATGTCCGAGTTCGCCGTCGACGCGCTTGGCGATGGTCTCGCCGGTGCCGAAGAACAGCGCGCCTTGCAGCTCCATGACCAGGATCCTGCCGCCGGCGGCCTCGAGGAAGGCCCGCTCGGTGGCGGTGCGCGACTTGCGCGAGCGGATGACGTCGCAGCGGTAGCTCCGCCGCACCACCGAGCGGCTCATATGAAACACGAACAGCACGACCGCGATGGCGACCCCGATGAACACCGCCGCGACGATATTGAGAACGATCGACAGCACCGCCACCGTAATCACGACGACCAGATCGGTGATCGTGCTGACGCGCAGCGAGCGCGGCGCGGTGCGCACCCGCCGGATCAGGCGCAGGCTCCAGACGTCGAAATGCTGCACCGCGATCACCATGATCACCGCCGAGAGCGCGACGCGCGGGATATAGCCGAGCCAGCGGAACAGAAGCACGCTGGCAACCAATAGCGCCGCCCCATTGATCAAGACGGACACCGGCGAGCGTCCGCCAAAGCCGCGGTTGGCGATGCTGGCGCCGATGTTGATGCCGCAGGTGATGCCGCCGCAGCAGGCCGAGGCGACGTTGGCGAGGCCGTAGCGCAGCAGGATGCGGTCGCTGTCGCGGCGCGGTTCGCCGGGCGCCGTGACCAGCTTGGTACATAACAGCGCATCGATCGACGCGACGATGGCGAGCGCCAGCGCGCCGCCGATGATGGTCGGCGCAAAAGCGAGCAGCGTCGCGGTATTGTCCAGACGCGCGAAATAGGGGAACGCGCTGAACTGGAGGGTTGTTGTTGACGCGCTCGCCATGACCGGGCCGAGCAGAGCGCCGAGTCCAGCGAGCTGGCAGACGTAATAGAGCGCGCAGCCGAAGCAGAAGCCGGTCAGCATCGGCGGCACCTTCGGGATGAGCTTGCGCGCGTTCCACATCACCGCGAATGTCAGCGCCGCGATGCCGACGCTGAGCGGTTTGATCGAGGCCCAATGCGCCGGCACCTGGGTGAAGGCGATGTTCTGATCGAAACCGCAAACGTTGGCGAGCTGCACCAGAAACAGCAGCAGCGCAGCGGCGTTCTGAAAACCCGCCATGACCGGCTGCGGGGTGAATTTGATCAGGCTGCCGAGCTTGACGAAGCCGAACAGCGCTTCGAACGCGCCGGCGAGCAGCACAATGGCAAACACCATCGCCAGCACCAGCGGAACGCCGCCGGCGGCGATTTGCGGCGCGCCCGAGTGAACGAGCCCATAGGTCAGTGCGCCGAGAAAAAACGAGCTGATGACGCGCGGCGCGTAGACCGTCGTGGTCGGATCGCCGAGCGCCACGCAGGCGACGCCGAACACCAGCGCGGTGATCAGGCCGGCGAGCGCGCCGGCGGCGAAATAGCTGTCGCCGAACGACGCGAAGGCGAACATGCCGTAGCCCATGGCCAGCGGAATGGCGACAGCGGCGGAGACGAGGCCCCCGGCCAGTTCGCCGCGGACATTCAATGGCTCCGGCACGATTTCCCCCCTCCAGATCGGCCGTAATACCCCCGATCGGCACCTGTTTTGAACGAGCGTTTCTCCAAATACAGGCGGGGTCAACCCCTTCTGGGGAGGTTTTCAAGAAGGACGCCGGCGCGCCAGCTTGCTGCGGCGGGTTTCCCATTTGACGCCGCGCCATTATGCTTCACGCATCGTTGCGCGGTGGTCATGACTCAAAATTCCACAGCCGGATCGGACGAGCGGCTGCGCCGGGCGCTGACCGCGTTCCTGCGCCAGGAAGTGCAGGCGCCGGCGAGCGCCGTGACCGACTTTCTCGACATGATCATCGAGGACGCGCGCGCGGCCCAGTCCGAGGAGATTCTCGCCGATCTCAATCGCATGCGCCGCGCCAGCGCGCAGCTCAACGCCTTCGTCAAAAGCCTCATCCAGGATTCAACGGCGGATCGCCGCAACGGCGAGGATTTCGAAGCGTTTCACCGCCGCCTGCGCCACGATCTGCGCACGCCGCTCAACGCCATCAAAGGCTACAGCGAGCTGCTGATTGAGGACATGCCGGCGGACGGCGCGCATCCGCTGCGCGCCGATCTGACCAGGCTCAAAGCGTCGGCCGATCAGCTGCTCGGCCAGATCGACGCCATGATCGTCTTGGCGCGGCAGGATGTCTTGGCGCGGCAGGATGTTTTGGCGCGGCAGGACGGCGCCGAACCGGCCGATGCAGACGGCCGGGCGCAGCAGTTCGATCTCGTCGCCGAGGCGCTGCGCAGCCTTACACCACTCGCCGCCGGCAACGCCGTGCGCGAGGTGGTGAAGGGAAGCCGCATCCTCGTCGTCGACGATAACGCCTCCAATCGCGACGTGCTGGAGCGGCGGCTGGCGCGCGAAGGTCATCGGGTCGTGGCGGTGGCGAGCGGCGCTGCCGCGTTGGAGCAGGCCGCTGCTGAGGAATTCGATCTCATCCTGCTCGATCTGATCATGCCGGAAATGAGTGGTTTCGAAGTCTTGCGGCGGCTCAAGGCGGCGGATCACACCAGGCATATCCCGGTCATCGTCATCTCGGCGCTCGACGAACTCGACAGCGCCGTGCGCTGCATCGAGGCTGGCGCCGAGGATTATCTGGCCAAGCCGTTCAATCCGGTCCTGCTGCAGGCGCGGATCGGCGCCAGCCTGGAACGCAAATGGCTGCGTGACCGCGAGAAAGAGGCTGCAGCCGATCTGGCGGCCGAAAAGCAGCGTTACGAAGACTTGCTGCTGAACATTTTGCCGCCGCCGATCGTGCGCCGCATCCGCGATGGCGAGGGTCTGATCGCCGATCACTTCGTCGATGCGACGATCCTGTTCTGCGACGTGGTCGGCTTTACCGCGCTGAGCCAGGAGCTGACGCCGGCGCGCACCGTCGATTTTCTCAGCCGGATTTTTTCGGCGTTCGACCGGCTGGTCGCCGAGCTGCAAGTCGAGAAGATCAAGACGATCGGCGACGCCTACATGGTGGCGGCCGGAATTCCGCAGGCACAGCCGGACCATGCCCATCGCATCGCCCGCCTCGCGCCGCGCATGCTTGACGCTGTGGAAGCAGTTGGGCGGGACATTGCACTCAATCTCGAGGCCCGCATCGGCATCCACAGCGGGCCGATCGTGGCCGGCGTGATCGGCACCCACAAATTCGTCTATGACGTCTGGGGCGACACGGTGAATACCGCAAGCCGCATGGAATCGCATTCGCTGCCCGGGCGCATTCAAATCTCGGCCGCCACCCGAGCGGAGCTGGGCGACCGCTATGCTATCGAGCGCCGCGGCGTCATCGATATCAAGGGCAAGGGCATGATGGAGACGTTCTTCCTAAACCGATGATCTCCGCTTGAACTCAATGTCCGACCTTGACGCCATTATCATCGGCGCCGGCCACAACGGCCTCACCTGCGCCGCCTATCTGGGCATGGCGGGCTTGCGCGTGCACGTGGTCGAGCGGCGCGGCGTCGTCGGCGGCGCCTGCGTGACCGAGGAATTCCATCCCGGTTTCCGCAACTCGACCGCGGCCTACACGGTCAGTCTCCTGCAGCCCAAAGTCATCCGCGATCTTGATCTGCACCGGCACGGGCTGCGCATCGTCGAACGCCGCGCGCAGAATTTTCTGCCGCTGCCCGATGGCCGCTATCTGCTCACCGGAGAGGGCCGCACCACGCGCGAGATTGCCAAGTTCAGCACGCGCGATGCCGAGCGTTATGCCGACTATCAGGCCGAGATCGCCCGCACCGCGGCTGTGCTGCGCGGCCTCGTGCTGAAGGCGCCGCCCAATCTCCTGCTCGGCAATTTCACGCGCACCTTGGGTGAACTGGGCAAGCTCGCGGGGCTCGGCAAGCGGCTGTGGAAGGCCGACGGCTTCAAGGCGGCGTTCGACCTGTTCCGCAAATCCGCCGGGGAAACGCTCGACCGCTGGTTCGAATCCGAGCCGATCAAGGCGGTGCTCGGCTTCGACGCGGTGGTCGGCAATCTGGCGAGCCCCTACACGCCGGGATCCGCCTATGTACTGCTGCATCACGCGTTCGGCGAAGTGAACGGCCACGCCGGTGTATGGGGACACGCGGTCGGCGGCATGGGGGCGATCACGCAGGCGATGGCGCGCGCCGCAGCCGAGCACGGCGTGCGCATCGATACCGGCAAGCCGGTGCGCGAAGTCATCGTCGAAGGCAGCCGCGCTTGCGGCGTCGTGCTCGACGACGGGACGGCGCTGCGCGCCCGCGCCGTGATCGCCAACGTCAACCCGCAAAGCCTGTTGCAGACGCTGGTGCCCGGGCAGGCGGTGCCGTCCAAAGCAGCAGCGCGGATGAAACGCTGGAAAGCCGGATCGGGCACGTTCCGCATGAACGTCGCGCTGTCGAAGCTGCCGGACTTTTCGGCGCTCAAAGGCGAGGGCGATCATCTCACTTCCGGCATTATTCTCGCGCCGAGCCTCGCTTACATGGACCGCGCCTATCGCGATTGCGGGCGCGACGGCTTCAGCCATCAGCCGATCGTCGAAATGGTGATCCCTTCGACGCTCGATGACAGCTTGGCCCCGCCCGGCGCGCATGTGGCGAGCCTGTTCTGCCAGCACGTCTCCCCCGACTTCTGCACTGGCGCAGCGGCGGAGGAGCGCCGGGAAAAGCTCGCCGACCTGATGCTCGATACCGTCGAGGCCTATGCGCCGGGCTTCAAGATGAGCGTGATCGCGCGGCGGAGCCTGTCGCCGGCCGATCTGCAGCGCGAGTTCGGACTGCCCAACGGCGACATCTTCCACGGCGCGCTGACGCTCGATCAACTGTTCTCGGCGCGGCCGATGTTAGGCTTCGCCGACTATCGCATGCCGATCGCGGGGCTTTATCTGTGCGGTTCGGGCGCCCACCCGGGCGGCGGCGTCACCGGCGCGCCGGGACACAACGCCGCGCAGGCGGTCGTTGCCGATCTGAGGACTCATCCACAGCCGCGCGCCTGACCCGGGAATGCGGATGACAGCGCGCGAATCCGCCGCTATTCGCAGAGGCATGTCTCGCTACTTCCGCATCGGCCGCTCCAGGACCGGGCTTGGCATGTTCGCTACGCGGCCGATCAAACGGGGCGCCTACATCGCCACCTATCGGGGCCGCGTCATTCCGGCGGAGGAAGCCGACCGCCGCGAAGCGCGCGGCGCCCGCTACATGTTCGAGCTGACCAAAAAGAAGACCATCGACGGCTCGCCGCGCTGGAACATCGCGCGCTACATCAATCATTCCTGCAAGCCGAACGCCAAGCCGATCGGGCGCAACGGCGGCATCGTTATCGTGGCGGACCGGCGGATCGAGCCCGACGAAGAAATCACCTACTCCTACGGCAAGGAATATCTGCAGTATTTTATCGAGAGCGGCGGCTGCAAATGCGCCGCCTGCCGCAAGAAGCGCGCCGCCAAGCGCAGGAGGCAGCGCGAGGCGCGTGTTCGCGCACGCAAGCGTCGTTCGCACTAGGTACCGCGTTCCGGCGCAAGTTCGGGAAGCCCGCGTTTGTGACGGTTCGATGTATGATTTAGCTCAATAACCTCGCACTCGAACCGTGCTTTGCTGGCCACCTGCAAACAGGGTGGCCGGAATGAAATCCGAAATCGTCGAGCAGCTCGGGCAGGCCGATTTATTGCTGCCGGCTCGCATCGCCGAAGGACTGACGGCGAACGACCGCGTGAAGGCGCGGCTGAGCATCCTGCAGGCAGCGGCGCATAATGCGCAGGCGCCCAATGGCGCGCGCTTCAATCTCGCCGAGGAGTGCCGCGCCGCCGGGATCGATCCGCTGGCCATGGAGCGATTGGTTGGCAGCGCGCATCTTTCGGCGGACGGAAGGCTGAGCGCGCCCGGTCTCGCCGGCCTCCGTGCGGCGGTCTCGCAAGACGTCGCCGCAATGGCCCAGGCGGTGCGATTTGCCGATCCGGCCCGCGGCGACCAGGCGCTGGAGCGGCTGTCGGCGATCGACCGCGATGCGCCGCCGCCCGCGGCCGACGACCTCGACATTGCGCAAGTCGCCCGGCTGACCGCGCTCGCCGAGAGCGACGGTGGCACGCTGCATCGGCTGGTGATGGATCTGCACAAGATGCTGAATGCATTGGCGGCGGCCAACGCCGAGGAAGTCGTCGCCGGCGCCCATGTTCGCGGGCTGCGGCCAGAAGACCGGCCGGCAATCGAAGCCTTCATGCGCGGCGTTGAAGCGACCAGGCCATTGAAATTCGGCCATCCCGGCTTGGCGACAACGGCCGCACGAACCGGCGAGCGGCTGACGATCCAGAACGATATCGGCGAGACCGATGCGCATGTCGTTGTGATCACGGTAACCTCCGATGCGGTTACCGTGACCTATACCGACGTGCATCTCGCACGTGCACGATTCTTTGCCGGCCTGTTCCGGGATTTTTCGGTGCAGTGGAGCGGGCTCGAACGCAAGAGCGTTGCCGGACTTGCCGACGAAGGCGTGTTTTATCTGATCACCGGCCGCTTAAAGATCGACGGCGCGCAAAGCCGCGACACGTTCCTGGACGCGCTGGGGGCGTCGCTCGTCTTTCTGATCGACTGGAACAAAGCCCGCAAGCTCCTGCGAACATGGGTATCCAAGTCCGAATCGGTCCAGATTCTGGACTGGGCGGCGCGGCACCGCTTCGGTCATCGCGGCTTCCTGGTGCTCGGTGGCAGCGAACTGGTCGCTGCTGCAGTCCGGCACGCGGCGCCGGCACGCATCGGCTTTGGCGATCCGCTGGAGCGCGCGCTTGGACGCACCGGCGCGATCGACTTTCTGAAAACCGTCTTGCGCGTGTCGACGGAGTCGCTGCTGCAGGGCAGTTCGGTCCGCCTGGCGCGCGACCGGATCGAGGCCGATCTCGTCCGGCACCTGCAGCGGGTCGATGCCGCGCTCTTGGCGACGGTGATCCGTCAAGCCGGCCTGGCCCGGGAAATCGCGGCCGGGCTCGATCAGGTCGTCGCCGGATGGCGGCTGGGTCAGCCGGTCAACGGCGCTGTATTGGCGAAAAAGGCTGAACGCATCGAGCGGAAAGGCGATCTGATCGCCGTGGAGGTCCGCGGCGAAATCAGTCGACTCGACGCCGACCGCGGCATCGAACGGCTGGTCAATCACATTGAGGATGCGATCGACGAACTCGAACAGGCCGCATTCGTCGCGTCGCTGGTGCCGAGCGGATTGAACGCCGAATTGCTCGATCCGCTCAAGGCGCTGTGCGCGGCGGCCGTGTCCGGGACGGAAGCTGCGGCTGCCGGGGTCGCGGCCGCGGTCGAGGTTCCCGAGGGCCACCGTGTCGATACCGAGGATGCGCTCGCGGCCGTCAGCCGTCTGATCGACGCCGAGCATGCGGCCGACGCCGCCGAACGCAAGCTGACCGCCACCATCCTGCAGGGCGAATGCGATCTGAGAACAGCGCTGTCGGCGATCGAGCTTGCCCGCGCCCTTGAAAGGGCGACCGACCGGCTTGCCGGTTTCGGGCATCAACTCCGCGAGCACGTCCTGGCCGACCTTTCCACATAGGTGTTTCGCCATGTCGATCGTACGTATCCATTCGCAGTCGACCGATCCTGCTCCGGCCGAGATCGTGGGCGCCAAGGCCGCGAACCTCGCGCGTGTGGCCGCGCTCGGGCTGCCGGTGCCGCCCGCCTTCGTGCTTCCGGTGGAACTCTGCGCGGCGAGCGTCCACGGCGATGCTGCCGCACGGCAGCGCATTGCCGATGGCCTCGCCGAGGGCATCGGATTTCTCGAGCAGACGACGGGCAAATCATTTGGCGGCCGGCGGCGGCCGTTGCTTGTCTCCGTCCGCTCCGGCGCCGCGCGTTCGATGCCCGGCATGCTCGACACCGTGCTCAACGTCGGCTGTACCGCCGCGGCAGTCCGCGGACTTGTCCGCATGACCGGTCATCCCCGGTTTGCCACCGACTGCCGCCGGCGCTTTCTGGAAAGTTTCGGCAGCGTTGTCCTCGATATCGAACCGCAAACATTCAAACGCAGACTCGACGACCTCGCGGCCGCCGAGGGCGTCGAAGACGAACAGATGCTCGACGGCGAAGCGCTGGAGCGTCTGGTGGAATCGTATCGTCAGGCGATCGAAGACGAAGAATGCGTGCTTGCCGACGAGCCGATGGATCAACTGCGTGCGGCCACCGCAGCGGTCTATCGATCCTGGTTCAGCGATCGCGCGTGCACCTATCGCAAATTGCAGAATATGGAGGACTTGGCCGGCACCGCAGTCACCGTGCAGGCGATGGTTTTCGGCAACAGCGGAGCGGCCTCGGCGGCGGGCGTGGCGTTTTCACGCGATCCGTCGAGCGGTGCCGCACAGCCGGTGATCGACGTGTTGTTCGACTCACAGGGCGAAGACGTTGTTTCCGGACGGCGCAACCCGCAGACGGAAGACGCTATCGCGCATTCGTTGCCTGAGGTCGCCGTTCAGCTGCGCGACGCGCTGGTCCGGCTTGAGCGCGCGTTCAACGACGTCCAGGACGTGGAATTCACCATCGAAGATGGCAAACTTTGGTTCCTGCAGACGCGTGCGGCCAAGCGCACGCCGCAGGCTGCCCTGCGGTTCGCAATCGACTTTGTGCGCGAGGGACGGATCACGCCGGCCGAAGCGTTGCGGCGTCTGCGGGGCGTCGATCTGAGTTCGCTCGTGACTAATCGCCTGGTCGACGCCGGCGATGCGGTAGCGCGCGGCATCGCGGCATCGTCAGGGGTTGCGGTGGGACGCGCTGCGTTCGCGTGTGAGAGCGCTCGTCAGCTGGCCGCCAGCGGCGAGCCCGTCATATTGGTGCGGCCTGACACCAGTACTGCCGATGTCGCCGGTTTTGCGGCCTCGGTGGGGATCGTTACCGCGGTCGGCGGCCGCACCGCTCATGCAGCGCTGGTTGCGCGCCAGATGGGCAAGCCGTGTGTCGTTGCCTGTGCGGGCCTCGCTGTCGATGCCGCGGACCATTCGGCGCAGCTCGCCCGCCACACGCTCAACGAAGGCGATTGGCTGTCGATCGACGGCGGGTCGGGTGAGATTTATCTCGGCCGCGGCAGAGTCATCAGCGACCGCCCGGCCGTGGAACTCGCACAAGTCGAGCAGTGGCGTGCGCAGCCATTGCAGTGATGCGCCGGTCGGCCGGCTGCGACACGCGGCGCGCCGGCCCGTAAGGAAGATGAGATAATGTAGCGGCGGTGCGCTCAATTGCGCGTGCGCAACATCCATGCGATTGCTGAGTTGTCTTCCATTCGCCGCGGGTCGCCGTGTCGCGCATATTTGTCAGTCACTCGAGCAGCAACGACGCCGAGGCCGTCGGCATGCGCGATTGGCTCGCGGCGGAAGGCTGGGACGATATTTTTCTCGACCTCGATCCGGAACGCGGCATTGCCGCCGGCGAGCGCTGGGAGCGCGCGCTTAATCAGGCGGTCAATCGCTGCGAGGCCGTGCTGTTTCTTGTGTCGCACGCCTGGCTCGACTCGCGCTGGTGCCAGCGCGAATTCAATCTGGCCCACAAGCTCAACAAGCGGCTGTTCGGCCTTCTGATCGAGCCGCTGGATCACGCCGATCTGCCGCCGGACCTGACCGGCAACTGGCAGGTGACGGATCTGGCGTCGGGGCACGACGCGGCGTTCTTTCAGGTGAAACTGCCGCGCACCCACGAGGAGGTGAAGGTAGGCTTTTCTCAGGAAGGTCTGACGCGGCTGCGAGCAGGGCTGGTCAAGGCCGGGCTCGATCCGCGCTTCTTTGCCTGGCCGCCCGACAGCGATCCAAAGCGTCCGCCTTATCGGGGGCTGCGCGCACTCGAGGCCGAGGACGCCGGTATCTTCTTCGGCCGCAACGCGCCGATCCTGGAAGCGCTCGACCGGCTGCGCGGCTTGCGCGAGGCGGCGGCGCCGCGACTGCTGGTGATCCTCGGCGCGTCCGGTG
>Ga0335078_10016235_pt1 | contig 11048 bp, 9 predicted proteins | sample Lox_Sample_32_FD_206711 | JGI IMG/M metagenome (GOLD analysis project Ga0335078, IMG submission 206711) | Soil microbial communities from Loxahatchee National Wildlife Refuge, Florida, United States - Lox_Sample_3.2 | ecosystem: Environmental > Terrestrial > Soil > Wetlands | place: USA: Florida...
TGATCGAGGGCGTGCCCCGCACTGTCACGATTGATGACAGCGAAATTCGCGAAGCGCTTTCCGAATGCGTGGCCACGATCCTGAACGCCTGCCGCGTGGCGCTCGAGCGCACCCCGCCCGAGCTTTCCGCCGACATCAGTGACCGCGGCATCGTGCTCACCGGCGGCGGCGCGCTGCTCAAGAATCTGGATAAGCGCATCCGCGAGGAAACCGGCCTGCCCGTATCGATTGCCGACGATCCGCTGGCTTCCGTGGTGCTTGGGACGGGCAAAATGCTGAGCGATTTCCGGTTGCTGCGCCTGGTTTCGATCGACTGAGCGTGTGGCACAGACTTCAGTCTGTGGGTCACAGACTGAAGTCTGTGCCACAAGAGCTGAAAAAATACTGAAAGCTGACAGTCTTCCCCGATGATTGCTATTCCCTCACGGCACAAGTCCCTGACGTTACTTGCCGGCGTCGTCATCGCGCAGGTGCTTCTGCTGGCCATGCAGATCAAGCGCGAGCGGCAGGTGCGGCTGATCCGTGTGTGGGCGGTGGAATTGATTTCGCCGCTGCAGCGCATGGGGTCCTGGACTATCCAAGGCGCGCAGCACGGCTGGGGCGGATATATCAGCCTGCGCAGCGCGCAAAAGGAAAACGACGCCATGCGCGCCGAGCTGGACCGCCTGAAAGTGCGCAACGCCGAGCTGGAAGGCCGGGCCCTGGAAGCGGACCGCCTGGCCGCGCTGCTCAATTTTCGTACAATCTATAGCGAAGTTCCCATGCTGGCCGCGCACGTGATCGGCGCGAGTCCGGACTCCGGAAGCATGGTCGTGAATATCGACCGCGGCTCGCGCGACGGCGTGCGTCGCGATATGGGCGTCATCACGCCGGACGGCGTGGTGGGAAAAATTTTGGCAGTCTATCCGGACATATCGCAAGTCCTGCTGATGAGCGATAAGGACAGCGGCGTGGGCGCGCTGCTGCAAGACACGCGGACGCAAGGCCCCATCAAGGGGAGCGGCGCGCCGCTGCTTTCCATGGACTATATCAGCAATGACGAGAAAGTTACTGTCGGAGAACAGGTGCTGACTTCGGGACAAGACCGCATCTTCCCAAAGGATCTTCCCGTCGGCAAGGTGGTGGATTTTGTCGTGGACCCGAAGTCGCCGTTCATGAAGATTCGCGTCAGGCCGGCGGCCCATCTGGACCGCCTCGAAGAGGTTATCGTGCTGCAGACCAGGCAAGAGCTGAACATGAAGAAATCGCCGGATGCCGATACCGCGCCGGCCGCGTCTTCCGCGGCGCAAAAGTCGCCCGCGGCCCCGGCATCGGCGCCCGCGCCGCCGGCAAAAAAGCCAACCGACGCGCATTGACGCGATCCTCGGGAACGCAAGCAGGAGAACATGGAAAGAACCGAACTTTACATCGGACCCGAGCCGCACATCGAAGTGCACAAGTATTACAGCGGCGTCGTACCGGCCGCTGTGGTGCTGTCCCTCGTGTTGCAAGCGTTTTTCCCGGTGTACATCCGCTCCGCGAATTATCTCGAATTGCCTTTGCTGGTGACGCTTTATTTTGCGCTCAGCAAGCGCAATCCGTCCTCGGGCTTGGCTCTAGGGATGGTGGTGGGGCTGCTCCAGGACAGTCTAAGCCGCACACCGCTCGGGCTTTACGGAATCGCGAAAACACTGGTGGGCTATCTTGGCTCCTCGATTGGCTCGCGCATCGACGTGGAGCATCCCATCGCCCGTTTTCTTCTGACGGCGGGTTTTTACTTGTTTCATCACGCCGTATTCACGCTGACCACCCGCACGCTGCTCGCCCAGCGCAATGAATACTACATCACGGTCCCCATTCTGATCGCCTCGCTGGTTAACGCCATCATCGCCACGGGCCTGTTTCCGCTGCTGGACCGGTTTCGCAAGCCCTCCTGAAAAGGGGTATCCGATACGATGCGCACAAACTTGCACACCCTTGGTGCAAATGCTAGTGTGAATTATGGTTAGGTGTGGAGAAACCCTCAGGGGGTGCGGGGCTGTGGGCCGCACGGAGTCGATTTGGCGATTTCTTTAATGAATGATAAACGGCTGCCGACGGAGCGGCTGGCGGTGGTTTCCTATGCCATCGTGGCGCTGATCGCGCTGCTGCTGTTCGGTTTCTGGAAGCTGCAGATCATCGATTCGGATCGCTACTCGCAAATGGCAGAGCGCAATCGTGTGCGCTCGATTCCGATTATCGCCCCGCGCGGTTCCATGCTCGATCGGGAAGGCCGCGTCCTCGTTGACAACTATCCCTCTTTCAGCGTCCTCCTGTTGCGGGATTCCCCCGAGCAAGTCGACAAACTCCTGCCGCAAATTGCCGACGGCCTGGGCATGACGCTCGATGACATCAAGCAGCAAATCGAAGCTTCCCGGGCCATGCCTAAATTCCAGCCCATTGTGATCAAGCCGGAAGCCAGCCCCTCCGATATCGCCTTCATCGAGTCGCACCGCGTCGATATTCCCGTCATCGAAATGCTGATGGTTCACCGCCGCCGCTACCCGCATGGGGACATGCTCGCCAACGCGGTTGGCTACGTGGGTGAGGTCAGCGCCGACCAAGTGGAGGCCTCCGATTCCAGCCTGAAACCGGGGGACATTGTCGGCAAAACGGGCCTCGAGCGCCAATACAATGACACCTTGATGGGCACGGACGGTTTGCGCCGGGTGATCGTCAACAGCATCGGCAAGGAAGTGGGCCGCCTCGAGCAGAAGGACGCTATCCCCGGAAAGCCCATCCAACTGACCATCGACTACGATCTGCAAGCGGTTGCGGATAATTACATGGCGGACAAAGAAGGCGCCGTCGTGGCCATGGACCCGCGCACCGGCGAAATCCTGGCCATGGTCAGCCGGCCCACCTTCGATCCCAACGATTTTGCCATCCGCATCCCTTCGGCGGAATGGCAGGCGCTCAATTCGGACCCGCGCACCCCCTTGCTGAATCGCGCCATCCAGGGGCAACTGGCCCCGGGCTCGGTCTTCAAGATCGTCATGGCCACCGCGATGCTCGAGTCCAAGCAACTCCCGGCCAATTTCACCGCGTTTTGCCCTGGGCACGCCGATTTTTACGGACGGACCTTCCACTGCTGGCGGCCGGCAGGACATGGCATCGTCGATCTCCACAAGGCCATCGTGGATTCCTGCGACGTTTTCTTCTACACCGTCGGGCAGCGGCTGGGGATCGACACCATCCACCAATACGGGGCAGGCCTGGGCCTGGGCCGGCGCACCGGGATCGACCTGCCGGGCGAGGAACCCGGCCTGATGCCCTCGGAAGAGTGGGTCCAGCGCGTCTACCACCACAAATGGTATGCAGGGGAAACGATTTCCGTGGCCATCGGACAGGGTTCCGTCACGGTGACGCCGGTGCAACTCGCGCGCATGATTGGCGCCGTGGCCAGCGGCGGCAACTTGCCCCAGCCCCACCTGCTCAAGAATTTGACGGGAAAGATGGACCGCTTTCCTCTTGCCGAGGATACGGTCGAGCAAGTCACGCAGGGCATGTACGGCGTTATCAACGAAGGCGGCACGGGGTCGAGCCTGAAGCTTCAGAACGTCGAGTTCTCCGGCAAATCGGGCACCGCCCAACTGATGAGCTACGAAGCGGGTAGCAAAATGGGAAAGAAGGGGAAAGAAACCAACGGCTGGTTCGTTGGCTACGCGCCGCGGCGCAATCCGGAGATTGTGGTGGCGGCTGTCATCCAGGGCAGCAGCGAGCATGGGGGAACCACGGCCGGGCCCGTGGTGCGCGACATCGTCAAGGCTTATTACGACAAGAAGAGCGGCATAAAAGTTCAGGAGTACACGGCAAAAAATGGGTCGCCCAAAATGGTCCCGGCCGCGGTGAATGGCCCAGCCCAGCAGCAGGACGCGACGCAGGATCCGCCCAGCCGGTAGAATTCCGATGCAGAAAAGAACGAGCATTCGCGATTATGACGGTTGGCTTCTGGCCACTGCTCTGGCCATTTGCGGGGTAGGCGTCCTCGAAATCTGGTCCGCCACACACGCAAGCCATCTGGCCGGCATGCACACGCACCAGCTGGAATGGATTGCCATGGGTCTGGTCCTGATGCTGTTGCTTTCCCGCCTGGACTACCACTTGATCCTGGATCAGGCTCCCGTCTTGTATTTGATCGCCATCGCCGCGCTGATTGCGGTCCTTGCCATGGGACACACGCGTTTCGGGGCCAAGCGCTGGCTGCCCATCCTGGGCGGCCTTTTGCAGGTGTCAGAACTGGTGAAGTTGATTATAATAGTCGTTCTGGCGCGCTTCTTTTCGGAAGTGCGGACGGATCAGCTGGGTCTCGCGGATTTGATGAAGGCCGCCGCGCTCATGGGTTTGCCCGTGGCCTTGATCATGTTGCAGCCGGACCTGGGGACCGCGCTGGTGTTGATTCCGCTCGCGGCAGTGGGCGCTTTCCTGGCCGGCTTGCAATGGAAACATTCCCTGGCTATCCTGGCGCTGGCCGCGATCATGGTCCCGGTGGGCTATCATTTTCTGAAGCCTTACCAGAGAGAACGTGTTACAACATTCCTGCGTCCGGAAGAAGATCCCAAGGGCGCGGGCTATCAGATTCTGCAATCGAAGATCGCCGTGGGTTCCGGCGGGTTTTGGGGTAAGGGACTTGGCAACGGAAGCCAAAATCAATTAGGCTTCGTGCCGGTAAGGTATTCGGATTTTATCCTGGCAGCGCTCGCGGAAGAGCTTGGGTTTGCGGGAGTTTTCGTCGCGCTGCTTTTGTATATGTTCCTGCTGTTGCGCCTGGTTCAGAACGCCCAGCGCGCGCACGATCGAGCGGGCATGTTTTTGATCATGGGCGTGACGGCAGTCTTGGGTTTTCACGTTTTAGTGAATGTGGCCATGGTGATTGGGTTCATGCCGGTCACCGGTATTCCGCTGCCGTTGATGAGCTATGGCGGCTCGGCCACATTGTTCGTGTTTTTGGCTTTAGGGCTGGTGATGAACGTCCGTATCCGTCGATTCGTCAACTAAGCCGGTAGAAATGCCCGTAGAAATGGCCTTAGAAATGATTGTTCCCGGCCCCGCCGCGCTGTGAATCAATCGAGCGGCCCGCCGGCAAGAAACAAAATTTTGGAGCGAGGCAAGCGCCGCATGCCCAGCGGAAGCGCATTCTTAATTCCCCCTTCCCCGGCCGTTCCGCAACTTGGGACCGGGCGCACACTGGTGCGCCGCGCCGGAGCACGGCCATGCCCTCCGAGGAGTTTTCATGTCGAAGGAGCTAGTGATTTCCGCGACCCCGCACGAAACGCGGGTCGCGATTATGGAAGATGGACAGCTTTGTGAAATTTACATCGAACGCGAAAAAGAATTTGCTTTAGTCGGAAGTCTTTACAAAGGCCGGGTCACCAGGGTTCTTCCCGGAATGCAGTCGGCTTTCGTCGATATCGGCCTCGATAGCGACGCCTTTCTGTACGTCAGCGATTTTCTCGAACATCTCGAGGAATATGACCATGTTGCCCCGGTCGAGCCCAAGGGCCACCGGCCGGAGCCGCGAGGCGAGGAAGTGTTTGCGCCGTCGACGACCAATGGCGGCGTGGTTTCTCCTCCCGTGGTCCATGAGCAGGAACCGTCAGCGGCGCACGCGGGGCAAGCGGAACCGCTCGAACATCTTGACCGTGCCGAACACGCTGAGCCTGCGGAGCCTTTCGAGGCTGCCCCCGCCATCACGCCCCTGGAAGGCGAGACGTTTCAGGTAGCCGCCGCCAGCCAGAGCCCTGCCTCCGAAAGTGGCGCTCAGCCCGGGGCGCCCATGCAGCGCGGTCCGCGTCAGCCGTTCGAACAGAGGAATGACCGCGACCGCGGCGGGCGCGGCGGCTTTGGCCATCGCGGAGGGCAGGGAGGCGGACGCAACCGGCGCTGGGGACGCCCCGATCGAGGACGCGGCGGGCGAGATCGTCGTCCGTCCGGGCGCGATTTGCCTCCGTCCAAGTATGCATCGCCGGCGTCGGAATCGAGGCCGCCGCGCGAGTCACAGCCTTACGAAGCGCCGGCCGGGGATTTCGAGCCCATCATTCTGCCTGGCGAGTCGCTCTCCAAATTCAAGGACCGCGTTCCCTCCGCTCCTTCGGCGGCTCCTGGCGAGACGGCTTCTTTTGGCGGCGCGCAAACTTCCGGGGCGCCTCCTGTGTCGCGGACTTTTACCGATGAGGAATTGTCCGCTGGATTACCTGGATCGTTATTTACTGCTCCGATAACGAAAGCCCCGGAGGAGCACGAGAATCCCGTCACCGAGGCAAAGGCTGAGGCGGATCCCCTCGCCGGCGCGCCGGAGTACGCCGAGCCTTCACCCGACGCCCGCAAGGAGATTGCGCGCGACCTCGACAGCCTCGATCCCGGAGCGCGCCCGGGCCCGATCACGGACGCGCATGCCTCCAATGGCGGAAGCCTGTCCGAGGAAGAAGTGACCTCGCTCGCCGAACAGCTTGCCGAAGCCAAGCACGAGGAAGCGCAGGCCGAAGCCGAAGACCGGGCCGACGCCATCGAAGCCGTGGCCGAATCGTTTGTGGAACCCGCGGAAATGGAAGAATTGCAGGAAGCCCTGGAATCCGATCATATCGGCGATCACGAAGAAGACCAGGAAGACGATCGCGAGGACGCAGCCGAGGAAGCCGACGCCATCGCTGACGAAATGCATGAGGAAGCCCTCGCCGCGGAAGCTTCTCCCGAACACGGTCACGGAGAAGAACACGCGGAAGGGCATGCGGGAGAACTTTTAGAGGGCCACGACGAGGAGCACGGCGGGGAACACGCGGAAGAACACGCTGAGGCTCACGAAGAAGCTCACGGAGCAGGCCAGGAAGAATTTCACCAGGCCGCGCACGCGGCGCACGCGGGCGAAGAGCAACCGCCCATGAGCGCGCGCATTTCCGAACCGCCGCGCGCCCGCTTCCAGCGCCCCATGCGCCGCGGAGGCCGTCCCCAGCGCGGACGCCGCCCCGGCGGACGCCCTCATCAAGCGCCGCAGCACGGCCACCCGAGGCACGAACAGCACCGCCGCCCACAGCTTATCTCCGAAATGCTGAAGGCCGGCGAGGAAATTATCGTACAAATTGCAAAAGAACCGCTCGGTAAAAAAGGCGCGCGCATCACGAGCCACGTCGCGCTGCCCGGCCGCTTCCTCGTCTACATGCCCACGGTGGATCACGTCGGCGTCTCGCGGCGCATCGGCTCCGCCGAGGACCGCTCGCGCCTGCGCCGCCTGGTGAACGAAGCCAAGGGCACCTTCCCCGGCGGCTTCATCGTCCGCACCGCCGCCTCGGAAGCGAGCGACGAGGAAATTCGCACCGACGTGGAATTCCTCGGCCGCACCTGGGACACCATTCGCGCCACCGCCGAGCAGCGCCGCGCGCCGTCGTTGCTTCACCGCGACCTGAATCTCGTCCAGCGCATCCTGCGCGATTACCTGAGCGACGACTACGCCGCCATCTGGCTCGACAACGAAGAGGAATTCACCAAGGTCGTCGAATTCGTCGGCCGCTTCCAGCCCAAGCTCGTCCCGCGCGTGAAGCTGTACACCAAAGACGCGCCCATCTTCGAGGAATTCGGCATCCAGCAAGAGCTGGACAAAGCCCTGCGCCCCAAAGTGTGGCTCAAATCCGGCGGCTACATCGTCATCAACCACACCGAAGCTTTAGTTGCCATTGACGTGAACACGGGAAAGTACGTGGGCCGCGGCTCGACCCGCCTCGAGGACACCATCGTCAAAACCAACCTCGAAGCCGTGAAGGAAATCGTCCGCCAAATCCGCCTGCGTGACCTCGGCGGCATCATCGTCTGCGACCTGATCGACATGGAAGAGCGCCGCAACCGCGAAAAAGTCCTGGCCGCCCTCGATCAAGCCTTGCAGCAGGACCGCGCCCCCTCGAAAGCTTTGCCGTTCAACGAATTCGGCCTCGTCTGCATCACGCGCAAACGCACCAAGCAGGCCCTCGAACGCGTCCTGTGCCAGCCCTGCCCCTACTGCACCGGCTCCGGCATGGTCAAATCCATTCCCACGATCTGCTACGAAATCCAAACCGAAGCCAAAAAAATGGCCGCCGACCTCGACGCACAAAACATCACCCTGCGCGTCAACCCCGAAATCGCCAAAGCCTTGAAAACGCGCGAGTCCTCCCTGATCGAAGATCTCGAGCACGCCACGCGCAAAACCATCATCATCCAGTCGGATCCGACGCTGCATTGGGAGCAGTACGATATTTACTAGGGTAAGGAATTCGCTATCGTCATTGATCCACCGGCGTCTGTCAAAGAACTGGGGGATCAAAAATAACCCAAGAAGCCGCCTTCGCGAATCGTCTCTTTGGAGCGTTCTTCTTGTCTTTGCCCTTATCGCCGCAGACGACGGCGTGTGACGATTCCTCAGGCAAGGCATCAGGATGAACGGTTTGGTTGCTTGTCCTGGCAAGCCCTGCGGTTATCGAGGCTAGGGAATAGCGATCATGACCCGCCAGAAGGGTGGAAGGTTTTCGATTTTCTTGGAGAAGTACGCTAGAGAGGTAGACTGACATTGGGTCGCCATCATCATCATCCTCGAAAGCCGCAGAGCTTGGACGCCAGCGATTTTCATTCTCGTCAAAGAAACGGTGCCACGGAGGGATTCTCCGGAGAAGGCTGGTGTCATCCGCTATCGATGAATCGTCCGGGAAGTTTTCTGAGCAGAAGGACATGATTGCTCTCGGCTTATATCCTCACTCCGAAAGCCTTTCAATCCAAGTGTTGAGGACGAACTCGTTGACAGGTCCCTCAGCGGGATCGTACTCGCCGCGAAGGTCTTCCGCAAAAAAACTGGCCCTTTCGGGGGAATCAATGGCGATTTCAATGTCGACGCCACGCGTGTGCCATTCCAATTGGACACCGCCGCGAACTCTCGGTACGACGAGAGGGGCGGGCGTGGTTTCGTGCATGAGGCGACCCAAAAGAGCAACCGCAAAAGTAACGTTCTCTTTGCTGATTGGCTTTGCATTGTAAGAATTCCAGCCACCGGGTAACTCTAGGAGCTCAATCAGCTTGCTGACCGTTTTCACGTATTCGTGACTAGCGACGCGGGGACCCTTGGTCCCAGCCGAAATGAGTTTTGTGGCCGCATATACCGGGACGAGATGCGTTCCATAAACGACAATGGGACTAAGCCCCACCCGGGGAATTAACTTCGGCGTGTTCTGCTCGGGCCACCCAACGCGTCCATAGAAGACGTGTTTGTCTCTTGCAATAAAGTAACGCCGAGCTCGTCGCGCCTCAAGCTTCGATCTTCCAGATGAAGGAAGCCAGGCTCCTAGTTCAATTGTAGTTTCGGTCAAGGTTGCTTACTCCTCGCTGATCACTTTAAGTTGGGCCTTCGCAAGCGCTTCGCGGATACTCTTTGCCTTCAGCTCGGCCCTTGCAACAGCCTCTTTAAGCTGCTGCAAATCGCTCTCATCCATGCCAAAAAAGGCCTCATCCAAGCGGCCACCCCGGTGGTAGGCAAGTTTCAAGGTATGCATGACCACCACTGCCTCCAGTGGCTCTTCAACACTAATCCCGAAAACCGGCCTTACATCCGTCAGGATCCTTAAGCTGTGAAGTGACCGTTCATGTTCGTACCTAAGGATGTCACTCTTGGCGGACCGAGTAATTCCATCGATAGTTAGAAATGTCCAGAGCCGTTTTCTAAAGTGATCGATCGCACCCTCTGCCGAGGGGAAGCCGGACGGTGCAGTTGACTGCATCGAGTCGGAGACGTCCTTCGCAAAATCCTCGACATCACGCTCAGAATAAACTCTCGCAAAGTTGAGGCTGAGAATGGCGTCTACAACTTTCTCAAGGTCTGCCCGCGAGAGACCTGATATCGGCCTAAGGCTCTCGGCCGACACGGTGGCGCCTGTGCCCTTCTGTGTGGCTTCGCTCAGTGCTCTACGAAGCTCGGAAGCGACCTCGTCAGAGATCAAAGCAAGCTTTACCAGACCTGGCTGATTTTCTTGCGGGATTCGTAGGAGCGGCACCTGCTGTTTTCCCTCCAATTCCTTGATGCGCTGTCTAACATTGACGCCTCGCGGTTGCCCGGGCAGCAGCGTTGGGCACATTTTTGATAGGCTACTTTATAGCATACCCGAGGGGATGCGAACATATAATGAACAAAACCCTGCATGCACGCTTAATATGAACCTCGAACCTCGGGTAGCCCACTTCTGAACACGATTTAGATCTTCCCGGTGGCCGCTCCTTCGCGCGCTTCGAAGGGGCCTTTCTCTCGTTTTTTTTTCAGCGTTTCCTTGCTTTCAGCGGCACGAATTCAATCTTGATCCTTGTGTTGAGGGCATGGGCGACTCGGGCGAGGGTGCTGAGCGTGACATTTCTTGCGGAAGTCTCGATCAGCGATATTTTAGAGGCGTTCATCCCCGCCCGCGCGGCCAGCTGCGTTTGATTCAAATTTTCCCGCTCCCGCAGCCGGGCAATCTTAATACCCAGCTCAAGATCCGCCAGTTCCTTCTCGACGAGGTCCCGAATTTCCGGGTCCTTCATCTGCTGCTTAACGTAGCGATCCAAACGAGTAGCCATTTTATTCACCTTTTACTTTCGGGTCTGATTTCCCTAAGCCCACTTTTCCGGCCAGCTTTCGAGCATGGTCGGCCATGCGCTTCCTGGCCGCCTCCATGTCCGATCTCTCCAACTTTTCCGAGTCCTTCACGACTCCGTGGAGCAGGATGAATTCTTGATTGGCATCCCCGAAATACAGAATGCGAAGCCGCGTCCTTCCAAACCGCGTCCTGAGCTCCCGCAACCCGCCATCGACTTGCGAAGAATACGGGAAAGGCAGGGTCGGCCCGTGCTCTTGCAGCTTGGCGATCAACATTCACCGAGAAGCGGGAATTTCAGTGAACGAATTTCTGCGAGCCTAAACTGGGCGAGCGGCGTGTGGCTGGCCCAGCCCTTGAGCGAATTGGAATTTTCGGGTACCGCACCCTTGCGGGGTTCAAGGGTGCGGGTTTTCTGATGCTCTACCTTCCCTTTCCCGCGGGCCGATTCCG
>Ga0335078_10016236_pt1 | contig 11047 bp, 11 predicted proteins | sample Lox_Sample_32_FD_206711 | JGI IMG/M metagenome (GOLD analysis project Ga0335078, IMG submission 206711) | Soil microbial communities from Loxahatchee National Wildlife Refuge, Florida, United States - Lox_Sample_3.2 | ecosystem: Environmental > Terrestrial > Soil > Wetlands | place: USA...
CTGTCCCCCTGGCGCGACAAGGCGTTTCATGTCCTGACCGGACCGGCAGTCGTGATCCCGATCGTGCTCGGCATCGCCGCGATCACCGCGGCGGCCTTCTACCTGAACGCCGTGTTCGAGTATGCGATCATCCAGCCCGGCCGCCCGCGGATCCGGCCGGCGTTCACCCGGGCCCGGTCGCACCTGGGCGTCGTTCTGGGCTCGGGTCTCGTCGTCGGCATCTGCCTCGGCCTGTCGACGGTAGTGGTCGCCCGCTGGGGGAAGTTCTGGTTCCGGCTCACCCTGAGCGCCGTCGTCGGCGTGATGATGATCTCCTATGTCGCGGTACCGTCCCGGCTCACCGGTATCAAGACCACCCGGTCCCGACGTGACAAGCTGACCGCCAGCGTGGTGGGCGCGACCATCGGAGCGGTGATCTGCACGCCTCCCTACATCCTGGGCCGCGTCGGACTGCTCATGCTCGGGTCCAGGGCGCTCTTCCCGCTCGGCGTCATCTTCTCCGCCGTCGGGCTGACGCTGGAGGCAGGAGCCACCGGAGCGGTCAAGGCGGTCAGGATGAGTGCCAAACTCGTCTCCGGAGGTAACCCCGCCGGTCAACGAGGCGCCACCCGGTTTCCCGAGGGCTGAGGACCGTTCTTTAACTTGATTCGGGTGATGAATCCGGCCTTGGGCCGAGATGCAATGGTGCCAGCGGTGAGCGGAGACCAGATGAGCCAGGTGATGGGGTTCCAGGGGATCCTGCGCAGGCTGGCCATCGTCGATGAAGGATTCGTCGGCGATCAGGCCGGGCTCGTGCTTGGTGCGCCCGGTGTCCGGGGCCTGGATCCCAGGACCGCGGCGCTGGTGCGGGTCGGGGTGCTGGCGGCGATCGGGGCGCCGGAGGTCTGCCTGGAATGGAGCAGCAGCCGGGCGCTGGCGGCGGGCGCGACCGAAGACGAGATCACCGGGGTGCTGCTGGCCATCGCCCCGGTGATCGGGCTCGGCCGGGTTACCGGCGCCGCCCCCGGCGTCGCGGGTGCGTTCGGGTATGACATCGAGGCCGCGCTGGAGGACCGCGATGAGCCGTGACGGCTCCCTGGGGGCGCTGGGTCAGAGCGCCAGCGGACCGGACCGGCCGCCGCGGAAGGGGCAGCCCGGCGTGAAGAGCGACAGCCGGCCCCGCGCTGGGCGGCGCGCCCGGCACGGAATCGAGGCGGCCAAGGGGAAGTATTCCGGCTCAGCGGTTGAGGACCTGTGGCACCGGCTGGACGCGCTGGATTTCATGAACCAGGCCATGATCCTGGCCGGGACGCTGCTGTTGTGCGTCTTCCCGTTTCTCATCGTCCTATCTGCCCTGACCGGGCGGGGGGCGGCGAGTTCATTCTCCCGGCGCCTGGGCCTCAATCACCAGGCCGCGGCCGATCTGGGCCATCTGTTCACCTCCTCGGGCGCCACGTCCGCCACCATCACCACGGCCTCCTGCATCTTGCTGGTGCTGTTCGCCCTCGCCGGGGCCAACGCGGTCCAGCAGGTGTACGAGCGGATTTTCGAGCTGGAGTCGCGGGGGGTACGAGACATGCTCCGCCGGATTATCTGGGCGGGCCTGGTGGTGGGCTGGCTGTTCCTGGGCGACCTGGTGGGGCCGTGGGCTCGGGCCGGCGGGCCGGTCCTGTTCGGGATCGTCATCCTGGTCGCGTTCACCGGCTTCTGGTGGTTCGCGATGCGGTTCCTGCTCGGTGGGAGGGTCTCATGGCGGAGGCTATTGCCGTGCGCCGTGGCCACCGGGCTGTGCTGGCTGGGCATGGTGGCCGTCTTCTCGGCGACCTTTTCCGGCATGGTCATCTCGTCCGACGACAGGTACGGTCCGATCGGTATCATCTTTGACCTCTTGTCCTACGTACTCGCGGTCGGGGTGGTGATCATCCTGGGTGCGGTGGTGGGCATCGTGTGGCAAGAGCGGGGCTTGTCGTTCAGGGCCGCGTTCAGGAAAGTGCGGCGGGCCCAGTGACCGGCGGCACCGGCCCGGGGGATGAAATCTGGCATGAGGCCAAGGTCACGGGCAGCGTGATCACATGGACGGTGCTGCGGGTGGCGGCGTCCATTGTGGTCGTGACCGCCGTGTACTATCTGCTGCCCTTCGACCGGTCCGCCATCGGGGTCGCGGTCACGCTGCTGGTTGCCGGTCTGGTCGTGTTCGTCGGACTGGTCGCCTTCCAGGTCCGCGCGATCGCCGCCGCAACGTTCCCGGGGCTGCGGGCGATCGAGGCGCTCGCCACCAGCGTCCCGCTGTTCCTGGCGCTGTTCGCCAGCACCTACTTCGTCATGGCCAGGCTCTCTCCGGGCAGCTTCACCACCCCGCTGACCCGCACCGACGCGCTGTACTTCACGGTCACGGTGTTCTCCACCGTCGGGTTCGGCGACATTACCGCCAAGACCGAGACCGCGCGGCTCGTCGTCACCGGGCAGATGATCGCCGACCTGGTCGTCCTCGGGCTCGCGATCAAGGCCATCGTGGGCGCGGTCAGGCGCGGCCGGCAGCGCCAGCCGCAAGATGCCAGCAACGCGCAGCTCACCGAATAGCCAGGTCTCGGCGTGACGCCTTTGTCACGGATTACCCAATATGGGGCGATGTCTGCCCGTCTCTCGCGCGCGATGCTCGAAGCACAGAACGTCGGCACGCTGATAGGTGCCCAGACCGAAGGAGGGCGTCATGGCGGTAAAGACGGCGTCCGGTGAGGCTAGGGCAATCCCAGGAGGCCCGGCTGAGTCCGGATCAGCGCGGCAAGCGGGGTGGCCCAGCCCTCCCGACCGCATGGTCAAGTACGGGATCTGGCTCGCGGTGGTAACGCGCGCCCTGGGCGACCGCCGCTTCCAGGCAAGAGTCATTACCCGCGCCATCGGGGCGTACGCGCTGGGCAGCCTGATCAAGAACAACCAAGCGCGCCCGATGAGGCGCGCGGCCCGTTGGTACACAAGGTTCGGCGCCCGCAAGAAGCTTCAGCGCGCTCGGCAGGCGCTGGAGCCGGGCAAACGTTAGGACATGTCGCGTAGACCACGCAGTGGCCACCGCCCTGAATCGCAGAGCTTGCTGAAAACAGCGTCCCATCGTTGTGCGTTTTCTTGTACCGGATGCCTCCTGAAGCGCGCTTCGCCTATTCCGGGCGATGTGGCCTGGCGCCCGAGCGCGCGCCGACGTGCGAGCCGACTACTCGTGGACCCGGCCCGGCCAGGAATACCTGGACATCTGTCGGCACATCCGCCGCAACTGAAATGTCCCGGAGCGGAGCCGCCAAGGCGGAACACGTTCAGGCTGGTTGGGCGGCTGCTTGCGGCGGCGCTTTGGCGGTACGCCTGGCGAGCAGACCGGCGAGGAACATTACGAGCAACCCGATCGCTACCCCGCACAGCGTCCAAAGGACGCGGTAGCCCTCTTCACCATAGTTGGAGGGCTTCGTAAGGTCCTCCAAGATCAGCACTGCCGCGGCGATGGCCCCGGTGTACAGCGCGTAGTTCCAGAAGCGAACCGCCGCCCCGTGCATCAGCAGGACGAGCGCCACCACCTCGAGTCCGCGGCTGATCGCGAACAGCCGCAGGCCGTGTTCGCTGGCGGGTATCAGCAGCAGCAGCGCGGCCGCCACGGCGCCGATCAGCGCGCCGGCCAGGCGCTGCACGGCGGCGATCGTGCTCTGGTCCAGGCTCGCCTTCATCGCGATCATGGCCGCGATCACCATCCAGTAGCCGTGCGACAAGTTCAGTCCGAACGCGAGCGCGACGGTACCGGCTACCACGATGGCGCGGAGCACCGCAAACATGATCAGCGGCCCGGTCAGCTTCCGCCGCGACGTGTCGCCGGGCAACTCCGCCCACGGCTGGGGCCGGTCCTCGCGCCCGCGGATCAGCCACGCAACGAACGTCACCGCGATCCACAGCGCCGACCCCCCGGCCCAGGCGAGCACCTGAGCCCAGGTGTAGCTGGTGATGTGGGCAGCCAAGGTGTAGCTGGCGTTCTGGGCCGTATGGTGGAAGCCGGACGCGACCGCGAGGGCGATGATGAACCAGATGTTGAGCAGGTAGGCCGCGACGAACCTGTGCACCCCGAACCCGATCGCCAGGCCGGCCAGCAGCGTGACCGCACCAGCCGCAAGCACCAGCCAGCCCCAGGCGTCGCCGCCGATGCCGAACCCCAACGCGGTCATACCCGCGCCGATCAGCCCGAAGACGGCGGTGTGCGACGCGCGGTGCCCGTAGCTGCCGCCCGGGTCGGCCAGCATCGTAAACAGCACGCCGAACAGCGCGCTGAGAAGATATTCCTCGTGTCCGATCGCCCAGAAGATGACCAGCGGTACCAGCGCGACGTCCAGGAACAGCACAGCGTGCGGCCAGTTGAGCGCTGCGGGGTTGAACTCGAACACCTTCCCCAGCCAGCTCGTGCTCTTCGCCGCATGAACAGGCTGTCCGCCTCGCCCGCTCGCGCCGTCGGCGGTCACTACCTGACGGGACCCAGATGTCTCGGCCATGGCCAATCACGACCTTTCGTCCGCAACGCTCTGCGGGCCTTTGATTGTCATGATGGTTTCGCGAGAGTCTCCTGGCATCACCCCGACTGAGGTATTGCTGGCACCGGAGATACCCCGATGGGCCATCGTCAATCGAAGACCGGACATGGGGAGCCATTAGTGGGGAGCCACCAGCGGCCGACATGGAGCCACCTGCGAAGATGTTGTCCATGACCTCTGCACTGGGATCCCGGTAACCGGCGCGGTCACGGTGCCTCCTGCTGGGACGCGACCGGCGTTGACGTGTCCTGTATGCGCAGGCCGCCGCCCTGTCGGGCGCGAGCCTGCCGGGACGTTGAGGTGCTCGGTAAACGGCCTGCCGGTCCAGGACAGGTCGCCGCAGCGCTTCAGCGGCGCGTACAGCTGATCGAGGATGGGACCGCGTACTCGTCCAGCAGCTTCGCGACGGTGGCGTTGGACTCGCGCGTGCGGCCCTCGGAAGCTTCCTTCAGCAGCCTGCCGAGCTCGATGTGGGCCTGCTGCTCGGTCTTGGCGGTGGCCTTGAGGCGGATGGCGCGCCGGGTGAGCGGGTCGGTCCCGGCGTATACGGAAACCCGGAACGACGCGCTCGGTAGTTGTCACAAGCCATATCCTGCCCGCTGACTGCTCCCTCGGAGATAAACGTCAGTCCACGTAACCTACAGCGGCGGGCGCATCGACTGGTAGGCCACCCTCCTGCCGGGTAGCGCGGGCGCGGCCCGTGCCTGCGCGACGGCGGGCTCACCCAGCGCAGCACTCCGGGGCTGCTTCAAGCGACGCCATCAGCCGCCGTTAGATGTGGCCGCGGGTCCCAAGTGCCGCATCGCCCGAGACCCGCAGCCACCGACGGACCGGAGGTGCTCGCTGGGGAGCAGGGACTGCCGGGACGCCGAGGTCGATGACCTCGGCGTCAGCGGGCACTGCCACTACCCGGTGCTCGCGTGCGTAGGCGCCGAGGGCCAGGGCTAGCTTCGGGCTAGCTTGGGTTCGCCCCCGGACCCGGCGTGCTGGCGGTCGCGGGCGAACCGGATGAACGGTGCAGTCAGCCGAGCACGGCCCTCTGGCATGAGCAGGCTTCCGGTGCCGTGCTTGTCTTCCAGTGCCCTGGCCTGGGCCGGGTCTGGTTTTTCGACCAGCGTCCTCACCTCTCGCAGTTCCCCGTCGGCCGCGGGGTGGGTGATGAGGATTCCCCGGACGGGCGCGAGCGCCCGGCGGTAGGTGCTGGCGAGCACGGCCACGTCGTCGCCGGCGGCATCGCGCAGCAACTTAAGCGGGCTGGCTCCCGGATAGAGGTTGTCGGCGAACGCCAGGTACAGGCTTTCCCGGGCGGCGAGGCAGTCGGCGCCGTTGAAAACGGAGGTCAGGTCGTCGTAGGGGCCGCGCTGCGGGATGAGGCTGACGCTCACGCCCGGCGGGACGGCGGCCGGGACGTCCAGCCCTGCCTCGCGGGAGTAGCGGACGCGCCCGATCGGGCTGAGCACCTGGCGTCCCCGTGCCGCAAACTGCTCGTAGTAGGGGTGGTAGACGATGGCTACGCGGGCCGGACCGATCGCGCCGATTTCCTCCAGCAGGCGGGTGATGCCGGGCCTGCCGCCGACGGGGTAGAACTCCTTGGGAATGAACCGTGCCCAGCCGTGGACACGGGTGCCCAGTCCGCCTGCGGCGATAACGACCAGGGCCGGGTTGTTATCCGGCATTGCGGGACTCCTGTCGGGTAGCGTGGCGGGGTGCGGGTTCGCGTGACGGGAATCGTGATCGAGGACGGTCGGCTGCTTCTGCTGAACCAGGACACCCTCAGACAGGCAGGTCCTGGAGCCTGCCGGGCGGGAAGCTAGAAGACGGCGAGACGCTAGCCGTGGCCCTTGTCCGGGAGATGAAAGAGGAGACCGGGCTCGATGTCGAGCCGGGCCGGCTCCTGTACGTGTGCGACCACCTGCCCGGCGACGGCACGCACGTCGTGCATATGACGTTCGAGGCCCGCCGCACGGGCGGGATGGTCGGAGATATCGCGCCCGGGCCGACACGACCCCTATCCGCGGCGTGGAGTTCGTGCCTGTGGCCAAGCTGACCTCGCTCGGGTTCAGCGACCGGTTCGCGGAACTAGTCACGGCCGGGTTCCCCGGCGGCGGCTCCTACATGGGGCCGAAGTCCGCGATCGGCCTGTAGCGCTTCCAGCGCCTGGACCTGCCCCCGCAGGACCTGCTGAGCCGGGCGGTCCGCCGCTCGCTGCGTCGCCCTTGCGGGAGAAGATAGGTTATGTGACTTTCGCCCGGCCTCGGCCAGTGCTGTACGTCATCGCCTGTGGCGGGCGTCCGGCCGGGCAGCTGCCTGAGTTCGTCCGCTTCGCGCAAGGCGAGGGCTGGGACGTGTGCGTCATCGCCACGCCGGACGGGACCAAGTTTCTGGACATCACACAGCTCGCCGAGCTGACCGGCCACCCGGTGCGAGTGCACTACAAGGACCCGGACGAGCCGGATGTCCTGCCGCCACCGGATGCGTTCGTGATCGCGCCAGCGACGTTCAACACGATCAACAAGCTGGCCGCCGGGATCAGCGACACGCTCGCGCTGGGGCTGGTGAACGAAGCCGTGGGCTTGGGCCTGCCGATCGTCGCGGCGCCCTGGCCGAGCATCCAGCTCTACCTCCATCCCGTGTTCCTGCGCAGCATCGCGGCGTTGCGCGAGTGGGGCGTGACCGTCATCATCGACCCAGCGCACCTGCCGCCAGCCGGTGAGAACCCCGTGGTGTTCCCCTGGGAACAGCTGCGGACGGAGCTGGGCAGGCTCCGCGGCGGCGGTGCCGGTGATCCGGTCAGCGCACCGGTGAACGACCAGACGTAGCTCGCCTGCCGCTAAAATCGGTTTCATCGGCGTCTCGCCACCGGCGCTGGAGGCGAGCGCTCACCGAGGAGGTGCTTGCCGTCGACGAGGTGACCATCGGCGCGCGGCTCCGCACGCTGCGCCGCTGGCGCGGCAAGACCCAGACCGAACTGGCCGGGCTGGCAGGATTGTCGCCATCATTCCTGTCGATGGTGGAGACCGGCCAGCGCCCGCTTGACCGCCGCTCCCACATTGCCGCCCTGGCTAGTGCCCTCAACGTATCGGAGATGGATCTCGTCGGCGGACCGCACCTGACGCCCGATCCGCTCCAATCGGCCCCGCACATGGGCATCACGGCCCTGCGGGTGGCGCTTCAGACCAACACGCTGACGGCACCCGCGGTCGACCGGGCACGGCCGCTGGGTGACCTGGCCCAGCTGGTGACGCGGCAGCTTGAGCCGCTGCGCAGGGCCTGCGATTACGTCACGATCGGGCAGCTGCTGCCGGACGCGCTGGATGAGCTGCACTACACGTCGTGACGGCTGCTGATGAAGCCGCGAAACGGCTGGCTTTGCAGAGCCTGGTGGAAGCCTGCATCTGCGCTGCTTTCACCGCCAAGAACCTCAATTATCCCGACTTCGCCTACGTCGCTGCCCAGCGCGCCGAGGAAACGGCCGGACTGCTCGGTGACCCGGTCTATATGGGCAAGGCTTCCTTCGCCTGGCTCATGACGCTGACGCGGGCGGGGTCGTGGGAGCGCAATCTGGCCGCCGCGGAACGGGCCGCCGGCCAGCTTGAGCCGCATGCGCGTGATCCGCTCGGCCTGGCGGTTCTCGGCATGATCACGCTGACCGCTTCCCTGGCCGCCGCCTCGATCCAGCGCAACGACACCGCGCACCACTGGCTGGGAGAAGCAGCCGCGCTGGCCGCCCGCGTCCGGCGCTGTGTCCGCGCGATCCCTGCGGCCCTGGGCAGATTGCCCGTCCTGGGCCCTCGGCTCGGCTGTCGCCGCCGTCTGGGGGCAGCTTGCGCCCGCGATCCGTGGCGCACATGCGGCCCGCCCGTCTCCGCACTGCCGTGCGCAACGCAGGCGAGGGACCCCGTTCCGGGGGAACACCTTTCGCGTACCCGGCCGGAGTTCTGGTACCACGGCGTCAGCTGGGCCAACGCTTCAGGTCGTTAAGGCGATCGTGATGCCCAGCGGACTTCCCGTTCGGCCGGAGCTAATCCGCGCGCCTGTGACGAGGATTCTCGGCTACCGCCCAGTGCATGTGCATCGGTTCCTGGCATACGCTCCTGGCAGCGTGCGGGCGTACCACCTCACGAGTGCGGCTTACCAGCAGGTTTCACCCTGCGTGACAACATCGGCGGGGGTTCTTGGACCCGGCTCCGGCGAAGGTATAGACCAGTCAGGGTAGAGGTATAGACCAATCGGGCGGGGGTGATTCCCGGCCTGGCCCAAACGTGACAAGCCCCGGACGACTAGGGCTGAACTCGCGAGCACACATGGAGCACACATGACCCGGAAACGGCCGCCTCGAGACTGCCCGAAATAGATATAACGCCAGGTCAGTACGGGTGCGCCGCCAGGGACTCGAACCCCGAACCCGCGGATTAAGAGTCCGCTGCTCTGCCAGTTGAGCTAGCGGCGCCAACGACCCAGTGATGGTAGCAGTATCCGCGCCGACGGGCGAATCACAACCTACGCACGCGCAACGCACGGACCGCAAGGTACCCAATGCGCCAGGTGAACAGACAACTGCCGCGCACGACGTGGTTCTCGGGCGAAAGCCGACCGTAGCCGGTCAGCGGTGACTGTCACGGGACGCAGCGCGCGGCCCATTCCAGGCGCAGCCATCCAGCCCGGCGAAAGACCGCGCTAGCCGTTCGGCTTCAATATCGAAAAATCCGGAACGGATCCACGTCCGCGACCTCTTCCGCCTGCTGGCCCACGGCCGGGTGTGCTACGCCGGCGAACGCCGGCGCACCGATCCGACCGCCCCCGTGATGCCGAACACGAGCAGGCCGTGCCAGAACGCGCTGAAGACCGCGCCGAAAAGACCGGCGCCGCCGAGAACGAGGGCTACTGGAAGCACCGCGGCCGCGCAGGCGAGTGCGGGCAGCAGAGCGAATCGCCACGGGTTGTTCCTGGCCCAGGCCAGGGCACGGGTGCGGCGCGCCCGCAGCAGGGCGCCTGATCCGGCGACCGCCAAGAAAGCCACGATGCCGAGTGAAAGCGGGCCGCTGAGCATGGTCAGCCCGATGTGGCCACCGATGAGGTTCAGGGCGAGATCGCCAGCGGCGACCACTCCGCCGGTCATTGTGGCTGCGCTCCAAGGCGCGCCGGACAGCGCCGCACCCGAGACGGCCATCTCGTCGCGCCGGGACATTGTCGACATTTTCTCTCCTGATTTGCGGTTGCACCCACCGCGAGGCTGCCCTTCGGTCAGCTCCCGGCTTACGCGTCATATCTCGACTAGCTTCAGCATGCCACGCGGGCACTCCGTTGACAAGATATGTCGTGTCCAAGAGTGAAACTGGCAGCGTGGGTACGCGTCCTCGCGCCATGGCCTGGTCGAGGTCTGCAAGCGGCGCCGGCGTCGGGAGGATTACCGCCGCTGGGAGCGGCCGGCCTGGCCCGGGTCCGGCGAGCGAGACGGGAAGGTGGACGAGAGGAACCAGCGTCATCACGCCTGGCCCGGCCGGACAGCACAGCATCGGCAGCGGCGTAGGCATCCAGCGGGTCACACTTGCCCTGCCACGAGCGCGGGGTATGCGCTGCTGCTGCCGTGGATGCGGTCGTTTGGCCGGGTGCATGCGGTCGGGGCGAGGGCGCAGGCTCCTACGGGCCGGTTTAGCCCGTCACCTTCGTGCCGAGAAAGTCAACGGGGCCGCAACGGGACGGGTCGATCGCGGTGATCGCGTACCCGGCGGCGAACCATCCGGGAACAGCAGTGAAGGCCCGCCGCCTAAGCCGGGTGGCGGCGGGGGCCGTTGCTCTGGTCACTGCGGACGAACAGGCGCGCTGACTGGATGAAGGCGGCGACGGTGGGGTTGGCGTCAGGGACTCCGTCGGGCCAGGCGAGCGCTCCGACGGATGGCTCGGCGTCGGCGACTTCGATGAACGCGACGCCCGGACGTGCGTACAGGCGGGACGCGGATGCGGGGGCGAGGCCCACCCCGCGGCCCGCTATCACGGTCTCGAGGAACTCATCGAGTGTTTCCACGACGACGGTGGCGTCCGGCTCGTCCCGGCCCTCGGCAAGCGGCCGGGCATGTGCCTGCCAGACGGGGTCTTGTGCCCCAGTCGTTATCCACGGCAGCCCGGCAAGGTCAGCCAGGTGGATGCGGGTCTGGCCGGCAAGAGGATGATCGCTGGGCAGCAGGGCAACGCGCGGCTCGGTGTAGAGGGTCAGCGTGTGCAGGCCAGTGAGAACCACCGGCAGGCGCAGCACCGCGAGATCGACCTCGCCTGCGTCGAGCCCGGCGTGAGTGGCCGCGATCGGGTAGTGCCTGATGGCGATGGTGATATCGGGCCGTTCGGCGCGGAACGCGTCGACGACCGCTCGGGTGGCTTCGTGTGCTGCCCGGTAGCCGATGGTCAGTATCTGAGTGCCGCCGGCGAGCCGGCGGGCATGGCTGCGGTAGGCCTCTGCGGCCTCAACAACCTGGCGGGCGCTGCTGATCAGGTCTTTTCCGTGCGGCGTCAGCGTC
>Ga0335078_10016237_pt1 | contig 11047 bp, 8 predicted proteins | sample Lox_Sample_32_FD_206711 | JGI IMG/M metagenome (GOLD analysis project Ga0335078, IMG submission 206711) | Soil microbial communities from Loxahatchee National Wildlife Refuge, Florida, United States - Lox_Sample_3.2 | ecosystem: Environmental > Terrestrial > Soil > Wetlands | place: USA: Florida...
CTTTGCCAGCCTCAGCCTGATCCAGAAGCACCGTGCCGTTGAGAAGGTGCTCGACGAGAAGGTCCGTCCCGCGCTCATCAGGGACGGGGGCAACCTGGAAGTGGTCGACATGAAGGCTGATGGTGAGGTAACCGCGGTCTACATCAAGTACGCGGGTGCGTGCAAGGGATGTCCGAGCGCGCAGACGGGGACCCTGGATTTCGTCGAAGAGTTCCTCAGAAAGGAGCTCGACCCGAACGTTCGGGTCATGTCCGTCTGAGAGCAGTTTATTTTATTTAGAGATCAGTCCGTCTTGACATTTTGGATATTTTCTTGATATCCTCGGGTCAACTTCAACAAAAAAAATGTTCGAACGGAGGATCTCGTGCTCCACGCATTTCTCGCAGTGTACCTGATCGCCTCGTCTCTGGGCCTTGTGGTCATCGTCCTCAGTCTGCTCGCCTATGCGAGGGCCGGGATTCCAGCGTTCAGGCACATTGCCGTCTTGTACTTTGCAATTCTCCTTCTCGTGCTGTGCAGGATTCTCAAGACGTATGAGCTTGCCACCGTCGAGCACGTGTTTGGGGGCGCGCTCCCAGGCATCTCGCTTGCCCTGACCGTTCCGGGAAACGGCCTCCTGGTGTACATGGTCTGCGTCCTCGCGGCGCAGGTCGTCCTCCTTCCTCTCTCTCCCCTGCGAGTGGCGGCCTATATCGTCCTTGCCGCGGGCGTCGCCGCGGTCGGGGGCGCGAGCGTCGTGATGCCGCAGGGGTTCCTGCGGTTTCTGAACGATGCCTGCCTGACCGGGGCCCAGGCCTACGCGGTAGTGTTGATCCTTGGACGAATAGAGAAGATCAGGCATCCGCGCCTGCTGGCCTTCGTTCGCAGCCTGCTCGCGGCAGCGCTCGTGATGATCGCGGCCATGGTCGTCCAGACCATCGGACAGGCAACGCTTCTGGCTCCTCCGTTCCTTCGAGACTTTCCGCTCGTCCAGGTCCTGTTCCTTTTTGCCACCGGCGGCATTCTCCTCTTCTATGCCGCCCAGTACCTCTTTGTGGCTGAGTTCGGCGCGGCCTACCAGCTGCCGGAAGGGATCGTGAAGCAGTACGGCATCTCGCCGCGGGAGCGGGAAATCATCGTCATGCTTGTCCAGGGTTATACGAACAGGATCATTGGGGAGAAGCTTTTCATCTCTTCGACCACGGTGAAGAACCATATTTATCACATCTACCAGAAGACTGGGGTTACGAACAAAATTCAGCTAATGAACCTGATAAATTCTCCAAAATGAGACATTTGGCTTATTGCATCTTGAGACAACAGGACTAAAATAAGACCATAAAGTTGAGACCGGCCAGCAGGAAGATAGGAAAAAAGTCAGGGCTGAAAGTACCCATTCACAAAACGTCAAGAACGAAAGTAAAAATGTTCTATTGATTGAGCGGGGTATCTTCCTGCTGGCGACTTTATCCCGCTCTCTGAACGTCGTCTTCCCGCAAGCGTCTCCCTTCCCGGGTCGTTATGAACGTGATATCACCGTGTCATAGGGGAGGATTCCGTAATGTATACACTTGCAGACCTTCGCTACCAGGCTGAGAGACGCACGCCTGAACAGCTGCTTGCCCACCTCAAGAGCTTCAAGCTCGACATCAAGCTCACCGTCGGGATCTGGTACTTCGCCCCGGGAGGGGGACGGTTCCACGACCGCTACGTCCCGGAGATGACAATCCCGCAGCGGCTGGAGCTTGCCGCTGAAATGGCGCGCTTCGGGGTCAAGGGGATCGAAGCGCACTATCCCTCGGAGGTCAACGAGGAGAACCTCCCCCTGTACAGGAAGCTGGAAAAGGAATCAGGAGTGAAGCTCATAGGGCTGGGCCCGGACAGCTTTCGCGGCAAGGACGGGGAGTTCGGCACTCTGAGCAACCCTGACCCGGCCAAACGCAGGCGGGCGCAGGAAACGGTCATTGGCGCCCTGAAGCTGGTGAAGGAAGCGGGGGCCACGCACATGGGATTGTGGCCGGGGAATGACGGGTTTCTCTATCCCCTGGGCACCGTGTTCTACCAGATGTGGGACTGGTTCGAAGGAGCCCTCGCCGAATGCCTTGACGAGGTCCCCGGCGTGCGCATCGGGCTGGAAACGAAACCCTATGAGCCCGTCCCCAACAACATCTACCGGACAACGGGGGATGGGCTCCTCATGGCCCGCGATGTGGAGGCCCGGCTCAAGAGCCCCGTCAACCGGAAGCTGCTTTCCGAAGGGCATTGCATCGTCGGATTCCAGCCCGAGATCGGCCACCTTCTCATGGGATACGAGATACTTCCGCAGGCATATCTGCGCATAGCCCGGGAAAGCCGGCTTTCTCATATCCATGTGAACAGCCAGCCCCTGGGCAACTACGATCAGGACCTCAACGTCGGGGTCGTCTCCTGGCAGGATACCGAAGCCCTGCTCTATTCCCTGAAGGCCATCGGGTACCGGGAACACTTCGGCGCGGACATCAACCCGGAGCACATGCCCGTCCTGGATGCGGTCAGGATAAACGCGCGAGCCCTCCAGATCATGAACGAGAGGATCGAAAGCCTTCCCCATGAGAAGATCGTCGACTGCTACTACCACCCTGAGAAGAACCGGGGCGGGCTGGAGACGCTTCTGGCTGAAAGCTACGCGTTGAAGAATAGATAGGGAGACCCGCGCCGTCCCTGGCAGACAAAGGCGCGCTGCGCGCCGCCACAGTCCTTGTGGCGGCCGCTTTCTGCATCTCCATCTTCAACCGACACCTGGCAGCGCTGACGGCCCGCGCATGGTTCGCGTTCCGCGGCCCACGCGGGTGTCGGTGTCCTGAACCTATACGGCCTTTGCCGCTGTCTCCCCGAGTGCGAACGCCGCCTCCCATCCAAGGATGGCTTTCTTTCTCTCGGGACCTTCGCCGTAGTTTCCAAACTCACCGAGCTTGCGTATCACCCTGTGGCAGGGAATGAGGAACGGGATTGGGTTGCTCCCCACCGCGTTGCCCACGGCGCGGCTTGCGGACGGCATCCCGATGTGGCGCGCTATGTCCTCATATGCAACGGCTTTCCCGAAGGGGATCCGGATCAGGGCCTGCCATACCTGGATCTGGAAGTTCGTGCCCCGAATGAAAAGGTGAAGCGGGGCGGGATCATGCTTCTCCGGAAAGGCGAATACCTGCTTCACGAGCCCCGCGGTGGACTCCGCGTCCTCCCGGATGCGCGCACCGGGCCACCGGGAGCGCAGGTGTTTCACGAGGACGGCCTCCGGCGCCTCTTCCTGCACGAAGGAGAGCCCGCAGATGCCCCGCTCCGTGCGGGCAAGCAGGCAGCGGCCGAAGGGCGACGGATGGAAGCCGTACTGGATTCCCAGCCCCTCCCCCCGGGTCTTGACCTCGCCGGGCGTCACCGCCTCACATGTCACGAAAAGCTCGTGCAGCCTGCCCGGGCTCGAAAGCCCGGCGTCGTAGGTCACGCTGAGGACGTCCCGCGACTCCTCCAGGAGCTTCCGCGCGTATTCCTTTGTCAGGAACTGGAGGAAGCGCTTCGGGCTGATTCCGACCCACCTGCTGAACAGCCTCTGGAAATGGAACTCGCTGAGACCGACGCTGGCGGCAATCTCGGCAAGCGAAGGCTGCCTGAGCGCTTCAGTCTCGATGAACCGTATTGCTTTCTCCACGCGGAGGTAATCTTCCTCCAGCACTTCCATTGTCGTCATGCTCGTCTCTCCATGGCGGCTGTGCGGTGCCGCATGGGTCAAGTATCACGACCGGAGGCCGCGCGCGCAACCCGGATCTTGCGGTGCCCTCAGGGGGAAGCCGGCCTACCGGCGGTAGTCATGGGCGGTCTGGATTGCGAGCTTCAGGTTCTCCCACGGGGTGTCCGCGGGGACGGTGCAGTCCGCCCCCAGGATGAAGCGTTGCGGGGCGGCGTCGATGGCCGCGCGGACTTCCTGGCGGATTGCCTCCGCCGGACCGGTTGCTATGACGCCCTTTCTGTCCAGCCCGCCCATGAAAGGCCGGTTGAACATCCGCGAAACATCGCGGGCGCTGATGTCTTTCCCCACGAGCTTCAAGCTCGTATTCACGACATGACCCGGGTAGCTGGAGAACGGGGCGATGTCCGCGTAGGGCAGGTGGTAGTCGCACACGTGCAGGATGTTGAAGCGGCAGGAGCGGTTGATCTCTGTCATGACGGCCAGGTCGTAGGGCCGCACGCAGTCGTCGAAGGACTTCCTGTCCGCCAGGCGGCCTTCTTCGCCGCCCTGGGTGGATGCGTAGAAGCCGTCCAACCCGATCCTGGCGCACTCCTTCACGAAGACGAGCAGACCCTCCGTTATGATCTCGATTCCCTTCTTGAAGGCCGCGGGGTCTTCCTGGATGTGGCGGACTACGGTCTCGGCCCCCGCAATCTGGCCTGCCAGCATGAACGGTGAGTACAGGGTAAGGACTACGACGGCGTCCTTCCCGGCGGCCTGAACGAGGCCTTTCACGACGGCAAGCGGGTCATCCCAGAACTCCTTGTCCCTCATGGGCACCTTCGTCCAGTCCCGGGGTTGTTTGATCTCCACGGGCGGCATCCGGTGCTCGAACTGGATCTTGACCATGTCCATGCCGGTAAACCGGAAGAAATCCAGGTGCTTGTCCACCGCAGCCTGTCCCCGATGGAAAGCGGGGTCGAAATGGAGGAAGAACGCGGCCGGCACGGACTCCGGCCTGTACGATGGATCAACGAGCTTCAACAACGCATCCCGCTTGTTCATGGAGTCCTCCTATCCCTTGACCGCGCCCACCATGAGTCCCGAGACCTGGAACCTCTGCAGCACAAAGTAGATGCAGATCAGAGGCAGAACCGCAATAGTGGACCCGGCCATGATGACCGGCCACGGCGTGGACAGCCCTTCGCTCACCGGCAGCACGGATATTGACACCATGAGGGTATACATCTGTTTCGAGCGCATGAGCAGCAGCGGCCACATGAAGTCGTTCCATCGCGCAATGAAGGATATGGTGGCCCACGCGGCAAGCGCCGGGGAGATGGAGGGCAGGACCAGCTGCCAGTAGACGCGGAACTCCCCGCAGCCATCCAGCCGCCCCTGCTCGATGACCTCCGAGGGGAAGCCGGCGATGTACTGGCGCATGTAGAAGATCCCTATTGCGGTTGCAGCGCGGGGGACTATGAGCGCCCAGTAGGTGTTGATCCAGCGCAGGCGCCTCATGATGAGGAACGTGGGCACGATGCCTACCTCGGGCGGGATCAGCATGGTGGCCAGGAGGAAGAGGAACAGGAAGTCCCGCCCGGGGAAGCTGTACTTGGCAAAGGCGAAGCCGGCGAGAGAGCAGAGGAACACGGTGCTGAGCGTCCCGAGGGTGGCCACGATGAAGCTGTTGAGAGTGTTGCGCGCAAGGGGCAGGAGGCCGGCCACCGCCTCGTAGTTCACGATGGTCGGGACGTTCGGGACCATGGAGCCGAGCCCGCCTATGCCTTCGGCAACGGGCTTCAGGGATGTCCCCACCATCCACAGGAGCGGAAACACGGAGAGCGCGCACCACGCCAGGAGGACGAGGTGGACGGGAGCCTGAGCACGCCGCGCGGCGGACCTCACGGGGCGCTCCCCATTGCGCCTCCACCCCGGCGGAGGAAGATCACCTGGGCCGCGGATATCACCATGAGGATGACGGTCAGAACGTAGCCGATGGCGGACGCGTAGCCCAGCTTGAAGACCGTGAAGCCGCTCTCATAGAGGTACTGCACGATCGAAAGGGAGGAGGATCCCGGGCCCCCGCCCGTCGTGATGTACGGCTCGGTGAAGAGCCGAAACGAATCAATCGTTTCCGTCAGGAAGCAGAAGAAGAGCACCGTCGCAAGGCTCGGGATGGTGATGCGAAAGAGCTTCTGGACCGGTCCGGCGCCGTCAACCGTTGCCGCCTGGTAGAGCTCCGGATTGATCGCCTGGAGCCCCGAGAGGAGGATCAGCATGTACCACGGTGTGGCCCGCCAGATGGCGAGCACCATCACGGGCACCTTCGAGAGTCCGGTGCTGTTCAGCCAGCCGAGCCTCGGAAGCCCCAGGGACCCGAGGAGGGCGTTGACGAGGCCGCTGTTGAAATCGAAGAGCATGATGAACACCAGGCCGACGGCGACGGTGGCCGTGACGTTCGGCAGGAACAGGACGAGGCGGTAGAAACGCCTGCCGGAAAGGCGGGGCGTGTGGAGAAGCACCGCCATGAGGAGGGCAAGACAGATGATGAACGCGACGTCGACCGTCCAGTAGATGGCCGTGTTGCCCAGGGCGTCGAGGAACCTCTGGTCCCGCAGGAGCATGGCGAAGTTCCGCAGGCCCACGTGCTTCATGGGTCGAAGCCCGTCCCATTCCTGGAAGGTCAGGTACAGCGACCACACGAGGGGGAAGGCGCCAAACACCAGGAACAGGAGGTAGAAGGGGGCGATGAAGGCATAGGCATGCCGCATCGCCCACATGCGCCGAAGGGTCCGCGTGGCCGCTACCTGTCAGGGTTCGCGGGGGCGGTGCCGATCTTCTCCCGCAGGACCGCGCCCATGTTCGCGATGGCCTGGTCCATGGTCTGGGCATTCGCGATGAACTTTTCAAGCTCCGCGGAGATGATGGTGTCCGCCTCCGCGTCCGCCGTCGTCACCCGCATGTTCTTCGAGACGTTGCGGAGACCCAGCCCTTCCATCTGCTTGAACGACTGCCCCCCGTAGTACGGGTCGGGTTCCTTCCAGAACGCCTCCTCCAGCATGGCCTTGGACAGCGGGTTCTGCACCGGGCCGTTCTGGCGCAGGACCTCCAGCGTATAGGCCTGGCGGGCCGGGCTGTTGAAGTTGTAGTCGTACCAGATCCTCTTGTAGAGCTCGGCATACGGGGCGTTGGGCTTGGCCGTGATCCCCACGATGTCCACGACCGGAGCGCCGCCGAGGTTGACGCCCGAGAAGACCGGAGGCGCCATGACGCGCCACGCGCCTGCCATGTCCTTGTCGTTGGCTTTCAGGAACTCGTCGTAGAAGGCGCCGATGTAGAAGGTGGCGATCCTGCCTTCCCGCGTGGCCTGATACAGGGGGGGCTGGAGGATGACGGAGTTGAAGAGGAGCCCTTCCTTGTGCAGCGTCTCGAAATAGTGCAGCGCCTTGAGAGCCCCCGGGTCCTTGTCAATGACGACGTTCCCGTCATCATCCCAGATCCTGGCTCCCGCCTGCGGCATCAGGCCGCGGCGGCCCCAGTAGCGCCAGGTGCGCGAACCGGGATCTTCGTAGGACAGGAAGACCTGTCCATTGCCCGCTGCCTTGAGCCTGCGTCCCACCTCCAGGTATCCCTCGAAGGTGGTCATCTGCTTCGGATCGATTCCGTACTTGTCCAGGATCTGCTTGTTATAGAAGAGAAGCTGCGGCCGAAGGGACCGGGGAAGCGCCCACAGCCTGCCCTTGTAGAAGGCCTGGTCGTACGCGCCGGCCACGAACTTGTCCTTGAACGGCGCCAGGTACGAGGTGACGTCCATCAGCACCCCGGCTTCCGCCATGGCCTGCATGCTCACGGGGAACGTGGAGATGACGTCCGCCATGTCGTCCCAGGTCTGCGATGCGTAGGCGAGCATTGTCTTCTGCCTGACCTCTTCTTCCCCCTTCGTCGCGACCACTTCGGCGGTGACCCCCTGGACCTCCGACGGGTTACGCTGGAAATAGTCGTCGATCTGGAGCTGCAGGAACTTGGGCTGTCCGAAGGCCCAGATCACCATCTTGCCTGGCGGGGCCTTGAAACCCTTTGTCTGGGCGCCAACGCTCGTCACGGACAGGGCACCGATCAGGGCCGCGAGGATCACGAATCGAGCCGATCTTCCAGTCATCTCAACCTTCCTTCCTGCGATTGAATTTGACCGACCTCGGCGTACAGGTCAAGCTCGGGCCCCCGGCTGCCCCGGCTGCATCCCGCCAGTACCGGGGGCCGCACTTTTTTCTTCGGCCAAATCCCACATTTTGGTGATGCGACGGGAAGGCGCCGCGGCCTACTGTGGGGGTGACAGGAGCGAGGAAGTCATGAATGAAACGAGAGAACGTGAAACCATTGACGTGGAAGACCTGTACCGCAGGTATGGGCCCATGGTGCTGCGCAGGTGCCGAGGGATGCTGAGGGATGAGGACCTTGCCGCGGACGCCATGCAGGAGACCTTCGTCCAAGTGCTTCGCCACAGGTCCAGCCTGAATGCCCGCTATCCCTCGAGCCTCCTGTACCGCATCGCTACGAATACCTGCCTGAACGCAATGCGAAGCCGCCGGCGCAAGTTCACCGTCAGCGCCGAGCCCTTCATGAGCGCCATCCCCGGGCGCGACAGCACGGAGGACCGTGTGATCGACTCCTGGGAGCTGGAACAGGTCTTCCTTGGCGTCAGGGAGAGCACGCAGCTGGCGGCCCGCATGCATTACCTGGAGGAGAAGACTCTGGCCGAAACGGCACAGGAGGTGGGGCTGTCCATCTCCGGGGTGCGCAAGCGGCTTCGCTCCCTGCGTCGGCACGGCGAAGCCCGCCTGGCGAGCTAGCCAGGGCCGTTCGGCCGCCGGCAACCCGGTATGGGTCGAGTCTCCTGGCGGCTCGACTCGCGCGGCGTGGCTCGGCCGGCGCCGCGCGCCTCGGCATGCGCCGGGTCGCTACGCGCGCGCCGAGGGTGCCACTACGGTCACCTTTGTCCCGCCGCCGGGGACGCTGTCAACCGAGAGGGTACCGCTGATCCGTTCCACCCTCTCCGTCATTCCCCTCAGCCCCAGCCCGCCGCTTTTCTGCGCCTGTTCCATCCGAAACCCGACCCCATCATCACTGATCTCCAACCGGGTCTGGGCCCCGCCGTGGATGAGGAGGATCCGCACGGCCTGGGCCCGGGAATGCTTCAAGGCGTTGTTCAACGCTTCCTGCGCAATCTGGTAGAGCTCCTGCCGGGTCTTCGCGGAGAGGCATTCCTCTCCCTCCACGCGGAAGTTGACCGTCATGCCGCCGCGCGCCTCAACGGCGTCCAGCCTCGTCTGGATTGCTTCCGCCAGGCTGCCGCCTTCCAGGGCGGGGGGGCTCAATTCGAAGATGAGAAGGCGCATCTCGCGAAGCGCTTCCCGCGCCGTGGTGCCCAGGTCCCGAAGGTGCCCCGCGGCTTCTGCACTTTGCCCGCCCTGGAGCAGGCGCGCGGCGGCCTCGGCATACAGGGTCACGCTGTACAGGGACTGCGTCACCGAGTCATGGAGCTCACGGGCAAGGCGGTTTCGCTCCGCAAATGCGGCGGTCTGTTCGGCCTGGACCCGCAGCTGCGCGTTCTCGATGGCCAGGGCGGCCTGTCGGCCGATGGCCATGGCGAGGGAGATGTCCTCCTCGGTGAAGCTCCGCGACTCCCGGTAGTACAACGTGATGCCGCCGTAGGTCGCGCCGGAGACGATCAGCGGCACCGCAAGGATTGCCCTGAATCCCTGGTCCATGAGCAGCTCCAGCCCGCTCAAATCTTCAGCGAACTCGGGGTTCGACTCCTGCTTCTGCCACTCGACGTATGCCTCGGTGTCCTGGACGGTAATGGGCTGCTTCCAGCGGAATGCCCTTTCAACCGCGCCCTTGCCCAGGGCGAGGCGGATGGTCGCCACCGCGGCCATCTCCACGCCGCAGGCTGCCCGGATTCGAAGCTGGCCCTCCGGTCCCTCGATCTGGAAGAGCGAGGAGGCGTCGCACTCCATGAGCCGGCAGGCCTGGGAGATGACGAAATCAAGGGTCTCCTGGGGCTGCCGGTTTGAGTTGAGGATAGCCAGTATCTCCCGCATCCCCTCGGCGACTTTGCGGCGTTTCTCCTCCTCCTCACGCTGCGCGCGCTGCGTCTCCAGCAGCCGGGCGTTCTCCATGGCAAGCCCGATCTGCTGACCGACGGCAATGAGGAGGGACCCTTCTTCCGGGGTCAGCATCCGCTCGGACCGGGAGTTGGCGATCAGCCCGCCGACGAGCTTCCCTTTGGCCACCAGGGGGACTCCGATGATCCACCGCAGCCCCTCATCTGCCAGGAACTGCCGCATGGGCCCCTCCGGGACCTCGTCGATGCCCCAGGCGAGCGGCTCCTCCAGGCTGAGCTGCCTTCCCGCCAGGGCATCCTTGAGGACCAGTCGCTCCATCTGCCGGAGAAAGTTTTCCGACAGCCCCCGGTGAGCAAGCATGACCATGGTGCCGGTGTCTTCCTCCATTCCGTATGCGCCGCCGGCCTGGATCCCGAACGCCTCCAGGGTCTTCTCCAGGGACACCGCCAGGATCTGGCGGATATCGGTCAGCCCGCTTGCCACCGCCGCCACTGAGTTCAGCAGCGCAAGCTCTCGCGTGCGTTCCGTGACGCGCTGCTTGAGCTCCCTGTATGCCTTCTCCAGCTCGCCCCTGATCTTGTGACTCACTTCGAGGGTGAACACGTGCCGGGTAAAGAAGCGCTCCAGCAGCACGCTCAGGGTCAGGAGGATCACCGCGAGGGCCGCCCCGGACTCTATCCAGGTCCCGACGTCGACCGGGTTGCCGGTCTCGGTGAGCCACTTCGACAGGAAACCGAGCCTGGCTATCTCGGTGAAGATGGCAAACTCGAAGAGGCTCACGCCGAGGCACAGGTATCCCGCGCGCTGGCCTACAAGGACGATGGCGAGCGCGGGGAGGAAGACCAGGTACAGCCTCCCGCTTCCAACCAGGCCGACCCGGGCGAAGCTGGCCGCGGCAATGACGTACGCGAGCCCGATGAAGAGCCAGGTCCTGATTGCGACGGGGACCCGCCGCAGGATGGCCAGCGCAACAAAGCCGATGTAGACCGTGGAATAGGCGATGAGCAGCGGGGACAACCTCCCGCTGAGATATGCGTTTGCGACGACGGTGAGGAATGCCGGCAGCCCCGCGGCCGCCACCACCACCAGGACGAGGCTCAGCGCCCGCGTCCTCCACGTCTGGAGATCCGTTTCCGCGAGGGAAAAAGCTTCCCGACTGACTCTCCGCCCCATGACCTCCGATACTACGGCCGGGCGCGCCCGTCCGCAAGCTCCGCTATCGCGGCGATGAGCCGCT
>Ga0335078_10016238_pt1 | contig 11047 bp, 6 predicted proteins | sample Lox_Sample_32_FD_206711 | JGI IMG/M metagenome (GOLD analysis project Ga0335078, IMG submission 206711) | Soil microbial communities from Loxahatchee National Wildlife Refuge, Florida, United States - Lox_Sample_3.2 | ecosystem: Environmental > Terrestrial > Soil > Wetlands | place: USA: Florida...
TTGCGGCTCTAATCATGGTGGCGACCGTAGCGCTTCCAGCCTGGTCCGTTCACCCTTGCGCCCAGTGCCACCCGAAGGAGGTGGCGGGATTCGCCGCCACGCAGATGGGGCGTTCTCTGGGACGCCCCACGCGGGAGCCTGCGGGGAACTTCGTACACCAGGCGTCGAAATCGCGGTTTTCCATTGAGTCCACCGATTCGCGGATGGTCCAGCGGGTGGAACGCGAAGGAGCGAAGGGCGAATACGAGATCGCCTACCAGGTAGGCTCCGGAACCCATGCTTTTGCCTACCTTATTGAACTTGGAGGGCATCTTTTCCAATCGCCGCTCGGCTATTTTGCCGGAAGAGGCTGGGATATGTCGCCCGGTTATGAGGATCAGAAAGCTCCCGATTTCTACCGTCCTGTAACCCAGGATTGTTTGTTCTGCCATTCCGGGCGCTCCCGGCCGGTCCCGGGGACCTACAATAGCTACGAGAACCCTCCCTTTGAAGCCGAGGCGATCACCTGCCAGCGCTGTCATGGGCCGGTAGAAGCCCACTTGCGCAACCCGGTTCCCGGCTCGATTGTCAACCCCGCCAGCCTCCCGCCGCGCGCTCGAGACAGCGTCTGCGAGCAGTGCCACCTGGTTGGGAATGAGCGCGTACCTAATCCCGGCAAGCAACTGGCGGACTTCCTGCCCGGTGAGAACCTGGAAGACGTCTACTCGGTCTACGTTTCAGGGGCGTCGCGCGACCCCGCCCAACCAGCCGGCCTGAGGGTGGTTAGCCAGGTGCACCAGCTTGCTTTGAGCCGGTGTGCGCGGGAGAGCGGCGGCAGGATGTGGTGCGGAAGTTGCCACGACCCGCACGACCAGCCCGCCGATCCCAAGACCTATTTTCGCGCCCGTTGTCTCGCATGCCATGGCGCCGCCCTGGTGAAATCGCATCCCGTTCTCGCTCAGGGCAGGGGCAAGCCTGATGGGCCCAATGACGATTGCATTGGATGCCACATGCCGCGGCGCCCGGTGACGGACGGGGCGCACACGGTCTTTACCGACCACTACATTGAGCGCCACAAATTGCCGATTGCCGATTGCCGATTGCCAATTGGGGAAAAAGACATGGGCCAATGCGGGGCCGCGGGAGAACTGAGTCGTCTTCCAATCGTCAATTCTTCGATGCCCGCGCTCCCAGGGGAGTTGGTGGCCTGGCACGACCCGCCGCCGGCGCTGGCGGAGCGCAATCTCGGGCTCGCTGAAATCCGGGTCGGCGACCGACTGGAGTCCCCGGTGTTAGTCAGCCGAGGATTTCAGTTGTTGCTGAACTGCTGGCCGAACTTTCCCCATGACGCCGCCGTGGTCACCGAAATCGGCCGCGCTTTGTTAGCGGCAGGACACGCAACGGAAGCCGTGCCGGTGTTCGAACAGGCCATCCAGATGGAGCCGGATGTCGCGGTGAACTATCTTCATGCGGGACTGGCGTACGAAGCGGTGCACGACAACAGGAAGGCTATCGAAAACTTCGACAAAGCATTGCAACTCGATCCACTCCTGGAGCAGCCCTATCGTGAGCTCGCCAAAGTTTATTCGGAAGCCGGCGACGCGGCCATGGCCAGGCAGACTTGCGACAGATACCTCAAAGCCTTTCCCCAGAACCTGGCTGCCCAAAAGGCTGTCTTTAGCAGCCCCCGGAACGCCGATCAATAGCATGGGATTCGGGTTCACACGTAGGGCTACGGCTTGCCGTACCCTATTGGTTTGGCTGTGAAAGATGCGGGAGAAGGATACGGCAATCCCCTACGGCGACCTGCGAACCGGCTTCTGTCGCCATGTATGGATACTTCTTACACGGTCATGCCGGAATGTCGACGGCGATCTCCTGGACGGTGGTGGTCGGCTCGGGAACTAATTCGCCATGATCGCGCATCACTTCGAGGTGCCCTTCAATGGCCTCCCGAATATTCTGCTCGGCTTCTTCCAGAGAGTCGCCAACGGTGACGCAACCGGGTAGATCGGGCACGTAGGCACCATAGCCCGTTGCGGATTTTTCGAACACAACAGCGTATTTCACGGTTTCGTCGCTTGGGCAGGGTGCAGCACACCTGAGGCCTGCATCTGCTGCATGATGTTCTTGATTTTGGAGGCGAAGGGGCCCGACGGCTCGGCCTTGAGATACTCGTCCATTTGCGAGTAGGCCTTGTCGTAGGATTTCTCCTTCAGATAAAGGTCCGCCATCTTGACGTGAAACTCCGCGGGCGGGGATGGATTGAGCGCCGGCACCCGCTCATATTCGCTCTGCGCCTTGGCATACTGTCCCAGGCCGAAGTGGGCGACGCCCAGTTGGTAATAGAACTGCCAGGAGCCGGGCGAGCGTCGCACTCCCTCCTGAAGCACCTGTTCGCTGTCGGCGTAGCGCTTCTCGCTGTTGAGCATCTGGCCCAGCACGATATAGGAGTCGATGTAATCGGGATCGCACTCGCGAGCTTTCTTCAACGCGGTCTCGGCGCCAGTAAGGTCGCGCTGGGCTTCCCGAACCGTGGCCAGATCCGTCTGGGCCCGAGCGTAGCACGGGTACTCTTTGACGGCAGCCTCAAAATGGGTCCTGGCTCCCGCGAGGTTCTTGGCAGCGAAATCGCCGACTGCTTGCTCGTATTCTTTCCTCGCATTCTTCGGGGCAAGGCTGTCGGTGCGCGCCTCCCCGGCTGCCCCGTCAACCGCCTCTTTTCCCAAAGGCCTCAAGGTGATATAGCGGGTCGCCTGGGTGGCGCCGTAACCAAGATCTAAGCCTTCCTGATAACGCTCGAATCCGTCCGCGTTTACGATCAGGCGACAGTTGTTGATCTTCGGCAGGCTGTCAAAATGGAAGGCACCTTCGGAGTTGGCGGGCTGTTCGGCCACGAGCTGACCGTCTTCCGTTTCCACCCGGACGTTGACGCCGGACTTTATCGCCTCGCCCGTGTCGGTCCGCACTTTGCCTTCGAGGCGAACCTGAGCCAGCCCAGCGCTGGCGAGTGCCATGCAGGCGATCAAGGAGGCCAAAAGGCGTCCGGCAAGCAATCCGGACCGCGGCGGCAAGGAAATTCGGGCGCGACGTATGGACCCCGGACTCAGCATGGCTCAGCTCCGTTCGGCCTTGGATGGGTCTATTGTACATCGAACTGGCCGCGTGCGTCGCCTCTCTTATTTTGCCCTTTCGGCGCCAGCTTTGGAGTGGAAAAGCAAATCAAAAATCAAAAAGCAAAAATCAAAAATGGCTTGATTTCTTATTTGTCATTTTTGATTTCTCATTTTTGCTTTTTGATTTCCCTTCTCCCTCCGTGTCTCTGCGTGCGCCGGGTGAGGGGTCAGTTCAATACGTGGCCGTACTTATGAACGCGAGGACTAAGGTTGGGGGCTCGCGGGCGGCGGCAACCTGCCGGAGATCTTCTCCTCCTGCCCTTGTCGAACCTCCGCCTGAAGTTTCGTCGCTTCCGCAAACTCGGCTTTCGCCTCGGTGGCGCGCTTCAGCTTGAGGTAGGCCTGCCCGAGCTGATAGTGGAAGTTGGCGCTATCGGGTTGAAGCGCCGCCGCCCGCTTCAAGTAGGGGACGGCTTCGTCCGGCTGCGATTCGCGCATGTAGGCTTTCCCGATTCCGGCCAGGGAAAGCGGCATTTTCGGATTCAAAGAGAGCGCCTTCTGGAACAGTGGGATCGCTTTCTCGGGCTGACCCTGATCGAGCCAGATGGTCCCGCGGTTCTCGTAGCTCCAGGGCTCGCGCGGGCTGATCGCAATCTCCTTGTCGAATTCCTCGCCCGCTTTGTCCAACGTACCGAGCCGCTGGTAGAGGACGCCGAGATTGAAGTGAACGTAAGGGAGCTTGGGATCGCCGGCCGCCGCCTGCTCCAGCTCCTCCTGAGCTTTCTGATTGTCGTAAAGATCGAGATGGGCCTTGCCGAGCAACAAGTGAAGGTGGGGCGTGTCGGCGCCTGCTTGAATCATGCGGCTGAAGGCGCGCTCGGAATCGGCCTCTCGCTTCAGCTTGCCGTAGCAGATACCGAGGATGAAAAGGTAATCGAGGTTGTCCTGCTCCTGGGCCGCAATCGGTTCCAGTGCGGAAACGGCGGGCCCATACTGGTCGAGCATAAAGTGGCACATGCCTTGGAGGTAATGCGCCTGGGCGCTCGAGGGATCAGCCTCGAGAACGCGCCCGAAATACGGGATGGCGGTTGCGAAGTCGTTTTTGCGGTAGTACGCGAGCCCCAGATTGAGGTCGATGCCCGACATCTGTGGGGCGAGCTGGCGGGCGGCCTGAAACGACTGGATGGCCGGTTCGATTTTCCCGGAGCGAAGGTAGGCTACGCCGAGGTTAACGTGGGCGGCGGCGGAGCCCGGGTCGAGGTCGATCACTCGCCGGAATCCGCGCTCCGCGGCCGCGTAATCCCCGGCACTGAGCGCGCGCTGGGCCTGGGCGAAGACCGCCGCCGGATTGGCGGGTTGGGTCTGGGCGAAAGCCGGGGAAGAAAAAGAAAGGCAAAAGGCAAAAGGCAAAAGGCAAAGGGCAAAAATAAAGAACAAGGCGCCATAGCCCGTTGCGGATCTTTCGAACACGACCGCGTATTTTCGCGCTTCTTTCATTTCAGACCTGCCCGTTTCAAGACTCTTTGCAAGAGTGGCGGGCAGCAAATCCGTCAAATTGCCGATTGCCGATTTGAAAAAGAAGTTGTCAGTCTTCAGTTATCAGATCTCAGTGGCTGAAGGCCGGGATCTGAAGTGTGGTACCCACAACAACTGAGAACTGAAAACCAAAAACGAAAACCTATTCACGGGTGCAGTTCTTCAACGTACTGCCGCTGCACCTTGATCTTGCTTTCGTCCTTGCGCGCCGCGGCCAAGTCATACGCAAGTTGCATCCTTAGCCAAGTCTCCGGTGTGCTTCCGAACGCCTTCGACAACCGGATCGCCATCTCAGGACTGATAGCAGCTTTCCCGTTCACCACGTTATTGAGAGCCTGACGCGTCACGCCGAGAACCTTCGCGCCTTCGGTCACAGATAGCCCCAAAGGCTCAAGGCACGCGTTTCTTATGCTGCGGCCGGGGTGGGGAGGGTCTTTCATGGGCATGGCGTCTTTCCCGTCCTCGTCTAGTGGTAATCAAGCAGTTCAACATCAAACGCATCAATCCGTTGGCCAAGCACACCAGGATCAGCGCCACCGACAGGCGCGTGGTACGAACGGCCAGAGCCCCTCCCAGCAGGCCAGGATCAGCCACGATCCACTTGTAATCTTTGTAGGCCTTGGGCTCAAGGTCCGTCACGGTCGTCAACTCCCTGTTTCATGTTACCACTGCAAATCGCGTCTCGCCAACGGTCGGGAGGCTGGCGAGCGGCTCTGGTGGCTAGCGGCTAGAAAAATCAGGGCGTTGTTTCTAGCCACCATCACTAGCTGCTAACCACTTCTTAAGAGCTGGCGAGACGTCCGCGCTCCCAGGAGAACTGAAAAACTGAGCACTCCTGAAAGAAAAAACCCTGGCCGCCCGTTGAGGTTGGGCGACCAGGGTTCTTGACTTGTAGGGGCGAGCGGTGCTTGACCGGACCGAACGCCGTTCGGCCCTACTCAAGCCGCAGGCCAGGTTAGAAGATGAACTTCAAGCCAAACTGCACTACGCGCGGGGCCCAGACACCGGTAACGAAGCCGTTGCTGTCATTCCCGAAGCCCGTCCCTGGGCCGCAATTGGTGCCAAACGGCGTGTTACCGTTACAGCCGCCGCTGGCGTACTGATACTGGGTGTGGTTAAAGGTGTTGAACGACTCCATCCGGAACTGAACGGTGGAGTGTTCACCGGCGAACCATGGCAACTCGAAGTTCTTCATGAGCGCCAGGTCCGTATTGTTGCGGCCCGGACCCGTCAGAATGTTGCGGCCCATGCATCCGAACATGCAGGTTTCGCCGTTCGCCAGCATTTCAGCGGCCGTCGGCTGCGAAACGTTGGCGGGGTTCCACCACCTGAGCGTGGGGCCATACCCGGGTTCGTTGACGACTTGCTTGTCGATCTTCACTGGTCCGGTGGTGTCGCAGCGGGCGGTGCCGCCGATCCCCGTGCTGAAGCCGCTGACACCGCAGTTGAAGTCCATCGGCTCACCGGTGAAGAAGCTGCTGATGCCGCTGATCTGCCAGCCGCCCAGCACGCCTTTGGCCAAATGATTACTGCTGTTCTTCAAGAAGGGGATGGCGTAGATGTAATTCACCTGGAGCACCTGGGCACGGTTCAGGTCCGAGGTTCCCTTCCAGCGGCTGAGTTGCTGGTCGTCGATAGCCCCGGAAGTTTCCTGATAGGTGCTGGTGGAGTCGTCGATGGCGTGTGCCCAGGTGTACGCCGCCTGGAAGGTGAGCCCGTGACTGAAGGTGTGGTTGAGGCTTACCTGAAGGGCGTTGTAGGTGGAAACCGCCGTGTTCTGCTTTTGGGTGATGGAGGTGTAATTGTCGTATGGCGCGAAGAACGAGTCTTCGGTAATGACGTGATTGATCAGCAGTGCCTGCACGTTGCAGTTACCGGAGGCGTCGCACGAAGGGTTGAGGCCGAGACCGGTCTTGTCGGGGCCGCTCTTGCCTGCCAGCACCGGTACATTCATGGTGCCGACGCCGAGCGGAATCTCGTTGATATTCCGCGCGCGCGCCAAGTCGCGTCCCAGGCTGCCGACATAAGCCACCGACAAGAGGTTATTCCCGAACTGGCGCTGCACGTTGAGGTTGAACTGCTGCACGTAGGGCCAGCCCTGGCTGTAAGGGATGGACGTGTAGCTGTTGGGCCCGAACGACCCCGTTACCACGTTGGTCCCCGATATAATGGGGTTGCAGTTTACCGCGGTGCAGCCGGTGGACCAGCCGTAGATGTTGTAGGCGGAGGGCGCCAAGGAAAACGGCGGGTTGCCCTCGCCACCTTCGGTCTGGGCTTCGTTGCCGTTGCCCGACTCGAAGTAGATGCCGTAACCACCGCGAATAACGGTCTTGCCGGTTCCCGTCGGGTCATAGGCGAACCCGAAGCGCGGCGCGAAATTCAGACCGCTGTTGTTTTTCTGGCAACCTTTGGGAATGCCACCTTGCCCGCAGATCACCAAGCCGTTACCCGGAGCGACCCAAGTGTTGAGCCCCGCCGCGGTGTTGACGTTGCCGTCGGGGAGCAGCGGGTCTTCCTGCGCCGGATTGTACAGGTTGGGGAGAAAGCCGCTGTCAACCGTTGGCCGTGAAACGTCGTGGATGCGGGTGTAACTGTAATACCGCAACCCGAGGTTTATGGTCAACTTCTTGGTCATCTTCCAGTCATCCTGGATATAGGGTTCGAGGTCGGTCATCTGCCAGTGGCCCTTGGCATAGCCTCCCAGCGCGACGCCGTTGAGGGCCTGCGTGCCTTCCTGATACTGCGGGATAACGCCCAGGAACGCGTCGGCCAGCGCGTTGCCGCTCTCGTAGGGTATGGTCGTGGAACCACTTCCCACCGTGAGGGGGCCTTGAGCGCCGAAATAGAGTTCGCCTTGCACGTCGGTGCCGAACTGTTCGTTCTTGCGGTAGTTCTCGAGGTAGAACCCTATCTTAGTGGTGTGGTTGCCGTGCGTCCACGCCAAGTTGTCTTTCCACACGATAATGGGGTTGGAGTTCACCCAAGGATGGTTCGAGGCATCTTCATTGGTGCAGAAGTTCAATCCGCCGCAGAGTTCAAGGGACGAAAGCAGCGGGTCGCTGTTGTTGGGTCCGAACAGGTGGTTCATGGCGAAGCCAGACGGCCGGTTGATGGATCCCGCGACGGAGTCCGCTGCCAAGTTCGACAGGACAATGTGGTCCGTCGTATAAGAGGCAGTGAATTCGTTCATCAGGTTCGGGGCGAAGCTATGGGTAATGTCCATGACCGCGCTCTTACCGGGACCCAGGAACGGAGTCTTAATGGTGTCGTAGCTCGCCCAAGCCCACAACGCAGGGACCGACAGCGTATTCCAGGCGTCCTGGGTGTAACGGACGAAGACTCGCGTGTTCTGGCCGATGTTCTGGTCAACGCGGATCTGCTCCTCCCGCCAGTTGGTGGGAGCGGATGAGGCGGTGAACCAGTGACCATCGACATTGGTGTTCTGGAGCGGAACCAAGCCGTTCAGCTCGGCCAAAGTGTTGCCGTAGGCATTGGGGTCCGTGCCAAATCCCGGCATTGACTGCACTTTGTCATACGTCGTATAAACGACGTTCCCCTTGGCATCTTTCACCAAGGACCCGTCCGGGTTTAGATTGGCCAGCTTGGGCAGAATGCACCCATCGCTGATGACCTGTGCGTCTTTGGCGGTTGAGTTCGGATCGCATTGGCTGAAGTCGCCTTGGCGCATGGCCGCGGTGGGAACATTAGCGCCGACGGTCTGGCCTTGGCGAATCTTTCGCCAGTCTTCCGACCAGTAGAAGAACGTCTTGGACTTGTCGGAGTTGTAGTGGCCGGGAATATAGACCGGTCCGCCGAAGGTGTAGCCGTATTCATTCTGGTTCAGGAACGGCTTCGTCCCGCCACTCCGATTGGTGAAGAAGTCGCTGGCACCGACGGCGTTGTTCCGGTTGAACTCCGAGACGTCGCCGTGAAAGGTTTTCGTTCCGGACTTGGTGGCGACTTCAATGTTGGCGCCGGCATGCTTGCCCAGATCGGCGCCATAGTTCGAAGTCGAGATGCGGAACTCGGCAATGCTGTCGAGGTTAGGATAGGTGTTGAAAGTCGAAGCCGAACCCTCGTCGGTGTTGTTGCCGCCGTCGATCTCCCAGTTGTTGTACTGCAGGCGGCCTCCGTTAAAAGAGATGCTGTTGTTGCCGGCGACGCCGACGACGCTGGTGTTCAGGCCGTTATCGGGCACCGCGCCGGGAACCAGAAGGGCCAGATTAACAAAGTTGCGGCCATTGATTTCCAGGTTTTCAATCTGGCTTCCTGTGACTACGCCAGAGATCGCCGCATTCTCGGTTTGAACCTCAACCACGTTGCCCGTGACGCTGACTTCCTGGGTAACCTGGCCTACGGTGAGCTGCATGTCAACCCGTTGAGTCTGGCCGACTTGCAGGGTGATGCCGGATCGAACGAGCTTCTCGAAGCCCGCCGCCTCCGCCGTCACTGAATAGTTGCTGCCAATGGGTAGCGACGCAACCGAATAAGCTCCGGACGCGTTGCTCTTAAACTCGCGCGTAATCCCGATGTCAGGGTTGGAAACCGTGACCTTAGCGTTGGGAATCACCGCGCCGCTGGAGTCAGTGACCGTACCTACGATCATGGCCGACTCCTGCTGCTGGCACCATACGGCGGTGGTTAACAAGAGAATCGATCCAAGGAGCAGTACTGCTCTCTTCATTTGGAAACCTCCCATCCTTAAGTTGTCTTGAAAAATGACTACCTCTACCATCGAAGCGTTCGCAAGGGGTGACCCCTCTCCGACAGCCAGGGGTGCGGCCTGGAAGGCCGCATTCTTCCTCTATGCACGATAAAGGCCACAAGCCTAATGGTCTTTTGGCCATAACTGTAAGAAAAATATATTATGAAAGACTCGGCCGTCCCCCACTTCTCACACCATTCTAAATCTCATATCCATTATTTTGGATTATCATTACTATAAGGAACGCTGGGGGCTAGGGATTTGGGGGGCTGCGGACGCGGGGCTAGGCATGAAGGGACCGAAGCTGGGGCCGGAGGTTAACCCCAGCCCCGGCCCATACGCCCATCCCTAGTCCCCAGGAAGGGCTAGGAAGGGCTGAAAGGAGCCGGACGGATCGTCGAATCCGACCGTTGGCGTGGGCTCGACCGTCGAGGGCAGCATCTTCCGCTCCGCGTACTTAAACGCCAGGCAGATGGTGCCGTAGAGTGGCGCCTCGCTACCCAAGGTGGCCGAAGCCAGCCGGGGGCGGCAGAACTCGTTGCTGATTCTTTCCCCACAATCGGCGGGCGGCGGTTAGAATTGACGTTGGTAACAGGAGCCCGAATCCACGATGCCGCGAGCTTCGATTGGGACAAAAGTACCGAATGCCATCCAACTTACCGTCTTGGCGGCATTAGCGTCTCTGCCCCTCCACGGGCAAGGCAACTACGAGATTCAGGTCTACGGTTCCGACACGGTGGCGCCCGGCCGCACCATGGTCGAGTTGCACAGCAATTTCACCTTTGAAGGGTTCAAGACGCTTAACCAGGGTGTCCTGCCGGATGAACATCAGGAACACGAGACGGTCGAGATTACCGAGGGTTGGAGCGATTGGTTCGAAACCGGATTCTATATTTTCACCAGCTACGGTCCCCATCAGGGCTACAAATGGGTTGGCGATCATATCCGGCCCCGGGTTCGCGTCCCGGATAAATGGCATTGGCCAGTGGGAGTAAGCCTGTCGACGGAGTTCGGCTACCAGCGGCCTATTTTCTCCGGCGATACCTGGACCTGGGAGATTCGTCCTATCGTCGACAAGCAGTGGAAGTCCTGGTACCTGGTGTTTAATCCTGCTCTGGAGCGGTCGTTTCACGGACCCAGCGTGCCTCAAGGCGTAGAGTTCTCTCCGAACTTCAAGGTGGCATACTCGGTGACGCGAAAACTCAGCGCGGGGCTTGAATACTACGGATCGCTCGGGCCCGTCACCGGGTTTGACCCTTTGTATTTCCAGCAAGAACAGATCATACCCGCCATCGACTATGACTTCGGTCCCAACTGGGAATTCAACCTGGGGTTGGGCGTTGGCGTGACGCGCAGCACGGATCACCTGCTGGTGAAGATGATCATCGGGCGGCGCTTTCGATTTATCACCCCGCATGTCCCCCGGGTTTTGAAGCCGAACCCGGCCAGCGGGACGGACTGAATTTAATTCGGGTTTGGCCGGAATCGATGCAGCATCAGAGGCTTCGAGACGGGCGGGCTGGTGCGGGACATGAAGGTGAACAAAAGGAAGTCTGGTCTCTGCATGCTCCCCCCAAAAACGATCTTGACTTTATAATAAATACATGATAGGCTCGTTCCGTATGGCTAGACTGATGAGTGCGACGCCTGACGGAAAGCGCTTGACTCTGGGCGCCGGCTTGACGAAAAACACCCCGAAAGATGCGGACAA
>Ga0335078_10016239_pt1 | contig 11047 bp, 9 predicted proteins | sample Lox_Sample_32_FD_206711 | JGI IMG/M metagenome (GOLD analysis project Ga0335078, IMG submission 206711) | Soil microbial communities from Loxahatchee National Wildlife Refuge, Florida, United States - Lox_Sample_3.2 | ecosystem: Environmental > Terrestrial > Soil > Wetlands | place: USA: Florida...
ACCCGGATCGCGTCCGCCCGCCGGCGGCGCTCGCCCGGGTCCATCGTGAGCGCCTCGTAGAGCGCATCCGCCTGGCCGGAGATGTCGAACGGGTTCACGGTCAGCGCCCACTCCACGAGCTCCTCGTGCGAGCCCGCGTTCTCGGAGAGGACGAGAACGCCGTCGCGTGCGTTCACGTACGGCGCCTCCTTCGACACGAGGTTGAGCCCGTCGAAGACGGCGTTGACGAGCAGCACGTCGTACTGCTTGTACGCAGCGACCGATTGTGCGAAGTCGTCCGCGATGCGCAGCTCGACTGCGTCGCCCAGCGCTCGCGCCTCGCGCTCCACCGCGGTGACGTAGTCGGCGTACTCGGGAATGTCCTGGCGCGACGGATCGAGGAACGCCAGCATGCGAACGCGGCCGCGCATCTCCGGATGGCGCGCGAGGAAGAGCGCGAACGCGCGGAATCCACGCACGATGTTCTTGGATGGATCCGTTCGGTCCACACGCAGTACGAGCAACTCGGGACGTGACGCGACGATCGCGCGCTCGCGAGCGAGCACGTCGCCGGCGTTCGCGAGCGAATCGAACTCCTCCGTGTCGATGCCGATGGGCGCGCTCGTCACGCGCGTCTCGCGGTCGTCGTACCGGACGAGGTCGCCGTCCACCTCGGCGCCGAGCACGTCCGCACACGAGCGAAGGAAGTTGCGTTTCCAGCGCACGGTGTGGAAGCCCACGACGTCGTTGGCGAGCAAGCCTGCGAACACGCTCCGCCGGATGTCGGCCGGCAGGACCGTCCACGCGTCCGAGCTCGGCCACGGGATGTGCACGAAGTGGGACGTGCGGGCGTCCGGCCGCGCGTCGCGCACGATCGCCGGCGCGAGATACAGGTGGTAGTCGTGGAAGAAGACGGGGGCAGTGGGCATGCGAGCGAGCTCGGCGAGCACGGCCTGCGCCATCGTCTCGTTCACGCGCACGTAGCCGTTCGTCCACGCGTCGTGGCACGCGTCGTCGAAGCTCGGCGTCGTGCCGAGGCTCCAGAGCGAGTGCTGGAGGAACCACAGCATCGGATTCGCCGCCACCGTGTAGAACAGCTCGTACGCGCGCGGGTCTTGTGCGATCAGGACGTTGCCCTCCTGCGGCTCGCCGGCGACGACGCGGTCCTCGTCAGTCATCGCATTCGCGATCCACGTGACGTCGTGCTCGTCGCCGAGACTGCGGAGCGCGGTGGCGAGCCCCCCTCCTCCGCGACGCACGATTCGATTCCCGTTCGCGTCACGCGCATACGACACGGGCCCGCGATTCGAGACGACGATGAGTGGGCTACGCGTCAGGAGAGGTTCTTCACGAAGCGAAGCCGCGAGCCGCGAGCGCCCGGACGCGACTCGATCTCGAGCTCGTCGGCGATCGTCCGGATGATGGCGATCCCGAGCCCTCCTTCCGACAGCTCGTCGCCGTCGTATGCCGGAGTCTCCTCGGGATCGAAGCCGTTGCCGTCGTCGACGACCTCGATCGTGATCCGGTCGGCGTGAAGCTCGTACCGGACGTCCACGTGCCCGGCGTTCTCGCCGTACGCGTGCCGCACCGAGTTCGACACCGCCTCGGTGATGGCCAGCTTGAGGTCGGCGAGCGCGTCCGCCTCGAACGTCCGCGTCTCGGCGAGGCCGGTGAGAGCGAGCCGGGAGAGCCCGATGTACTCCGGCCTCGCGGGCAGGCGCAGGCGGACGGTCCGAACGCCCTCGGCCGTGCCCAGCTCGATCGCACCGCTCGCCACCTGCATGGTCACGCTCCGTTTTCCCCAGATTCGAGGAGACAAACCCGCCGATTTCTACACGATCGCGCTCGAGCAGGGCCCGCTTCCCGACAAGTCATTCCCATTTGCGAGCTGTCCTAACGCACGGCGGTTTCGTGCGGTTCGTCACGAAGTGCGGCGCCGGCGACGGGAAGCTCGAGGGTGAAGACCGTCCGGCCCGGCTCGGACGCGAGGCTCAGGGAGCCGCCCATCCGCTGTGCCACCTCGCGGGCGATCGCGAGGCCGAGGCCGCTGCCGGAGGCTCGAGACCCCTCGAGGCGCGTGAAGCGTGCGAACACCTGTTCCTGGTGCTCGAGCGGGATTCCCGGCCCCTCGTCCTCGACCCGGAGCGTCGCACCCGCCGCGACGATCCTGACCGGCGTCCCGGGCGGTGTGTGGACGAGCGCGTTGTCGACGAGGGCCCGGCCCACCTGCAGCACGCGCTCCCGATCGGCGAGAACGACCCCGTCGCTCTCGACGACCGCCTCGAGCGGATGCTCGCGGCGCGCGGCGAGGGCCGCGAGCTCCTCCGCGAGGTCGGCCGCCGTCTCCCCGAGCGCGACCGGCCCGAGCTCGAGCCGGATCCCGCCGGCATCGAGCCGCGAGAGGTCGAGCAGGTCGATCGCGAGCTTCGAGAGCCGGGTCATCTGGTCGGCCATCGCGTCGATGAACTCCGCCCGGGTGGCCTCGTCCAGCTCGTCCTCCTGCAGGAGCTCGAGGAACCCTCCCAGGGAGAAGATCGGCGTGCGAAGCTCGTGGGAGGCGTTGGCTATGAACGCCCGCCGGGCGTCGTCGAGCCCCGCGAGCTGGAGTCGCATGCGGTCGAACGCGTGGGAGAGCTCTCCCACCTCGTCCCGCCCCCGGTCGACGACCGGTTCCTCGAAGTCCCCCGCCGCGATCCGGTCGGCGGCCCGCTCGAGCCGGCGGATCCGACGGGCGAACAGCGTCGCCGCCACCCATCCCGCGAGGACGAACAGGCCGAGGGCGGCGAGGCCCGACCAGATGAGCCGCGAGCGGACGACGTCGACGTTCTCCAGGGTGGCGCGGAGCGAGGCCGAGAACAGCAGGATGTCGCCGTACTTGTCGGCGACGGCCACCTCGGCAAACGGCTCCCCGTTGCGGGTGACGACCCCGCGCTCGAGCTTGAGGGACCGCGCCGCCCGGAGCGCCACCGAGTCCCTCACGACGTCCTGCGAGAATCCGGTGCGGCGGGAGTCCGCGGCGACGAGCAGGGTGGTGGTGCCGGACGCGGTCGCGGTCGTGAACAGGACGGCCCGGTTGGCGTCCGCCGTCCGGGCCGCGTCGTCGATGAAGTCCTGGTCGGGCTGGGCGGTCTCGGAAGCGGCGATCTGGCGGGCCGACACCGCGAGCAGGGTGAGCCGGCCGTTCACGAGCCGGTGCTGAAGCGTCGGCACGAGCGCGACCCAGACGACCGCAAGGGCACCGGCCACCGCCACCACGAGGCCGAGGCCGAGCCGCCCGGCGACGCTGCGGTAGAGTCGCACGCTCAGCCCCGCAACCGGTAGCCGACGCCGCGAACGGTCTGGATGAGCGACGGCTCGTGCGGATCGTCCTCGAGCTTCTCCCGCAGGTGGCGCACGTGCACGTCGATCGTCCGGGGCTCGCGGTACGCGTAGTCGCCCCAGAGGGCTTCGAGCAGCCCCTGGCGCGTGAATACCCGGCCCGGGCGCATGGCCAGGGTTCGCAGGAGCTCGAACTCGACGTACGTGAGCTCGACCGCCCGCCCCCCTACCTCCACCGTCCGGCGCGAGAGGTCGATCACCACCCCGTCGGCGCCGATGACGTCCCGCCCGTCCGCCTGCGAGCCGAGAGCGGCCCGGCGGAGCAGGGCGCGCACGCGACTCCGGAACTCCCGGATCGAGAACGGCTTCGTGATGTAGTCATCCGCGCCCAGCTCGAGCCCGACCACCTTGTCGAGCTCGTCGTCGCGGGCCGTGAGCATGATGATCGGCACGGTGCTCTGGCCGCGCAGCCGGCGGCAGACCTCGAGCCCGTCGAGCTTCGGAAGCATGAGGTCGAGAACGACGAGGTCGACGCGCTCCTGGCCGAACAGGCGCAGTGCGTCTTCGCCGTCCCGCGCCTGGAGCACGTGGAAGCCCTCGCGCTCGAGCGGATACGTGAGCAGCTTCTGCACGGCATCCTCGTCGTCGACGAGGAGGATGGTGGCGGAGTCGGTCGCCGGCGTTTTCACGGGGAAACAGCGTTGCATCGAGGCCTGCCGAATCCGCGTCCTACTATAGAGCGCCGATGGCAGCCGTCCCGCCTTCCCCGGCACGGCGCCGTGCCCGTCCGGGCTCGCTCGACCGCCCGGTCAACGGGCGTCTCTACCGTGGGACCTGGCTCCTCGTCGGGCTCCCGCTGCTCGTCCTCGCCTTCAGCGTCGGCCGCCCGTCGTTCCTCCAGCCACCGGATCTCCCGCCGGCATTCGACCGGAACGACGCGAGCGCGCTCGCCGCCGGCCTCGCGCTCGCAGTCCCGAGCCGCGTGCCGGGAACCGCGGGCGACGTCGCCGCGGCCCGGTGGGTGGCGCACCAGCTCACCCCGTACGGGTACGTCGTGAGCCGGCAGCGCTTCAGCGCAGTCGTCCCGGGGCGCGGCCGGATCCAGCTCGTCAACCTCGTGGCGGAGAAGCGGGGGCTGTCCCACAAGACCATCGTCGTCCTCGCCCACCGCGACGACGACGGCACCGGCCCGGGTGCGAACGACAACGCCTCCGGCACAGCCGCCCTGCTCGAGCTCGCCCGGGCGTACGCCCCGGCGGGCGGCGCGGCCCGGCTGACGCTGCCGTACTCGCTCCTCTTCCTCTCCACCGACGGTGCCGTCGACGGCGGCCTGGGCGCGGCGGAGTTCGCCGCCCACGCGCCCCAGCGCCAAGATGTCATCGCGGTCGTCGACCTGGACGCGGTCGCCGGGAACGCCCGTCCACGCCTCGAGGTGACCGGCGACACCGCCCGTACCCCCTCGGCCAGCCTCGTCGAGACCGTCCGCACCCAGCTGGAGGCACAGACCCACGTGGAGCCGGGACGGCCGAGCACCCTCCGCCAGCTCGTCGACCTCGGGTTCCCGTACAGCCCCTACGAGCAGGCGCCGTTCGTCGCGCGTGGCGTTCCGGCCGTGACCATCACGACCGGCGCCGACCGGCCCGGGCAGGAGCCGAACACGCTGAACGCCACACGCCTGGGGCAGGTCGGCCGGGCGACTCAGAACGTCGTCGACGCGCTCGAACAGGGGATCGCGCTCGCGCCCGGGCCCTCCAGCTACCTCTACCTCGGGAACCGCATCGTCCGCGGGTGGGCGATCGAGATCGTGCTCGTGGCGATGCTGCTCCCGTTCCTCGTCGCCACCATCGACCTCTTCGCCCGCTGCCGCCGGCGTCGCATCGAGATCGCGCCCGCACTCCGGAGCTACCGCAGCCGGCTCGCCTTCTGGGGGTGGACGGGAGGCGTGTTCGCACTCTTCGCGGTGACGGGCGTGTGGCCGGACGGGGCCGGGCGGCCACCCACGCTCGACGGTGTCGACTGGCCCGTCGGCGGGCTCGTGGGGCTCGCCGTCCTCACCGCGGCCGCATGGATCGTCGCGCGCCACCGGCTCATCCCCCGGCGGCACGTCCTGCCGGAGGAGCAGCTCGCAGGGCATACGGGCGCGCTGCTCGTGCTGGGGGTGGTCGCGCTCCTCGTCGTCGCCACGAACCCGTTCGCGCTCGTGTTCCTCCTTCCGTCGCTCCACGCGTGGCTCTGGCTCCCGCAGGTACGAGGGCGGGCCTTCGCCCTGCGGGCGGCGGTCCTCCTCGTCGGCTTCGCCGGGCCGGCGCTCCTCCTGTGGTCGTTCGCGAGCCGCTACGGGCTCGGCCTGGACGCGCCGTGGTACCTCGCCTGGCTCTTTGCCCTCGGATACGCGCCCGCACCGGGGTTCGTGGTCGGCCTCGTATGGGCGGCGGCGGCGGCGCAGCTCATCGCGCTCTCCGCCGGCCGGTACGCCCCCTACCCGGCGGCGTCCGAGCGGCCGCCGCGGGGCCCGATCCGAGCGGCGATCCGCCACCTCGTGCTCGCGCATCGACGGCGCCGGCGGACGCACGCATCCGTGGAGGCGGAACGCGCGTTACACGGCTGAGTTGAGCCGTGCGCTCCGGATCGTCTCCCTACTCGTGATCGCCGCCGGCGTCCTCCTCGGCGCCTGGACGGTGGTCGTGTGGCGCTGGCAGGACCCGTTCACCGCGCTCTACACGCACTTCGAGCAGGAGAAGCTCGCAGGCACGCTCTCGAAGGAGTTCGCGGCGTTCCGGCCGTCCCCGGCGATGCGGTCGCTCGCGCTCGCCGCGCGCCGGGACGCGGTCGCTGCCGAGGCGGCGGCGTTCCGCCGGCAGACCCACGAGGGAGAGCCGATCGGCCGCATCGTCATCGGCCGCATCGGCCTGAACATGGTGCTCATCGACGGAACCGACGAGAGCTCCCTCGAGAAGGGCCCCGGACGCGACCTGCGCTCCTACATGCCCGGCGAGCACCGCCTCGTGTACATCGCCGGCCACCGGACGACGTTCCTCGCACCCTTCTCGCACATCGACGCGATCCGGCCCGGCGACGCGATCCGGATCGAGATGCCGTACGCGACGTTCGTCTACCGGATGACGACCCACCGCATCGTGCTCGCGAACGACCTCTCCGTGCTGAGATCGCCGAAGCACGAGGAGCTCGAGCTGCAGGCGTGCCACCCGCGCTTCTTCGCGACGCACCGCTACATCGTGTACGCGAAGCTCGTGTCGATGGCGCCGCGGAGCTGAGGGCTAGAGCGGCAGGTAGGGCGCCGTCGAGCCCGCCTCGAGCACACCCTTCCCGCGGGCGACGAGCACGAGCGCGTTCGCAGCCGACGCCCGGACGATCATGTGCGACTCCTGGCCCCCGAGCGGCTCGAGCAGGACCGCGTCACCGTCGATGCGCATACGCGACCGCACGAGCTCGTCCCGCGCCTCGTTCCTCCGCAGCGGCGCGACGAGGCGCCCGTGCTCGTACCGCGGCAGCGGATCGCCGAGGCCCTGCAGCGCGCGGAGCGCCGGCTTCACGAACAGCTCGCAGCCGACGAGCGACGACACCGGGTTGCCCGGCAACCCGAACACGAGCGTCCCCCCGCGGACGCCGAACGAGATCGGCTTCCCGGGCTTCAACGCCACCTGCCAGAAGATCTCGCTCACCCCGAGCTCGGCCTCGATCCGGCGCACGAGATCGTGTAGGCCCATCGACACACCGCCCGAGGTGACGAGAACGTCAGCCTCGAGGCCACGCTCGATCGCTTCCCGGTGCGCCTCTTCGTCGTCCGCGACCGCCGGCAGCCGCTCGACCTCGGCGCCGGCCCGCTCGAGCGCAGCAGCGAGCATGAGCGCGTTCGCCTCGTACACCTGCCCGGGCCCGAGCGGGGTTCCCGGGGGGACGAGCTCGCTCCCGGTCGCGAGCACCGCCACCCGGGGACGCCGCCCGCACACCACGTGCGTCGCCCCCGCCGCCGCGAGCGCGCCCAGCTGGACGGCGCCGACAAGGACACCCCGCTCGACGACGACCTGCCCGGCGACGACGTCGCCGCCACGCGGTCGCACGTGCGCCCCCTGCTCGACCGCGTCCGCGATCTCGACACTGTTTTCAGATTGGACAACGCGTTCGACCGGGACGACGGCGGTCGCGCCCTCCGGCACCACGCCGCCGGTCGAGATCGCCATCGCCTCGCGCGACCGGAGTGCGCGACTCGCGGGAGCGCCGGCCGCCACGTCGGCGACCACCGCGAGCGTTCCCGGGACGTCCTCCGCGCGCACCGCGAAGCCGTCCATCGCCGAGCTCGCGAACGGCGGAAGGTCCACCACGGCGTGGGCCGGCTCGGCCGTGACGCGGCCGGCCGCCGACTCGATCGGCACGATCTCGGTGGACAGCGGCCGCGCAGCCGCGAGCACCTGCGCCTGCGCGTCGCCGAGGCTGAGCAGCTCTCTCGTCACTCCCCCGTACCGTAACGCGGCCGGGTCAGGGGATCGTCTGCGTCTCGGTCGTGGTCGTGGTCGCCGCCTCGGTCGTCGTCGGCGGCGGCTGCTCGACGGTCGTCGTCGCGGGAGCCGTGGTCGTCGACTCGACGGTGGTCGGGGGCGGCGTCGTCGTAGCGGTCGTCGTCGGCCGCACGCGCGTCGTCGTGGTCGCGGTCGCCGTCGAGGTCGTGCCGTACACGAGCCCCTCCTGGTAGGCGCCGTGCCACGCCACCCATTGCGGCTTCGTGGTCGGCGGAGGGAAGGGGATGTCGGGGAGGCTCGCGTCGGCCGCCTCCATGTACAAGTGCCAGATGTCCGCGGGGAGGGTGGGGCCCGACACGGCGCCGCCGTGCACGTCCAGCATCGGAATCTCGCCGCGCGCGTAGCCGATCCACACGGTCGCCTCGAGCCGCGCCGTGTACCCGGAGAACCACGCATCCGCGTAGTTGTCGGTCGTGCCGGTCTTGCCCGCGTCGGTGCGTCCGGAGACGTGCGCGCCGGTGCCTGTGCCGTAGAGCATGTTCTGCTCGAGCACCTGGGTCACGGTCGACGCGACCCAGTCGGGTATGACGCGCTGGCGCTTCGGCTTCCCCCATCCGCCCGCGGTATCCGCCTTCCCGTCCGGAAGGACCACCTTCGTGATCGCCATCGGCTTCGAGTAGATGCCGCCGGCTGCGAGAGTCGCATACGCGCTCGCCTCCTCGAGCGGCGTGATGCTCTCGCTTCCGAGCGCGATCGACGGATCCGGCGTGAGCGGCGACGTGCGGATGCCGAGCTTGCGCGCCATCGCGACGATGTTCGCCGGGCCGATGTCGAGCGAGAGGCGTGCGTACACGGTGTTGTCGGACTGGATCGTCGCGCTCGCCAGCGGCTCGACACCCGCGTAGGTGTGCTCGTACGTCTGCACCTTCCACTTCAGCGGCGGGTAGTAGAACGGCGCGGAGAGATAGTCGGTGGTGAATGGGTCGATGCCCTCCGACACTGCAGTCGTGAGCGCGATCGTCTTGAACGTCGATCCCGGCTGCCGCGCGGCGCTCGTCACGAAGTTGAACTCGTTCCCCGTCGTACCGGGCGTCACGGCGGTCATCGCGCGGATCGCGCCGGTGCTCGGATCGATCGACACGACCGCAGCCGCCGGGTCGGTCGGCTCGTTCAACACGTGCTTCACCGCCGCAGTGGCGGCGTTCTGGAGCCCGGGACGGATGGTGGTGTAGACCTTCAGGCCGCCCTCGCGCACCGTGTTCGTGCCGTACTCCTGCTGCAGCAGGTCCTCGACGTACGAGAAGAAGTACGGCTCGCGGATCGACGTGTAGCGGTGCCCGGGGTGGAGGTGGAGGCTGCGGTCGGCGATCGCGGCCGCGTACATGGGCCGCGTGATGTCGCCGTTCACGAGCATGGCGTGCAGCACCTCGTCGCGGCGGGCGATCGCCTCGTCCGGCCGGACGAACGGGTCGTAGATCGACGGTGCCTGCGGCACGCCTGCGAGCAGCGCGGCCTGGTCGAGCGTGAGCAGGCGCGCCGGTTCGGAGAAGTACGTCTCGGCGGCCGCTTCGATCCCGTACGCGTGGTTGCCGTAGTAGATCTGGTTGAGATACGCGGTGAGGATGCGGTCCTTCGACCACTTCTCCCCGAGCTTGATCGCGAGGCACGCCTCGGTGAGCTTGCGCGTCAGAGTCCGCTGCCGCGTGAGGTAGAGGTTTCGGACGAGCTCCTGCGTGATCGTCGAGCCGCCCTGGACGATCTTTCCCGCGCGTACGTCTGCAACGACCGCGCGCAGGATCCCGATCGGATCGATGCCGCCATGCTCGTAGAAGCGGCGGTCCTCGATCGCGACGGTCGCCTCGCGCACCCACGGGCTGATCGCCGCGCCCGACACCGGCGTGCGGTTGCGGTCGGCGGGAATGATCCCGAGCTCGGAGCCGTCGGAGGCGTAGACGATGGAGTTCTGTCCGACCGCGACCGGCCGGAGCGCGCTGAGGTCGCAGCTCGAGCTGAACGCCGCCTCGCCTCCGAGCGTCGCAGCCGCGAGGATGAACGGCGCGACGATGAGAGCGACGATGAGGATGCGCCGCCTCGTGCGGCTGCGCCGCTCCTTCCGTCGCTTGCGCCGGGTGTAGCTCATCCGAAGACCCAGGAGGACATCGAACGCTCCTACTTCGACGCGGGGCCGTCCAACTCTGCAAGCGGGCGGCGACCGGCGAACCCGTCTTCGACCCGGTGCCACCACCGGATCTCGTCCTCGCCGAGCTTCCAGCAGAGGAGGACCGTCTCGCCGCGATGGAGCGCCGGGAAGTCGACGAGACCCTCGTCGAGATCCTTCACCTCGACGCCGCGCTCGGCGACGGCGTCGACCGCACGCGCGAGGGCGCGGGCCTCACGCTCGACCTCGGCGGCCGCCTCCGCGAGCACCGCTGGCGGGATGCCGCCGCCGTTGCCGCGGATGCGTCCCTCGAGCACCTCCTGCTTGGCGAGCGCAGCCAGGTGCGTCTGCCGTCGTGCGACCATCCGCTCGACGAGCGGCCGAACGTGCTCGAGCTCCGCGTTCGCCTCCTCCGGACTGAAGTACCGCATCGGCTCAACCATATGATCGACTTCCGTGAACGTCGATGCGGTCACCATCGACGCGTACGGCACCCTCGTGCGCCTCCGCGACCCGGTGCCGGCGCTGCGCGCCGCCCTCGCCGACCGGGGCGTCGAGCGGGACGCCGATGCCGTGCGGCAGGCGTTCGCAGCCGAGGTGGCCTTCTATGCCGAGCGGTCGCACGAGGGGCGCGACGAAACGACCCTCGCCCTTCTCCGCCGCGAGTGCGCGGAAGTGTTCCTGCGCGCAGCCGGCGCGCGCATCGACGCCGGCTCGTTCACCCAGGCGTTCGTCGGCACGCTCGCCTTCGACGCGGAGCCCGGTGCAACGGACGCGTGCCGAGCGCTCGCCGCGGCGGGACTCAAGCTCGCAGTCGTCTCGAACTGGGACGTCGGCCTTCACGACCACCTCCGCACCGTCGGCCTCGACGAGCTCGTCGACGTCGTCGTCACCTCCGCCGAGGCCGGCATGGCCAAGCCTTCGCCGCGCATCTTCGAATACGCGCTCGAGCGACTGGGCGCGACCGCAGCGCGCGCCGTGCACGTCGGAGACCAGGCGGCCGACGCCGAGGGTGCACTCGCGGCGGGCCTGGCGTTCGAGCCGGCACCGCTGGCCGACGCAACCCGGAGGATCCTCGCGTGACGAATCGTGCGCGGCTCATTGCATGGACGTG
>Ga0335078_10016240_pt1 | contig 11047 bp, 13 predicted proteins | sample Lox_Sample_32_FD_206711 | JGI IMG/M metagenome (GOLD analysis project Ga0335078, IMG submission 206711) | Soil microbial communities from Loxahatchee National Wildlife Refuge, Florida, United States - Lox_Sample_3.2 | ecosystem: Environmental > Terrestrial > Soil > Wetlands | place: USA...
GACGCCACCGCCTTGCCCGAACAGGTTACCGACGACGTCATCACGTCAGCGTTCCGTTCGGCCGGTCAGCGCTGCTCGGCGCTGCGGCTCCTTTGCCTGCAAGACGACGTCGCCGAGCGCATGCTGGCAATGCTGACCGGCGCCGCGCGCGAGCTGAAAGTCGGCGATCCGCGCGACATCGCCACCCAGGTCGGCCCGGTGATCGATGCCGAGGCCAAGGCGAAGCTCGACGGCTGGATCGCGGACATGGAGCGCGCCGGCCGCCTGCACTACCGCTGGGACGGCGAGCCGAGGCCGCCCGCCGCAGGCAGCTATGTCGTCCCGACCATCGTCGAGCTCGACCGCGCGCGCGATCTCAAAGCGGAGGTGTTCGGCCCCGTGCTGCACGTCGTGCGCTGGCGTGCCGGGGACTTGGAACCGCTCCTCGACGACATCGCCGCGAACGGCACGGCGCTCACCCTCGGCCTGCATTCTCGCATCGATCTGACCGCCGAGCGCGTCGCCGCCCGGCTCCCGCACGGCAATATCTACGTCAACCGCAGCATGATCGGTGCCGTGGTCGGCAGTCAGCCGTTCGGCGGCACGCTGCTGTCGGGCACCGGGCCCAAAGCCGGCGGCCCCAATACCCTGCGCCGCTTTGCGACGGAGCAGACGGTCACGGTCAATACCGCGGCGGCCGGGGGCAATGCCGGATTGCTGGCGGAGGAGGAGTGAGATGTCCTGCCGGCCGAATCGCGCAGGCCCCCGCCGAATTAACACAATCGCGACAAGATCGCGGTATTCTGATGAACCATGAGTGATTCGGTTTCCAGACTCTATCAAGCTGTGCTGGCCTGCCGGCACGACGATCCGTCGACGTCGCGGACCGCGCGGCTGTTGCGCTCCGGCCGCAGCAAGATGGCCAAGAAGCTCGCCGAAGAGGCCGTCGAAGTCGTGATCGACTCCATGCACGGCGACCGCGATGCCGTGATCAAGGAGAGCGCTGACCTCATCTACAATCTGGTGGTACTGTGGGTCGCCTCGGGCATCCGCCCGGAAGACGTCTGGAAAGAGATGGACCGCCGCGAGCGGCTGCTCGGCATCGCCGAGAAGGTGCCGAAGAAGCTGCCGGAAGATTTTCCGCGTCGCAAAATCGTCATGCTCGAAGGCCGCCGCGCCCGCAAGCGGCGTTGACCCCTCCCCGCTTCAGGTTTTTTTGCTGACCTTCGCTCGGCCGCGCGCCGGCGCCTTCTTCTTTGCCCGATTGTAAGCGACGGCGGCACGGATGAGATTTTTGAGGGCGCGCTCATCGATCTTGTCACCCTCGAAATAATCGATGGCGCGTCGGAGGTTGCCTTCCAGGCCGGCATTGAAGAGCTTGTCGGGATCCTGGAGCTTCGCGCCGTAGGCAAAGGTCAGCTTCACTTTTCCTTTGTGCGCGTTGGCGACCGCGATGAGTCCATCGCACGACCAGACCGGGCTCCCCATCCACTTCCATTCCTCGACGATCTCGGGATCCGCCTGCCGAATGACCTCGCGCACTTTCGCAAGCATCTTCCCGCGCCAGTCGTCCAGTTCCGTGATCCTCTGGTCGATGAGCGCCGAGGCGGATTCCGCCGGAACCTGTCTCTTCATGTCCAACTCCCCTCTGGCACCTATTCTAGTCGCCCGCGCCGGGCCACTCCGGGTTCTCCACGCCGAACTGCTTCGCGTACTCGGCGCGCAATCTCTGCCAGTGGCCGAGCTTCATCGCCTCCGGGCCCACCATGCGGCCGATCGGAGTCCCGCTGAGAAGGCGATCCAGAACGTCGAACGAAATGTGCCAGCCGGCAGCGCCCATGGCGATGAAGCGGCGATCGATGCTATGCCACAGCGTCAGCCGCGTCCCGCCGCCGGCGGCCTCGAGTTCCCACCGCGTATCGTCGTACTCGAGCAGCCTTGGCGCGTCGGCTCGCCTCACCGCGGTTTCCAGCGGCCCGCGCGCTCCCACCCAGGTGAGCTTCACCGTTCCAACCTTGCCCAGGTTCCCATCGCTCACAAAGGGAGCCCACTCGACCAGTTGCGCCGGGTCGGTAAGCGCCTGCCAGACTTTTTCCGGCGGGTGGCGCAGCTCTCTGACCAGTATCAGAGTCCACTTCTCTCCATCCTTCTGGATCCGCGCCCCGCTGGCCGGACCCGGCGCGTACTGCTCGCTTTCGGGCATCATCCCTCCCTCAATACCGTTTCAGTTGGGTGAGCTGAACCAGGTTGCCGCAGGTGTCCTTCAGCATCGCAATGGTCGAACCGGTGACGTCGGTCGGCGGCATCGTGAACTCCGCGCCACGGCCCTTGATCCGCTCGTAGTCGCCCTTGATGTCGTCGGTGAAGAACATGATCGCGGGCTGGCCCTGCTGGAACATCGCCTCCTGATAGGCCTTGGCCGCGGGGTTGCCGTTCGAGGCCAGTTGCAGCTCGATGCCCTCCGGATCCTCGGCCGGGGCCACCGTCAGCCAGCGATACGGGCCCTGGCTGAAATCGGTCTTCTTGGCGAAGCCCAGGACGTCGGTGTAGAAGCGCAGCGCATTATCCTGATCGTCCACGTATATGCTGGTCACTTTGATTTTCATTTCTGTGCCCCCATTTGTGCCAACCTGTACCAGGCTGGAGCATAACTCACCAGCACCAGCCCGCCCAAAACCGCCAGTCCCTTCGCCACGCGAAACGTGCTGATCGACGCCGATGCGATCGGCCTCGCAACCAGCCGTCCATACGCGATGAACGCCGAGACCCCTCCCAGCACCGCATTGACGAGCAAAAAGCTGTACTCGCCCCGCGCGATGTGAAAGATGGCCGCGAGAATCATGACCACTGTCAGGCCGATGGCGGCAATCGGAGTGAGTTGCGGCCTGACCCCGGTCATGGCCGGCAAAATCAGGCCGACGCCGCCCAGAAACTCACAGACCCCAATGAAGATCATCAGGTCCTGCGGCACCGCGGAAAACCAGGGCACCTGGTGGAGCGCCTGGTTCCACAGGGCCGAGTTGTAGAACAGGATCTTGCCGAAACCCGTCATGCTGAAAGAGATGCCCCACAGCACCTGCAAGGTCCAAAGTGTCGTTTTCATAGTTGTCATCCCCCCTGATTCACGAATTCTCAGTCACTACCGAACTGCCGCGCATATTCCGATTTGAGCCGCGGCCAACCAAACGTCCTCGCCTCGCCGCCTCGCCCGCCGTGTATTCCTCGCGTGCTGTCAATTTCGCCCCCTTGGCTTCGGCTCATCCATGCGGTCCAGGTGGCGTTCGAGCGCGTCGATGTGCGCGGACCAGAACCGGCGGAACGGAGCCAGCCAGGCATCCACCTCCTGAAGCGGCTCCGGCCTCAGCCGGTACAGCCGCCGCTGCGCGTCCACCGTGGACTCCACGAAGCCGGCCTCTCTGAGCACCCGCAGGTGCTTGGACACCGTCGGCTGAGACATATGAAGCTGCCGCTCGATCTCCCCCACTGACTGTTCCGCCGAAACCAGCAACCCCAGGATCGCCCGCCGGTTCGGCTCTGCAATGATTTCGAAGACTGATTCCACGCCCCGAGTATACGCCGAAAGGAATATACGTGTCAAGGCATATAATTGCTCGGGGCGCCTGAATTCAGAGCGCCGGCCGCTGTGCTATCCTAAATGAGTACAAAGACGGAGATAAGGACAGAGAAGGAGTATCTACTCTAGCATGGCCCTGGCGACTGAAGCGAAAAAGGTGATTGTAAGCAAGTATCGTGTTCATAAGACGGACACGGGCTCGCCAGAAGTGCAAGTGGCGCTCCTGAGCCGGCGCATTGCCGAGCTTACGGAACATTTCAAAACCCACCAGAAGGACCACCATTCGCGTAAGGGTCTGTTGACCCTGGTGGCCCAGCGGCGCCGGCTGCTCAAGTATCTCAAAGCCGAGAAGCCGGAACGCTATCAGAAGCTCATCCAGGAGCTGGGTATCCGCCGCTAGAGTCGATTCGAAGGCACGGCGGGCGGTTGTTGCCGCCCTGGTTTAAAAACCCGCCAGGTCGTTACACCCTATCCGATCTCCATCTCGGGCGCGTGCGTTGCTGCCGGCCCGAACACGCACCGGACCCCGCTGGGGCCGGGATTGGAGCAGTTCATGACATACACGTCAGAGATTGACCTGGGCACCTGCAAGATTTCCCTCGAAACAGGCAAGGTGGCCAAACAAGCTAACGGAGCGGTAGTGGTTCGCTCCGGTGATTCGGTGGTGCTGGTCACCGCCTGCATGGCGCCCGAACCGAAGGTCGGCGCAAGCTTTTTCCCACTCACAGTCGATTACCGCGAATACACTTACTCCGCGGGCAGAATTCCGGGCGGATATATCAAGCGCGAAGGGCGCCCCTCGGAAAAGGAAGTTCTCACCAGCAGGCTGATCGATCGTCCCATTCGTCCGCTGTTCCCGGAAGGCTTCAGCCATGAGACCCAGGTGATCGCCATGGTCCTTTCGGCCGATCCCATCCGGGACCCCGGCCCGCTGGCCATCATCGGCGCCGGCGCGGCTCTGGCCCTTTCCGATCTTCCCTTCCCCGAGACTCTGGGCGCCATCCGCGTCGCCCTGGTCAAGGGCACCATGATTGCCAACCCGACCTACGACGAGCAGCGCGCCGCCACCCTGGTCATCACCGTCTGCGGCACCGACAGCGGCATCGTGATGGTGGAAGCCGGCTCGCTCGGCGCCTCGGAAGCCGAAGTGCTGGAAGCGATCGATTTCGGCCACCAGTGCTGCAAGAAGATCGTCGCCGGAATTCGCGAACTGGTTGCCCAGGCCGGCAAGCCCAAGATGCAGTTCACTCCGCCCGCCCAGGACCAGCAGCTCTACGACCAGATCGCAACCCAATACAAGGACGAGCTGGCCGACGCTCTCGACACCGAGAAGTACCCCAAGCTTCAGAGCTACGAGAAGATCGCCGAGCTCAAGAAGAAGGTTCTCGCGGACATCCCCGAGGAGCAGCAGCCGGAAGCCAAGAAGTGCTTCGAGGCGCTGAAGGAGCGGATCTTCCGCACCCAGATCCTGGACGCCCGGCGCCGGCCCGATGGCCGCGCCTTCGATCAGATCCGGCCCATTACGATCGAAATCGGCGTGCTGCCGCGCGTACACGGTTCGGCGCTGTTCACCCGCGGCGAGACCCAGTCCCTGGTCACCGTGACCCTGGGCACCAAGGACGACGAACAGCGGCTCGAGCTGCTCGAAATCGGCGAGTCCTCCAAGCGGTTCATGCTGCACTACAACTTCCCGCCCTTCAGCGTGGGCGAGGTCGGCTTCATGCGCGGCCCGGGCCGCCGCGAGATCGGCCACGGCGCGCTGGCGGAGCGTTCGCTCACGGCCGTCGTCCCCGACGAGTCCGTCTTCCCGTACACCATGCGCGTGGTCAGCGACATCCTGGAGTCCAACGGATCCAGCTCCATGGCCACCGTATGCGGCGCCACTCTGTCGCTGATGGACGCGGGCGTGCCCATCTCCGCACCCGTTGCGGGCGTGGCCATGGGCTTGGTGCTCGAGGATGAGAAGTACGCCGTCCTCACCGACATCGCCGGCGCCGAAGACCATTACGGCGACATGGACTTCAAGGTCGCCGGGACCAAGGAAGGCATCACCGGCCTGCAGATGGACATCAAGGTCCCCAAGGTCACCATCGCCATCATGAAGGAGGCCCTCGACCAGGCATTGCGCGGCCGCCTGTTCCTGCTGGGCAAGATGGAAGAGGCGATCGCGCAGCCGCGTGCGACGCTCTCGCCCTACGCCCCTCGCATCTACACGCTCACGATTCCGACCGACAAGATCCGCGAGCTGATCGGACCGGGCGGCAAGGTCATCCGCGGCATCGTGGAGCAGACCGGCGTGAAGATCGACGTCGAAGACGACGGCACGGTCCACATCTATTCGGCCGACGAAGCCTCCGCCGCCAAGGCGACGCAGATGGTGAGCGATATCGCGGCCGTGGCCGAGATCGGCAAGACCTATCTCGGCAAGGTGGTGCGGCTGGTCGATTTCGGCGCGTTTGTCGAGATCTTCCCCGGCACCGACGGGCTGCTGCACATCAGCGAGATTTCGGAAAACCGCGTGAAGAACGTGCGGGACGAGTTGCGGGAAGGCGACCAGATCCTGGTAAAGGTGCTGGCGCTCGAAGGCAACAAAATCCGGCTCAGCCGCAAGGCCGTTCTGCGCGAGCAGCGCGAGAAGCTCAAGACCGGCCAGAACTAAAGAGGGCTTTCAGCCGTCGGCTTTCAGCGGTCAGCCTGGTGCATCGGCTGATCGCTGATGGCTGACCGCTGCCGGCGCGTTGCCTATACCAGAACCTTCAGGATCTGCGACAGGTTCCAGACCACCAGCGCCGCAAAGAAGTAGTTGACCCACTGGATCACCCGCTCCTTGCGGAACCACAGGCAAATCCCGCCCAGCATGAAGGCCACCACCTTCGAGAGCGCCACCCCCGTTGCGGGGCCAATCAGGGTAAGCCAGTGAACGAACGGGCTAACCTCCGCCCCGCCCATTTTCAGGCCCACGATGGTCGTCAAGAAATCCAGAAGCTGTAGGTACAGAAACACCTGAAGGTAGCCCACGCAATCCCTCCACTCTCGGCGTATCGGCTTTCTGGCCCCTCTCTTTAGGCCGATTCCGCCGCCCCTCTGTTTCCAGCCCAACCGGAACTGGTCTTTGATCTCAGAATACAGCAAGAGGTGTATACTGTGACGAAAATCGCGTTTGGGATCTACTCGTCGAGAAAGGAGACATCGTGAAGAAGACCCTGCATGTGTCAGTCCTCGCTTTGACGGCTTTGATCGCCGCCCAGGCCTCCGTCCGCGTCGGCGGATCGGCCTTCTCGGTCAACGGTCAGCTCGCCCGGGACCATCAATACTCGGGCCTCTGCCCGGTGGATCTGAGGTTCGATTGGGGTGTGATCAGCACCGAGCCCGCGACGGTCGTCTATTCATTCACCAGAAGCGATGGCGGCCACTCGTCGCAGCCGCGTGCCGTGAACCTGCCGGAACGTCGGTCCGTGCCCATCCTGGAAGAGTGGCACCTGGGCGCCAACACCCCGCAGTTTGCCGACTACCACGGCTGGGTGGACCTGAACATCGAGTCTCCCAACCCCGTGACCAATCGCATCAGCTTCACCATCCATTGCGGCGGCGGCGCTCCCGCCAGCGTCCGCGTGGGCGGATCCGCCTTCTCCGTCAACGGCCAACTCGACCGCGAGCATCAATACACCGGCCCCTGCCCCGTCGACCTCACCTTCGACTGGGGCGTGATCGCCACCGATCCCACGCAGGTGGTCTACACCTTCTCGCGTAGCGACGGAGGCCACCAGTCGCACTCGTCGGCGATCGACCTTCCAGCGCAGCGTTCCGTGCCCATCCTGGACCACTGGCGCCTGGGCGCCAATACCCCCCAGTTCGCCGATTTCCACGGCTGGGTCGAGCTGGTTATCGAATCGCCGAATCCGGTCGCCAACCGCATCGGTTTCACGCTGCATTGTCAGTAGGGCGGCTCGGACGCGTTGACAAGGCAACGTTTCTGCCGATATATTAGTCGTATACGACGCGTTGTATACTACGCGTCGTATACTACGTATGCCACCCGATCTCCACCTCTACATCAACGCGGCCTGGCTGGCGCTGGTCGCCGTCTTGCTGGCCGGGGCGTTCACCGCCAAGCGCGCTGCGCGCCGGGAAAGCTGGTCCTCGCGCGGGGTGCACATGGCTCTTCTCGCTGTCGCCATGATGTTGCTTTTCAGCGGGACGCGGCACTTCGGCCCGCTGACCTGGCGTTTTGTGCCGGCTTCCGCCGCAGGCGCTTACACCGGCCTCGCGCTGACCGTGGCCGGGGTGGCATTCGCCATTTGGGCGCGTGCCGTCCTGGGCGGTAACTGGAGCGGCACCGTCACCATCAAAGAGGACCACACGCTGGTGCGCCGCGGACCCTATAGGATCGTGCGCCACCCCATCTACACCGGCTGCCTGCTGGGATTCCTGGGGACAGCCGTCGTATTCGGGGAACTGGGGGGCCTTATGGGAACCGCCATCGCGTTCCTCTCATTCTGGCTGAAATCCCGCGTCGAGGAGTCGTTCCTGACCGAGCACTTCGGCCCTCAATACCAGCGCTACCAGCGCGAGGTGAAGGCGCTGATCCCCTTTGTTCTATGAACACGCACCGCCAGTTGGAGCGAATCGCGCAGCAGATCGACCTCGACCTGAAAGCCATCCGCGAGGTCTTGCGCCAGCCCGCGGAGTCGGAGTTCGCGCGCAGCGGCCTGACCGGACCGCAGCGTAGCGTCATGGAGGTGCTGGTCTACTCCGACGGACTGAGCCTGAAAGATCTCAGCCGCCGGCTCGGCCTGGCGCACAGCACCGTCTCGGGGATCGTCGACCGGCTCGCAAAGCGCGGCCTGGTCGAGCGCCACCACCCGGAAACGGACAGCCGGCTGACCATCGTGGCCGTCTCACCGCAGGTCCGGCGCTTCATGCGGCACACGCTACCGGCCCTCCGCCTTCATCCGCTCGCCGAGGCCCTCAGCCGCGCGCGGCCTGCCGAGCGCGCCAAGATCGCGGAAGCCTTGAAGGCGCTCCGCCGGCTCCTGGAATCGTGCCCTACCAGATCCGGCACACCTTCGCCCTCACCATCGGCTGACCCGCCTTGCACGCGAACGCCTTCGAGAATTCCGGCATGTTCGACACCACGCCGTTGATGCGGTATTCGAGCGGCGAGTGCGGGTCCGTCACCGCGTGCACGCGCTTGCTCTCCGGCCGCTCGTCCCCGCACGCCCACTGCGCCATGCCGATGAAGAACCGCTGGTCGGGCGTGAATCCGTCGGCCGGCTGCAGGTCCTGCCCCTTGGTCGCGGCCTTCCAGGCGATGTAGGCCAGCAGAGTGCCGCCCAGGTCGGCCACGTCCTCGCCCTCGGTCAGCTTCGAGTTGATCTTGATGTTGTCGATCACCGTGTACTGCGCATACTGATCCACCACGCAGGCCGCGCGCTCTTTGAATGCCGCGTCGTCCTTCGCCGTCCACCAGTCCTTCAGGTTGCCGCTCGCGTCGAACTGCCGCCCTTCGTCGTCGAAGCCGTGCGTCAGCTCGTGGCCGATCGTGGCGCCGGTGTTGCCGTAGTTAGGAGCATCGTCCAGCTTGAAATCGAACAGCGGCGGCTGCAGCACGCCCGCCGGGAAGTTGATGTCGTTCATCTGTGCGTTGTAGTAAGCGTTCACGGTCGGCGGCGTCATGCCCCACTCGGTGCGATCCACCGGCTTGCCGATCTTGGCCAGGTCGCGGTGCACTTCGAAGGTCGCCGCGCGGCCCACGTCGCCGGCGAAATCGTCCCGCGCGATCTCGACGGAGCTATAGTCGCGCCACTTGTCCGGGTACCCGATCTTGTTCACCAGCGTGACCAGCTTCAAGAGCGCCTGCACTTTCGTCTCCGGGCCCATCCACGGCAGATCCCTGATCTCGTTTGCCATGGCCACTTCGATCTGGCGTGCCATGTCCACCGTCTTCGCCTTCACATCCGGACCGAAAGTCTTGGCGACGAAGGCCTGCCCGAGCGCCTCGCCCAGGTCGCGGTCCACATAGCGGACGCAGCGTTTCCAGCGCGGCTGTAGCTGGTCGACTCCCCGCAGCGTCTTGCTGAAGAAGGCGAAGTCTTCGTCGACGAACTGGGGGGACAGATACGGCGCCTTGGAGTGCACCAGGTGCCAGCGCAGGTAGGTCTTCCAGTTGGCCAGATCCTGCGACTTCAGTTGCTGTTCCAACTCCTTGAAGAACGCGGGCTCGGTCACATTGGCGATCGCGACGCCGGAGAGGCCGGCCTTGGCCAGATACGCGTCCCAGTCGAAGGTAGGCGCCAGAGCCTTCATCTCTTGGAGCGACATCTTGTGGAACAGGTTGTGCGGATCGCGCTGTTCCACGCGGGTGAGGGACGCCTTGGCGAGCGCGGTCTCGATGGCCATCACCGTTGCGGCCTCAGCGGCCGCGGCCTTCGGATCGTCGCCCAGCAGTCCGAACATGCGGCCCACGTGGGCCACGTACTTCTCGCGGATCTCCTTCATCTTCGGATCGTCCTGCACGTAGTAGTCGCGGTCCGGAAGGCCGAGCCCGCCGGCCACGGCGAAGGCGATGACGCTCTCGGAATCCGCGAAGTCCTGGTTCGATCCGAAGCCGAACAGGGTCTCGGTGCCCTGCAGTTGCTCGCTCGCCACCAGCGCGGCCAGGCCGTGTATGGAGGTCAAATGGGCGATGGCGTCGAGGTCCGCCTGGAGCGGCGCCGCCCCGGCCTTCGCGATCGCCTCTTCGTCCATGCAGGCGTGGAAGTAGTCCCCGATCTTCTGTTCGACGGCGCTGCGGCCTTCGGTCTTCCTAGCGGCCTCGTCGAGGATGCCCCACAGGAACTGCTCGTTGTCGTGAGCGAGCTTCGCGTAAACGTCCCAGCTCGCCTCGTCCGGCGGGATCGGGTTCTTCTTGATCCAGCCGCCGCAGGAGTAGCGGAAAAAGTCCGTGCAGGGATCGACGGAGCGGTCCATGGAGGTCGTGTCGAGGCTCGGAGAATAGGGGAGCCGCGAAAGCGGTGCGGGAGTCTGCGCCAGCATCACCGCCGCAAAGCCAAGAGAAGTCAAGATCTTCATAAGATTAAACCCGGGACAGTATACTCATTCACCAATTTCCGAGCGACCACCCAAAGTGTTGAAAACGCGTTGAGACGGATGCCAGCTTGCCCCAGTTTACCAGCTTTCATTAAATTGGTGAATGAGTATACTGTCCCGAGTTTTTTTGAGCTCTTCGAGGACAGCGTGGCCGGCCGCCTCGTCAATCGCCTGGATGGCGTCCGACAGCACCTCGACCGGCTTGCCGGTCTTCGCGAGGCCGATCACCGCGCTGCGCACGCAATACTCCGTCACCACGCCGTACACCACCCAGCGGTCCGCGTTCAACCGCTCCACAATCGACGCAAAATTGCCGCCCGCGAACATGTCGATCCACTGCTTTTCGACGATGATCTGCTGGGCGCCCTCTATGTCGTAGTCGCGCTGCCAGGACGCCACCACCAC
>Ga0335078_10016242_pt1 | contig 11046 bp, 7 predicted proteins | sample Lox_Sample_32_FD_206711 | JGI IMG/M metagenome (GOLD analysis project Ga0335078, IMG submission 206711) | Soil microbial communities from Loxahatchee National Wildlife Refuge, Florida, United States - Lox_Sample_3.2 | ecosystem: Environmental > Terrestrial > Soil > Wetlands | place: USA: Florida...
GGCGAGTCTTCGCAATAGCGGCTCCTCCGTGGCGCACACGTCCTGGGCGCGCGGGCACCGCGTCCTGAACCGGCACCCGCTCGGCGGATCGATCGGTGACGGCGGCTCGCCCGTGATCGTGTTCGTCACCGGGGCACGCGACGCCGCCGGGTCGGGGTTCGGGATCGACGCCAGCAGCGCCACGGTGTACGGATGAAGCGGCTCGCGATACAGCGACTCGGCCGGCCCGATCTCGACCAGCTTCCCCAGGTACATGACGGCGACTCGGTCCGAGACCTGCTTGACGAGCGCGAGATCGTGCGCGATGAACAGATACGTGAGCGAGAGCTCGGCGCGCAGCCGCTCGAGCAGGTTCAGCACCTGCGCCCGGATCAGCACGTCGAGCGAGGACACGGCCTCGTCGTAGATGATCAGCGCCGGGTCGAGCGCCAGGGCTCGTGCGATCGCCACACGTTGTGCCTGCCCGCCCGACAAAGATCGCGGCCGGCGGTCGGCGTAGCGCTCGGGGTCGAGACCAACCAGGTCGAGCACCTCGGTGACGCGGCGCCGGCGCTCGGCTCGCGTCCCCGTTCGGAACGCGATCAGCGGCTCCTCGACGATCCGAGCCACAGACCACTTCGGATCGAGTGACCCGAACGGATCCTGGAACACCATCTGCACCTGGCGCCGAGCGCAGACCAGCTCCCGTCCGCGCAGCTTCACAAGATCGGTGCCCTCGAACAGCACCTCGCCCGCCTTGGGTCGTGGCGCCTGGAGGATCGCCCGCGCCAGGGTCGACTTGCCCGATCCGGTCTCGCCGACCAGGCCCAGCGTCTCCCCTTTCGCCAACGTGAACGACACGTCGGACACGGCCTGCACCACCCCGCTGCGCACTCCACCCTGCGCGCGGACCTCGAATTTCTGCACGACGTTGCGTACGTCGAGCAGCGAGCCGCCGCTACTCACAGCCGCGCTCCGTCCGCGCATGGGTGCCAGCACGCCCACAGGTGGTCCGGCTCGTGCTCCTCGAACGCCGGCGCGTGAGCGCGGCACTGATCGGTGGCATTGGGACAACGGGGGGTGAACGGGCACCCCGGTTCGCGCAGCGCCATGTTGGGCGGCTGGCCCGGAACGGCGGCGAGCGGCGCGTGCGAGGCGTTCTCCAAGCGCGGGATCGCGTCCAGCAAGGCGCGCGTATACGGCATGCGGACGTGGGAGAACAGCATGCGGGTCGGGGCTCGCTCGACCGCTCTCCCGGCATACATCACCACGACCTCGTCGGCAAAGCTCGCCGCCAGCCCGAGGTCGTGGCTGATCATGATGAGCGCCATCCCCAGCCGCTGCTGGAGGTCTCTGAGGAGCTCCATGATCTGCGCCTGCGTGGTCACGTCGAGTGCGGTGGTCGCCTCGTCGGCGATCAGCAGCTTCGGCGAGGCGGCGAGTGCGATCGCGATCATCACGCGCTGACGCATCCCACCGGAGAGCTGATGGGGGTACTGCTGCAGCCGCTCCTGCGCGGCCGGCAGCCGCACCAGCTCGAGCAGCTCGAGCGCCCGATCGTGCGCGCTCCCCCGCGAGGCCTTCTCATGCGTCTGGATCGCCTCGCGGATCTGCGCCCCGATCCGCATCGTCGGGTTCAGCGATCGCGTGGGATCCTGGAACACCATCGCCACGCCGCACCCGCGTTGCGCGCGCATCGCCTTCTCTCCCAGCCCGACCATCTCGATGTCGTCGAACCGGATCGATCCCGTCACCTTCGCCGTCGGCGGCAGCAACCCCATGATCGCCCGCGAACTGACGGTCTTCCCCGATCCGGACTCTCCGATCATCGCCACCGTCTGCCCGCGGCGGACCGAATACGTGAGCTGGTCGACCGCGCGGACAACCTGGCCGTCGTGACGGAAGTCGACCCGCAGCTCGGAGACCTCGAGCAGGCACTCGCTCATTGAGTACCCCAGCGGGCTCGCAGTCCCTCGCCCAACAGGTTGAATGAGACAACCGTGATGAACAGCGCGGCGCTCGGCAGGAACACGTAGCGCGGGTCGGCCGAGATCGTGCTCTGCCCCTGGGCGATCATGTTCCCCCAGCTCGGCGCCGGTGGCGGCACTCCCAGGCCGACGAAGCTGAGCGCGCCCTCCAGGATCATGATGATCCCCATACCCAGCAGCGCGTAGGTCAGTAACTGGGGCAGGATGTTGGGCGCGATGTGACCGAGCACCATCCGCGGAAAGCTCGTTCCCGACAGGCGCGCTGCGGTTATGAACGTCTGCTCGCGCACACGTAGCGTGGCCGCACGCGAGATCCGCGCGGATGCCGGGACGCTGAAGAAGGACAGCGCCCAGATCGTGTGCAGCTCGCTCGGGCCGAGACCCTGGGCGATCGCCACCGCCAGCACCAGCCCGGGGAATGCGATGAACACGTCGAGGATCCGCATGATCGTCGCGTCCCGCCACCCGCCGAAATAGGCCGCGACCGCGCCGATCAGGCCGCCGAGCACGAGACCGATCGCCTGCACCGCGAGCGCGATCTCAAGCGATGCGCGACCGCCGTAGAGCAGACGCGACCACTCGTCGTTCCCGACCGGATCGGTCCCGAGGAAGTGGCCGGACGAAAACGCCGGCAGGCTCGCGTTCAGGATGTTCCCACCGGTCGGTGGCGGCACCGGGCCGATGATCGGCCAGACGAAGCAGAGCAGGAAGATGAAGCCGACCATCACCGCCGGGATGGTCACCCCGAGCCGGCCGCGCCACCAGCCGCCGGCCTTCGCGACGGCGGCTTCGTCGGCCGCGGGCGCGATCCCCGCTGCGACGAGATCACTCGGTAGGTCGGCCATACCGGATCCTTGGGTCGAGCACGGAATAGAGGACGTCGGCGGCCAGGTTCAGCAAGACAACGATCACCGCGAACACGAACACGATCCCCTCGATCACCGGTATGTCGCGGTTGTCGATCGCCTGCAGCAACTCGTGGCCGATGCCGGGAATCCCGAAGATGTCCTCGATCACGACAGTGAAGCCGAGCAGCGTCCCCAGGTTGAGCGCCACCACGGTGATCAGCCCGAACAGTGAGTTCCGGAGGGCATGCCGAGTCAGCACCCGCCACGGACGGACCCCCTTGGCTCGGGCCGTCACCACGTAGTCCTCCCCCTGCATCTGCTCGAGCAGATCCGCGCGCAGCAGGCGGGTGCAGAAGCACAACAGGCCGAGCCCGATCGACACCGCCGGCATGATCAGGTAGCGGATGTTCTGCGCGACGCTCTGCCCGGGAGGGACCCACCCGAGCGCCGGCAGGACATTGAGCTTCACGGCGAACACGTACACGAGAACGAGCGCGAGCACGTACGGCGCGACCGACAGCCCGGCCATGCTGAACATCATGCTCAACCGGTCGGCGACGCCGTTCGGCTTGCGCGCGGACACGAGCGCGATCGGCACCGCCAGCGCGAGCGAGATCACGAACGCGAACCCTACGAGCTCGAACGTCACCGGCAGGTCAGAGCCCAGGATCGAAGCCACGCTCTGACCACTCGACAGTGAGTGGCCGAGATGCCCGATGACCGCCTCGTGCAGCCAATCCCAGTAGCGAGTCAGGAACGGCTTGTCGAGGCCGAGCTTGATCTCCAGCTGATGGATCTCGGCCGGCGTCGCCTGAGCGCCGAGAAGCTCTTGGGCGGCGTCACCCGGCAGCGAGTTCATCACCACGAAGCTCAGGAACGTCACCCCGAACAGGACGGGGATGGCCGCCAGCAGCCGCCGGAGGATGAAACTCAGCGTGGGCGAACCGGCGAGCCGGCCCGCCCGGCCGGCCCGCGCCGCCAGCGGAGCGCTGAGCGGCGCGGAGGTACTACTCATCGGGCGCTATCCCTGCCCCGGCGGTCGTCCCCGCAGGTACACGCGCACCGAGAGGTAGCACCGGCGGATGCTGCGCGCGGACGCAGGATCTGACGTGTAGCAGCGCTACACGAGGATCCGAGGACAAAGCGCAGCGCCGCCGGGGATGCCTCGAATGCGGGTGTACGTGCGAGGGGCGACCGCCACTCACTGTGTAAACGAGACGTCCTGCCAAAGCGGAGCTGTGTTGACCACAACCGAGGGGATCACCGTCGTCAGACCCGGTCCCTGCACACCGTGCACCGCAACGTTCCACGAGGCGAGCGGGAACAGGAACGGCCCATCCGCGTTCGTGGCGATGTATTGCGCGGCCTTCTGGTAGATCTGGTCGCGCGCGGTCGGATTGACCTGCGCCTGGCCGCCGAGGATCAGCGCGTCGAGCTTCGGGTCGTGCACGCCGCTGAACGGAGACTGAGAAAGGAACCGGAACCCAAGGCCCACGCCGGCCGCCGGATCCCAAGCGCCCGCGGTCTGCAGCGCCGCCTGCCACTTCTTGGTGTCGAACTGCTGGATCAGGCCGGCGAGGCTGTACAGGTGGATCGAGGTGTTAATTCCCGCTTCCTTCCACAGCGTCTGCAGGGCCTCCATGAAGTTCTGGTTGACCGGCGACGCGAGTGTGAAGAAGTTCACATTCAGGCCGCCGAGTGACTTCACCAGCGACTTCGCTTTGTTGAGGTCGTACGTGGGATAGCCCGGAACGTTCGGGTAATAGAACAGTCCACCGGGCGCGGTGAAACCCTGCACGACCTGGAACTGATTGCCGAACAGCTTCTGGTCGATGATGGCGGCGTCGGTGGCGTAATAGATCGCGAGCCGGGCATTCTTGTTGTTGAACGGCGGAGCCGTGGTGTTCAGCTGGATGTCATATGGCGAGGTAGCCGGTTGTTCGGTCGTAGTGAAGTGCGACTTGTAAGTGCTCACCAGTGAAGGCGTCGCCATCCCGTCGTAGGCCTGCGCGCCGCCCGACTGCAGCGCCTCGAGCGCGGACTCGTCGTCGGCGGTGGCCTTGAACGTGAGGTTGTCGAGGTACGGACGCCCGGACTCCCAATAGTTGGGATTCTTCTTGAGCGTGAGCGTGTTGCTGAGCGTGTCGCTAACGACCGTGAACGGGCCGGCGCCCACCGGCTTGATCTTGAACGCCTGCTCCCCCATGCTCTTGATCGCGGTCGGCGAGGCGATCCAGTTCAGGTTGGCGACCAGCAGCTGGTTCTGGAACGCGCCGTCGGGAGCGGCCATGGCCAGAAGCACGGTCGTCGAGTTCGGCGCGGTGATCGATTTCACCGGCGGGAGGATCGGTTTGCACGTGCACGGGTTCGCCAGATCGCGCTTCCAGTTGCTGACGACGGCTGCGGCGTCCAGCGGCGTCCCGTCGGAGAACTTGAGGCCAGGACGCATCGCGATTCTCCACGTGGTCCCGCCGTTCTCAGGCGTGGCCGAGGTGGCCAGATCGGGAACCACGTGGCCGCCCGTGGAGAGCTGGAACAGCTGACCGAAGATCGAGTTCATCTGATCCTGGTCGGCGGCGCCGTTGACGTTGGTCGCCGGATCAAGCCCGGTCGGCCACGCGCCGGCGTACCCGCCGAGCTCGAGTACGGTCAGCGACCCGCCCGTTTTGGGCGCGCCGGTCGCCGCAGCGGACGTTGTCGACGTCGACGACGAACTCGAGGCGGAGGCCGCCGTGGAGCTCGATTTCGAACTGCCGCAGGCACTCACGATCGCGGCAACGACGAACAGGCAGGCCGCAAATGCTGCAAGCCTGCTGGAACGGATGACGTACCTCATCCTCGGCTCTCCCTCGCTTAGTGCAGCCTTCTCGCCGGCGCTCCCTACGGGCCAGCTGTAGCGGGCCTCGGGTGGCAGCGCCGCGGGCGATGCTAACACCCCTTGTAGACGATTTTGCGCCCTACACCGGCCGCTGTCGCAATAGTGCATTGAGAGTCAAGTCGAGGCACGTTGAGAGTCAAGAAAGGGCGCTCTCGACGGTGTGATCGGCACGCTTGGTCAGACTGGCGTGCGCGCTCCGTCAAGCACGATGCGACCGAAATCGAAGATGATTGCGGCCCACCACCGATCCGGAGGCGCGAAAGAGATATGCAGACGCAAGCAGCAGTCCTGTGGGAATACGGCGGCGATTGGGAGATCGACGAACTGACGCTCGACGATCCGCAGGCGGGCGAGGTGCTCGTGCGTCTGGCCGCGTCTGGGCTGTGCCACTCCGACGAGCACGTCAGGGTTGGCGACCTCCCCATGGAATCGCTACCCGCGATCGGCGGCCACGAGGGCGCCGGCGTCGTCGAGGCGGTCGGGCCGGAGGTGCACTCGGTGGCCGAGGGCGACCACGTGGTGCTGAGCTGGATCCCGAGCTGCGGGCGGTGCAAGTCGTGTGCAAGCGGCCGCACGAACCTGTGCGACCTGGGGGCGGGCGTTCAGGTCGGCCTGCAGCAGGACGGCACGAGCCGTCACCACGTCCGTGGTGAGGACGCGCGGCTGATGTGCATGCTCGGCACGTTTTCTCCGCACACCGTGGTCCACGAGAACTCGGTGATCAAGATCGACGACGACATCCCGCTCGACAAGGCCGCGCTCGTCGGCTGCGGTGTCACCACGGGCTTCGGGACCGCCGTCTACGGCGCCGAGGTGGGCGCCGGCGACACCGTCGTCGTGCTCGGCATCGGCGGCGTCGGTGCGAACGCGGTCCAAGGGGCCCGGCTGGCTGGGGCGAGCCGGATCATTGCCATCGATCCGTCCGCCTTCAACCGCGAGATGGCGGGAAAGTTCGGCGCGACGCACATGTTCGCCTCGGCCGAGGAAGCGCTCGAGCCGATCGCCGAGATGACCGCCGGCGAGCTGGCCAACGCCGCGCTGGTTACGGTCGATGTGACCACGGGCAAGGTGATAGGCCAGGCGGCCTCATTGGTCGGGAAGAGCGGCAAGGTGGCGATCACCTCGCTGTCTCGGATGGACGACACAGAGGTCGAGATGTCGATCTTCGAGCTGATCGTCTACGAGAAGCAGATAAGGGGCTGTTTGTTCGGGCACGCCAACCCTCGCGCGGACATCCCGAAGCTGCTGTCGATGTATCGAGGCGGCTCGCTGCTGCTCGATGAGCTGGTGACGCGCACCTACACGCTCGAGCAGATCAACGACGGCTACGAGGACATGCGGACCCATCGCAACATCCGAGGTCTCGTTCTGTACGAGTAGCCGCATCCGTCGCCGGTAGCGCCTTGGCGGCGGCGACGCCGGCAAGGCGCTCCGCCCGCCGCCGGCAGCGGGACCGTCGTCTTCGGCCTGATCACGGTCACGCAAAAGGGCTAAGTGGAATTCCGCACGGCCTCGGCAAATCGCGATTCTCGGCGGCGGCGTGTGTTAACGCGGCATCTGTTAATCTTTCGCCGGCTCGCGCCCGGTCGGGGTAATCCGGCGCGAGTTTCTCAGGCGCTCGAAAGGAGTACATATGCGTGGACGTGCCGCGGCGTTGATCGCCGCAACCGCCGTTGCAACCGGAGCGGCGGCAACCGCAGCGATGGCCGCTTCAGGGCCGCCATCCGCCCCCAAGGCCTCGAACGGTCACCCGGTTCAGCTGGTGGCATCCGGCCTGCACACCCCGACGTCGTTCGCGTTCGGCGCGGGCCAGGTGTTCGAGGGTGACGGCGGCGTCGAGTCGAAGACGGCCCCGCCCAACGGCGGCGTGTTCGTCTTGAAGGGCGGCGCGGCGACCCTGATTCCGGGATCGCCTCAGTTCGTTGCGGGATTGGCCTGGCACCAGGGCGCGCTGTACATCAGCGGCGGCTCGCTCACGGCGACCGGCCCGAAATGGCAGCTGTGGAAGTGGAGCGGCTGGAACGGCACGACCTTCACAAAGCAGAAGGCGATTTACACGGCCCCCAAGAAGTTCCAGGGCTTCAACGGGATTGCGTTCGGAGCCGACGGACGGCTGTACGTCGGGGTCGACACCGGCCTGCTCAACAACAACGATCACGGTCCGTCGAACCTGTCGCCGTACCTGTACGACATCCTGTCGTTCAACGCCAACGGGCACGGACTCAAGGTGTTCGCCACCGGGATCCGTCAGCCGTGGCAGATGGCGTTCCCGCACGGCTCGTCGTCCCCGTTCGTGTCTGACCTCGGTCAGGACAGCGGCGCGAAGAACCCGCCGGACTTCCTGCTCCGGGTTCACAAGGGTGATAACTACGGGTTCCCGAGCTGCAACTGGACGTCGGCGACAAAGTGCAAGGGCTACGCCAAGCCGTTCCAGCAGTTCGGTCCCCACACCGACCTGATGGGCATGGTGATCATGGGTAAGCGGATCTACACGACCTCGTTCCTCGGCATCGGCGCCAAGGGCACCGGCGAGGTCCTGTCGCTACCGCTGAGCGGCGGCAAGCTCAAGCCGCTCGTGACCGGCACGGTCGCGCCCGTGGTCGGGCTCGGCGGGCACGCCGGCTGGCTGTACTTCGGCGAGGTCGGGCCGGGCCTCGTCTACCGCGTCAAGCCGTAGCGGTACCGGTTCGCGACATCCCGGCCCTCCGACATCGGTGGGCCGGGATGCGCGGCCGCTCGGACCCTTGCCTGGCGTGCCGCACCGGATTAGGATCGGCTCATGCGCTCTGGCTCGGGGAACAGAGTGGCATTGGGGACTCTTGCCATCGCGGCGTGTGCCGCGATCGGAGTTGCTGGACTTCGCGCTGATCCATCTGCCGGGCAGTCCGGCTGCGCATCGTTCGGCCAGGCCGCTAACTTCGCCGTGTTCTCGCATGGGGCGTTCAACGCCTCGGAGTCCTCGGGCACGAGCATCTCCGGCCGGATCGCGGCCGCCGGCGACGTCACGCTCGACGGCGTGTCTGTCGGGCCGGCTGCGAGTGACGCCTCGCCGACGATCGTCGCCGGCGGCAACTTCACGGCCGGCCAGACCACTCACAGCGGCGGGACCGTGAACGGTGGCGTCACGTACGGCGGCACGAGCAACGTCGCCGCGAACTTCACGGTCAACGGGGGTCTTGCCAACGCCGCGCCGCCGTTCTCGTTCGCCACCGAGTTCACGTCGCTGAAAACGTTGAGTGCGTCGATCGCCGGCCTCACGCAGTCACCGGGCGCCACCGTGTCCCTCGCCTACGGCGCGCTCACGCTGACGGGCACCGCGACCGGGCTGAACGTGTTCACGGTCGACGCCACCCAGCTCGCGCAGGCCCAGGGGATCGTGATCAACCTGACGCAGCCGGGTGCGACCGCGCTGATCAACGTGAACACCGCCACGAACCTGTCGATCGCCCCCCAGTACATGACCCTGTCGGGGAGCGCCGCCGCCGCGGGGATCCTCTGGAACCTGTCGCTCGCCACCGAGTTCGACGTCACCCACGGGGTGGCGTGGCAGGGCACGATCCTCGCGCCGAACGCCAACGTGACTGGCCTCAACCATCCTCAGCTGGCCGGGCAGCTCATCGCCGCGTCCGTGCCCGACTCGAGCTGGGTGATCAACCGGGTCAAATACGCCGGTTGTCTGCCGGCGCCTCCGGGCCCGCCTGACGACACGCTTTCCATCGCACCGCTGTGCATCGACGGGAACGGCGCGCTCGACATGCGCCTGCGTAACACCGGCGATCAGACCCGAGCCGTGAGCTGGGTCGACCTCACCGGACGCGACTTCGGCTCGTTCGACGTCCCCGCGCACAGCGACTTCTTCTTCTACGACCGAGGCGGTAGCGGCGCCAGCGTCATCCGCGCGACGTTGGGAACGACGAGGGTCCAGACCAACGGCACTGACGCCCGCTGCCAGGGCCAGATCACTGTGCAGCTCGTCACCGAGGGCGACGCCCCGGCCGGGCAAACCTGGGACGTCGATGTCACCAACGGCGACAACGGCAACGTTTCGAACGTGTTGACGCTCGCGTCGGGCCAGTCGGCGACGACCACCGTTCCGGGCGGCTACGTGGGAGGCGCGGCGGCGATCGATGAGGTCGTCGGAGGCGCCGCATACACGATCTCGGTCGACGATCCGCACGGCGCCCTGTCGACGTCGATCAGCCTCAACCCGGTCGAGATCCTCGACGGCCAGAACGAGTTCGTAACGGTGACGCTCGTGTACGGCACCGGAACGCCGGGCACCGGGCCACCGGTGGAACCAGAGGCGCCCGTGGATCCGACGCTCCCGCCGGGAGCACCCGATCCACCGCCCGGACCGGGCATCGACAACGGCAACTCGGGAACTGACCTCGCGATCACCCACCACATAACGCCGGCACGGCTGCGGGTCGGCGGGACGATCGAGACGGTCTCTCGGATCACCAATCTCGGCTCCGAGCCGGCGGCGGGAGTCGTCGCCCGGGAGATCCCCCAGTACCACCCGGCCCAGGCCAACAGCGTGGCGCGCGTGCTGTCGATATCGATCACGAAGGGGACGTGCACGCAGCGCCGTCCGGTGCGCTGCTCGCTGGGGACGCTCGCCCCCGGCGCCACCGCAACCATCCGCACCCGCACTCGAGTCCTCGTGGTGGCCGCGCTCCGCAGCATCGTGGTCGTCTCCTCGGATACGCAGGACACGAACATGACCAACAACATGGCCGAGGCAAACGTGACGACGTTCTCGAATGCGACCGTGCACGCGAAGATCAACGCGCCGCCGTCCGGGCGCGTCGCCGCGCCGCTGAGCTACCGCGTGTTCGCGAGCCTCGGGCGTGGCTCGCCCGCAAGCGGGGTGCGGTTGTGCACGACGCCACCGACCAGTTTCGTCCAGGTCCACGCGCCCGGGTCGTTCAAGTACCAGGGGCGCTATTGCCGTGACTACCCGCTGGTCCGCCCCGGCGGAACTGTGAGCTTCCTCGTCTCCGCATTCCCGTCGGCGACAGGGCGGGTTACCCCTTCGGTTCGGGCCACCGCGGTCGGGGCGGCGCGGGAGTCGCGCGCGTCGGCGGACATCCTGGTCGGGGCGGCAGCGGCCTGCCCGGCTTCGGCGCCCGCTTCGGCGCCCGCTTCGGCCGCCCGAGCCCGGTCCGCCCGGGCGCAGCCGGTGGCACGCACGGCCTGCTGACGCACTGGCTCGACGCCGTCTAACCCGGACCGTGCAGTAAGCGCTCGGAGGTGACTTCGGGTGGCGGTCGGCGGTGTTGGGCCTGGTGGTGGTGATGGTGGATGTCGACGTTGGGGGTCTCGGATCGTTTTGGCGGGGGCGTTGGCTTGT